>ERZ838827.6-NODE-6-length-331640-cov-32.312336_pt1 | contig 331640 bp, 290 predicted proteins | sample MGYA00519881_ERZ838827 | MGnify/ENA primary metagenome ERZ838827 (study PRJEB31850, sample SAMEA3708842) | human gut metagenome | biome: human gut; feature: human-associated habitat; material: faeces | place: China | collected 2014 ...
GCGGTACGCGAGCTGGGTTCAGAACGTCGTGAGACAGTTCGGTCCCTATCCGGCGTGGGCGTAGGATATCTGAGAGGAGCTGTCCTTAGTACGAGAGGACCGGGATGGACTGACCTCTGGTGTACCGGTTGCACTGCCAAGTGCATGGCCGGGTAGCCAAGTCGGGACGGGATAAACGCTGAAGGCATCTAAGCGTGAAGCCCCCCTCAAGATGAGATATCCCATAGAGTAATCTAGTAAGACCCCTTGAAGACGACGAGGTAGATAGGTGAAAGGTGGAAGCGTGGTGACATGTGGAGCTGATTCATACTAATAGGTCGAGGGCTTAACCGAAGAAGGTTAGGTTTGCAAAAAGAAACGGATAGAACGAGAGTTATCCAGAGGATAATCGGATGAAAAAGGTATTGCAAAAGCAGTTCCTGTATGATATATTTAATGTGCAGTTTTGAAAGAATAGTTTTAAATTTCTTTAAGACATTTCTTTCATAAAAGTTTCAGTTATCACTGTTTTTCATTGATAATAGAAAATGGCCTGGTGGCTCAGCTGGTTAGAGCGCCGCCCTGTCACGGCGGAGGTCGTGGGTTCGAACCCCATCCGGGTCGTTTACAATTTATAATTGTATATAGCATGTTTAATGGGATCATAGCTCAGCTGGGAGAGCATCTGCCTTACAAGCAGAGGGTCATAGGTTCGAGCCCTATTGGTCCCACTTTGCCGACATGGCTCAATGGCAGAGCAGCTGATTTGTAATCAGCAGGTTGTTGGTTCGACTCCGACTGTCGGCTTTCGCGGTGGCTTATCTACGGATATGAAGATGGGTTATTGCGTTTTAATTGAATATGGACGGATTCCCGAGTGGCCAAAGGGGACAGACTGTAAATCTGCTGGCGATGCCTTCGAAGGTTCGAATCCTTCTCCGTCCATTATATTCTTTTATAATTTTGCATATTTGTTATATGTTTTGCATATAATAAATTAAATGAATAACGCGGGGTAGAGCAGTTCGGAAGCTCGTCGGGCTCATAACCCGAAGGTCACAGGTTCAAATCCTGTCCCCGCTACTATGCCTAGATAGCTCAGTCGGTAGAGCAGAGGACTGAAAATCCTCGTGTCACTGGTTCGATTCCGGTTCTAGGCACTAAGTTAGGGAACTCAATCTTTTTGAAAGGTTGAGTTTTTTTTGATTGCAGATTTATAGAACAGAAAAAGAGATAATTCTAAATATAATGGGAGAAGAAAGACAATGTATAATTTTGGGCTTTTGTCAAAAGGGGGAAAAAATGGTGTTTTGTCGGGAATAGAAGGTAAAAGTCCCGGAAAATATAAATACAGGTTGAATTATTATACCGATGTGTTATCATAGTAAATGTATGTGCTGAAATGGATTGAAAAAATAAAGTATTTTGAGAACATGCACAGGAATGGATACAAAAACATTTTAAATTTATAAGAAAAATGTGCAATTTGCAAAAACAGCGTGAGTTGAAGCATTTTGAGCGGAAATGTTTTTAGAAGAATTTTCGGGGACTGTCCGAAACGGAGGATAAAATGAGTAAAGGAAACATTAATTATAAATATTTAAGAAGACGGAAAAACTGGTTTCAGCGCAATTGGAAAGCACTGATAATCTATATCGTACTGATTCTTGCAGTGCTGGGCGCCGGTGCATTTGTATGTATCCGGTTCACACCGCTTGGCAGTAAGTTAGGCATTACGCAGGGTAATGAAAGTAAAGAAAATAAGGCTTCACCGGGTGCGGATAATAATGCACAGGGTGACGGCAGCAATAAGAATAACGGCGAACAGCAGACCAAAGAAGTGACATGGATAGATTTAAAAGAGCCGGAACAGCAGAAGGAAGTTTCTTATACCGTACCGGCCGGAGTGGCATATCCGTATCACATTAAAGTCAACAGAGCGGCAAACTGTGTAACGGTCTACGGGATTGATGAGAGCGGTTCGTATTCAATTCCGGTAAAAGCATTTGCGGCATCCTGCGGCAGAGCAGGAGAAGAAACGATTACCGGTGAAAATTATAAAACATCGGATATGTATGTATGGCGTTTAATGGTGGACAATACCTATGGACATTATGCGTACCGTATCAGCGGCGGATATCTGTTCCATTCCGTACCATATTTAAAGGCAGCCAATAATACACTTGAAACAGAAGAATATAATAAGCTGGGTACATTTGCATCATTGGGTTGTGTCAGAATGTGCGTCCGTGATGTATTGTGGCTGTATGAAAACTGTCCGCAGGGAACAACGGTTGATATTTATGATGATGCTGCGAATCCGGGACCGCTTGGCAAGCCGGAATCTATTAAAATTCCGTTAGACAGCCCAAATGCAGGCTGGGACCCGACAGACCCGGATGAAACAAATCCATGGCATAAGGAGAGTGCGACACTTTCAGGAGTACAGGATATTACCGTAAAGGTGGGAGATACCGTTGATTTCTTAAAAGGTGTGACGGCAAAAGATACCTGCGGCAATGATATTACAGATAAAATCGCAGTAAGCGGACGATATACAACCGATGCGGCAGGCGAATATACGATGAAGTATCAGGTAACAGATGCAATCGGAAGCACAGCAACGGCTGAAATGAAATTAATTGTGACAAAATAACAGATTAAAAAGCAGACTTTGACAAAAATGTCGGGTCAGAATATAAAAGCAAAGGAGCTGTCTAAACCGGACAAGGTCAGAAAAAATAGAAATCTGGCTTTTTGCAGGTTTAAGCAGCTTTTTTGCATGAAACGGAGAAAGAATGAAAAAAGATTTATTAGAGCGGCTGGAGGAATACTGCGGTGCAGATTATGTGCCGTTACATATGCCGGGAGCAAAAAGAAATACACAGGAGTTTGTCATGCCGAACCCCTATGCGATTGACATTACGGAAATTGACGGATTTGACAATATGCATCATGCAGAGGACATTTTAAAAGAAGCCTTTGAGCGGACGGCAAAATTATTCGGTGCAAAGGAAAGTCTGTGGCTGATAAACGGAAGCAGTGCGGGGCTGTTGGCGGCAATCTGTGGTGCAACAAAAAAAAATGATACGGTGCTGGTCGCAAGAAACTGTCACCGTGCCGTGTATAATGCCATTTACTTAAATGAATTAAATCCGGTGTATCTGTATCCCAAGGAAGTCACAAGCGGCATTTACGGTGCGGTATCACCAAGTCAGGTTGAACAGGCATTCAAACAGCATGAAAATATCCGTGCGGTTATTATTACTTCGCCGACGTATGAGGGAATTGTATCGGATGTAAAAAAAATTGCGGAAATCGTACACCGGTATGGTAAGATATTGATTGTAGATGAAGCGCACGGCGCGCATTTTGCATTTCATGAAGCTTTTCCGGAATCGGCGGTATTCTGCGGTGCCGATGCGGTAATCCAGAGTATTCATAAAACACTGCCGTCCCTGACACAGACGGCGTTACTGCATTTGCAGGGAAATATTGATAAAGAGCGGGTGCGGCGGTATTGGGATATGGTTCAGACCACCAGTCCGTCCTATGTATTAATGGGTGGCATTGACCGTTGTATGACAGTGCTTGAAACGAAAGGAAAACCTCTTTTTAACGCGTATGTGACACGACTTCTGGCATTGCGGAAAAAATTAGAAACACTTACGAATATCCGACTGTTTCCGACCGATGACATTTCAAAGATTGTACTGCTTGTACGGGACGGAAAAGAATTGTATCTGGAATTGTTAAATAAATATCATATCCAGCTTGAAATGGCTTCTTTGCAATATGTCATTGCGATGACCAGTATCGGGGATACCGATGAATATTATGAGCGTTTTTTTGAAGCACTCAGGCAGATAGATGATGAAATGCAGACGAAAATCAGAAGAGGACAGAAATCACAACTACAGACGGAACAGGACATAAAACAAAGAAATGAATTGCCAACAGAACTTGAAAACGTAGAAAAAATAACCGCTTTTATGGAATGTTTTCCGGAGGTGAAATGTAATCCGTATGATGCGCAGAATGGGGACGCCGAGCCGGTAGAACTGGATTTATGCGTGGGAAGAACTGCAGCGGCAGGCGTGTGCTTTTATCCGCCGGGTATACCGCTTATTCAGGCGGGAGAGGTTTATACAGGAGAAATTGCAGAGATTATCCGTGAAGGAATCCAGAAAAATCTGGAAGTTATCGGTATTGAAAAAAGTGAAAAAGGAGTATATGTTTCATGCCTGAAATCATATTTTTAATGGGAAAAAGTGCAACGGGAAAAGACCACATTTACGAACAGCTTGCACACGATGAGCAGCTTCATTTAAAGAGAATTACCATGTATACGACAAGGCCGATGCGGGCGGGAGAAGCGGAGGGCGTTGAGTATCATTTTGTAAATGATGATGAAGCCGCGCGGCTTGAAAAAGAAGGAAAAATCATCGAAATGCGCTGTTATGATACGGTTATCGGCGTGTGGAAATATTTTACGGTCAATGACGGGCAGATACAGTTAGGCGGAAAGAACCGCTATATTGTTATCGGAACGCTTGAAGCGTATGACGGATTTTGCAAATATTACGGAAAAGAACATCTTTTGCCGATATATATAGAAGTAGAGGATAAAATCCGGCTTCTGCGCGCTATTCACAGGGAAGAAGAACAGGAAAAGCCAAAGTATGCGGAACTGTGCCGTAGGTTTTTGGCAGATGAGCAGGATTTTTCCGAAGAAAATTTAAAAAAATCCGGGATTACAAAGCATTTTTCAAACAATGACGGGTTAGAAGACAGTGTGGCGGCAATTAAGCAGGAGATTTTAAGGAATATTGGTGAACAAAAAAGCCGCGATTAAAAATGTTTACTGTATATGTAAATGATATATGGATGAAACTGTGGAAACTTAGGTAAAGATTTATTGGTTTATGCGGTAAAGTATGCTATAATGCTTATATAGTGCCAAAATGGGGGTATTTTTGTGGATATTAAGGTAAATGACGTATCAAAGATACAACAGGTAGAAGAACCGACAAAGAGCGTGGACAGTGGAGATGACAGCTTTAAATTTACGCTGATCCGCAATATCGAAGAAAAGGATCTTCAGGAAAAATTAAATTCCATGATGGAGCAAATCACGGTGCAGGGTGATAAGATTTCCAAACACATGGATATTAAAGATATGAAAAAGTACAGGGAACTGGTTAAGGGATTTTTAAATGAAGTGGTGAGCCGTTCCCATGAATTTTCGCGTGAGAATTTCCTCGACAGACGCGGGCGCCACAGAGTTTACGGTATTGTAAGACTGGTGGATAAGAATCTCGATGACCTTGCGGGCGAGCTGGTCAAGGACGAAAAAGACCACCTTGCCATTATCAGTAAGATTGATGATATCCGTGGTCTGCTTCTGGATATTTCAACATGATACAATCCGGAATTGGAACGGAAAACAGAAAGGACAAATCATGAGTAAGTTTGCAGATATTTACGGACACGAACAGATAAAGGAACATTTACAGAATGCAATAAGACTCAATAAGGTTTCACATGCCTATATTTTTAACGGACCGATGGGTTCGGGAAAAAAGATGACGGCGGGCATTTTTGCCGAAACACTGCAATGTGAACGGCACGGACAGGAACCTTGCGGTACGTGTCATTCCTGTATCCAGAGTGAATCGGGCAATCAGCCGGATATTATCTGGGTGCATCATGAAAAACCGGGCAGTATTGGTGTCGATGATGTAAGAGAACAGGTTATCGGCGATATGCAGATTAAGCCATACAGCAGCCGGTATAAGATTTATATTATTGACGAGGCGGAGAAGCTGACACAGCAGGCGCAGAATGCCCTGTTAAAGACGATTGAAGAACCGCCGGCATACGGCATTATTATTTTGCTGACAACCAATGCGGATACATTTTTACAGACTATTTTATCAAGATGTGTCAGACTGGATTTCAGACCGCTGCGGGATACACTGGTAACACAGTATTTACAGGAAAAGTATGATTTAACGGACTATGAGTGCCGTTTTGCAACTGCATTTGCACAGGGAAAAATCGGCCGTGCCGTAACGATTGCAACATCAAAAGAATTTGCACAGTTAAAAGAAGAAGTGATGCACGTTATCCGCTATGCCAAAGAGATGACAACAGCGGAAATTATGGCGGAAGTCAAAAATATCGCCAATTATAAACTCACGATTGATGATTATTTAGATTTAATGGCAATGTGGTACCGGGATGTTTTAGTCTTTAAAAGCACAAAGGATTCCAACGCCCTGATTTTTAAAGATGAAATGTCATTACTTGCAGAGCAGGCAAAGAACTGTTCTTATGAGGGGCTGGAAGACATTTTAAAATCCATTGACAAGGTGAAGCTGCGGTTAAAGGCAAATGTTAATTTTGACCTTGTTATTGAACTGCTGATTATGGCAATTAAAGAGGCGATGTAGGTAAAAACGGCAGTCCTGCATTTGCAGGCGGCAGTAGAGTTAGAACAGAATGAAAAGGAATAAAATGGAGGAAAACTCGTGACAAAGGTTATTGGAGTCCGGTTCCGTCAGGCAGGAAAAATTTATTTTTTTGCACCGGGAAAGTATGAAGACATTGAAACCGGACAGCATGTTATCGTGGAAACCGCGCGTGGCGTGGAGTACGGACATGTTGTTTTAGGAATCCGGGAAGTTGAAGATAAAAAGGTAATTCAGCCGTTAAAGGCAGTCATCCGGATTGCAACGCCGGAGGATGATGAGCGGGAAGCAAGAAACCGCCGGAAGGAAAAAGAAGCCTTTCAGATTTGTTTGGAAAAGATTGCAAAGCACAAGCTGGAAATGAAACTGATTAAAGTCGAATATACATTCGATAACAATAAGGTGCTGTTTTATTTTACGGCGGACGGACGAATTGATTTCAGGGAGCTGGTAAAGGATCTGGCATCGGTATTTAAGACCCGAATCGAACTGCGCCAGATTGGGGTGCGCGATGAAGCAAAGATTATGGGTGGAATCGGCGTGTGCGGAAGACCGCTGTGCTGTGCGACTTATATGCCGGAATTTGTGCCGGTTTCGATTAAAATGGCAAAAGAGCAGAATCTTTCGTTAAATCCGACCAAAATATCGGGCGTATGCGGAAGACTGATGTGCTGTCTGAAAAATGAAGAAGAAACCTACGAAGAATTGAACAGTCATCTGCCAGGCATCGGCGATTATGTGACGACACCGGATAAGTTAAAGGGCGAGGTATTAAGCGTGAGCGTACTGCGCCAGCGCGTCAAGGTGGTTGTGACAACCGGCAATGACGAAAAAGAGGTGCGGGAGTATCCGGTTGCGGAAATCCGCTTTAAGCCAAAGCGCCGCAACGATAAGATGCATATTGATGATAAAGAGTTAAAGCAGCTTGAAGAATTAGAAAAAAAGGAAGGAAAATCCCATATCAATGACGAATGATAATGAGAGAATTGATGACTTACAGCGCAACGGGTACCGGATTATCCAGAATAAAGACTGCTTTTGTTTTGGAATGGATGCCGTGCTTTTGTCTTCCTTTGCAAAAGCCCAGAAAAATGAGCAGGTTCTTGATTTAGGTACGGGAAATGGGGTCATACCCATTTTAATGCAGGCAAAAAATCCTGATGCCGCCGGATTTACCGGACTGGAAATTCAGGCGGTCAGTGCGGACCTTGCCAGAAGAAGCGTGGAACTAAACGGAATCGGAGAAGCTGTAAAAATTGTACAGGGTGATATTAAAGAGGCTTCCACGATATTCGGGGGAGCTTCTTTTAACGTTGTAACGACCAATCCGCCGTATATGAATGAGAATCATGGACTGACCAATCCGCATTCCGCAAAAGCGATTGCGCGCCATGAACTGCTCTGCACACTCGAAGATGTGGTGCGGGAAGCCTCGCGGTGCCTGAAAATGCGCGGCAGATTTTATATGGTACACCGTCCACAGCGGCTTGTGGAAATTTTTGAAGTGATGACACGGCATCATTTAGAACCGAAAAGAATCCGTATGGTATATCCGCATGAAAATAAGGATGCCAATATGGTGTTAATCGAAGCAGTCAAAGGCGGCAAAGCACTCTTAAAAGTAGAGCCGCCGCTGGTTGTATACAAAGAAGACGGCACGTATACACAGGAACTGCTTAAAATGTACTAAAAGGCCGTTTGGCGGCAGAAAGAGTGAAGTTATGGAACATACGGGAATGTTGTATTTGTGCGCAACACCGATTGGAAATTTAGAAGATATTACCTACCGTGTGCTTCGGACCTTAAAAGAAGTGGATTTAATTGCGGCAGAGGATACCAGAAACAGTATTAAGCTGCTCAATCATTTTGAAATCAAGACCCCGATGACCAGTTATCATGAATATAACAAGGTCGAAAAGGCAAAAGTATTGGTAGAGAAAATGCTGGCAGGCACAACGGTTGCCCTGATTACCGATGCGGGAACGCCGGGCATTTCAGACCCCGGTGAGGAACTGGTGCGCCAGTGCCATGAAGCAGGCGTAACCGTGACTTCCCTTCCGGGACCGGCGGCATGTATTACGGCACTGACAATGTCTGGAAGACCGACCAGACGGTTTGCATTTGAAGCATTTCTGCCGCCTGACAAGCAGGAGCGCAAGGCAGTGCTTTCCGAATTAAAGGAAGAAACAAGAACGGTTATTTTATATGAAGCGCCACACCGTCTGCTCCGGACATTAAAGGAGCTGTGTGAGGTGTTTGGCAAAGACCGCCCGCTCACGATTTGCAAGGAACTGACCAAGCGGCATGAAAAGGCGATGCTTACGACCTTTAAAGAGGCGGTTGACTTTTATGAGGAACAGGAGCCGCGCGGTGAATATGTGCTGGTCGTGGAGGGCAAGAGCCGGAAAGCGATTGAAGCGGAAGAACAGGCACAGTGGGCACAGATGAGTATTGCAGACCACGTTGACCTGTATATCAGCCAGGGCATGGATAAAAAAGAAGCGATGAAAGCGGCGGCAAAAGACCGCGGTGTATCGAAAAGAGAGATTTATCAGGCGCTGCTGTAAAAGTGGACGTACGCGGTACGCAACGATTGCAGCGTACCGGCAGTGAAAAAGAAGAATAAAAACGGGAGGAAAAAGTATGTTTCAGATAGGCTGTCATCTTTCGGCATCTAAGGGCTTTCTTCACATGGGAAAGGAAGCTGTTGCACTCGGAGGAAATACATTTCAGTTTTTTACAAGAAACCCGCGCGGCGGTGCTGCAAAGGCAATAGATGAAAAGGACGTGGAAAGTTTTAAAGCATTTGCAAAAGAAAACGGTATCCATGTGATTTTAGCCCACGCGCCGTATACGTTAAATGCGTGTTCAGCAGATGAAAGTACGAGAGAATTTGCAAAAAATACGTTTGCAGATGATTTAAAAAGAATGGAATATGTACCGGGAAATCTTTATAACTTTCATCCGGGAAGCCATGTAAAACAGGGCGTTGAAATCGGAATTGACTATATTACACAGATGTTAAACGAGGTGTTAAAGCCGGAGCAGACGACAAAGGTACTGCTTGAAACCATGGCGGGCAAGGGTTCGGAAATCGGCAGGTCCTTTGAAGAACTGCGCGCGATTATTGACCGCGTGGAATTAAATGACCATCTGGGTGTATGCCTTGATACGTGCCATGTCTACGATGCGGGATATGACATTGTAAATGACCTTGACGGCGTGTTAAAGCAGTTTGATGAGATTATCGGCATTGACAGACTGTATGCCATTCATATCAACGATTCCAAGAATCCGTTTGAAAGCCATAAAGACCGCCATGAAAAGATTGGTGAGGGTTCAATCGGAACGGAAGCCTTTGAACGGATTATCAACCACCCGATGTTAGCGGACAAGCCATTCTTTCTGGAAACACCGAATGAATTAGATGGTTATGCAAAGGAGATTGCGCTGTTAAAATCCCTGCGCAGAGAGTAAAAACAGTAAAATTAAAAGAAGAAAGCACCGACAGAAAATGACATGTCATCAAAAGTATAACTTTTAGGACATAGAATTCTGCCGGTGCTTTTTAAAGCGATAGTGTTATTGTCTTATTGATACAAATTATATCTGAGGCTGCATTTGGGTCTGCGCTTTCGGTACGGTTTCATGCTGACGGATAATTGCGCGGATTGTGGTAAATAAATACGGCTTAATCGTTTCAATGTTTGCCGGTTCTTCGTAGAGAATCGCGCTGTAGCAGGTGGAGCTGACAAGCTCGGTAATTAAAAACAGCATAATTTCCGGTTCTTCGATTTCGTATTCGGCGCAGTCAATCATGGAATAAAATACATCTTTGAAATTCACATCATCTTCCGCAATGTTACTTGTCAGGGCTTCCCTGAAAATTCCCCAGCTTAAATTTTTGGAAATAAAGGTGAGCAGGGTCTTATCTTCATTTAAAGCATTGATAATGTGGTCCGCAATAAAAATAATTTTATCTTCAAATCCCAGTGTCAGATTATTCTTTAAACAATACTGCGTAAGATTGGCGGCTGCATGTTTAAACAGCTTGCTGGATTCATGTGAAACCAGTTTATTGCGGATATCATATTTATCTTTAAAATACAGATAGAATGTACCCTTGGCAATGCCTGCATTTTTAGAAATCTCTGCAATAGAGGTCTTGCTGACACCTTTGGTCGTAAAAAGGTTAAATGCGGTATTGAGCAGAGAGGTCCGTTTTTGCAATTTATTTGATTCTAACTTTCCCATAACGTCTCCTTATCTGCAATTTTTTATAAATTACGTTTGTCTTCCATGCATAATAGAGGTTTTTTATCTGTTTGTCAATAAAAAATGACTAAAAGTCATAAATTTTTATAAACTATATTGACTACTGGTCATTTTGTGCTATAATGACAATCGCAAATGAGAATGACCAACGGTCAGTAACAATCTTGAGTATTAAAAGGAGGAATAATAATGGAAAAGGTAGGAAAAGCGATAGTCAAGCTTAGAATTCCAATCTTGATTTTAAGTGTATTGCTGCTCATTCCGGCAGGCATCGGATATGTCAAGACAAAAGTCAATTATGATATTTTGTATTATCTGCCTAGTGACATTGACACAATGAAAGGGCAGGACATTCTGATGGATGAATTTAACAAGGGTGCGTATGCCACGGTCGTTGTTAAAGGAATGGACGCTAAAGGAATTGAAAAGATAGAAGATAAAATTGAAAATGTAGAACACGTAACAGATATTATTTCTTATAACAGTATGGTAGGTGCAGAAGTACCGACTGAAATCATTCCGTCAAAGTACCGCAGCTATTTTGAAAATCAGGAAAGCGGCTGTACGATGTTTATGATTTTCTTTGATGATACAACATCAAGTGACGGTACAATGGCAGCAATTCAGGAATTAAGAAATATTGCTGACGGCCAGTGCTTCATCAGCGGTATGTCAGCCGTTGTTACAGATACAAAGAACATCACACAGCAGGAAACGATTGCATACGTTGTGATTGCCGCAGTCCTTACAAGTATTGTACTGGCACTGTTTATGGATTCTTTCCTTGTACCGGTATTCTTTATGTTAAGTATCGGTATGGCGATTGTTTACAACTTAGGCTCTAATGTTATTATGGGTGAGGTTTCTTTCCTTACCAAAGCACTTGCAGCGGTATTACAGCTTGGTGTTACAATGGACTACTCCATTTTCTTATGGCACAGCTATAAGGAACAGAAAAGCGAGTATCCGGATGACCATAATAAGGCAATGGCAGTGGCTATCGGAAATACCATTACTTCCGTAGTCGGTTCTTCCATTACAACAGTAGCCGGATTTATCGCACTGTGCTTCATGACATTTACACTGGGCTTAGACCTCGGTATTGTTATGGCAAAGGGTGTTGTAATCGGTGTTATCGGCTGTGTAACGATTCTTCCTTCCATGATTCTGACATTTGACAGGGCATTGGAAAAGACAATGCACAAAGAAATTATGCCGGCAAAATTCGATAAGCTTGCAAATTTCGTTGTCAACCACGCATGGCTTCCGATTATCGTTTTCCTTGTATTATTATTCCCGGCAATTTACGGATATAATCATACAAATGTTTACTATAACTTAACAGATACATTCCCTGAATCTACAGCCTGCTCACAGGCAAATAAGATTCTGGAAGAAAATTTTGATATGAATTCCGTCTACATGATTCTTGCAGATACGAACATGACAGCAAAAGATGCAACGAAGATGTTAGACGAACTGGAAAATGTTGAGGGTGTTTCTTTTGCATTAGGATATAATTCCCTTGCAGGAACAACCATTCCGGACGAACTTGTTCCGGATGACTTAAAGGATATGTTAAAAGGTAATAAGCATCAGATGATTGCAATCGGTTCAGATTACAAGCTGGCATCCGATGAAATCAACAATCAGATTTCTACGATTGATGCGATTGCAAAGAAATATGACCAGAACTCCATGGTTATCGGTGAAGCACCGTGTACAAAGGATTTGATTACCATTACAGATAAAGATTTTAAGACCGTAAGTGCCGTATCTATTGTGGCAATCTTCATTATTATCTTCTGTGTATTTAAGTCCGTTTCATTGCCGATTATTCTGGTTGCAGCAATTGAATTTGCTATTTTTATTAACATGGGACTTCCGTATTACTTAGGAACGACACTTCCGTTTATCGCATCGGTTGTAATCGGTACGATTCAGTTAGGTGCAACGGTCGATTATGCAATTTTGATGACAACAAGATATAAGAAGGAACGTAATGAAGGCGCAGGAAAGAAGGAAGCCATTGCAACGGCTCTTTCAACCTCTATTCCGTCTATCATCGTAAGTGCCTTAGGCTTCTTTGCCGCAACATTTGGTGTTGGTGCTTACTCAAGCGTAGATATGGTTGCTTCTCTTTGTAAGTTAATGTCAAGAGGTGCGATTATCAGTATGTTTGTCGTTATCTTTGTATTACCGTCATTCTTCGTTGTATTTGATAAGGTTATCAGATACACAAGTATCGGATTCGGACAGAAAGATAAGAAAGAAAAAGCTAAAAATGTGGCTTATGCTTCAGCAGATACTTACAGTAAATAGTTCTGACGGCAGATGAGAAATGAGAATTAGATTGTAAAAGCCGGATTACGGCGGAAATGGAGAATTATATGATTAAGAAGAAATTATTCAAATATGGTTCAGTATTTATGTGTGCAGCATTGATGGCATGCTCTTTCACAGCCTGCGGAACAAATACATCATCAGCAGTTCAGAATGAAGTTGCTGCAAACGAACAGGATACAGACACAGAAACAATGATTGCAGATGTCCTGACATCACAGCTTTCTTCAGCACCAAAGGTTGCAACCGAAGCAAAGACCGATTCAAAGGAAGAAACAGTTTTCGTATTTACAAAAGCTGACGGACAGCAGGACCACGTTATCGTCAATGAAAAATTAAAGAATGTAACAGGAAAGTCTTCTATTACAGATGTTTCAAGCTTATCAAACATTACCAATTTAACAGGTGATGAAACAAGCACAACAAACGGAAACAACCTGACATGGGCAGCAGACGGCAACAGCATTACTTATCAGGGTACAACTACACAGACAGCACCTGTCAGCATGAAGGTAACTTACTATCTGGACGGCAAGGAAATTTCAGCAAGTGATCTTGCAGGAAAGAGCGGTAAAGTCACAATGCGTTTTGGCTATACCAACAATGCCAAAAAGACAATTACCGTAAACGGAAAGACAAAGACGGTTTATGTTCCGTTTACAATGGTAACAGGTATGCTGCTTCCATCTGATAAATTCTCTAATATTGAAGTGACAAACGGAAAGATTACAGAAGTCAACGACAGCAATGTTGTATTCGGTATCACAATGCCGGGTTTAAAAGACAGTCTGGATATGAAGTTTGATAATGAAAAACTGGATTTAGATGTTCCGGAATATTTTGAAGTCACAGCCGATGTGACAGATTTTGAACTGGATATGATGATGTCTATGGCAACCAGCAATTTCTTATCTGACCTTGAAACAGACGACCTGAATATTGACAATTTAAAGGATAAGGTCAATGAATTACAGGATGCGGCTGACCAGCTCACAGACGGTACCAACCAGCTTGCAGATGCAACACCGCAGCTTGTAGACGGAAGCAAGGCACTGGCAGACGGTACACAGCAGTTAAATGACCAGGTTCCGACATTAACAGACGGTGTATCCCAGTTAGACAACGGTGCAGGACAGCTCTCAGACGGTTTAAGCACAGTAGTATCTTCTATGCCGGCATTAACTTCCGGTATTTCACAGTTATATGACGGTTCAGGCAAGTTATTTGACGGTGCTAAGACTTTAAATGACGGTGTAAACCAGTTAAAGGCAGGTACATCCCAGCTTGCAGATGAAACAAACGGACTTCCGGCATTACAGGCAGGTATCAGCCAGTATACAGAAGGTGTTGCAAGTGCGGCAGACGGTTCTGACGCACTCGCAAGCGGTTCCGCACAGGTTGCAGACGGACTGGCGCAGTTACAGGCACAGCTTTCAGGTGAAAACGGGCTGATGGACGGTATGGTAAAATTAGCAGACGGTTCAGCACAGGTCAGCAATGGACTGGCACAGTTATCAGACGGACTGACAGCTTCTATCAGTGAGTATGAAAGTAATAAGACAAAGTTAAAGACAAGCGCACAGGCACTTGAAGCCGCAGGCGCACAGTTAAACGGTACACTCTCAGCATTAGGAAATGATAACCTGCTGATCCAGCCTGCTACGGATATGTATTCAGAAAGCGGACTGACAACAGCAGCTCAGACAGCACTTGCCAATAAATACATGGATGCATATTCATTTGTAACAGCAAATGCTTCTAATCCGGTTGTAACAGCTTTAAATGCCGGTATTGCGGCAAACGCACAGCTTGCGGCAGCAGGCATTACCGATTTAGCTTCTATTTATAAGAATGAAATGGTTATCCTTGTAAATACCGCAGCCAATGAAAGTGCCGGTAAGGTAGAAAATACTGTAAACAGCAGCGTGGCACAGCTTGCCGCAGGCGCAGCACAGGTTAACGCAGGTTTACAGAGTGCCGTTGCAAAGAAGGATACATTAGAAACAGCACTTGGACAGCTTGTAGCGGGAAGCAGCAGTGTTTCTTCAGGAAGCGCCCAGTTAAACAGCGGACTTTCACAGTTAAAGAGTAACAACGATACGTTAAACGGCGGTATTGCAAATGCTGTATCCGGTGCAAAGCAGCTTGATGCAGGTGCATCACAGCTTACAGCAGCATCCGGTGTTCCGGCACTCGTATCCGGCACATCTGATTTAAAGAACGGTATCGGTCAGCTCTCTGAGAGCAGCCCGGCACTTGTAACAGGCATCAATGCTCTTGATGACGGTGCAAAGCAGTTAAAGATTGGTACAGCACAGTTATTACAGGGAGCAGGTGCATTAGCAAGCGGTGTAACCCAGTTAAATGACGGCGCACACGAATTAAGCGACGGTGCAGAACAGTTAAATGACGGTGTGGTTGAATTAAACAACGGTATGATTCAGTTCAACGAAGAAGGAATCAGCCAGATTACATCTCTTGTAGGCAGTGATGCAGACGATGCAATTGATACAATTAAGAAGGTTATCAACCTTGGAAAAGATTATCAGTCCTTTGCAGGAAAGGCAGATGACATGGACGGTTCTGTAACATTTATCTACAAGACAGAAGGCGTTACAAAGTAATTTGAAATATATCTTAATAAAATAAATCAGAATCCGCTGGTGGGAATGACCGGCGGATTCTTTGTTGCGTTTTTAGCATTGAGATATTGTTATGAAAATGGTAGAATTACAACGGAAAAGGAATTTGAACAGGCTGTTGAAATGCTGTAAAGGGGTGATTCTATGATAAATAACACACTTGCAAAGAAACGGATTATAGCCGCAGTGGCAGTGACCGTAGTTTTGATTGCGGCGATAGTGGCAGTGCCGGTAATACGGCGTGAAATTTGTTATGGGACAGTTGTGGGCGAATGTGACAATCTGGAACTGGTTGAGCGCTGGCAGCAGTATGGAGAGGCTTATGCGATAGGTGCAAATAAAGACGGAATGCCTATTTTTAAAGACAGAAAGGCAGCGATGAAGCAGGCAAAGAAGGATTACGGGCTGGGATTTGAGTATTTAAGGGAATACCGGAATTTTCCAAAAATATCAGATAATCCAAAGGTCTGCCAACAGTATAAAATGTTAGGCTGGCAGACTGTACCGCCGATGACGGTGGAAAATTATGAGGAAATCGGAAGACAGTGTGGTATGGTATCCAGATTTCTGGATATTTACTGCAACAGCTTTGGGGAGGATGGATAGTATATAGGCTGAAATACAAGGAAATGAGGAATATACAGATGAAAATGAAAAAAACAACGTTTATTACGCAGGGAGCGGTCATTGCGGCAATTTATGTCGTGCTGGTATTTGTCTTTGACTACTGGAGTTTTGGTCCGATACAGTTCAGGGTTGCGGAAGCACTTACAATTCTTCCGGTATTTACACCGGCGGCAGTGCCGGGACTTTTTATCGGCTGTCTGATTGCTAATATTACGGGTGGTGCGGTTATCTGGGATATTGTCTTTGGCAGTCTTGCAACACTGATCGGTGCAGTCGGAACCTATATGCTGCGCAAACACCCGTGGGCAGCGCCACTGCCGCCGATACTTGCAAACACTGTTATCGTGCCGTTTGTATTAAAATATGCGTATGGTACAGAAGGCATGCTGTGGTATTTTATGCTGACCGTGGGACTTGGGGAAGTGATTGTCTGCGGTGTATTAGGCAGTCTGCTCAGAGTGGCATTAAAGAAGTACCGCAATACACTCTTTCATGAATAAAAAAAGCTGCGTTTATAAGACGCAGCTTTTTAATGTTTATCTGTCCACTGTCCGAAAAATGTTTCCAGACGGTTAAAGGTCTTATTTAACACAACGGCTTCATCTTCGCTTAAATCCTGCATAATGCTGTCAATCATACTCTTATGGAATTTCATGTGATGATGATATGCGGCAATTCCTTTTTCGGTTAGCGAAGCGTATACGATGCGGCGGTCACGGTCACTGCGGTTGCGGACAACGTAGCCTTTACGGACCAGACCGTTGATACCGGTTGTCAGTGTGCCCATTGTGACACCGAGGGATTTTGAAATCATAGACATAGTACGAGGTTCTGCAATACCAATTGCTTCGATAATGTGCATATCCGTTACGGAAATATCTTTAAATTCTTCTGTAATTAATGCCTTTTCTTCAATATTTAAAATATCGTTGAAAAGCTTTACCAAAATGGAATTGAGTGCTGCAAATGTATCCATATTATGTACCTCTTAAATCCTGTTCCGTGTGAAAATTTCGTAAGTTTATTATAGCTTACACGCAGATAATATGCAACAAAAATAGAAAATGAGGGGAAGCATGAAAAGGTATGCTGACGCGGCGGTGACAGCCGTTATCGGATTCTGCATTTTCGAGGGCATTACAGACGGCAGTGTGTCCGTAAATCCGCTGTTATGGGTTGTGCTTGGCAGATTGGCAGGCAGATAAAAGACGGTAAGATTTATGTTTGCATTTTAGTGCAATCCGTAGTATGATTATTTTGTAGTATTAGCGTTTATACGACTGTGAAAATACAGAGAAGGAGACAACATGAAATTTATAGCAATTGGAGAACTGATGTTAAGATTATCTCCGCCGAATTATGAAAAGATTGTTACAACACATGATTTTATTGTAAATTACGGCGGTGCGGAAGCAAATGTTGCAGTGTCATTGGCAAATCTTGGCGTAGACAGTACATTTTTTACGGTACTTCCGAATACGGATTTAGGAAAGTCTACGATTAATTACTTAAAGGCAAATGATGTACATACAAAGCACATTATCAAGGCAGACGGAAGAATGGGTCTGTATTACCTTGAGGAAGGTGTTGCTGTAAGAGCTTCCCAGGTTATTTATGACAGAGGTAACTCCGCATTTGCAGAATATGATTATAGTGATGTTGACTTTGAAGATATATTAAAGGATTATGACTGGCTGCATTTAAGCGGTATTACACCGGCGCTTTCTTACAACTGCCGCCGTATGATTGATAAGGCGGTAAAGGTTGCAAAGAAGCTGGGATTGACAGTCAGCTTTGACCCGAATTTCAGAAGCACACTCTGGTCTTTTGGAACGGCAAGAGATGTATTAAGCAAGTATCTTCCATATGTAGATGTATTAATCGGTATTGAGCCGATTCATGTATACAATGAAGACGGAACAGATGTAAAAGACGGTCTGACCATGGACCCTTCATTTAAAGATATGGACAGGGTATTTAAGGCGATTGATAAGCAGTACCATATGAAGGCGATTGCAAGAACAGTCCGCTATGTCCATTCAGGAAGCAACAACTCCTTAAAGGCATTCTTCTATACCAATGGGGAAACTTACGAAAGCAAGACCATTAACTTTGATATCGTTGACCGTGTCGGCGGTGGCGATGCTTTCTCATCAGGTCTGATTTATGCGCTGATGGAAAATATGGATCCGGAAGATGTTGTCAACTTTGCGGTCGCTTCTTCCGTAATGAAACATTCTATCCGTGGCGATACGAATATTACAAGTGTTGCACAGATTAAGAGTCTGATGAACAATGCTTCTTTTGATGTACAGAGATAATTTTTAAAATAAAACAGACGGCAGGAGTATTTTCAGGCAGTAATCGTACTGGCTGTCGATGCTCCTGCTTTTGTTTTAATTCTTAGAAAGCAAAGAACTGGGAAACAGCGTATTGTTCTTTATTATATGAAGAAAGCAGGAAAATGAAATGTTTGCACAGTTAAAAGAAAAGACGGTATGGACGGCGATTGTAAGATTGGGTGTATTCTTTTTTGTCTTTTTGGGGCTGGAGTATTTATTTGACAATCTCATGGCGGCAGTGACGGATTCCACCGGCGTTGTGCGGGCGCAAAGCTACGTGCTAGGGGTCAGTGCCATGGGATTTCTGGCATATGGAATGTTACCGGAGCGGATAAGAAATGCAGGACACCGCAGATACAGAGTGCTGTTAGAAGGGGCGGCGGGAGTGCTTTGCACCGTTTCTATTATGATAATATGTCTGCATAAAAATTACAGTGTGCTGCTGTTAAGCGGCTGTCTTTTATTTTTTATGCTTGGCATGACAGGCAGTGCAGTCCATATGGATATGGCACTGCAAAAGCAGGCAGGAAAAGGACTTGCGGTGCCTGCGGGAATTGCTTATGCGCTTGGCATCTGCTTACAGTTTTTAGACCACCGGTTTTTAAAAGATAAAGTGACGGAAACGGCGGTATTTGTCATTGCGGCAGTGGGACTGCTTTTTTTTCATGAAAGGGCGGTACACCTGCGGGAAGATGAAAATATGCCGGCTGTTGAGGAAGAAAAGTTGAGCATGGATTCAAATGGAAAGAAAGACAGTGGTAGAGAGGTGTATGCGCAAGAGCGTATACAAGTCACAGAAAAGCGTGTCAGGGCATTTTTACTGGCGGCAATCGTATTTTTTATGACATTTATATTTGCGGAGCTGGATAATGCGGTCACGCTGGTTCATGCAGAGGGCAGTGCGGACGTCGGACAGTGGCCGCGACTTCTGCTTGCCGTGAGCGGACTTGCGGCAGGCATGCTGTATGACATTCGAGAATCGCGGTATATGCACATGGTGATGTACTGCGTGATGATGTTATCGACAATCTGTATGATGAGTATGATGCTTGGAATGCCGTTTATTGTGGGACTGGTCGTATTTTACCTGTCAGCGGGATTTTTTTCCGTATATTTCACGGCGGGATTTATGGAAATAGCACCGGAAATGAAACACCCCGGCGGTTGGGCAGGCATGGGGCGTGCGGTGAATAATTTTTGTGCGCTGATTACGGTATTTATTACGACACGGTTTGAAATGGAAAACGGATATTATATGATGATTGCTGCCGTTGTGCTGTTTGTGGTAATCAGCATTCTGCTGTTCTTGTATCAAAGTCCGGTGAAAGAAAAGAAATCCGGGGAACAGGAAGAACAGCCGCTATCTGTGGGGAATACCGATGAAAATATTAGTGGAACGGCTGATGATACCGGCATTGATACGGAGCGTTGCCCGGATTCTGACGATTCATTTGCGGCATTTTGCGGGAAGTACGGGCTGACACAGCGGGAACGGGAGGTTTTGCAGGCACTTGTGACCTCGGATAAGCCTGCACAGGAGATTGCGCATGAGATTGGCATGTCGCGAGCGGCATTTTACCGCCATATTGCCAGCATAAATGAAAAAACGGGGACGAAAGCACGGGTGGGGCTGTTACAGTTCTATTATAATGATATCAATGGGAAATAATATTTTCGGCAGTCCATTCTTGACAAACGGATACAATATGATACATAATAAATTTGTATCATATTGTATCCGTTTTGCATTACCGATAGAAAGGATGATTGCCATGAATTTATCACAGATGCAGTATTATAAACAGCAGTACGGTTATTCGTATGACCGGCTGTCACAGCTTACGGGAATTCCCAAAGGCACGATTCAGAAGATATTCACAGGGGTTACAAAGTCGCCAAGATACGAAACGCTTCAGGCGCTGGAACGCGTGTTAAAGCCGGAAAATCCGTCCAAAGCCGCGGAAAGCACAAAGGGGCCGTATATGGAGTCTCGGCAGTCCGGGGTGGATGCTGGGGTAAATCAGGCGGACAGAGTTTGTGAAACGGCAGTACCGTATGGACAGAAGAAGCAGGGGGAATATACGCTTGAAGATTATTATGCACTGCCGGAGGATAAAAGATATGAACTGATTGACGGTGTCCTTTATGAAATGACAGCACCGACAACGGTGCATCAGATTATTGCATTGCAGATGTGTCATCAAATTGAAAGTTTTATAGATGAGCATGGCGGTAATTGTATGTCTTATATAGCGCCGGTCGATGTCCAGCTCGACTGTGATGATAAGACGATGGTGGAGCCGGATGTGATTATCCTGTGTGACAGAAGCAAGGATATTAACCGGTGTATTTACGGCGCACCGGATTTTGTGGCAGAGGTTTTGTCAAAGTCCACAAGAAGAAAGGATATTGGTGTTAAGACCTATAAATATGCCAACGCAGGCGTCCGTGAATACTGGATGATTGACCCGAAGGATATGAAAGTGATTGTCTATACATTTGCACAGAATGATGATGCGGAAGATACGGTCAGTATTTTCGGATTTCAGGATAAGATTCCTGTAGGAATCTATAACGGGGAACTTCAAATTGATTTTGCTAAAATCAGTAAAAGGCTGGAAGCAAATAATTAGCGTAAAATTCTTGACAAGAACCATAATCTCTTATAAAATGAACCTAAATGCTATGACGAAGACAGTAGGATATCTTTGAACGCAAAAGCGAGCCGGGAGGGTGAGAGCCGGTGCAAGTAGAATTTATCTGAACATCACTTCCAAGCATCCAAACTGAAAGCAGGAAACCTGTAAGTAAATGAGGACGGTAATCCCACCGTTACAGGGGACGCATATGCTGGTATGTCGTAATTGGTTTTGGATTTTGGATAGAACGAATGATTTTACCCTCCGCCGTATTACGGCGGAGGTTTTTTGTGTAATATTATACAAAAGGCACTACGTGCCGATAATGCGCACTCGCGCGAAGTTGCAGTATGCCGCAGACGACCGCGCTCGGCGCGGGAATGTGCAAAATCTCAAAAATCAGTAGTTTATAAATAGAAGTTATTTGCCGGAGGGCAGGAAAGGAAGTATCAATATGGTTTACGAAAAAGTATCACCGGATATGAAGTTCGTAGAAAGAGAAAAAGAAGTGGAAAAGTTCTGGAAGGATAATGACATTTTCAGAAAAAGTATAGACAACCGCAGAAAAGGTGAAGTGTACACATTTTATGACGGACCGCCTACTGCAAACGGAAAGCCGCATATCGGACACGTGCTGACACGTGTTATTAAGGATATGATTCCAAGATACCGTACAATGAAAGGCTATATGGTTCCTCGTAAGGCAGGATGGGATACACACGGACTTCCGGTAGAACTTGAAGTTGAAAAGATGTTAGGCTTAGACGGCAAGGAACAGATTGAAGAATATGGTCTGGAGCCGTTTATCAAGCACTGTAAGGAAAGTGTCTGGAAGTACAAGGGTATGTGGGAAGATTTCTCATCAACAGTTGGTTTCTGGGCAGATATGGAACATCCGTATGTTACTTATGATAATAATTTCATTGAATCGGAATGGTGGGCTTTAAAGCAGATCTGGGACAAGGGTCTGTTATACAAGGGCTTTAAGATTGTTCCTTACTGCCCACGTTGTGGTACACCGCTGTCTTCACACGAAGTAGCGCAGGGTTATAAAAATGTCAAGGAACGTTCCGCAGTCGTACGTTTCAAGGTAAAGGGAGAAGATGCGTATTTTCTTGCATGGACAACAACACCGTGGACACTTCCGTCAAATGTTGCGCTCTGTGTTAATCCGGAAGAAACTTATGTCAAGGTAAAAGCGGCAGACGGTTATACCTATTATATGGCAGAAGCCCTGCTTGACAAGGTACTTGGCGGACTGGCTGTTAAGGCAGGTCAGACTGTGGCAGGCGTTCAGGCTGAAGAAGGTAAGGAACTCGGAAGCGGCGCAGGTGTTGACTACGAAGTTCTTGAAAAATATACAGGTAAAGATTTAGAATACAAGGAATACGAACCGTTATATGCATGTGCGGCTGAAGTTGCCGAAAAGCAGCATAAGAAGGGACATTTTGTAACCTGTGATACGTATGTTACGATGTCAGACGGTACCGGTATCGTTCATATCGCCCCTGCATTCGGTGAAGACGATGCCAAGGTCGGCAGAAAATATGACCTTCCGTTTGTACAGTTCGTAGACGGTAAGGGTGAATTGACAGAAGAAACACCATATGCCGGATTATTTGTAAAGAAGGCAGACCCGGAAGTATTAAAGGATTTAGACAAGGAAGGCAAGTTATTTGATGCGCCGAAGTTTGAACATGATTATCCGTTCTGCTGGAGATGTGATACACCGCTGATTTACTATGCAAGAGAATCATGGTTTATCAAGATGACAGAAGTAAAGGATGACTTAATCCGCAACAACAACACCATCAACTGGATTCCTGAAACAATCGGTAAGGGACGTTTCGGTGCATGGCTTGAAAATGTTCAGGACTGGGGTATTTCAAGAAACAGATACTGGGGTACGCCGCTCAATATCTGGCAGTGTGAAGACTGCGGAGAAATGATGTCTATCGGAAGCATTGAGGAATTAAAAGAAAAATCCGACAACTGCCCGGACGATATCGAATTACACAGACCGTATATTGATGCGGTAACCTGCAAGTGTCCGAAGTGCCAGGGTATGATGAAACGTGTGCCGGAAGTTATCGACTGCTGGTTTGACTCCGGTTCAATGCCGTTTGCACAGCACCACTATCCGTTTGAAAATAAGGAAATTTTTGAACAGCAGTTCCCGGCAAAATTTATTTCCGAAGCCGTAGACCAGACACGAGGCTGGTTCTACTCACTGCTTGCGATTTCAACGCTGCTGTTTAACAAAGCACCTTATGAAAATGTTATCGTTTTAGGACACGTTCAGGATGCAGACGGACAGAAGATGAGTAAGTCCAAGGGAAATGCCGTAGACCCGTTTGATGCGTTACAGACACACGGCGCAGATGCAATCCGCTGGTATTTCTATGAAAATTCCGCACCATGGCTGCCAAACCGTTTCCACGACAAGGCAGTAACGGAAGGTCAGAGAAAGTTCATGGGAACCATCTGGAATACGTATGCATTCTTCGTACTGTATGCCAATATTGATAATTTTGATGCAACCAAATATACACTGGAATACGATAAGCTTCCGGTTATGGATAAGTGGATTCTTTCCAAGTTAAATACGGTTGTCAAAGAAGTGGACAACAATCTTGAAAATTATAAGATTACGGAAACAGCCAGAGTGTTGGAAGACTTTGTAGACGAGCTTTCTAACTGGTATGTAAGACGCTGCCGTGAACGTTTCTGGGCAAAGGGCATGGAACAGGATAAGATTAATGCATACATGACATTGTATACAACACTGGTTACGCTGTGTAAGACAGCCGCACCGATGATTCCGTTTATGACAGAAAGCATTTACAGAAATCTTGTATGCAGCATTGATAAAAATGCGCCAATCAGCGTTCATCTGTGTGACTTCCCGGAAGTTCATAAGGAATGGATTGACAAGCAGCTTGAAGACAATATGGAAGACGTATTAAATGCCGTTGTTATCGGACGTGCATGCCGTAACGCAACCAATATCAAGAACAGACAGCCAATCGGACAGATGTTCATTAAAGCGCCGTGGAAGCTGGATGATTTCTTTACCGATATTATCGCAGACGAATTAAATGTAAAGAAAGTTGAATACAAGGACGATGTCAGAGATTTCACTTCTTACACATTTAAGCCGCAGTTAAAGACACTCGGACCGAAGTACGGCAAGTTCTTGGGTGAAATCAGAAAGCAGCTTGGTGAACTTGACGGCAATGCTGCAATGGATGAGTTAAATAAGGTCGGATTTATCACCTTACAGGCAAACGGACAGGATATCCAGCTTGAAAAGGCAGATCTGTTAATTGAAATGACACAGCAGGAAGGCTTTGTGGCAAGCTCCGATAAGGGCATTACGGTTGTTATGGATACGAATTTAACACCGGAACTCTTAGAAGAAGGCTTTATCCGTGAAGTCATCAGCAAGATTCAGACCATGCGTAAGGATGCAGGATTTGAAGTAATGGATAAGATTCATGTAACGGTCAGCGGAAATGACAAGATTTCTGCACTGATTGACAAAAATGCAGCACAGATTACAAAGATTGTTCTGGCAGAAGACATTACAGAGGGAGAAGCAAAAGGCTTTACAAAAGAATGGAATATTAATGGTGAGCAGGTAACACTGGGCGTAGAGAGAATTTAGTGTAACACTGCACAGTACTGCAACGGACAAATTGCATCAGGTTATTTCAAAAATATGCCTGATGCAATTTGTGTTTTAAGCGTAAAGAAAGAATGGAGATGAATATGGAGTTTCTAAAAAAAGTGTATCATGCAGTGGCGGCAGTGCTGCTGATGCTGGTGACATCGTTGATTTACGGCGGCTATATACTGGAATGGAGAGGTAAAAGACCACTTTGTATCCTGATAGCGGCAATGGCAGTGACAGCAGTGCTGATTGCTCTGGTGTGCCGGTATCTGAAAAAATACGCAGGTCAGATTGCGGTTGTCTGTATTGTTCCGATGACATTCTGTCTGGCAACCGGACTTTATAAGCTGTATATGGTGGCAGCAGACAGCCGGAGTATTTTCTATCTGGTAATGATTTTTTTCGCTGCGGCTTATTTTATCACAGAATATCTGTTAAATCTGTGTATGGAAAATGCTTCGCTGCAAAATATACGACAATTTTTCAATACGCATAAGTGGGTACTGATTCTTATTTTTATTGCAGTTTTATGTCGTGTGCCGCTGCTTTCACAGCTTCCGCGCTGGGATTCGGGAGAATATTATTACCGGCTGATTCTCGGAACACATCATTTTGAATATACGGGTTTTAAAGAGTTCGTGGAAAATTATGCGCTGTGCGGACATCCGACACTGGGATTCTGCCTTGTATATCTGCCGGGAGAACTTGCTTTTTCGCAGGAAGTCATCGGTGTTACACTGACCAGCCTGATTCTGACGACACTGGCGCTGTGGTGTGTGTACCGCATATTCTTAAAAATCCTGCCGCAGGTTACAGAAGGAAAAGCAGCGGTGTGTACATTTTTACTGTCATTTTCACCACTGTTTTTCGGTATGACCATGTATTTTAATCCGGACTATGCACTGGCAGTATTTTTTATATTTCTGTTATACAGCTATGTGTATGACAAGGCGGTTCTTGCGGCGTTTTTTTCGCTTCTGTGCTTTCAGACGAAAGAAACAGGACTGGTGCTGGTCGGCGGACTGGTGTTTGGCATTTTTATCCAGCATATTGCAGAAAAGAGAAGCCATGCCGTAAAAGCAATTTTTAAAGATGTAAAGTTATATGCAATTCTTGCAGTGACACTGTTACAGCTGTATTATACAAAGTTTATCGGTGGTATTGCAACGTGGACACAAAACGGAAATGAAGAACCGGGACTGCGCTGGGACAGCACAGGAGAGAATTGTCTGGGCTTTCAGCCGGCATTTGTGGCAGTTAAATTAAAACAACAGTTTTTGTTAAATTTCAATTGGATACTGACAGCCGGTATTGTCATTGCGGTTGCGTGGTGGTTTATTTTAAAAGTAAAAGGCAGGAAAAAAATTCAGGCATCGTGTAAAATCTGCGGCATCGCCGGAGCATTTGTTGCATTTTTATCGTTTTCATGTCTGTATATTACGGCATCGGTGGCAAGATATAATGTAGCGGGTGATGTTTTGCTGTATCTGATATTTTTTTATTGTATGGCGCTTTTTGCGGCAGAATTGCCGGAAAGCACATTTTTAAAGAAAAAATATGCAGGCATGGCAGTGACGGCAGTATTTGGCGTTTTACTTGCCGGTGAGTGCGTATTTACGATTGACCCGGTGACAAGAGGGTTGTTTTTAAAGCTGGATACCGGAAATACAACGCTTTGTTTTACGGGAAAGGTCAGCGATATCAACAGCATTTATTACGGGGATTACCTCATTTATAATACGCAGTATACGTATATTGACAAGGCATATGATAAAGTGCTTGCAGATGTGGATTACCACCCGGATACAACGGATATTTATATCCCGGACAGCAACGGTTCATTTATCTGCGGCAATCTTCCGTTTTATTACTTAAACTGGGATGAAAAAACGAAAAAGAGAGTTTTTTATGAGAATGAAAATACACAGGAAATGGAATTCTATAATGAAGTAAAATATTTTTCTTCCAAAATGGTATCAGAGGGAAAGGATAAGGCGGTGCTGATTGTAAACCCGTACATGGTAAATGTCCACGAAGAGGAGCATTTGGCAAAGCTGGAACCGTATTATGAAATCGGAGAGCGTAAAGAAGTAAAGCTGTTGCAGGGCAGTATTGTGTACTACGAACTGACAAGAAAATAAGACGGTATTTACAGGAAAGCAAAAAAGATACTGATGTTGCATAAATCCGGTTCACAGTGTATAATTATTGTTATATTATTACTTTCTTAAAGAAAAGACAGAAACTTTTTGTGAGCGGAGGGACGCAGATGGTTAGAACAAATACTTTTAACAAAGAGGAATTTAAAAAGGATATTAAGGATAATTGTAAGCTTCTGTATCGTAAGAATATCGATGAATGTGATGATCAGCAGAAGTTTCAGGCAGTTGCATATTCTGTAAAGAACATTATCATTGATAAATGGATTGCAACCCATAAGGAATATGAAAAGCAGGACGTTAAAATTGTCTGCTATATGTCGATGGAATTTCTGATGGGCCGTGCACTGGGCAACAACATGATTAACCTCATGGCGTATGATGAGATTAAAGAAGTGCTTGCAGAGCTTGGCATTGATATTAATGTGATTGAAGATCAGGAACCGGATGCAGCACTTGGTAACGGCGGTCTGGGACGTCTTGCAGCGTGCTTTTTGGATTCTTTGGCGACACTGGAATATCCGGCATACGGCTGTGGCATCCGTTACAGATACGGTATGTTTAAGCAGGAGATTAAGGACGGCTATCAGATTGAAGTACCGGATAACTGGTTAAAAGACGGTAATCCGTTTGAAATCAAGCGTGACGAATACCGTTATGAAGTAAAATTCGGCGGCTATGTACGTTCTTACCGTGATGAAAAGACCGGCAGAGATATGTTTGTACAGGAAGATTACCGTTCTGTCATTGCAGTACCGTATGACCTTCCGGTAGTCGGCTACGGCAACAATACCGTGAATACATTAAGAATCTGGGATGCAGAGCCGGTCAATACCTTTAATCTGAACTCTTTTGATAAGGGTGATTACCAGAAGGCGATTGAGGAAGAAAACCTTGCAAAGAATATTGTCGAAGTGCTTTATCCGAATGATAACCATTATGCAGGTAAGGAGCTGCGTTTAAAACAGCAGTATTTCTTTGTGTCAGCCAGCGTCCAGAGAGCGGTAGACCAGTATAAGAAGCACCACGACGACTGCAGAAAGCTTTATGAAAAAGTTACATTCCAGTTAAATGATACCCACCCGACCGTTGCGGTTGCGGAACTGATGCGTATCCTTATGGATGAAGAAGGCTTAGAGTGGGATGAAGCATGGGACGTAACGACAAAGACCGTTGCATATACCAACCATACGATTATGTCAGAAGCGCTTGAAAAATGGCCGTTAGAGCTGTTCTCAAGACTGCTTCCTAGAATTTATCAGATTGTTGAAGAAATCAACAGAAGATTTGTTGAAGAAATCAAGGCAAAATATCCGGGCGACCAGGAAAAAATCCGCAAGATGGCAATCATTTATGACGGACAGGTCAAAATGGCACACCTTGCAATCTGCGCAGGCTACTCTGTAAACGGTGTTGCTAAGCTCCATACAGAGATTCTTGAAAAGCAGGAATTAAAGGATTTCTATGAAATGATGCCACAGAAGTTTAACAATAAGACCAACGGTATTACACAGAGAAGATTTCTCTTACACGGCAATCCGCTGTTATCCGCATGGATTACGGATAAGATTGGCGATGCATGGGTAACAGACCTGCCGCAGTTAAAGAAGCTGCTTCCGTATGTGGATGATGAAAAGGCACAGCAGGAATTTATGCAGATTAAGAGAAAGAACAAGGTCCGTCTGGCAAAATATATCAAAGAGCATAACGGCATTGATGTAGACCCGGATTCCATCTTTGACGTACAGGTAAAGCGTCTGCATGAATACAAGCGCCAGCTGCTGAATATTCTGCATGTAATGTATCTGTATAATGAATTAAAGAAAAATCCGGATATGGATATGACACCGAGAACATTTATTTTCGGCGCAAAGGCAGCCGCCGGATACAGGATTGCGAAGCTTACGATTAAGCTGATTAACAATGTGGCAGATGTGATTAACAACGATGTTTCCATCAACGGAAAGATTAAGGTTGTATTTATTGAAAACTACCGTGTATCCAACGGTGAAATCATCTTTGCGGCAGCCGATGTCAGCGAGCAGATTTCAACGGCTTCTAAGGAGGCTTCCGGTACGGGTAACATGAAGTTTATGTTAAACGGTGCGATGACACTCGGAACAATGGACGGTGCCAATGTTGAAATCGTTCAGGAAGTCGGCATTGAAAATGCAGTGATTTTTGGTCTGAGTTCAGATGAAGTTATCCGCTATGAGAATGAAGGCGGCTATGACCCGATGGAAATCTTTAACAATGATCAGGCGGTCCGTGAGATTTTAACAGAGCTGATTAACGGTAAATATTCACCGGAAGACCCTGAGATGTTCCGTGATATTTACAATTCACTGCTGAGTAACCAGGGCGGAAGACGTGCAGATACGTACTTTATCTTAAAAGATTTCCGTTCTTATGCAGAAGCACAGAAACAGATTGATGCCCGTTATAAGAACAGCGCAGGCTGGGCGAAATCCGTGATGTTAAATGTTGCCAATGCAGGTAAGTTCTCATCCGACAGAACGATTGAAGAATATGTATCTGATATCTGGAAGTTAAAGAAAGTCCACGTTCCGATGAACTAAATGGAAGTGTTGATAAATCATGCAGGTCTGTGACCGGATATAAAAATGATTATAAACGGAATTGTGCAGGCAGTCCGGAAAAGTAAATCTTTCCCGGCTGTCTGTACATTTTTTTTGATTTCTTTCATAAACTGTTATAGCAGACCTTAAAAGGTTTACGGAAAGAGATGGAAAACGCGATGAACCGGACAAGAATTTTTTTAAGAAATAAAGCCGCCGTACTGACAGCAGTGATTCTCATAGACCTGTTTGTGCCGTATGCCGTAACAGCCACCGTGACAGGCAGAATTGAGCAGAATGTGTCGGAAAGCGTAATACAGGGCAGGAAAGTCATTATTCAGTATAAAAATGCCATGCAGGCGGTGGATTTGAATCAGTTTATTGTGATGGTGCTTGCGGCACGGTTTGACAAATCGCAGGAAATTGAAGTATTAAAAGCGGAAAGTGTCATGGTGCGTACCGATATTTACCGGGTGATGGGAGCGGCGATGCAGGCGGACAGTACAAGCCTTGGTCTGGAATTTTTCACCGAAAAGCAGATGAAGGCATCATGGCAGGAAAATTATGAAAGTAATTATGCGTTGATTGCAGACTGTGTGGCATCAACCGGCAGCAGTGTTTTGATGTATCAGAATGCATATATTGAGGCAAAATATACAGCAGTCAGCGCCGGAAAGACGTTGTCCGGGAGTGAGATTTCAGAAGAAAAATATGCGTATCTTGCGGCGGTGGACTGCCCGGAGGATATTAAAAGCACAGATTATTTAAGGGTAGAAACATTTACGTATAAAGACTTTGTCAAAAAGATAAAAAGCGGCTATGAGCAGGCAGGGCTGCACGAAGAAGCGCCGTTTCAGGATATTCAGATTGTGTCGAAAACCGACAGCGGTTATGTGACCAAAATACAGGCAGGCAATGTCATTATGAGCGGAACGGAATTTGCAAAAATTATGGGTTTATCGTCTGCGGCAATGACGATTGAAAACAGTAACGGCAAGATTAAAATTACGACAAAAGGCTTAGGTGATGGTATGGGTGTAAGCCTTTATACCGCAGATTTTATGGCAAAACAAGGCAGTTCTTACGAGCAGATTTTAAAGGCATTTTACAGTGGAATTACCATTGTTTCACAGTAATCAGACGTATAGTTTGATGAAAACTGGCAATCATATTAACATCAAAGGTCAGTCAGATATCTGGCGGAAAAAGGAATGGAGGTTCATATGAAAGACAGTGGATTCAAACTGAATAAAGAAAAAGTCTTTGGCACAATTATATCATTTGCTATTATTCTGACACTTGGATACGGAATTTATTCGGTGGCGGTCAATTCCGGACGAAAAGAAAATCAGGAAAATATCGTCAACTTAAATGAATCGGGACAGGATAATGTAGCACTTCGGACAGAAGATGTAACACAGGAATATTCTGACATTTTACAGGTGCCGGAAAAGACAGACGGCAGTGATGATGCGGAAGCTGCCAATGCCGGTGCAAAGGCAGAAGGACTTTCGGCTGCGCAGGAAAATATCACAACCGGTAAGGAAGCACAAGGAACAGACACGGCAGAGGAATCGCAGGAATCACAGGCGGCAAAGACTTCTGCCAAGGCAAATCCGGCTGCGGCGTACTCTTTTGATGAAAGTGATACGCTGATGTGGCCAGTAACCGGCGATATTGTTTTAAAATACAGCATGGATACGACCATTTATTTTAAAACACTTGGAATGTATAAATGTAATCCGGCAGTAAACATTGCGGCAGAAGCGGGAACCAATGTCGGTGTGGCGGCAGACGGTGTTGTGGAATCTGTAACTTACAGTGAAGAAACGGGAAATACCGTGGCAGTAGCAATCGGTAACGGTTATGTGACAACGTATGGACTGATAGATAATGTGGTGGTAAAAAAAGGCGACACGGTTGTGGCAGGACAGCTTTTGGGAACAGTATCCGACCCGACAGCATATTATGTAGAAGAAGGCCCGAATCTGTATTTTATGCTGACAAAGGACGGCGAACCGGCAGACCCGGCGGCGTATTTTGAAGACTAGTATGCAAAGGATAAGAAAATAAAGCGCCTTTTAGATTGACGAATCAATTGGAAATCAGGTATACAGGCAGTAAATGTATTTTAAGTGGGTAGATAAAGATACACAGGCGCTTGTATTATAGATTGCGGGAGGTTTCAGACATAACAGTCGGAAGCCTCCTTTTATTACGCGGTCTGTACAGGAAAGCGGATTTGTAAAAAGACAGACGGAATATGCAGCGTGGGACTTGTAAAAGGGGATTGCGGGCGGGTATAATAAAACGAAAAGAAAAGGAACATGGATAATAAATCAATAAGCAACTTAAAGGAGAAAGCATAATGAAAAATAAAAGTGTACCGGGGTACAAGCGTGTATTCGCGTGGATGATTGCGGTATTTGCAATGGTGATTCCGTGGATTTCGTATTTAAGAATCTGGAAACTGACAGATGCGCAGGCAGATGTCTTTGAAAATTACAGTGGGTATGTATTTGATTTTTTTCTGTATTACAGGGAAGTCCTGCTTGTGGTTATGGCAGTCGTCCTGCTGGCAGTGATGATTGGTGAAAATATATTTCCCGACCATGTGATTACACAGACACCGGTCCGTGACAGGCAAAACCGGAAAATATGGATTTGTTTTTCCGTTTATACGGCGGCAGTGCTGTTGTCTTTTTTATTTTCAAAAAATAAAGGGCTGGCGCTGTCGGGCTCACCGTCAGAGGGCGAGGGTGTTTTTGTGCTGATAGGATACGGTATTTTGTTTTTCGGGGCAATGAATTATTTTTGTTATGAAGAAACAATGCGTATTTTTGAAAAAGCAATGCTGGGTTTATGCGTGGTAACGATTGTTCTTACAGCAGTTGAATTTTTCTATGAACCGGTTTTAAAACTGCCGTTTATAAAAAATCTGATTGCACCGTCTAAATACGCACAGCTCATTGACAATATGAATACGGATAATTATAAAAGTTATGTATCACTTACATTCTACAATCCAAATTATTTTGGCGGCTTTTGTCTTCTGCTGCTTCCGTATGCGTTTAAAAAGCTGCTGGTATCGGAAAAACGGTGGGAAACAGCCGGGTATATTCTGCTGGTCTGTGGTCTGTTATTCAGTGTGACTGCGGCAAAATCGACGGCCTCTTTTTATCTGGCATTTGCAGAACTGATTTTTTTATGTGCCATGGAAGGCAGAGGGCTGGCAGCACAGATAAAAAAGCTTTTGGCATTGATTCTTGTTGCAGTGGTTATTTTTGTGCTGTGTAATGCGGCAAGCGGCGGGAAACTGATGTCTATCGGTAAAAATGCAATAACCAATGAAAGTACGGCAAATGTTCAGAAAGCAGAAAGCACGTCAGATAAAGAAAATGCGGCGGATGCACAAGGGGCATCGGATGCACAGACAAAATCATCGGGTACAGCCGGTATTTTCAGATTAAAGGATATCCGGCTTGAAGGAAATGAGCTGACGTTAAAGGGTGAAAACGAAACGCTTATTACCGTATGCAATGACGGAACGCTTGAATTTTACGACAAGGCGGGTGAGCCGCTGGAAGTAATAAATGACGGAAACAGGATCACTTTTTCAGATTCCCGTTTTGCGGCGGTATCGGTAACGTACAGTCAGAATACGGTTTATTATGACTTGGGCTATGATGAACCGGCGGATTTTTACTTACAGGATGATATTTTTTATGGCATTGGACAGAACGGTGCGCTGTCAGAGTCCGTTACGTTAAATAAACGGTTTGGAGAGGCGCTGTATCCACTCTTTACGGGGCGTGGCTATGCGTGGGTCAATACGCTTCCGTTGTTGACGCATACCGTGATTATCGGACGTGGTGCAGGAAATTTTGCAATGTATTTTCCGCAAAATGATTATGTGGGACTTTTAAACACCCACGGTACGCATACAACCGTAATTGACAAGCCGCACAACGCATACTTACAGACAGCGGTGAACACGGGAATTGTGGGGCTTTGTGCCGTGATTGCGGTATTTCTCATCGGGATTGGGCGGTTTGTGCGCTTTATGCGAAGTTCAAAGCCCGCAAACATGGACAGCGTGAAATTAGCGGATGCGACCGCGTGCTGGACATTTTGTGCGGCGGCGGCATTTGCGGTCTACAGTGTGGCAAATGACAGTATTGTGACGGTTGCGCCGCTGTTCTTTATCATACTGGGTGTGCAGTTTGCGGCGCTGTATGCAAAGGAATATGAAATGTAGGGTCAACGCATAAAAGCAGAAAGCAGTTTAAGAAAATGAAAGAAATGTAAAAACGCAGAGGAATAAAAATGGCAAGCAGAGGAAAGAAAAAACAGACAGAAGCGCAGGACATGAAAAACACGCAGATAAACCGGCAGACAGACGGTATAAGCGGAACATTTTCGATGAATGTACAGGATGAGATTCAAAGACTTGGTACACAGAAAGGCTATACCAATATCAGCGGATTGTATTATACAATGAATGAAGATGTTGTCATTAATGTTTTAGACTTGGACAATGATAACAGCGGAGCAGTTTTTGGCTATGACGGTGCAAACGGATATCAGAATCCGACAGAGTTAAAGGGAAATCGTGTCGGTGCAGTCAATACGGCAGAGGGTTATCTTTTAACACAGCAGAGAACTTATACAGAGGGTGACACGGTAAATGTTGATGTCAGACTTGCGGGAATGTATAATGAGCAGTATGAACAGACGGCATTTACGGACGGTGCAGATATTGCCTGCAAGTCCACGTATAGAATGTATTATGCAAATGAGAAGTATGTATTCCGGATACAGAATACAGACGGAACATATAGCCTGTTAGATAAAAATGGTAATCTTACGGGAGTATATAGTGACATTTATCAGGAAAAGGGAAGAATCCCAAATAACCGCAGACATACATCAGAAGCCTATATCAGTGGGGTAAACAGAAATGCAGCAGGTGCTTATACAACAGACCTGTATAATGCACAGGGGAATAAAATAATTTCCGATTATCAGGGATATGCAGATATAGACGGAACAAAGGATTATTTACTGGTATATACGCGTAAATCTATTGAAGATGATTATAAGGCATATATGATTTGCGACCACAATGGCAATGTCTTAACGACAAATGAACAGTATGGCTTATATGACTTCTTTGAAACAGACGACGGCGCACTGCTTGCCTGTGTATACAACACAGATGCAGACGGTAATAAGAAGTTCGGCGCAGTAAAGCTTCATGTTGAAGATACCCCGCAGCCGGCCGGCCGCAATGGACTGGTTTTCGATGCAGATGGTGTATGGCGGTATTATGTAAACGATGCAGTTGATTACAGTTATGCAGGACTGGCAGCAAATGAATACGGCTGGTGGAAAATTACCAACGGAACAGTAGACTTTACATATACAGGACTTGCATATAACGATTATGGCTGGTGGTATATGACTAATGGTGTGATAGATTACAGTTATACCGGAATGGCAGCCAACGAGTATGGCTGGTGGTATGTCAGAAATGGTATGATAGATTTTGGATACACCGGAATGGCATTAAATGAGTACGGCTGGTGGTATATAACGAATGGTGCATTAGACCTTACATATACCGGAATGGCATTAAATGAGTATGGCTGGTGGTATATGACCAATGGTGCGTTAGACCTTGCATATACCGGAATGGCAGCCAATGAGTACGGCTGGTGGTACATGACCAATGGCGTGTTAGACTTTACATATACCGGAATGGCAGCTAATGAGTACGGCTGGTGGTATATGACCAACGGCGTGTTAGACTTTACATATACCGGCATGGCGTTAAATGAATACGGCTGGTGGTATATGACCAATGGAGCTTTAGACTGGAACTATACAGGTCTTGCATTAAATGAGTATGGCTGGTGGTATATCAGAAACGGTGCATTGGATTTGACGTACAATGGACCGGCAGATAACCAGTATGGAACATGGAATGTTGTGAATGGACACGTAGAAGTTTAACACCAAAACCATATATACAGAAATCTGAATAGATATCTGGTAAAATAAAAGAATGATATACGAAAATGAAAGCAATTTCTAAATCGTATATCATTCTTTTTTGTAATAAGTCAAAGCTTGTGTGACAGGCGCGCTGGTGCATTAAGCCAGCGGAAGAACCGCAACATATTCAAACATCATAATAAAATGGCAGATGCTGCCTGCCATAACAAACAGATGAAAAATTTCGTGTGAACCGAAGTATTTGTGATGTGCGTTAAAAATCGGAAGCTTTAATGCGTAAATAATACCGCCCACCGTATAAATAATACCGCCCGCAAGCAGCCAGTTAAATGCGGCAGCAGGCAGGGAATTTAAAATCTGTGTAAATGCAAGGACACAGACCCAGCCCATGGCAATGTATAACACAGAAGAAACCCATTTCGGACATGTAACCCAGCAAAGCTTAAAAATAATGCCGAGAATCGCAATGCTCCAGACCAGTGCCAGCAGCATAAACCCTGTGCGGCCATGCAGGACAATCAGGCAGATTGGCGTATAAGAACCGGCAATCAGCACGAAAATCATGCAGTGGTCGAGTTTCTTTAAAATCTTATTCGTCCGTTCAGACAAATCAAAAGTGTGATAAGTTGTGCTTGCCGCATACAGCAGAATCATGCTCACAATAAAAATACTTAAAGAAATGACATGAACGGTATCCGGAGCGCGCATGGCACGCAGAATCAGCGGTGTTGCGGCAAACATTGCCATCATCATACCGATAAAATGAGTAATGGCACTTCCGGGGTCTTTTAATTTAAAATGTTTCATAATTTCCTCCAATCTCCGAGTACACTGCATTTCCATTATTTTATTGGATTTTTCGTGTTCGGCATGTCCTGATATTTTTATGTTTTGACATATACATTATAAAATATTATATGCACTGGTATTTAAAATAATCACATGTAGTATTGAATACTACATGTCGATGTAATGATAATACATCAGCGCTTTTTAAAATGCAATCCTTTTTTTCAAAAATTTCAAAAATCCGGTTCGGATTTTAAGATTGTCTTATTGATACAGAAAAAACGCGCAAAACCGCCCATAAATTCCCTTAATTTTATTAAACAATAACCGGCAGAAAGTAAAGAAAACAAAGAAGAAAAACTTTAGAAAACTTAACCAAATGCGGGGGATGTACCGGATGTTCACAAACATGGATTTATTTTCATTAAATTTGAGTTTCCAAACCTTTCACAAATTAAGGAAAAATTTAAAAAGAAAAAATTATCGAACAAACAAAGAAAAGGTTATTGACTTCTTTTTTTGACAAGTCTAACATACGCAGTGTTTTCGGAAACGGCTTTTTCATTTTGTGAAAGCACGGGGTTGCCGACGGGCATCGTGCAGGATTAAAAAAATTTAGGTTTCGGAGGTAATGTCTGATGGCATATGTAGATGAAGTAATCAAGGAAGTATCTGAAAAAAACAGTAATGAGCCGGAGTTTATCCAGGCAGTGACAGAAGTATTGCAATCTTTAAGACCAGTTGTAGAAGCAGATGACCGTTATGAAAAAAATGCAATTTTAGAGCGTATGTGTGAGCCGGAACGAATCGTTTCCTTCCGCGTACCGTGGGTGGACAATGCAGGAAAGGTTCAGGTAAACAGAGGATTCCGCGCACAGTTTAACAGTGCAATCGGTCCGTACAAGGGCGGAATCAGACTTCATCCCAGTGTCAATCAGAGTATTATCAAATTTTTAGGTTTTGAACAGACTTTTAAAAATTCACTGACAGGACTGCCTATCGGCGGCGGCAAGGGCGGCAGTGATTTCAATCCAAAGGGGAAATCAGACGGCGAGATTATGCGGTTCTGTCAGTCCTTTATGACAGAGCTTTACAGATACATCGGACCGGATACGGACTGTCCGGCAGGCGACATCGGCTGCGGTTCCAAAGAAATCGGTTATATGTTCGGTATGTATAAAAGAATTGTCGGCGGTTATAAAAACGGTGCGTTATCCGGCAAGGGCATTCCTTACGGCGGCAGTCTTGGGAGAAATGAAGCGACCGGTTACGGCGCTGTTTATTTTACGGAAGAATTATTTGAATCTATCGGAAAGAAGCTTGCCGGTACAACATTTGCATTATCGGGCTTCGGCAATGTGTCATGGGGTGTTGCAAAGAAATTAAATGAACTGGGCGCAAAAGTCGTTTCTATTTCAGGACCGGACGGATACATTTATGATAAAGACGGCATCAGTGGGGGAAAAGTGGATTATATGGTAGAAATGAGAGGTTCCCTGCGTGACCGTTGTGAAGATTATGCCGACAGATTCGGTGTGGAATTCCATGCCGGCGAGAAACCGTGGGGACGTGTAAAGGCAGATGTGTATATGCCTTGTGCAACACAGAATGAAATCGGATTGGAAGATGCAAAGCGCATGATAGAGGAGGGGACATCAAAGCTTTTAATCGAAGTTGCCAACATGCCGACCAAAGCAGAAGCCGTTGAAGAACTGCAAAAAGCAGGATTTATGATTGCACCGTCAAAGGCAGTCAATGCAGGCGGTGTTGCCGTATCTGCCCTTGAAATGAGCCAGAATGCCATGAAGCTTTCATGGACGGAAGAAGAGGTTGATGAAAAGTTAAAAAAGATTATGAAAAATATTTTTAACAACATCGACAGTGCGGCAAAGAAATACGGCATGGACGGAAACCTCATTGCAGGCGCGAATATTGCAGGATTTTTAAAAGTTGCGGAAGCCATGCTTGACGAGGGTATTTTCTAAAAAAGACTTTTAAAAACCGGAAATCGTCGAAAATCATAAAATACACAGGGAGAATTTAGATGAAGGCAGATTACTTGGAATTTAAGGATAAATGCATACAAATGCTTACCGAAATTGATTTTTTAAATCAGGTGCAGATGACAAAGGAAGAAATTTTATCGGTTCTTGCAGGCTGTCGTTTAGAAGAAGCATATGATGCACTTTTAATCCGTTCGGAACAGGTAAGCTGCCGGAGTCTGATGCAATACTGTGAAAAGGAGCTTTGCAGTGAAATTCACATGACAGGTAAAGAGCTGTTGCAGGCGGTTTATGAATGGTGCCGTCATGTGATGTTTCCGTGTAATTTTACAGAAGAACCGTCTGATGCAGTAAAGCAGAAAATGCTGTTGTTCTGCCGTATTTTAAGAGCATTTTTAAAATGTGAGGAACAGACCGGACCGTTTAAGCGGACACGGTATTTTAAACTGGTTACGGCAGAAGAAGAAAGTCTTGGAACACGGCAGGAAACGGCGGCAGAATACGCAATCTTTTTAAAGTGCCTTGAGAATCAGTATATCATGGAGTTTATGCGGATTGCGGCGGAAATCACACCGTTTGACACGCTGGGGCATGTGGCAGGTGTCCACTATGTGGCAATGCACGTTACAAGGCAGTTAAAAATGCTTGGAAAGCCGGCGGATTTAATGCTGATGTCAGCCGCTGCCGCCCTTCATGATATCGGCAAATTCGGGTGCCGTAAAGAAGAAGCCGCGCGCGTTCCGCATCTGCACTATTATTATACCGACCGCTACACCAAAAGGTTTCATATGCCGGTCATCGGTCATATTGCAGCCAATCATTCAACATGGGATTTAGAGCTTGAAGATTTGTCGATTGAAAATTTAATTCTGATTTATGCGGATTTTCGTGTAAAAAGTATCCGGACAGCTTCCGGTGCAGAACAGGTCTGTTTTTATTCTTTAAAAGATTCTTTTGATGTCATTCTTTCCAAACTGGACAATGTAGATGAAAAGAAAAAGAACCGTTACCGTCTGGTTTATGCGCGGTTAAAGTATTTTGAAGAATATATGGTGCATCTGGGTGTCAATGTTGATTTTCGTTCGGAAGAACCGTCCTGCACACAACAGGAAGACTATGTGTTAATGACACCGCAGGAAATCGTAGACAACATGAAGTATCTGGCGATTGACCACAATATCTACGTTATGGAACGGCTTACCGGTGAAATGTCCCTGCGCAATCTTTTGGAAGCCGCCCGCGGAGAGAAAAACTGGAGAAATCTGCGTGCGTATATGAATGTATTGCAGGAGTATTTTACATATCTGACCCATGAACAGACACACCTTGCACTTCGTTTTTTATTTGAACAGCTTATGCACGGTGAAGTGGATATCCGGAGGCAGTCGGCACATTTAATCGGACAGATGACTGCCAATTATGACAGGGCATATCGCAAAGAACTGCCCAAAGACGTAGAACTTCCGGCCGATGATATTTCTGCGGCATACCTTTTACAGAAAACGGTTGAAACCATTTTATATCCGGACTATCAGGTGACCGAACAGCACCGGAAATGGCAGGGATACTCACTGCGGCGGATTGTTCATACCCTTATGGCTTCATCACAGCAGGCAGACCGTGAAATCTACAGGCAGGTATTACTGCCGTTTTATCAAAAAACCGATTATGATGCGTGGAACACATTTTTGCTGCTCGATACGGCAAAGGCTTTGGATTATGCGGAAATGGACAATAAAGATATCTGTACAATCTGTGATTTTACAATATCCTGCCGGGAATGGGACAGCCGTGCAAGGCAGATGAATAGTTTACAGTTATATTACAAAATGGCACAAGACGGTGTTTCTTATCAATGTCTTTCTTCCTATATAAATCAGTGCTTTTTATTGGAGCGGGAAACGGATTGTATACAGCTGGTATTTTTACGTGACCGTCTGGCACAGCTTCTGGGACTGCAAAGAAATGGTATTTTTGCAGTCCGGCGCATTGCAGACAGGGAAGAAGAACTGCTTTCCAAAATGTTTCTTGACGATTTGAAAGTAGCGGCGGGTGCAACCATGAAACAGATTAATATCGCGATGATGGAACAGGTGATTGAACAATATCCGCAGGAAGCGCGGACGGTTCGTATTGCCACGCACCTTTGCAGTCTGATGTCGGCGAGCCAGCGCCTGACAGTGCGTGAAAAAGCAGGCGAACTGCTTGTAAAAATCATGTGTAATATTTCTTCTGACCAGTGTAATGAAATGGTGATTGAACTGACGGAAAGCCTGGATTCGGGAGATTATCAGTATGCAAAATTTATTCCGCATTATCTTGGCCGCATGGTTTTGTACTTACAGCCGCAGGAGCTTGATGAACTCATAGAGGATACCTTTTATAAAAGGGTAAACGGAACGAGTGAAAAAGCAGCAGTATACACCCTGCATACGATTGGGACGATTCTTGAAAATTACGGCAGTTACCGGGGGCGTGATAAAGCACCAGAGGCTTATGAACAGCGCAAAAAAGTATTGCTTGGATATTTGATGAAAGGTCTGGTGCATTTTAAGGAATCTATCAGTATTGAAGCCCTTAATATTATCGGACACGAACTGTTTGGCAGTGAAAAGCTGGCGCCGGATGAAAAGTGTGCCTATTTTTCTTATATCGCAAAACATCTGATGAGTGCGGTGGGAGAGCAGTCCAGGGATGCATTGTCATTTTACAACCGGGCATCAGCGCTTAGTTATCTGTACCGGTTTATTACGGCATACGAATTTACATACGGCAGGTTTGAAATACCGCAGATATCGAAAGTGGCATTTTTTCCGGGGACATTTGACCCGTTTTCATCAGGACATAAAGGCATTGTAGAAGCTGTGCGGAAAGCCGGGTTTGAGGTATATCTTGCAATTGACGAATTTTCATGGTCGAAAAAGACACAGCCGCGCTTAATCCGCCGCCGTATTGCGAAAATGTCAACGGCAGATATCGGCTCGGTCTATCTTTTTCCTGACAACTGTCCGGTAAATATAGCCAATACGTCCGATTTGAAAAAATTAAAAACACTGTTTCACGGCCGCCCGGTCTATATTGTCACGGGGATGGATGTGATTGCGCACGCATCGGCATATCAGGCACCGCCGGTCATGGATTCCATTCATCACTGCAATCACATTGTCTTTACAAGAAAAACGTCAAAGGATAAAAATGCGCTCGATGAAAATCTGCTGATTGCACAAAACCTGTATGAGGACACGATAAAACTGGAGCTGGGCAGTGAATTAGATGATGTCAGTTCTTCTAAAATACGGGAAAATATTGACCGAGGACGGGATATTTCCAATCTGATTGACCCACTGTGCCAGCGGTTTATCTATGAGTATGGAATTTATCTTCGTGAGCCGCAGTATAAGGAATTACAGCTTACAAAAGCCTTTGTGGCAGAAGCAGAGCCGCTTGGAGAAAAGCTTTCAGAAAACCGGTATCTTTTTTTTGGCAATGCCGGGGTTTTTGCACACAGAAGCGGTGCAGAGCAGATGATTGTCCGGCGCAGCATGGGAAACGGCGAAGTGCTTGCCGCCGTCGGCTATCATGAAGTGTTATCCGACCGATTTTATGAAGAATTTCAGGACGAAGCCGCAGTGCATTATCTCCGTAAAAATGCGGCGGGCAGACTGGCGGTGATTACAGGAGTTGCAGGGCTTCGTGATGAAAAGATTTATGAGTGGATACAGCTTGCCGTGACGGAAACGATTGCCGCGTGCTTAAAGCTTGGATTTACCCATATTGCCTGCCGCTTTGAGAATGAAGAACGGGAAATGGATCTGGAAATGGAAAAACTGCTTTACCGCTTCGGCTTTTTAAAAATGCCTTCCGGCGTGAAAAATAAAGACCGCTATCTTGTGGATATGACGTATCCGCTGGTGCTGATTCAGAATGTATCCACCGTGTTAAAAGCGCCGTTTGACAGGAATCCGCGTGTCAGAAAGGTACTGCTTGAAACAGGTCATGCGCTTTTGGATGCCATGAAGGAGTTATATCCGGGCAATCTGGTGATATCATTTGATGCACAGCACATGAACCAGCAGATGATGGACCTCATTACCTTTGAAAACCATGTACCGGCACAGCAGGGGGCAAAACGTGTGCTGGGTAAAAAAATGTGTGTGCCGTTCGGTAAAATTTTAAGAGATGTCGTTGTACCCAATACAGTGACCAAAGCCATTTATACGGAAAAGGTGTATACAAGGGATGCATCGGCTTCACGGATTGAAGAATATCCGAACTATTCGCCGCTTCCGACACAGATTGAAACAATCAAATCCTTTAAAAGACCGGTGATTTTAGCAGACGACATTCTGCACAAGGGCGACCGCATTAAAAAGCTCTACCCAATGTTAAAAAAAAGCGGCGTGCCGGTAGAACGGCTTGTTGTCGGGATTCTGTCCGGCCACGGAACGGATTTGTCGAGTATGTTAAAGCTTCCTGTGGAAAGCATTTATTATATTCCCAATGTCAAAGCATGGTTTCAGGAATCGACCCTGTATCCGTTTCTTGGCGGGGATATGATTGAACAGACACAAAAAAGCCGGACGGGACTGCTTCCGGCAATTAATCAGATACTGCCCTATGTTATTCCGCAGTTTTTGCCGGAGCTTGGCTGGCAGCAGTTTAACAATCTCTCGCTAACCTGTCTTTTAAATACACAGAAAATCCTGCGTGTGCTGGAGGCAGAATACCAGAAGGGGTTTGGCAGAAATCTGACACTGGGACGGCTTGGCGAGGCAGTTAAAGACCCGTACTGCGTGGACGTAGGCAGTCATGTCACGCTGGATTTAAATGTCCCGGCATCAGAATACATTGAAAATGACATTATCCGGCTTAAACATTTAAAAAATCTTGTGGACTAAAAAATCCGCAGAATGGAGAAGACTATGAACAATCTAAATCAGCTTGGAACAGAAAGAAAACTGCGCAGTGAAAAAGGAAAATATCCTTTTAAAAATCCGCGCTGGGTGTATGAGGGGGAAAAATTAAGGGTTCACATCGCGGCACTCGGCGATGTTGGCGCTACAACCCTTATGGGGTTAAAGCTGCTCGGTAGTGATGTGATTGAAACCATAGGAATTATAGATTTAGATGAAAACCGGATGAAGCGGTACGAGGCAGAATGTAACCAGATTTGTTATCCGTGGGCATATGATGTGCTTCCTAAAGTCGTTCTTTTAAAGGAAGAGGAATTGTTTGACTGTGATGTTTTTATTTTCTGTGCAACCAAAGGCGTGCCGCCGGTAGGTACGGCAGTGCAGGATGTACGCATGCAGCAGCTGAAAGCCAACCGCAGTATTGTGGAAAGCTATGCAAAAAAAGCGCGGGCTTGTGGATATGACGGACTTTTTGCCGTGGTTTCAGACCCGGTTGAACCGCTGTGCAATGCGGCGTGGCAGATATCAAACTGCAATGAATCCGGTGCATTTGATGATAACGGACTGCATTTAGAGCAGGTGCAGGGCTACGGACTGGGTGTGATGAATGCGCGTGCGGTGTATTATGCAAAGAAAAATCCGGGGAAATACGGATTATTTTTAACAGAAGGGCGGGTTTTCGGGCCGCACGGAAAAAGTCTGGTGGTTGCAGACAGTATTACGCAGTATCACGACAAAGAATCAAAAGAACTTTCAAAGCTGGCGGCAGAGGCAAATCTAAGCGTGCGCGCGCTGGGCTTTAAGCCATATATTGCACCGGCGCTTTCATCTGCCGCCATTTCCATTCTGCTGACCATGCGGGGCGCAGACCACTACGGCTCGGTCGCACTGCATGAAATCTATTTCGGCTGTAAAAATAAGTACACGAAAGAAGGGCTGGAAACAGAGTGTCAGGAACTGCCGGGCCAGCTCTATGAACGGATCCGGTCCGCCTACCGTGAACTGGAAGAAATCAGTGATAACTGCTGATAAAAGATTTGTAATAAGAAACCGGTAGTAAAAGGGCGTAACTGTAAGCTAACAGACAGAAAGGAAAAGAGGTGAAACAAATGCTGGCAGTGGTCTGTCCGATAGAAGGCGCCGTACCGGAAAGATACGGACAGCTGATTGATACGGTACTGCAAAATGCAAAAAAAGTATCCGGTGATAAAAAGGATACGGAAGCGGCAGTTATTCTGCGTGATGAGAAAGACTTTCTATACTGGTGCGAAACGCAAAAAAAGCCGGGCAGCTGCATTGTGTTTGCGGTGCATCTTGACCGTTCGGGGATTAATCTGCGGCTTTATGCCATTTTAAAGGAAATGGATTATCATACGGACTGTCTTTTGGGCTGTACAGGGGCAATTCTGGTTGACGGGGAAAATGAACTGTATACAAAAAACATGGCGAAAAAAATCGCATTTTCGCTAAATCGCGCAGGCTGTATGCTGCCGGGCCACACCTTTGCAGAGGCAACCGGCTCTTTAAAAAACCAGACAAAAAATGCAATGCACAGAAACCTTTCATTAAAAGAAGCTTTTTTTGCAAATGCAGGAGAGGCGGTTTGTCATGCACTGGAATACGCAGACGGGCGTACTCCGGCACACACAGACCGACCGGCACGCCTGCTGTGCATTTATGCGGGCAATAAACAAAAGAGCAATACCTGTTTATTCTGGAAGCTGGTACGCAAGTTCCTTCCCGAAGATAAAATTGTAATCCGTGAAATCAATCTAAGAAACGGGGAAGTTGCAGACTGTCTTGGCTGTCCGTTTGAGGTCTGCCTGCATTACAGTGAAAAGGGTTCGTGTTTTTACGGCGGTGTCATGGTGGAACAGGTCTATCCGGCACTGCTTGAAAGTGATGCGCTCATGATACTCAGTCCAAATTACAACGACTCGGTCAGCGCAAATATTATGGCATTTATCAACCGTCTGACCGCATTGTACCGAAAGGTCGATTTTAAGGACAAGCTGCTGTTTTCCATTGTCGTATCCGGCTACAGTGGTTCTGATATCTTAGCGGAACAGCTGATTAGCTCCCTTCATTTTAACAAAGGCTTTGCGCTTCCTGCCCATGCAATCCGGATGCTCACGGCAAATGACCCCGGAGAGATTTTGTCCTGTAAGGATATTGAAAAGGAAGCCGCGGTCTATGCGGAACGTATTAAAAAAAATTTATATACATTTAATAAAAACTGATGTATAATGAAATGTACGATTCAAAAATCACCTATATATTACTTATGTAAAATGCTTTCACAAAAGGAGTAAGACAATGAATATTAAAAGAAATATTTTGCTGAATGCCGGACCGTCTACGACGACCGATACGGTAAAAATGGCACAGGTTGTACCGGATATCTGTCCGCGTGAAAAAGAATTTGCTTCTATGATGAAGGATTTACGCGCAGATTTATTAAAGACGGTACATGCAGACCCACAGCAGTATACATCAGTTTTATTCTGTGGTTCAGGTACATTAAACATTGATGTGTGTTTGAATTCACTGCTTCCGGCAGATAAAAAGGTGCTGGTAGTCAACAACGGCGCATATAGCACCCGTGCCGTGGAAATTTGTGAATATTACGGACTGCCGCATATCAATCTGCAGTTCCCGGTACTGGAACGTCCTGATTTGGATGTGGTACGAAAGACACTGGAAGAAAATCCGGACATTGCGCTGGTATACACCACACACAATGAAACAGGAACCGGTATTTTAAATCCAATCCGTGAAATCGGTGCATTGGCACACGAATTCGGTGCGGTATTTATCGTTGATACGACCTCCACACTGGCAATGCGCCCGATTGATGTGCAGAAAGACAATATCGATTTCTGTATGGCATCGGCACAAAAGGGACTGATGGCGATGACAGGTCTTTCCTTTATAATAGGAAGAAAAGACATTATCGAAGCTTCAAAAGACTATCCGAAGCGTTCGTATTACTGTAATCTGTATTTACAGTACCATTTCTTTGAAAAAACAGGAGAAATGCATTTTACACCGCCGGTACAGACAATTTATGCAACAATGCAGGCATTGAAAGAGTATTTTGCGGAAGGCGAAGAGGCCAAGTGGGCAAGACATACCCGCGTCTTTAACGCAATCCACAAAGGACTGGACGAGCTGGGCTTTAAAGATGCCATTAAGAGAGAATGGCAGGCAGGTCTTGTAGTATCGCCGATTTATCCGGACGACCCGAACTGGGATTTTGAGAAGGTTCATGATTACTGTTATGAGCGTGGATATACGATTTATCCGGGTAAGATTTCTACAACGAACACCTTCCGTCTGTGCGCTTTAGGTGCGATTGACGAGGACGACATCACGGCATTTTTCAAGGTATTCCGTGAGGCACTGGAACATTACAATATTGCGATTCCGGTTGTGTATAATGATTAATAGAAAGAAAGAGAGAAACAGATGAAAAAAGTATACGCATGTTTTTGTACCGATGTGATTCATGAGGGACATTTAAACATTATCAACAAAGCAAAAGAATATGGCGAACTGGTTGTCGGTATTTTAAGTGATGAGGCAATGATCCGCTACAACCGTTTTCCGACGATCGGTTTTGAAGAAAGAGTGGCATTGTTTAAGAATCTGGAAGGTGTCAGTGAAGTCGTAATCCAGCATGATATTATGTATGATAAGATTATTGAAGAAGTAAAGCCGGATTATGTCATTCACGGTGACAACTGGAAAGAAGGTCCGGAAGCGGCAATCCGTGCCAATGTCATTGAAGTATTAGAAAAGAACGGCGGCGAATTAATCGAAGTGCCGTATACTTATAATGAAAATGTAAAGCGTGTTGATGACCGCTTAAAAGAAAAACTGGCGATGCCAGAATTCAGAAGAAAACGTTTAAGACAGCTCATTAAAATGCGTCCGATTGTAAAGACGATTGAAGTACACAGCGGTTTAACCGGTCTGATTGCGGAAAAGACAGTTGTGGAAAATGATGGTGAATTTGACCAGTTTGATGCAATGTGGATTAGTTCCCTCTGCGATTCAACTGCGAAAGGAAAGCCGGATATTGAACTGGTAGACATGACTTCAAGATGCAGAACAATCGATGATGTCATGGAAGTTACAACAAAGCCGATTATTTTTGACGGAGATACAGGCGGACTGACAGAGCATTTTGTATATCTTGTGCGCACACTCGAACGTATGGGTGTTTCAGCCATTATTATCGAAGATAAGACCGGTTTAAAGAAAAACTCCCTGTTTGGTACGGAAGTAGCACAGACACAGGATACAATTGAGAATTTCAGCGCCAAGATTGCCGCAGGCAAGAAGGTACAGCTGACAGATGACTTTATGATTATTGCGCGTATTGAGAGTCTGATTTTAGAGCAGGGTATGGAGGATGCGTTGAACAGAGCCAGAGCGTTCCGTGATGCAGGCGCTGATGGCATTATGATTCACAGCCGTAAGAAGGACCCGGCAGAAATTCTGGAATTCTGCGATAAATTCCGTGCAGAGGACAAGGAAACACCAATTGTGGTTGTTCCGTCTTCATTTAATACAATTACGGAAGCAGAACTGGCAGAACACGGTGTCAATATCGTTATTTACGCAAACCAGCTGACAAGAAGTGCATTCCCGGCAATGGAACAGACTGCCAAGGATATTTTAAAGTATCACCGTGCAAAAGAAGTGGACAGCCGTTTAATGCCGATTAAACAGATTCTGACATTAATTGATGAACTGTAAGCTTTTTTGAAAGGATAAGGGAAATGGAAATCGCAATTTTAATGGCGGCGGGCATGGGTACACGCATGCGCCCGCTGACCGATGTTACGCCGAAGCCGCTTGTAAAGGTACACGGCACATCAATGATTGAAACGATTATGAAGGGGCTGGAGCGCAGAAACGTATCAAAGATTTACGTTGTTGTCGGATACAAAAAAGAGCAGTTTGCATATCTGGCAGAAAAATATGACAACGTGGAACTGATTGAAAATACGGAATTTGAAACGATTAACAATATTTCTTCCATTCATGCGGCAAGAGAAGTTATGGGAACGGCAGACTGCTTTATCTGTGAAGCGGATTTGTATATTTCGGATTTGTCTATTTTTGATGCAGAGCTTTCACGTTCCTGCTATTATGGCAAAATGGTTCCGGGTTTTTCCGATGACTGGGTGTTTGACTGGGATGGAGAACGTATTACACGTGTCGGAAAAGAAGGGACAGACCGTTATAACATGGTCGGCGTTTCCTATTTTAAGAAAGCAGATGCGGCAGTTATCCGCGATGCCATTGATGCAGCATATGAAAAGCCAGGTTATGAGGGCTTATACTGGGATGAAATTGTAGACCGGCAGTTAGATAAGTTAAACCTTGGCATTCATCCGGTTGAAAAAGAGCAGATTGTTGAAATTGACTCTGTGGCAGAGCTGGCAGTGATTGATGAAAGCTACCGTGAGGTATTGGAAAAAATGCAGGCAGAATAGGTCTGTATCAGAATGGAGATAAAAAATGCAGGTTCAGAAGTTTGTTGAAATTATCGGTGCAGAGTTTTATGCAGGTGTACCGGATTCACAGTTAAAAGCACTGTGCAACTATTTAATAAATACATATGGGATAGATTCCCAACATCATGTGATTGCCGCAAATGAAGGAAATGCGGCGGCGCTGGCGGCAGGATACCATCTGGCAACAGGAAAGGTGCCGGTTGTCTATATGCAGAATTCCGGCGAAGGAAATATTATCAATCCGGTGGCATCACTTTTAAACGACAAAGTGTATGCAATTCCGATGATTTTTGTTGTGGGCTGGAGAGGAGAACCGGGGGTTCATGACGAGCCGCAGCATATTTATCAGGGTGAAGTAACGATAAAACTGCTTGAAGATATGGATATCAAGCCATTTATCGTGGGAAAAGAAACTACAGAAGAAGAATTAAAAGCTGCCATGGATGACTTTAAAACTGTGCTTGCACAGGGAAAAGATGCTGCCTTTGTAATCCGCAAGGGTGCGCTCTCTTATGATGAAAAGGTTGTTTATAAAAATGACAATACGATGATGCGTGAAGATATTATCCGTCATATTACAGACGTTTCCGGAGAAGACCCGGTGATTTCCACAACAGGAAAGGCAAGCCGTGAGTTATTTGAAATCCGTGAAGCAAAGAAGATGAGCCATAAATATGATTTCCTGACAGTCGGTTCCATGGGACACAGCTCATCAATTGCACTTGGTGTTGCAGAAAGTATGCCGGATACAAAAATCTGGTGTATCGACGGTGATGGCGCCGTGCTGATGCACATGGGCTCTATGGCACTGCTCGGAGCGAATGCGCCAAAAAATATGGTGCACGTTCTGATTAATAACGGCGCACACGAAACGGTTGGCGGCATGCCGACTGTCGGCGGTAATATTGACTGGATTGGTGTGGCAAAATCATGCGGCTATCCGAATGCAGTATCCGTAGATACGTTTGAAGCACTTGATGAGGCTTTAAAGGCAGCGAAAAACCGCAGCGAATTAAGCCTGATTGAAGTGAAATGTTCTATCGGTGCAAGAGAGGACCTCGGACGTCCGACGACAACAGCGCTTGAAAATAAAGAAAATTTCATGGCGTATTTAAAAGAGTTAAAGGGTTGACAATCTTGACAATCCGGGCCATAAAAGGTATAATCAAAGAACCGCGCAGCCGGGGCATTAGCGGCGCCTTGTACCTGCAATCCGCTATAGCAGGGGTGATATCGGGTCGAGGGCAGTTTTCTGTAGAGCTGCCCGGTATAAGTGGTGTTGACGTCTGGGTCTTTCGCAACAGGAATTCATGAACCATGTCAGGTCAGGAATGAAGCAGCATTAAGTGAAACCTCCTGTGTGCCGGAAGGGTGCCTGGGCCGAGCTAACTGTACCGGTAACGTCTGTGGACAGCTGTACGACGTCCGGTGCGCGGTTTTATGATGAGAATTGTTTTCGTCAGCACATATTATATGTAACACATATTACGTGTAACACATAGTATGTGGTGGCTTTTTTTACATTTATAAAGTAAAAGCAGTTCGCAGCGGTATTTTTAGAAAAGCGCCGTCCGTGGCGGCAGAATGAGAGAAAATATGGCATATCAGGCATTATACAGAAAATGGCGTCCTTTGGAATTTGAAGATGTCAAAGGACAGGAACATATTGTTACAACATTAAAAAATCAGATACGGGCAGACAGAATCGGGCATGCGTACCTTTTCTGCGGAACGCGCGGAACCGGTAAGACAACCGTGGCAAAGATTTTTGCAAAGGCGGTCAACTGCGAGCATCCGGTGGACGGCAGTCCGTGCGGGGAATGTCCGACCTGTAAGGCGATTGCCGAAGGGCGTTCCATGAATGTCATTGAAATCGATGCCGCATCGAATAACGGTGTTGACAATATTCGTGAAATCCGTGACGAAGTCCAGTATTCACCGACGGAGGGCAGGTATAAGGTTTATATCATCGATGAAGTGCATATGCTTTCCATAGGGGCATTTAATGCACTGTTAAAAACACTGGAAGAACCGCCTGCATACGTTATTTTTATTTTGGCGACAACGGAGGCACATAAGATACCGGTTACGATTCTGTCGCGCTGCCAGCGCTATGATTTCCACCGCATTTCTATTGAAACGATTGCAGGGCGGTTATCGCAGCTGATGGAAGCGGAACATATCAATGTCGAAGAAAAGGCAATCCGGTATGTTGCCAAGGCGGCGGACGGTTCCATGCGAGATGCGTTAAGTCTGTTAGACCAGTGCATCGCCTTTTACCTCGGACAGGATTTAAAGTATGAAAATGTGTTAGAGGTGCTTGGTGCGGTGGACACGGCGGTATTTGCCGAAATGCTGTCGTACATTTTAAAGGCGGATACGTATGCGTGCATGCAGCTTTTAGAGCAGATTATTATGCAGGGCAGGGATTTAGGACAGTTTGTCAGTGACTTTGTATGGTATTTAAGAAATCTGCTGCTTGTAAAGACAACGGATGATGAAGCGAAGGCGGAAGACATTATTGATGTTTCGGCAGATAATTTAGAGCAGTTAAAAAAAGACAGTAAACAGGTCGATGTCGATACACTTATGCGCTATATCCGCGTGCTGTCGGAGCTGGCAAATGAGCTGAAATTCTCAACACAGAAGCGTATTAAAGTCGAAGTGACACTCATTAAGCTGACGCGTCCGGCGATGGAACAGCGGCAGGATATGGGTGATGTGATAAGCCGCATCACCCTGCTTGAGCAGGAAATGCAGGAAGCCATGGAAGCGTTAAAAAACGGCGTGGCGGCAGGTACTCCGTTTGCGGCAGGTACACAGGGCATAAGCGGTATGGCAGATATAGCGGGTGCGGCAGGCAATGCCAGCAGCGATGCAGGCATGGCAGTGTCCCAGCCGGTACAAAAGCGCGTAATAGAGGCAATGCCGGAGGATATTAAGCAGCTGGCAAAGCAGTGGGACTCCATTGTCCATTCGATTGAAGAACCGCTAAAGCGCACCCATTTATTAAATTCACATGTAACGCTTGCAGAGGATGGGCAGAGTCTGGAACTGATGACGTCTTCCCCGACAGCCTATGAGCTGTTTTCAAGGGAAGATGACAAGGCAGAACTGGTTGCGCTCATTGAGGAGCGGACAGGAATCCATGTGAATCTGATTGTTACAAAGCTACAGGATGGAGAAGATTTTCAAAATCGATTTACAGATATCAGAGAATCCGTTAATATGGAAATAGAAGTAGATGATAAGGAGGAATATATCTAATGGCAAAAAGAGGTGGATTTCCGGGAGGTATGCCGGGCAACATGAACAATCTGATGAAGCAGGCACAGAAAATGCAGAAGCAGATGGAAACACAGCAGGCAGAGCTGGAAGCAAAGGAATTCAGTGCGGCAGCAGGCGGCGGTGTTGTAGAAGTAACCGTTACCGGTAAAAGAGAGGTTACAAAGGTCAAGATTGACCCGGAAGCCGTAGATCCGGATGATGTAGAAATGTTAGAAGATTTAATTATGGCGGCAACCAACGAAGCACTCCGCAAGTGTGAAGAAGAATCACAGGCGCAGATGTCTAAGATTACCGGAGGACTTTCAGGACTGACAGGAGGCCTGTTCTAATGGACATTTACAGCGGTCATATGAACAAGTTAATAGAACAGCTGTCGAGATTACCAGGGGTTGGGGCAAAAAGCGCCCAGCGCCTGGCATTTCACATTATAAATATGCCAAAAGAAGAAGTTGAGGGACTGGCATCTGCCATGACGGATGCCAAAGCGCATATTAAATACTGTAAAGAATGTTTTACGCTGACAGATGATGAAATCTGCCCGATCTGTGCCAATGAAAAGCGCGACCACAGTACGATTATGGTGGTGGAACAGACACGCGATATGGCGGCATATGAAAAGACCGGAAAGTATGAGGGTGTCTATCATGTACTGCACGGTGCAATCAGCCCGATGCTTGGCATCGGTCCGTCCGACATTAAGTTAAAGGAACTGATGAAACGGCTCGAAGGCGATGTGCAGGAAGTCATCATTGCAACCAATTCAAGTCTTGAAGGTGAAACGACAGCGATGTATATCAGCCGCCTGATTAAGCCGACAGGCATTAAAGTAACCCGTATTGCAAGCGGTGTGCCGGTTGGCGGCGATTTGGAATATATCGACGAAGTGACACTGCTGCGTGCATTGGACGGCAGAACGGAATTGTAGGATACTATGTTAAACGATATTATTACAGAACACAAAGAGCGTATGCTCAATCTCAAAAAATATTATCCTTTTTTTAAGCTGATGGATGTATCCTTTGCCCAGTTTCAGGAAGGCAGATATGAAATGCTGGACATGGGATATATTGTCATGGGGATTCTGCGCTTTTTTATTGAGGAGAATAACTTTAAAGAAAAGGACGTCACTTACCCGGAATATCTGGACTTTATTACATCATTGCTCAAACGGGACTTTGGGCTGAATCTTTCAGCACAGGAATACAAAGAACTTGCCGATTACATTTTCGATAAAATTAAGAATGAAGGCAGACCGTTTACATTTCCATATTATGATCCTATTGAAAAGAAAAAATGTATTTCACGTATCAAGGTGCTGGAAAGTGCAATCCGTGATCATACGGTGTGGTATTCCATCAGTTCCGATGCGATTGAATTCTATCTGGATACGAAAGAAATTAAAGAAGAAAGCAGAATCAGTGTGCAGCAGCTGCTCTTAGAAAAAATGATACAGGCACAGAATTTTCAAGGCGGAAAAGATGTGATTGTGCGGATTAATGAAGAAGTGGCACGCCTACAGCGCAGAAAAAATGAGATTATGGAACTGCTCGGCAAAGATGTCTTTGCGGGCATTGAAGCGTATGAAGATTTTGTCCATACGGGTATGCGCTGGTTTGATGAAGAAGAAAAGCTGTTTAAGAAAAATAAAGATTTTATCGAGGGTGCGCTTGCAAAGATGGAAGCCGAACCGGTACAGTCGGAGAGCTATTACCGTACTTTAAAGGAGATTTACGAGCTGGACAGCCAGTTACAGATAGCCATGACAAGGCACGGACAGCTTTTATCGGCATGTACACAGATGCAGCAGATGACAGAAGAAGCCGTGAAGCGGGCAAAACTCGGACGGTTAAGAAGCCATATCCATTTTGGGGCGCTTCTGACAGATTTAATCCGCAGCGACAATGCGGGACTGTTAGAACAGCTTTTGTCGCCGGTATTACTGCCGCATATAAAGAAGCGGTTTACGCTGGATTCACTTGACGAGGCACTGACCGTGAAGCCAAAGCAGGCAGAAGCGGCGGAGAAAGTAGAAGAAGAACCGCCGCAGGAAATTCAGTTTGCAGATGAAATGGAAGATCAGCGTATTCGTAAAAACTATACATTTTTAATGAATAATCTGCTGGCGGCATTTGAAAAGAGAGATACGTTTACGCTTTCGGAATTTGGCGCGGCAATGAGCAGAATGTATTCGCCGGATATTTTAAAAAATGCGGATTACTATTCTTTTTTTGTCAACCTGTGTCAGAAACAGGAGTATGTCATCGGCGGTCAGACGGAAAACGAGAGTTTTCTCGATGACATTTTAAGCGGCGCATTTGCAGACCGTGAACCGGTACATTTTACGATTACGCCAAAATCCGCAGGAGCGCAGGACGAACAGCCAATGGAACAGTCTGAACTGGTGTTTGAACGGAAGGGAACAAAGTAATGGAAAGCAGAAATATAGAAAAGGCACTGGAAATATCCGCAAAACTGGCGGCAGGGGAAACGGTAAGCGAGCAGGGGACAAATGCTGCCCTGTATCAGGAATACAGTACCAACCCGGAAGTGTATGATATGGTATTGTTGTCGTTAAAGAAAATGGAACTTTCGGTTTATGAATATAATAATTCGCTGTTTGCTGCGCCAAAAGCGCACGGCAGCCTGTTTGGCTACAGCAATGAAGCGCTGCGCCGGGAGCTGGGACTGCGTACCAACGGCGAACTCTATCTGGCGTATTTTATCATCTATAATATTATTATGGAGTTTTATACGGATACCATCAGTGCAACGTATGCCGAATTTGTCCGCGTAGAAGACATTGTCCGCAAGGTGGACGATACAACGGCAGGCATTGTGGATAAGAAAAATGGCTTTGTTTTAAGTGAAATTGAGGAAAACAGCTTCCGCAGCCTTGCGTTAAGCTGGGACAGCCTGCCGGCGGCAACCGTGGAATTGTCGGAATTAAGGGCGGCGAAGAATTCCAAGTCGGGTTTTGTAAAGCTGGTCTGCAACTTTTTAGTCAGCCAGCAGTTATTAAGTGACAATCAGGAGCGGTACTATCCGACAGACCGTTTCCGCGCAGTTGTTGAAAATTATTTTGACGAATCCAGAGGAAGAATCATGGAATTGTTAGACCAGTCAGGAGAGGAGAGGGACGAACATGCCGCAGATTAACAGAATCCGTGTAAACAATGTAAAATACAATTTCGGTACGCAGTATTACGATGACTTTATGATGCGTTTTCACTGCCGTAACACGATTTATGACCTTGCAAACGGCGGCGGAAAGAGTCTTTTAATGCTCCTGCTGCTTCAAAATGTGATTCCGAACTGTACGCTTGATGAAAAACAGCCGGTTGAAAAGCTGTTCCGTCCGGGCGGCGGCAATACAGTGATCCACTCATTGATTGAATGGAAGTTAGATACCGCTAACAATGACGGCTATAAATATATGACAACGGGATTCTGCGCAAGAAAGGCAAAGGATACGGAAGCAGATGGCACGGAAGCGGACGGCATATCCGGGCGTTTTTCTGCGGCAGAAGAAGCACCGGCGGGACGTGACAATGCCAGCGTGGAATATTTTAACTACTGTATTTTTTACCGGGAGTTTGGTGAAAACGATATTAAAAATCTGCCGCTGACAAAAAACGGGGAGCGCATTACTTATAATGGTTTAAAGCAGTATCTGCGGGAGCTTGAACATAATGATTTCCACGTTTCGGTAAAAATATTTGACCGAAAGGGCGAATATCAGAGTTTTATCAGCAAGTATGGGCTGTATGAGAGCGAATGGGAAATTATCCGCGGCATCAATAAGACCGAAGGACATGTAAGAACATATTTTGAAACCAATTATAAGACAAGCCGTAAAGTTGTAGAGGATTTATTAATAGAAGAAATTATTCAGAAATCTTTCCACAATAAGCTGGCAGTGGGCAATGACGAAGGTCAGATGGCACAGACACTGCTTGATATTAAGGATACGCTTGCAAGACTGTCAAAGAAAAATGCACAGATTACCAATTATGATAAACAGATGGAGCTGCTCGATGCTTTTTCAGAGTATATTCTGGGATACCGCTCTTTATATGAAGAAAAGGGAAATCTGCGGGGACAGCTGTTAAAGCTGCTTATGCAGTGCAGACAAAATCTGTCGGGATACCGCGCGCAGGAAGAAAAGCAGAAGGACGAACTGCTTCATTTACAGGAAGAATTATTAAAACAGCAGCGCATGATCCAGACTGCCGAGGTGCTGACTGAACAGGCGTCTCTTGCGGGAATGGAAGAACTGATTGCTGCAAATGAGAAGAAGCGGGCATATTTTAAGGAACAGGAAGAACACTTAAAAAGGCAGATGGAAGAAACGGAAAGTCTGGTAGAATACCGCGAATATTTACAGTATCAGAAGCTCTACGATGAACTTTTGGCAGCCATTGCGGCAAACGGACAAACGGATGAAGAACTGACAAAACAGCTCTATGCACTGGCAGTGGTAATTGTGCCACAGCTTGTACAGAAAAAGAATGCTGCCGGTGAAGAATTGCAGAATGCAGAAACACAGTACCGGGCGTGTCAGAAAGAAGCGGCACAGGCAAAGGCAGATTATCAGGAATTACTGGGCGGGGCTGCGGCGGCAGAACAGATTGCAGTGCATACTGCCAAAGAGATTGAACAGGCAGAAAAAGAACTGGGTGCCTGTATGGAAAAGGCAGGAATCCTTGTGATGGAAAAGGCAGGCGAAGAATACAGTGCCTGCACACAGAAAATTAAAGAACAGGAAGAACAGCTTTTACAGACCGAGGGACAGCTTTCACAGGTGGAAGCACTGCTTTCAAAGGGCAGACAGCAGCAGGCATCCTGCCGTGCGCGGATTGAACTGCTGACAGAACAGTTAGGACAGGCGGAAACCAAAAAAGAACAGGAACAGAAAGAAAAGCAGCAGCTTTTACAGTTAAAGGCCGTCTATGGGGAACAGGATACCCGCCGGGCATGCCGCGTTGTATTGGATAACCACCGCAGACTGGAAGCGGAATGTGAGCAGCTTACCGCTGACTGTACGCAGCTTACGCAGTTCCTTGAAAATATGAAGCACGGGATATTCAGTGCGGGCGGAAGACACCGGGAGAAGGTAAAAAGCTATCTTTCAGGACGGTATGGAGAAGATGTAAAAGAAGGAAGCGAGTGGCTTTCGGGGCTTTCGGAAGATGAAAGAAAACAGGTGCTTGCCGCATTCCCATATGCCGAGTATGCATTTATTGTTGAAAACGATTTTTCAAGAATCAAAGAAGACCCGGTGCTTGCAGACTTTGGCAGAAGCGCCTATGTGATTCCGGTATTGTCTGCACAGGCGGCAAAAGCACAGCTTACGGCAGAAAATGAACAGTATGTTGTATATGCCAGAAAGGATATGGCATTTTTAAAGGATGAAAAGCTGCGCGGGCGGGAAGAAAAGCTGGCGCAGGAAGAACTGGCGGCGGCACAGGAAAAACTGGCCAGACTGACCGACAGAAAAGAAATTGTCTGGAATGACTACGTGCGCATACAGGAACTTTCAAAGCTGGAAGAAGAACCGGCAAAGAAAGAGTTTGAAGCGCTGTCTGTGCGTTTAGAGGAACTGCAAAAGGAAGCACAGCGTTTACAGGAAGAAATGGAACAGGAGGAAGCCCTGCGTAAAAAAGGCCGGGAGCGGAAAGCACAGGTGCAGGAAAAGCTGGCACAAAACCGGGAGCGGTATCCATACGTGCAAAAGTGCGCAAAACTGGCAGAGAGTCTTCTTGTACAGTACCGTGAAAAGCAGGAATACACGCAGAGGGTGGCAGATGCAAAGCAGGAACAGCTCTTAAAAGAGCAGGAAATGCAGGCGCAGGAAAAGGCAGAACAGACCGCATTACAGCGCAAAAATGCACTGGCAGAAGAATATGACCGTCTGCAAAGCCGTCTTGACAAGCGTTATCAGGCATATATAAGCGTGGAAGCCGACGGCGGACAGTCCGCAGAAATTCATGTGCTGCAGTCAGCGGCGGATGGCAGTGCGGTAGCAGGGTTAGCGGATGCTGACGGACATGCGCTGTCATTAGAACAGCTGGAGAACCGCTTTGCGGGAGTGAAAAAGGCATTGGATGAAAAAAATGCCGATGTGCATGATAAAGAAGAATTATTAAGACATTACCGTGCGGCAATGGGAAAATGCAGTACGGCAATTGCACGCCGCCATTTTACAATGGAAGAACTTGCGGCAAAAGAGGCACAGGGAGAAGCTGTCCCAAATCCGGATGATGCGCTGTGTGCGCTTGAGCAGGAACGTGAGCAGGCGGTACAGCAGGAAAAAGCGGCAGCAGAAGAACTGGAAGCGCAGAATGCATTAATGAACCGTCTGCAGGGAAGTATTGCGCACGGAAAGAGCCAGATTGAAGAAAAGTACGGTGCTTTTGAAGCGTTTGACTGTGATAACCCGGAGCAGTTCATTGTACAGCATAAAAATTATAAGGACAGCATTGCAGGACAGATCAAAGAACTGGAAAAAGAGCAGAAACGCCAGACAGAAAAAATGCAGGATTTCCTCGTAATGGAAAAGGATTTGTCAAGAATTGTTGCCAAAGCGGGCATTGAAGTGCCGGAAGCGTCAGAAACGGAAAATGCAGATACCATGGCAGGACAGCCGGAGGATACAGACATAAATGTAGCGGATTTTTCGGGCTATGAAACGGTACAGAAAGAATTTGAAAAGCTGTGTGCGCTTGAGGTGCGTAAGCTGGAAGAATTTTTAAAGAAAAAGGATAAGCTGACGGAAGAACTGACGGCATGTGATGCAAAAGAACTGGCATTGGAGATTAAAATGTCGGTTCATGTGCCAAAGGACATTGAAGCCGTGAAGCAGTTAAAGTCCAGACTTTCCGAAACCAATACGCTGATTGCACTGGAAAAAGAGCGCGTATCCAAAGGGATTTCCGATATGGAGCGTATCAAGGATAACTTTGAAAACCGGTGTGTCCAGATTTGCTGTAATATCAAGACGGAACTTGACCGCCTGCCAAAGCTTTCAAGCATTACGATGGATAATGAGGTTATTTCCATTATCGGGCTGTCCGTACCGTATGCCAAGGAATCCGATTATAAGGAAAGAATGGCGGCATACATTGACGAAACGGTCCTGATGGCGGAAAGCTTTGACAATACACAGGAGCGGTTAAAATATATCCGCAATCGGTTAAGCTGGAAACGCCTTTTTGCCGTGATTGTAACCGATATGAACGCCATCCGCGTAAGTCTTTATAAAAGAGAGCGCATGAAAGACCAGAGCCGGTATCTGCGATATGAAGAAGCAGTGGGTTCAACCGGACAGTCACAGGGTATTTATATTCAGTTTTTAATTGCGGTAATTCATTATATTTCAAGTATCAATGCGCCGGCAGACAGTGCGGGTGTACTGGGCAAGACCATTTTTATTGATAATCCGTTCGGTGCGGCAAAGGATATTTATATCTGGGAGCCGATTTTTAAGCTGTTAAAGACTAACCACGTGCAGCTCATTGTTCCGGCACGAGGTGCAACCCCGGCGATTACGGGAAGATTTGATGTCAATTACATTTTAGGACAGAAGCTTGTACATAACCGGCAGCAGACGGTTGTTGTCGATTACTACAGCCGTACAAAAAATGAGGAACTTGAATATACGCGCATGGATTATGAGCAGGCAGTATTCGACTTTATATAGGCGCTATAGGCAAAAAACGCCTCAACGTTGGCATTTCTTTTTAAAAGAGTTTACAAGAATACTGCGCTGTGATAAACTTGAATAGAATATGTTTAAATCATTTATTTGATATATACAGTAAAGGTGGCGTTTGTTTTGGATAAGTATGAATTTAATATAAAAGTAGATCAAATTAAAAAGCTTGCTGCCAAGAAGTCATTTCAGGAGGCGGCAGCGATTGCCAAGGAAATGAACTGGCAGAAGGTGAAGGACTGGTCCACGCTGGCAACTGTTATTAACGTACAGGAAGCGGCAGGGGATTATCTGGAAGCAAGAGATATGGCAATTCTTGCATACAACAGAAATTTAGGCGGCAGAAAGCTGGTTTATAAGCTGGCGGAGCTGCTCATTAAGCTGGAAGATTTTGAAACGGCAGAGGAACTTTATGAAGAATATGAAAAGATGTCACCGCATGATGTCAATCGTTTTCTTTTGTATTTTGATTTAAGAAAGGCACAGAATGCCTCGGATAATGAACTTGTAGAAATCTTAGAGGACTACAAAGAGCATGAAATTGATGAAAAGTATATGTTTGAACTGGCAAAGTTATATGCCAAAACAGGCAGAAAAGAAGAATGTATCAAGACCTGTGATGATATTGTACTGTGGTTTCAGGACGGACAGTATGTGGAGAAGGCGATTCAGTTAAAGCAGGAATTTGGCGTTGAACTGACCAATACACAGAAAAAAATCTTAAAGGATATTAAGAATCAGAAGCAGGATATAGAAGCAACCAGAGAAATCATGTTTGAGGAACAAAAGCAGCTTGCGGCAATCCAGAGCGATGAAATTGAAGAAGCGGTGGAAGAAGCAGAAAGTGATGCGGACGATGATATTATTCTGCCGGAAGACGATGAAAGTACCCGTGGCATTAAATCTTTCTTTAAGAAAGCATTTCATTCGCGGGCGCAGTCAGAAGAAGATATGCGTGAAATAGGCTATGAAGATGATGACGAATCCGATGATTCCGATACACATGAGAACACCGGTGCGCAGGATACAGAAAAAACACCGGAAGAACCGGTATTTTCAGCGGAAGAATTTGTAAAAGAAAAGACAGTGACGGATACCGTACCAAAAGCAGAAAAAAAGGAAGCTGATACAACGGTGGATTTGTCTGAAAGTATTGACAAGGCATCCTCATCTTTACGTGAACTGATAGAAGATGCAAAGAAGAAACTGGAAGACAGCTGCGGCGATTTATCAGGTAAAGGGGATTCATTCCGGCAGAAGGCTGTAAATACGGTCAAAGAACCGGCAGATGAAGTAGAGATTAAAGTGGACATTCCGGCATATAACAATCCGTATGATACACAAAATTTACAGGTGGCACTCGCTAAAAATTTAAGTGAATTCATGGAGGAAGAAAAAGCAGAGGCAGAGGCACTGCGTCCTCAACCGGCGAAGCAGGAAGAAACGATCGGTGAAAGTCAGGAAGATGAACAGATTGAAGGTCAGTTAAGCCTTGCAGACTGGTTAGAAGCGGTCCGTGAAGAAAAATACGGAAAGCAGAATACAAGGGAATTCTCAAAGACAGAGTTGGAAAAGATGTTAGATGAGAAGGACGAAAAGAGTGCGGCATACGAGCGCATTATGGTTGAGCAGAAAGCAGCGGCACAGGCAGCAGGCAAAGCCTTTGATGAAAAAGAAGCAAGCCGCCATGCACACGCACAGGTGATGTTACGGGCAGCAAAGACCGATCTTGCAATCCGTACCGGAAAAGCAACCGTACACTTAGAAGAAGCAGCAGCACAGGATGTCCGTCGTCAGCAGGCAGAGGAAGAAGCAAGAAGAAAAGCGGAGGCCGAAGTACAGATTCAGAGGCGCATGGAAGAAGCCCAGAAAGCAAGAGCCGAGGCAGAAGCCAGACGGTTAGCCGAAGCACAGCGTGCAGCTGAAGAAGCCAAGCGGGAAGCTGCAAAGAAAGCCGAAGCACAGCGTATAGCCGAACAGGAAGCAGCGCAGCAGGCAGAAGCCCAGCGGTTGGCGGAAGAAGCAGCACAAAGAGAACAGGCACAGCGTGCGGCAGAGCAGGAAGCGGCGCAAAGACAGCGGGCGGCTGTCAGTGAGGAAGTTTCATTAAATACACAGCAGCTTCCGCCGATGGAAGACCATCTTTCCGATATGAATCCGCTGGAAGCAATCAGCAGTGCAAAGCTTGCCAGTGCTGTACAGCAGGAGAAAGTTTACACCGGCATGGGCGAAGGCACGGAAATTGATGAAGAAAAGAAGCTAAGCGGAGAACTTGCAAAGATTTTCAGAAAATACCGTGAAATGCCGGGACTGGAAAGCCAGCTGGCAGCATATTTTGAAAGCCTTGAACAGGAAATGGCGATTTCAACGTCGCAGGTCGGCAATATTATCATTTCCGGTAATTCAAGCTCAGATAAGTCTGATCTTGCAAGAGCCATTGTGCGTGCGGTGAATTACCTGTATCCGGAACACACACGTAAGATTGCAAAGACGACCGGTGACAGTATCAATAACCGTGGACTGGCAAAGGCGATGAATAAGTTAAAAGGCACCGCACTGATTGTTGAAGGTGCGGGGGCAATCCAGCCGAAGCGTATGAGTGAAATGCTGGAATGTCTGGAACAGGATACGGAACGTATGATTGTTATTCTGGAGGATTCGGATGCAGAAATGAATGTACTGCTCAATTTCAATCCGGAAATGACACAGAAGTTTAATCATCGCATCGTGTTAAAACAGTACACGGTCAATGAACTGGTTGAAATGGCAAGAAAATTTGCAAGAAAACGCCAGTATGAAGTCAGTGATGATGCGCTGCTGGAACTTTATTTAAAGATTGATAAATTACGTAATAATGTAGATAATATCCGTATGGATGATATTAAGGAAATTATCAATCACGCAATTGTAAAAGCAGAAAAACGCGGCTCAAAAAGATTCTTTGGCGGTTTAAAGAGAAAACGCGGCGAAAACGGAGATGTTACCATCCTTGTTGAAGCAGATTTTAAAGATTGATAAAAAAAAATAAAAATGCCGGTACAGGCAGCACAATAAGAAATGGAGGAAATGAATCATTATGAAGAACATAGAGGAACTGTCAGTAAATACAATCCGTGTGTTATCAGCAGAAGCGATTCAGAAAGCAAAATCAGGACATCCGGGACTGCCGCTTGGCGCAGCACCGATGGCATATGAATTATGGACAAACCATATGAACCACAATCCGGCAGACCCGGAATGGGCAAACAGAGATCGTTTTGTACTCTCAGGAGGACACGGCTCGATGCTGTTATATTCTTTATTACATTTGTTTGGCTACGGAAATCTTTCTATGGAAGACTTAAAGAATTTCAGACAGCTGGGTTCATTGACACCGGGACATCCGGAATACGGTCATACCGTTGGTATTGAAGCAACGACAGGCCCGCTTGGACAGGGTATGGCAATGGCAGTCGGTATGGCAATGGCAGAAGCACATCTTGCCGCTGTATTTAACAAAGACGGTTACGATATTGTAGACCACTATACTTATGTACTTGGCGGTGACGGCTGTATGATGGAAGGTATTTCATCAGAAGCATTTTCACTCGCAGGAACATTAGGACTGCATAAGCTGATTGTATTTTATGATTCCAACAACATTTCTATTGAAGGAAGCACTGATATTGCATTTACGGAAGACGTAACAAAGCGTTTTGAAGCATTCGGCTTCCAGACACTTGAAGTTAAAGACGGCAACAATCTTGCAGAAATTGCTGCAGCGATTGAAGCGGCAAAAGCAGATACAACCCGTCCGACAATGATTAAGGTCAATACGGTGATCGGCTATGGCTGTCCTGCAAAGCAGGGTAAGGCAAGCGCACACGGTGAACCGCTCGGTGAAGAAAATGTTGCGGCTTTAAAGGAATATTTAGAGTGGCCTTGCAAGGAAGCATTTACTGTTCCGCAGGAAGTATATGATCATTTCAACGAAGCTGCCAGGAAGAAAGCAGCAGTTGAAGATGAATGGAATGTATTATTTGAAAAGTACAGAAAAGAATATCCGGATATGGCAGAAAAATGGGATGCTTATTACAACGGATATGATTTATCAAAGCTGTTTGATTCAGAAGATTACTGGAAGAAAGCAGAAAAACCGGAAGCGACCAGAAGCACATCCGGCAGCATTTTAAATGAAATTAAACAGCTCATGCCAAACCTGATTGGCGGTTCAGCCGACCTTGCACCGTCCAATAAGACAAACATGAAGGATGCCGGTGATTTTTCAAAAGACAATTATGCAGGCACCAATCTGCATTTCGGCGTCAGGGAACAGGCGATGGCGGCAATCGGCAACGGACTTGCACTGCATGGCGGATTAAAGGCATTTGTAGCGACATTCTTTGTATTCAGTGATTATACAAAGCCAATGGCAAGACTGTCCGCATTAATGAATCTGCCGCTGACATTTATCTTTACACATGATAGCATCGGTGTCGGAGAAGACGGACCGACACACGAACCGGTTGAACAGCTTGCGGCATTCCGCTCCCTGCCAAATTTCTGTGTATACAGACCGTGTGACAGAACAGAAACCGCAGCGGCATGGTACCGTGCAGTTACTTCAAAAGACCAGCCGACAGCACTTGTGCTGACAAGACAGAATCTTTCACAGATGCAGGGTTCTTCAAAGGAAGCGTTAAAGGGCGGCTATATCTTAGAGGATTCTAAGAAGGAAGTGCCGGATGCCATCATTATTGCCAGTGGTTCGGAAGTAGAACTGGCAGTTAATGCAAAGGCAGAGCTTGCAAAAGACGGCGTGGACGTGCGTGTTGTCAGTATGCCGAGTATGGAGGCATTTGAAGAACAGACAGCAGAATACAAGGAATCCGTTCTTCCGAAGGCATGCCGGAAGAGAGTTGCGGTCGAAGCGCTTTCAGACTTCGGCTGGTACCGTTACGTGGGCTTAGACGGCAAAGTTGTTTCCATGACAGGCTTTGGCGCATCCGGTCCTGCGGCATCACTGTTTGAAAAATTCGGATTTACAACAGAAAATGTTGTAGCGACTGTAAAATCTGTTTTATAAAAGTATTGAAAAATTTATGTAAAACATACAAAAAATTCAAAAAAAACACTTGAAATTCACAGCAGATAATACTATAATAAACTCAAGATTGTTGAAAAATTAACAAAGTCCTGCGGGGACATTCAACAAAATACATAGTATATGGAGGATTTTGAGTTATGACACGTTTTACATTACCAAGAGACTTATATCACGGAAAAGGATCATTAGAGGCATTAAAGACACTGGAAGGTAAGAAAGCCATTATCTGCGTAGGTGGCGGTTCTATGAAGCGCAACGGCTTCTTACAGAAGGCAGAAGACTACTTAAAAGAAGCAGGAATGGAAGTAAAACTGTTTGAGGGCATCGAATCCGACCCGTCAGTAGACACTGTCATGAAGGGTGCTAAGGTTATGGAAGAATACGGACCGGACTGGATTGTAGCGATTGGCGGCGGTTCTCCGATTGATGCAGCAAAGGCAATGTGGGTAAAATATGAATATCCTGACATTACATTTGAAGAAATGTGCAAGGTATTCGGTATGCCGAAGCTTCGTAAAAAAGCACATTTCTGTGCAGTATCTTCTACATCCGGTACAGCAACGGAAGTTACGGCATTCTCAGTTATCACAGATTACGAAAAAGGTATTAAGTATCCGCTGGCTGATTTTGAAATCACACCGGATGTTGCAATCGTAGACCCTGAACTGGCTGAAACAATGCCTGTAAAGCTGGTAGCCCATACAGGTATGGATGCAATGACACATGCCATTGAAGCGTATGTATCAACCGCAAACTGCGATTATACAGACCCACTGGCACTTCATGCAATTAAGATGATTCATGAAACACTGATTAAGTCATACAACGGAGATATGGCAGCCCGTGATTCTATGCACAACGCACAGTGTCTTGCAGGTATGGCATTCTCCAACGCATTACTCGGTATCGTTCATTCAATGGCACATAAGACCGGTGCTGCATTTGAAGGCGGACATATTATCCACGGTGCTGCCAATGCAATGTATCTGCCAAAGGTTATCAAATACAATGCCAAGAATGAGGAAGCTGCCAAGAGATATGCAGAAATTGCAGATTTCATTCACTTAGGCGGTAATACAACAGAAGAAAAGATTGATAAACTCATCGAACTGCTCCGCAAGATGAATGATGAACTCAATATCCCGCACTGCATCAAGCATTATGGTGAAGGCGGACTTCCGGCAGAAGAAGGTATTGTACCGGAAGATGAGTTCTTAAAGAAGCTTCCTGAAATTGCAGCAAACGCAATTCTTGATGCCTGTACAGGTTCTAATCCTCGTCAGCCAAATCAGGAAGAAATGGAGAAATTACTGAAGTGCTGCTATTATGACACAGAAGTAGATTTCTAATCAATAAGCTTATAACGGAAAAATAAATTTTCCATTTTACGTTTCTCCTTTCATAAATGCCGTATTTTTCATAGAATATATGAAAATACGGCATTTTTTTTGCAACTATATCATGTCCGGTTTCGTATAAAGAATAAGAGGAGGTGGCAGGAAGTGTTTGAAACAGATGAAACGCTTATCAGGCGCATATTACAGGGGAAAGACCGTGAGGCAGGTGAACTGCTGGTTGAACGGCATTATAAAAGAATATATAAAGAGATTTACTTAAAAACTTCAGATGAGGAGCTTGCAAAAGACCTTACGCAGGAAGCATTTATACAGATATTAAAAAATCTATATCAGTTTGACAGTAAAAAGGCGTCCTTTAAGACGTGGATTACAAGAATTGCCTGCAATAAAGTGATTGATTACATGAGAAGCCGCCAGCACCATGAAATGCTTATGACTGAAATTTTGGACGATTATGATAAAGAAGATGCGCACAATCTTGAGGAACGTGTGACAAACCGCATGGCAACACAGCGGGTAGAGCAATTACTTGAAAAAGAGGAAGTACAAAACCAGAAGATATTTAACCTGAAAGCACAGCAGGGTTACACATTTGAAGAAGTCAGTACGATTACGGGGGTAACAAAAACTGCTGTAAAAAACCGCTATTACTCCATGGTGAGAAAGATGAGAAAGGAGCTGAGTGATTATGAGTAGGATTAAATATCCGGGTGAACAGGAAATGAAGCGCCAGATTCAGGTGATTTTGGATGAGTCCGGCATGTTTGAAGATGACGAAAAAAGTCAGGGTTATACAGAGTGTGTGCAGGTGAAGAAACGTCCGGCGGTAAAGACGGCGATTTTATTTCCCCTGGCAGCCGCGGCGGTAATGTTTCTTGTTGTCACTGCGGCAGGACTGATACCGCAGCAGACAAATTCCAGGGTCGAACCGATGACAAATGTGCTGACGGATGATACAATAAGATCAGTATCAAAAACACAGCTAAGCGACGATATTACGGTTCAGATTTGTACAGACTGTTCTTATCTGCCGTTAAAAGCATCCGGGTCAGACAGCGTATCGGACAGACAGATACAGTTTAGTTATACGTATCCGAAAATTTATTATCAGGGAACAGAGGTGGAGTCTGTTACGCGCTATTACGAGGACAGAATCGAACAGTTAAAGACACAGGCGCAGACACAGTTTAAGAATGTTGCCTTTGTAAAGGATTTGGATATTCCGGTAAAGATTTCATATCATTGTTCGGCATTAAACGATGTGACCGCACCGGAAAATAATCTGGTGTCAATTTATGAAAATTATTCGGAGAGTTATACAGCATATGATAAAGAAGGGGCGTATGTTACGGTAATGACCAATGCTGTTTATGGTGGGAATTTTAATGCAAAGACAGGAAAGAAGCTCTCTTTAAATGAACTTTTTGAAGAAAATGACTTGTCAGGGCTGGAAAAAGAATGGATCGGTATCGGACAGACAGAACACGAATTACAGACGATTGCAGATACGGATGCATGGTATTTATCGCAGGACGGACTGGCACTGTGTATCAACGGCTGTGAAAACGATTATGAGAATAACGCAGGAAAGCTGCGGTATCACAATGTTTCATGCAAAACAAATGTCGTGGCTTATGACACGCTTTCCGGATTAAAGAAAGGCTAAAAATCCACAGGCAGAATGAATACAGGAAGATACGGCAGAATGTGAGGAGAGTATGCCAAACGAGATGGAAGAATTAGAATTTTATTTAAAAAAGGCAAAACAGGTTGTATATGAAGTCAAAAAGACAGTTGTCGGCAAAGATGAGGCTATCTGCAAACTGCTGATGGCAATCTTAGCAAAGGGACATATTCTGATTGAAGATATTCCGGGGGTCGGAAAGACAACGATGGCGCTGGCATTTTCAAAGGCACTGGGATTGGAATGTAACCGGCTGCAGTTTACACCGGATATTATGCCGTCGGATCTGACGGGATTTAACTTATACAACCGTCAGACAGGGCAGTTTGAGTACAAGCCGGGAGCTGTGCTGTGCAATATTTTACTGGCAGATGAAATTAACAGAACCTCGCCAAAGACCCAGTCTGCGCTGTTAGAGGTGATGGAGGAGCGCAGGGTGACGGTGGACAGCCAGAGCATTGAGCTGCCAAAGCCGTTTATGGTCATGGCAACACAGAATCCATTTGGTTCAATCGGAACACAGAAACTTCCGGAATCCCAGCTTGACCGTTTTATGATTCAGATATCACTGGGATATCCGACCGTGGAAGATGAAATTGCCATTTTAAAAAATAAGACAAACGGCAGTCCGAAAATTATTTCGGAAAAGGTGCTGACAGCAGAAGAATTAATGGCAATGCAGGCTTATGTGGAACAAATCTATGTCGATGACAGGGTTTATGATTATGTGGCGCGGATTGCAAAGGCAACGAGAAACAGCCCGGAGATTTTACAGGGCATCAGTCCGAGAGGAAGTATCGCGGTGCTTGCGATTGCCAAGGCAGAAGCGTTCTTACGCGGACATACTTATGTGCTGCCGTCGGATATCCAGTATGTATTAATGGATGCTGCGGCACACCGTATTATTGTGGATAACGGATTGAGAAATGGAAATGTGACGGCAGAAACGGCATTAAAAAATGTGCTTGAAACCGTTTCCGTGCCGAAACTGGATGTGAAAAGGGTCGTTTAAATGAGAAAAAGAAGACTTTTGTATATCGTCTGTCTGCTGGGGGTATTCTGGCTGAATGTCATCTATGTCGAATACCAGTTCTTTCTGCTGCTGGTACTGCTGATTGTTGTTCCGGCGATTTCCGGGGTGCTGTTTGAACTGGCGGCAAACGGATTAAAGCTGTATCTGAACATTCCACAGAAGGAAGTGCATCCCGGACAGCTGGTGACAGTGTGCATTAAGGCCGTAAACCGCCATGTGATATTTTTAGGGAAACAGCAGTTTCAGATTGGCGTGGCCTATCTGAATACTCCGGGAAATGAAAAGGAAATGCTGCAATGTGACGGAGTTACGGAAAAAGTACAGCAGACAATGGCGGAATTTAGTCCAAAGCACTGCGGCATCGTACAAATTGACATTGAAAAAGTATTTTTGCAGGATTATCTGGGGCTGATTGGTACACAAAAGAATTTTCGCGGAAGCTGCCAGCTTGCCGTACTGCCGGAGCCGGTTTTATCCACGCGGGTCAGGACGGGGATGGAAAAACAGCAGGAATACCGCTATTCAGCGGTAGCAGATGATGATTCGGATATTCTGGATTTGCGGGCGTTCCGTCCGGGTGATAATTTAAACCATATCCACTGGAATTTAAGCCTTCGTACAGATGATTTGATTGTGCGGCAGTATGGAGAACAGATTGATGTAAAAAAAGTGATTCTTGTGGATTTAAGCATTTTGAACACAGCGCAGTACAGGAGCCGGATGGATGCAGTCTATACAGCAGTGGCTTCCATTGCCAATTTATACGTTGAAAATGAGGTCAATACGCTGATTCTTGCATGGAACGGACAGAAACAAAGTGCAGAGTATCTAGAAGTCCATGACCGGACAGAATTAAACCGTGCCATGATACGGCTGATGCAGATTCCATGCAGCAGCAGGGCAGGAGAGCATGCAGCAGCGGTATATTTAAAGGACATTGAAGCACAGGGACAGCAGGCATTATTTGTGACAGCAGGAAGCTATGAGAATAACAAAGTAAGAATTGTCAATGTGGAAAAGATACAGTTACAGGAACTGATCGATGAACTTTGGGAAAAGATATAAGGGACAGAAATTAGAAACAAGGGGTAAGACAGCATGGAAGAAAATCGTGAAATTAGTTACATCGTAAGAATGCTTCTTACAACAATCGGATCATACGGAATTATAAGGGTGCTGACTTCATGCGCCCTTTTTCAGGTATCGGATATGGCAGTGATTTTTGGAATTTTGGCGGCTGCTATTATTTGTGTGTACGGGCTGTACGGCAGAAAAAAGCATTTTTTAATCGTGACGGGAATTTTATTTGCCGGATTGTCCGTTTTAAGTTTTGGCATTTTAAGAGCCGGATTCTGCCACATTTATAATGACTGTATGACAGCCCTTGAAAAGCCATATGGACTGAGTCTTGGCAGAATTGCCGTAAAGGAAACGGCGGCGCGGCCGATGCAGGAAACAATAGCGGTGTTGTTTATTGCAGTTCTTGTGACATTTGCAGCAGCAGTTATTGTGATTTACCTGCACAGTATGCTGGGGACACTGCTTTCTATTCTGCCGCTGCTTATTTTATTCGTATCGCTGGGAGCAGTCCCGGACAGCTGTACATTTTTTCTGTGTATCAGCTACGTGCTTGGTGTTTCGGCTTTGCAGGGGCAAAAAGGCGGGGAACAGCAGTCACTGATGGTTTTGTTTTTATGTCTGATTGCACTGACGGTTTCGGTTATTGTGCGCCCGCCGGTAAACTATGAACGGTTTCAGGTATTTCAGGTGTTAAATGAAGAAGCGAAAAAACGTTTTTCATGGGTCGGCGGAGATTTAGAAACAGATGTTGACCTTGCAAACGGTGGAATTAATAACGGGGAACTGGGGAAAATTGATGGTATCCGCTACAGCAACCAGACCCTGCTGACAGTGACTACGCAAAGTACCGGAAAAAATCAGTATTTTCCGAGGTTTATCGGGCTGGATTATGATACGGGCCGGTGGTCAGAGGTGCTGAGCAGTACAGTAAAAAACGATCAGAAGGAAAATCTTGTGGATTATATGGATACACAGGCGCAGGCGCAGCAGTATATTGAAAATACAGTGGGCAGTTATTACCAGATGATAAAAAAAGTACCATATATTCTCCGGTATACGGATGGAACGACACAGAACGGAACCAATGTCATTGCCGGTGTGAATAGTTACAGTGCTTTTAATAATCTTTTGGAGTATCTGCGGTATGAGTATCTTGGCGGTGGTGCGCCTTTGTATAAAAATATGGTTTCTTATCAGAGTCTGGTAAAAAATAATTATCTTGATGTGCCGTATGATGTACGGGAAGTGATTGAAAATCTGCTCGGAGAAACCAGCGTTACAACGACGGAACAAAAAGAAAATTATATTAAATATGTAAAAGATTATCTTTCACAAAACTATACTTACAATATGTTTCCGGGGAAAGTGCCGGAAAATGAAGATTTTGTAAAATATTTTCTGACAGAAAGCAAAGAGGGATATTGTACATATTTTGCAACGGCGGCAGTACTGATGTACCGCTGTGCAGGAATTCCGGCAAGATATGTCGAAGGATATGTGGCGGCAGATGATACTATAAAGTCGGGAGTTCCGATACAGACGACACAGACAAGAAAGACATCGGACAATGTGCAGACGGAAGAAAATGTTGTTGAATATCAGGTGGATTTAAAGGACAATGCGGCACATGCATGGGCAGAAGTCTATATGGACGGTTACGGCTGGGTTACGGTGGAAGTGACACCGCAGGCATCGGCGCAGGGCAGTACCGGTGCAGCCACAGAAGCAGGCGCATCATCCGGGGAAGGACAGAATATACAGCAGGAATTACAGACAGAAAGCCCGTCAGAAGTTTCCACAGACGGACAGGAACTGACACAGGATGCAGCCGGACAGCCGTTGGAACAGCGGACAGATTCAGTTCCGGAAATTTCACAGGGTGCAGCCGGAGAGGCAGATAACACGGCACAGGATGACAGCAGTGCAGGTAGTACGGATGTGGGGAAGGCGCAGACAGAATCTGCTTTTACACGGCTTGTAAAACAGTATCCGCTGCTTTGGATTCCAATCGGACTGATATTGCTGTTTACAGTAATGTCTGCTATAATTCTGATACGGTATTTTACTGTCAGACAGATGCGCACAGCAAAGAAAAGAAAGACAGATATTAAGAGTATGGTACAGGAAGAACGGCGGGAAATGGTGATGGAGGCTTACCGTAGTTTTGAAAAAATGCTTGCGGCAGCGGGATATGGCAGAACAAGCGGTCTGGAGTACGAAGCGTATGCGGGCTATCTGACCGAGGCGTCGGAAATTTTTAAGGAAAATCATATCAAACGGATTTTTGATCTGGTACTGCGGTGTTCATTTTCCGAAATACCGGTCAGTGAGCAGGAGTACCGCGGGTACCGCAGGGATATGCAGAATATCCGCAATGCCATAGAACAAAAGCTTGGATTTTGGGAAAGACTGTATTTTAAGTATATACGGTTGTTTTAAATAAGGAGAGGTATGTTTGATTTAGAAGATGAGTTAAAGAAACTCCCGGCAAAGCCGGGAGTTTATATTATGCATGACAATACGGATACGATTATTTATGTGGGAAAAGCTGTGAGCCTGAAAAACAGGGTGCGGCAGTATTTTCAAAGCAGCCGGAATCATTCGTCCAAAATAAAGAAAATGGTTTCGCACATCGCTTATTTTGAGTATATTATTACAGATTCCGAACTGGAAGCGCTGGTTTTGGAGTGCAACCTGATTAAGGAGCACCGCCCGAAGTATAATACGATGTTAAAGGACGATAAAACCTATCCGTTTATCAAAGTCACGACAGGTGAAGCGTATCCGAGAGTTTTATTTTCAAGGGATATGAAGCATGGCGCGGGCAGATACTTTGGCCCGTATACTTCGGCAGGGGCGGTCAAGGACACGATTGAACTGCTCTGCAAGCTCTATAAAATCAGAACGTGCAGCTGCAATCTGCCAAAAGATGAGGGGAAACAGCGCCCATGCCTGAATTACCATATCGGGCAGTGCAGTGCGCCGTGCCAGGGATACATTTCTGAAATCGAATACAGAAAAAACGTAGATAGTGTGCTGGAATTTTTAAACGGCAATTATGATAAAATTTTAAAACAGCTGACGGCGCAGATGAATGACTGCGCGGAAAAACTCGAATATGAAGAAGCGGCGCGCTTCCGGGATTTAATCCAAAGTGTTAAGCAGGTGGCACAGAAGCAGAAAATTACGGCAGATGACGAAACCGACCGTGACGTGGTGGCGTGTGCAAGTGACGGCACGGATGCGGTGGTACAGATTTTTTATATTCGCAGCGGAAAGCTTCTCGGCAGGGATCATTTTCATATGAGCGTTGCGGAAGGTGATACCAGAAGTGATATTATCAGCGGATTTTTAAAGCAGTATTACGGCGGAACACCCTATATTCCAAATGTAGTAATGCTACAGGAAGAAATTGAAGATGCGCAGATTATCAGCGAGTGGCTCGGCAGTATGAAAAAGCGCAAGGTGTCTGTTGTGACACCGAAAAAAGGCACAAAGGAAAAACTCGTGGAGCTGGCATATAAAAATGCACAGATGGTGCTGCTTCAGGATACGGAAAAGATTAAACGGGAAGAACAGCGGACAGTCGGTGCAATGCAGGAAATCGCAGACTGGCTTTCCCTGCCGCATCTGGTACGCGCGGAAGCTTATGATATTTCCAACACCAGCGGTATTGAATCTGTTGGTTCAATGGTTGTTTTTGAAAACGGACGGCCAAAGAAAAATGATTACAGAAAATTTAAGATAAAAACGGTGAAAGGACCGGATGATTATAAAAGTATGCGCGAAGTACTGACAAGGCGTTTTATGCGCGGAAAAGAGCAGTCGGAAGGATTTGCGGTATACCCGGATATTATCATGATGGATGGCGGCAGAGGACAGGTCAATATTGCACTGGATGTTTTAAAGGAGCTGGATTTACACATTCCGGTGTGCGGCATGGTCAAAGATGACAATCACAGAACCCGCGGACTCTACTATAATAATATAGAAATTCCAATTGACAGGAACAGTGAAGGGTTTAAGCTGATTACAAGGATTCAGGACGAAGCACACCGTTTTGCCATTACGTATCACAGAAGCCTGCGAAGCAAGGCGCAGGTTCATTCGGTGTTAGACGGTATTGACGGCATCGGTCCGGCAAGAAGAAAGGCACTGATGAAGCATTTCTTAGACATTGAAAAAATCCGCACGGCACCGGTGGAGGAGCTGATGAAGGTGGACGGCATTACGGAAAAGGTGGCAGAAAATATTTATGCGTTTTTCCATTAAAAACCCATAATTGACCGCGTACTATACGGTGTGATAAAATAAAAATACTAAAAAGTCAGCGTAAAGAGTGCGACAAAGTCGCCCAGAAATAAGAGGATAGTGTGAAAAATCCTTAAATCAAAGATTTTTCACACAACAGAATTTGTGCCGCAGGCGTCACGAATTCTGTTTATATCGCAGGACTGAATAATCAGTCCGCGATTCCTCCGGCATTAAAAATGCCTGCGGAAAGAGGAGTAGTATGAATGGAAGCGAAAGAGTGAAGCTGTCTAAAGTCGTTGAGAAGATGCAGCTTGAGAACATGACACCACAGATTGATATTTCAGGAACATGGCTTCATATTCCGGAGGTCAACAGACCGGCATTGCAGTTGACCGGGTTTTATAACCAGTTTGATAATGACCGGTTACAGATTATCGGAAATGTAGAATATTCATATTTAAAAAGCCTTTCGGAAACAGAGCGGTATGAGCGGTATATGCAGCTGCTTTCAAGCAATATTCCGTGTCTGGTATTCTGCCGCGGATTAGAGCCGGAACCGAAAATTTTAGAGCTTGCGGTGAAATGCCAGATACCGATTTTTAAATCACAGGAAGCGACCTCTTCCTTTATGGCAGAGGTTATCGGCTGGTTAAAGGTACAGCTTGCACCGTGTATTGTTATTCACGGGGTGTTGGTTGATGTATATGGTGTCGGTGTGTTAATTACCGGTGAAAGTGGTATCGGTAAGAGTGAAGCGGCATTGGAACTCATTAAAAGAGGACACCGTCTTGTAACCGATGATGCAGTAGAAATCCGCAAAGTCAGCAACGAAACGCTGGTCGGTTCTGCGCCGGGTGTCACAAAGTATTTTATTGAACTGCGTGGTATCGGCATTATTGATGTTAAGACCCTGTTTGGTGTAGAAAGCGTTAAAGAAACCCAGCAGATTGATATGGTTATGCAGTTAGAAGACTGGAATAAAGACAGGGAATACGACAGACTGGGTCTGGAGGAAGAATATACAGAATACCTTGGCAATAAAGTGGTATGCCACGCACTGCCGGTACGTCCGGGACGAAATCTTGCGGTTATTGTAGAAGCGGCTGCGGTCAACCACAGACAGAAAAAAATGGGTTATAATGCGGCGAAGGAATTATACCGCAGAGTACAGGAAAATCTCATGCGGGGAGATGATGATGATGAATAAAGTTCTTTTTGGCATTGATATCGGCGGTACAACTGTAAAATGTGGATTATTTACACTGAATGGGGAACTGCTTGAAAAGTCAGAAATTCCAACGGATAAGCAGGATAACGGAAGCCGGATTCTGTCTGATGTGGCAGCACATATACGGGATATATTGGAAAAAAGGTGCCTGACAGTTTCAGATGTGGCGGGTGTCGGTATCGGTGTGCCGGGTGCGGTGACACCGGACGGCATTGTTAATAAATGTATTAATTTAGGCTGGGGTGTAAAAGATGTTGCAAAAGAAATGCAGACATTTCTACCGGTCTTTGTAAAAGTGGGAAATGATGCCAACATGGCGGCACTCGGTGAATTCTGGAAGGGCAGTGCGAAAGGCTATCAGAGCGTTATGCTGGTAACGGTAGGAACCGGTGTCGGCGGCGGGCTGATTATAGACGGAAAGCCGGTTGCCGGTGTACATGGTGCGGCGGCGGAAATCGGGCATCTGCCGATTGTGGAAGGCGAACAGGAAGCCTGCAACTGCGGGAAAAAAGGCTGTCTGGAGCAGGTGTCTTCCGCGACAGGCATTGTACGTGTTGCAAAGCGGATTCTGGCAGCAGCAGAAACAGAATCGGTTCTTAGAAATATAGACAATCTTACGGCAAAGGATGTATTTGATGCGGCACAGGCGGGAGATGCGCTTGCTGTGCAGACGGCAGAAACGGTCTGTGAATATTTAGGCAGGGGGCTTGCGTGCGTGGCGGCAGTTGTAGATCCGGAGTGCTTTTTAATCGGCGGCGGGGTATCCAAGGCAGGTAAATATTTTACGGATTTAATTGGGAAATATTATCAAAAGCATGCATTTCACCCAAGCCGCGGTACGAAGATTGTAACGGCACAGCTTGGTAACGATGCAGGCATGTATGGCGCGGCAAAGCTGGCGGCAGACAATATAAAGAATGGAGCAGAATAAAGAAATGGATAGGCTGGCAGAAATATTTGGAAAAGAAAATGTACTCAAAGATGAACCGATGAGCAGACATACGACATTCCGTATCGGGGGAGCGGCAGATTTCTTTGTTAAAGTACAGACAATATCGCAGCTTCAGGAAGCCATGCGCTATTTAAAAAAAGAGCAGATTCCATTTTATATTGTCGGAAACGGAAGCAATCTTTTAGTGCGTGATGAGGGTGTGCGCGGTGTTGTATTGCAGCTGGGGGAGCGTTTCAGCGGTTATGAATTTCTGCACGAAACGCCCGGCAGTGTGGCACAGTCAGGCACGGCGGTTGACAAGAATCAGATTGTCATGGTGCGTGCAAAGGCGGGTTCCCTGCTTGGCAGACTGGGTAAAGAATTTGCGGAATACAGCCTTTCGGGATTTGAATTTGCTTCGGGAATTCCGGGAACACTCGGCGGTGCGGTTTATATGAATGCCGGGGCTTACGGCGGAGAAATCAAAGATATTTTAGTGCGTGCAACCCTTATGGATATGGACGGCAGCCTGTTTGAATTTACGAATCAGCAGATGCAGTTCGGATACCGCAAAAGCATTGCGGCAGAGAAAAATTATATTGTACTGGAAGCCGATCTGGCGCTGCACGTATCATCGAAAGAAGAAGTGCTTGCAAAAATGGCAGAGCTTTCCGCACAGCGCAGATTAAAACAGCCGCTGGAATATCCGAGCGCCGGAAGTACGTTTAAACGACCGGAAGGATATTTTGCAGGCAAGTTAATTTCCGATGCCGGATTAAAAGGATTTTCTGTCGGCGGCGCACAGGTTTCCGAAAAACATGCCGGATTTGTGATTAATACCGGCAATGCAACGGCTGCAGATGTCATTGCACTGACTGATGCCGTGCGCGATAAAGTATTTGAAAAATACGGTGTAAAACTGGAATTAGAGATAAAGCAGTTAGGATAGGCTTTCAGTGAAAGGACGGCTCATCGTTATGAAAATGGTTATTGTTACAGGAATGTCGGGTGCGGGCAAATCAACGGCACTCAATGTATTGGAAGACGAAGGCTATTATTGCGTCGATAATATGCCGATTTCCTTAGTCGTAAAATTTGCGGAGCTGGCGGCAGGTCAGGAAGAAGGATATTCAGACATTGCGCTGGGAATTGATATCCGCAGCGGCAACGCACTCGGGGAATTCGATGAGGTTTTAGATGAGCTTTCCCGCAGGCACTACCGGTATAAAATCCTGTATCTGGACTCAAGCGATGAGGTGCTTGTCAAACGCTATAAAGAAACGCGCAGAACGCATCCGCTTGCAAAAGATGACCGTGTTGATAAAGGCATTGCAAGAGAGCGCAAAAAGCTGGAGTTTTTAAAGAAGCGCGCGGATTACATTATTGATACCAGCCAGCTTCTGACAAGGGAATTTAAGCAGGAGCTTGAAAAGATTTTTATTCAGGGAGAGCATTACAACAACCTGTTTGTAACCGTGTTATCCTTTGGATTTAAATACGGGATTCCGTCGGATGCCGACCTTGTTTTTGATGTCCGTTTTCTGCCAAATCCCTACTACGTCAGTGAATTAAAGCCGCTGACGGGAAATGATAAGGCGATTCAGGATTATGTCATGGGATTTAAGGCGGCAAGGGATTTTTTGGATAAAATTACGGATTTAGTGGCATTTTTACTGCCCAACTATGTGCAGGAGGGAAAAAACAGCTTAGTTATTGCGATAGGCTGTACCGGTGGAAAACACCGCTCCGTGACACTTGCAAATGCCCTTGCGGACAGGTTAAAACACACGGAATACGGCTGTAAGGTCGAACACCGGGATATAGATAAAGATACGAAACGTAAAAAGTGAGGACAGGAAACATGTCGTTTTCATCTGAGGTGAAAGAAGAATTAGGAAAAAGGCTGGATACGGCAAGGCACTGCCAGATTGCGGAATTTGCCGCCATTATGGCATTTTGTGGAAAAATGCGCAGTGACAGCGGTGAGGAAATGCAGATTGAGGTCATGACGGAAAATGAAGTCGTTTTGCAGAAATTCATCCTGCTGGCAGAAAGCATTTTTGAAATGGAAGAACACGATTTTGTGATTGAACATGAGGGAAAGAAAAACAGTCTGATTCATGTGTATATTAAAGAGCCGGTTTATGTTACAAAGATTCTGATGACATTAAAGTGGTGTGATGAGCAGTTTACGCAGATTGAGCCGGTTTTTGTGCATCCGATTCTGGTGCAGAAGGAGTGCTGTAAAAAAGCATTTATCCGCGGGGCGTATCTTGCGGCGGGTTCAATCAGCGACCCTAACAAATTTTATCATTATGAAATTGTCTGCGAATACGAAGAAGATGCGGTGCAGCTACAGGAATTACTGCTGTATTTTGAGCTGGATGCCAAGGTGATTCAGCGCAAGCGCAATTACATTGTATATTTAAAAGAAGGAAATAACATTACAGATGTACTCAATCTCATGGGTGCGGTGGTGTCCCAAATGAATCTGTATAATATTATGATTTTAAAGGGGATGCGAAATGATGTAAACCGCAAGGTCAACTGTGAAACTGCCAATTTAAATAAGACGATTGAGGCGGCGGTCAAACAGATTCGCGACATTGAATATCTGCGGGATACGGTCGGATTAGAGAGCCTGTCGGACGGACTGCGCCAGGTCGCCTATGTGCGCCTTGAAAATCCCGATATGAATTTAAAGGACATCGGGGAACGCTTAAATCCGACAGTTGGCAAATCCGGTGTGAATCACCGCCTGCGTAAAATCAGTGAAATGGCAGAACAGCTTCGCGGAGAAGCCTAAGGCGCCAACCGGCATAAACAGACATAAAGGGCAGATGAGAAAACGTCCGTGCGGATTTCTCATCTGCCCTTTGCAGTTAGTAGCCTTTCTTTTTTTGCTGTTTAGAAAGAATGGAAAGTAAAATCTTTTTCGGTGTAAAGCGGCTGCCCCATACGGCGGCACGCATAAGCGGTGATGGTACAATCGTAAGCGTACCTTTTGACATTTCCTTTAAGCAGTAAGAAACACAGCGTTTTGCGGAAATGCCCGGAAGGGCGAAAGTGACATTTGCCGTTTCGTTAAAATTTGTATTGACAGGACCAGGACAGAGCATACTGATATGGACATTGCTGTGTACTTCCTGTAATTCCTGATAAATGGAATTGGTCAGGCTGGTAACGTAGGCCTTGGTTGCGTAATAAGTAGACATATACGGTCCGCCGGGCAGCAGTCCGGCACTGGAAGCAACATTTAAAATGTAGCCGCGGTCTTTTTTCATCAATTCCGGCAGCAGTTTGCGCGTTAAAATGTGCAGTGCTTTGATGTTCACATTAATCATGTCCAGTGATTTTGATAAATCCGACTGCGCGAAGCGGTCTAAGTCGCCAAATCCTGCGTTGTTAATCAGAATGTGGATATCAAGCGGTTTTAATTCTTCTGCAAGCTGCATACACTGTGCTTCTTTGGATAAGTCGCAGGAAATGATGCGGCATTTGCAGGCAAGTTCTGCGGCAAGTTCTTCTAACGCTTTGGTGTTACGTGCCACTAAAATCAAGTTGTAGCCGCGTGCGGCAAGCTGCGCTGCAAATTCTTTTCCGATGCCGGAGCTGGCACCGGTGATACATGCTGTAGGCATAAAATCCCTTCTTTCTTTAATTTATGATGGTTCCTTTTTCGATGTTTTCACGAATGATACGGTCAACGACCTCAAATAACTGTTCTGAGCCGAGGCGGGTTTTGGACTGACGTCCGTAAACCTGTTCTGCGGTAACACCGTGTTCACGCCAGTCTCCGCCGCCGTTGCTGTTATTTAAAAGTAACGGCTGTAAATTATCCATGGAATGTGCAAATTTGGATTCCGGTGTTTCATACGCTTCAAATTCGTCAAACAGCGCAGTAAGTTCTTCTTTTTGTTCGTCTGGAAGCAGGGAGAAAATGCGTTCCTTTGCGGCATCTTCCCTTGCTTTCTGCGTTTTTAAGCCCTCGGCATCATACGCATACGTATCGCCTGCATCAATTTCCACAATATCGTGAATCAGGCACATCAGCATAACTTTTGCAATGTCTACAGGCTCATTGGAATATTCCTGCAGCAGATATGCCATGATAGCCATATGCCATGCGTGTTCGGCATCATTTTCATTTCTTCCGTGCCCCGACAGGTGGGTCTGTCGGAAAATATTTTTTTCTTTGTCAATTTCCAGCGCAAAATCCAGCTGTTGTTTTAATCGGTTATTCATACAAATCTCCATTTCATACTAATCTCCTGATTCTTATTGTAACTTTTTCAATTCTGATTTACAATAAGAACATATTTGTTTTTCATAAGGGAAAAGAAAATGTCCGGACGTCGGATAAAGGGGTATAAGTATATGGTAATAAAGAATCAGACAAAAATGAAAAAGGAGCATATTCAGGCAGTCATGCGCGCGGCAAATTTCGACAATGACCGCTATAAAAAGTTTAAGCTGATGTACAATTTTTTCGGACTGTTATTCGGCATGATGTTTGTGCGCTATCTCATATTTGAAATGCTTGGAAGCAGTGAGCGCCAGCCGGTCATGATGGTGTTATACGGCATTGTGGGAGCAGTCTTTTTGTATATCGGCATGTACGGCATGGATAAAAGCAATTATAAAAAGTATTACCGCATTTACGGCAATATGATAGGAATTACGTTTACTTACGAGGCAGACAGTGAAGGAATCCGCATGACTGATGAGGAAGGCGACAATGAATTTTTTGAATGGGAACGCATGTTAAAATGGGTAGAAGATTTAGACAGCTTTTTTGTATACATGGGGCTGGAGGAGTGCCTGATTTTAGACAAGAACAGTTTTGTGGAAGGAACGGACATTAATTTTAAGGAACTGCTGACGGCGGTTGCAGGACTGAAAAAAGAGGAAAATGGAGATGAGTATGAAAAATAACGCTGATACGCTTATTTTTCATACGGATATTTGTTTTTGAGCAAAAACAAATATCCCTAATGGCGGAAGAGAAATCGCCTGTGCGAATTTCCCTTCGCCTCTTCGCAACAAGTTGCTCAGAAGAATGGAGATGAGTATTAGCATGACAGAAAAGGTATATATGCGTGAACTGACCGAACAGGAAATGACAGAAATTTATCAAAGTCACCTGGTTGAGGATTTTCCGGCGGGGGAGGTAAAGCCGCTGGCACATATGTTAGAGGGCAGAAAAAAGGGACAGTATGAGGCATACGGGCTGTTTGAGAAGGATACGTTAAAGGGTTATGCATATTTTATCAAAAACAGCACACAGCCGGCTGCACTGCTGGACTATTTTGCGATTGTCCGGGGGCTGCGGAGTGCCGGTTACGGTTCGCTGTTTTTAAAGAAATTACAGGCAATGTGCATAGAACAGCAAAAACAGCTGATTCTGGAAGTGGAAAACCCGGATTATGAAACGAGGGAAGATAAAAAGGTACTGATGCACCGCCGCATTGCATTTTATCAGAAAAACGGCATGCAGTTAAGCGGTGTGACATGCAATTTTTATGACAATGAATACCGCATTATGTATGCGGGAGCGCATTGTGAAGATACAAAAGTGCAGGAAATAACGATGAATACATATCTGAACTTTTTCGGTGCAGATGTTGTCCGGAAACGTGCGGTATTTCATGCGCTTTAATGCTGTAACGAATTGACAAAGAAAAGTAAATGTTGCATAATACATTGAAGACTTTTTTGAAAATGAGAAAAGACAACGGGGAAAAAAGGAGGAAGCAATATGAATAATCAGCAGATGATGGAATTGACAACCGTAGAAAAGAGTGAGTTTGAACAGTTGGTATCTGAATGTACCCGCTCCGGTTCGATTGATTCCAATTTGTATATTGAATACGACGTTAAGAGAGGTCTGCGTGACAGTAACGGTAACGGTGTGCTTACCGGTCTGACAGAGATTTCCGACGTCTGCGGATGTCATAGTGTGAACGGACGAAAGATTCCGGTGGACGGTGAATTATATTTCCAGGGATACAATGTGGAAGATATTATCAAGGGTTCATCCAGAGACCGTTTCCGTTTTGAGGAAGTGACGTATCTGCTGTTATTCGGTTCGCTGCCGGATGATAAGCAGTTTGAAAGCTTTCTTAGAATCCTTACGGATTTACAGGAACTTTCCGGTGCGTTTATCCGTGATGTTATCATGAAGGCAACCAGTGCGAATCTGATGAATTCCCTGATGAAAAGTATTTTAAGCCTGTATTCTTACGATGAAAATCCGGACGATATTTCCGTGCCGAATGTCCTGCGCCAGTCTTTACAGCTGATTGCAAAAATGCCGCTGCTTGCGGTTTATGCATATCAGGCATACAGACATTACAAGCTGGACGGCACACTGATGATTAAGAATCCGAAAAAGGGCTATTCCACAGCGGAAAATATTTTATATATGTTAAGAGATGACGGACAGTTCAGCGAACTTGAAGCCAAGGTACTCGACATCTGTCTGGTACTTCATGCAGAGCACGGCGGCGGTAACAACTCTACATTTACAACACACGTTGTTACATCTTCCGGTACGGATACGTATTCTGCGATTTCTGCATCAATTGCATCTTTAAAAGGACCAAAGCACGGCGGTGCCAACTTAAAGGTACAGAAAATGTTTGCAGACATCGAAGCAAACTGCAAGGATTGGGAAGACAGAGAGGAAGTCTGTGCATATCTTAACAAAATTCTTGATAAGGAAGCCTTTGACAAGGCAGGACTGATTTACGGTATGGGACATGCCGTTTATACCAATTCTGACCCGCGTGAAGTGATTTTAAAGAGATTTGCAAAGCGCCTGTCAGAGGAAAAGGGCATGCAGAGAGAATTTGCACTGTATGAACTGGTAGAAAAGGAAGCCGGGGAACTGATTATGCACAAGAGAAAGCTGTTTAAGCCGGTTTGTGCAAATGTCGATTTCTACAGCGGATTTGTATACAGTATGCTGGGAATCCCGGAAGAATTATTTACTCCGATTTTTGCGATTGCAAGAATTTCAGGATGGTGTGCACACCGCCTGGAAGAACTTGTTAATGCAGGAAAGATTATCCGTCCGGCATATAAGTATGTGGGACATCACAGACCATACTGCACAATGCAGGATCGAAATGAAGGAAAACAGCCGAGATAGGCGAATATAGATAAAAGCAGGAGAAGAAAATGTCACAGTATAAGGTAAAAACAGTTCATCACCCGCTGAACTGTACGGTTGAAGTACCGGGGTCTAAGAGTATCACAAACAGGGCACTGTTAATGGCGGCGCTTTCAGATGGGGAGTGTACGCTTCATAGCGTGTTATTCAGCGATGATTCAAGACATTTTTTGACAAGTTTAATTGCCCTTGGATATGTCATTGAAGTCAATGAGGTGGATAAGTATGTGCTGATTCACGGAAAAGGCAGACAGATTCCGAAGAAGGAAGCAGCGATTGATGTAGGAAGTGCGGGTACGGCAGCAAGATTTTTAACGGCAATGCTGGCACTTTCCGATGGGGCATATACCATTCAGGCATCAGAACAGATGAAAAAACGTCCGATGCGGCCGCTGTTTGAGGCGCTGACCTCGATGGGGGCGGAATTTACATTTTTAGAAAAACCGGGACATCTTCCGGTACAGGTTAAGGGTGCGGCATTTGGCGGAAAAAAGCCTGCCGATAAGGTACAGGTAGATATCAGCGAAAGTACACAGTTTTTAAGTGCATTGCTTATGGTTGCGCCGATGCTTGAAAATGGTTTAAAGATTCACATTACCAGTAGAAAAACAGACGGCTCGTATATCCGCATTACAACGAAGATGATGCACCAGTTTGGCTGTAACGTAGTTCATGAAGGCAGTTTATATGCGATTGCACCGGCAGAGCGGTATATACCGGGAACATATCAGATTGAGCCGGACGTATCGGCGGCATGCTATTTTTATGCAGCAGCGGCGCTGACAGGCGGACACGTTATTGTAAAAAATGTGCATTCAACCTCCATGCAGGGTGATATGAAATTTATTGACGTTTTAAAACAGATGGGATGTGCCGTTACGGAAGAACGAGAAGGCATCTGTGTGACAGGGCCAAAAGACGGTGTATACAGTGGCGTGGACATTGATATGAATGATTTTTCAGACCAGACCATGACACTGGCGGCGCTGGCACCGTTTGCCCAGACACCGACGTATATCCGCAACATCGGACATATCCGTTTACAGGAGTCTGACAGAATCCATGCCATTGTAACGGAGCTTACACGGCTTGGCATTGAAGTAAAAGAAGAAGAATCTGCAATTTTAATTTATCCGGGAACGGTAAAGCCTGGAATTGTCAGTACATATGATGACCACCGTATGGCAATGGCATTTGCACTGCTCGGTATTCGTGCGGAAGGAATTGTGATTGATAACTGTGAGTGCTGCCGAAAGACCTTTGAAGATTACTTTAAGGTACTGGATCGGGTACTTGCGTAAATGACAGCAAATCAGCGGGAAATGGGGTGTGCAGTTGGACAGCAGGCGACAGGGGTCAGCAAAAGACTATGTGGTACAGGAGCTGATTCATGACATTGTAAATATAAAGTTAAAGCCGGGAGAAAAGTTATGTGAACCGGCATTGTGTGAGCGCTTCGGGGTCAGCCGCACACCGTTTCGGGAAGCGGAACTGGAACTGGCACAGCGGAAATTAATCGTTGTCCGTCCGAAGATTGGCACATTTGTATCGTTTATTGATAAGGAACTGGTAGAGGAAGTGCGCCATTTAAGAAGCGTTCTGGAAGCGGAGCTTGCGGTGATGGCATGCTCTATGCTGACAAAAAAAGATATTGACCGGCTCTGGGAAAATGTTGCGGTCTGGGAAATGTATATGCAGCGGGGCGATTACGAGAAAATTTTACAGCTGGATCAATCGTTTCATGCCATGGTGTATGAGATGTGCGGCAGAACTTACTGGCACGAACTGGTGGAAAGTATTTCACCGCATTTTGACAGAACGACCGTGCTGAGTTTCCAGTGCAGACCAACGGACAGTATTTTATTGGATCACAAAAATCTGGTGGAAGCCATGGAAAAGAAGGATACAGCACTTGCAGGGCAGGTGGCAAGGCAGCACATGGAACGCTATTCCGAAAATATTGATACTATTTATGAACAGTTTAGTGAATATTTTGCAAAATGATGAAAGTTACAGCTCTTTATGGGCTGTAATTTTTTTATGGGGTGCGCTGGCAATCAGCGGTGCATGAAAATGTACAGGGAAATAAGGCTGCAAAAATTGAATAGGACAAGATGAGAACCGTCCCAGTTAATCTGAGGTCGGTTCTCATTTTTGTATATAGTAAAACATTGGTAAAAAAATATCAATGTGGTATAATGTGCATAGTGAAGCTTGCTGTTGGCTATATTGTTTTTGAGCAAAAACAAATAGTTATACTGGCAGATGAGAAATCGGCTGCGGAATGGAGGAGATTAGCATGCAGATTCATGTATTGGGAGATTCAATCGTAACGGCGTATGGCAGTGATGAGAACAATTTTATTGGCGGCTGGGGTGACCATTTAAACAGTTTTTTTAAAAATGAAGTACCGGTGCTTGTTTATGCAGAAGGCGGCAGGAGCAGCCGGAGTTTTCTAAACGAGGGCAGGTTTATGAATTATGGAATATTTTCAAAGGATGAATTTCCGTATGGCATGGGACCGGCATATGACAGGATTTGCGCCGGGGATTATGTTCTGATGCAGTTTTGTCATAATGATGATGAGAGCAAAGGGTATGGCACTTATGTAGACAGGCTGACACCGCTTGGAATACCGGACAGTCACGGAATCTATCCGACAGTCGTGCCTGATGAACAGATGAAGGTGCCAACCGGAGAGATTCCATCAGAATATGTTACACTGCTGACAAAAACTGGAATGACAGAGCAGGAAATAGCTGTTTATGAAAGAAAGTACCGGGAACTGATTTTGCAGTACGGTGAAAAATACTGGTCGTATGATTGTGGTGCAACTTATAAAGGGTATTTGAAATTTTATATTGATAAAATAAGGGAACGTGGAGCAGTTCCAGTACTGGTAACACCACCGCCGCGTCAGTATTATAAAAATGGAAAAATTGCGGCAGTTGCAGGACAGCATGGTGGAGAGGATGCATTTGGCGCATTTCCTTATGTGAGGGCAATCAGGCAGCTTGGAAGACAGGAAAATGTTGTTGTATTGGATTTGTTTCAAAGAAGTCTGGAGTTGCTGGAGCGGCTTGGAGAAACGGCGGCAAAAAGCCTTGAAAGCATTAAAGATAAAGATGGTGTAACGATTGGGGAAGCGCGGTATGGCAGAACGCAGAAATGGGTGGAGGATTATGATGTATATTGGAAAAAGGAAAATTTTACAGTGGATAACACACATCAGAACCGTCTGGGGTCATATCTGTATGCGGCAATGATTGCAGACTGTATCAGTGAGCAGCTTCCCAATCTGGCGCAATGGCAGCTTCCATGTGCATCAAAGTCTATGCGTTGTCCGGCGCGGATTCGGACATTCATTCCGGTAATGGAAGCCGCAGTGCATCATATTGGTATAAAGATAGTGTAAAAATTACAGCGTTTTTTCCATATAAATATGCGGGCAGTTTTCCTCAAGGTATTCTTCACCCTGACGGACAAAGCCCAGCGTTTCATAAAAGCCTGCGGCGCGCACCTGTGCAGAAATGCCGATTTTTGCGGCATTTTTTGCAGTCACATAAGACTGTGCTTCGGTTAAAAGTAAAGAACCCAGCCCCATGCCGCGGTAAGGCTTTAAAACGGCGATTCTTCCAAAGATATAGATATTTTTTACTGTATCATAAAAAATTCTGCAAGTTGCAATCGGATTGTCATTTTCGTATCCGACAAGAAAATGCGCTTCGTTATCTTTCTCGTCAAATTCATTTTTAAATCCCTGTTCTTTTACAAAAACTTCTTTCCGGATAAAAATGGCGTCTTCAGGTAAAGTATCAAAATGTTCTATATGCATAATAATCCTCATTTCTGAGCGACTTTGTCGCGAAGCTGCGATGAGAAATTCGCGTAGGCGATTTCTCATCTGCAATCATGGCTATTTGTTTTCGCTCAGAAACAAATAGCGGTGTGAAAAATATACTATCGAGCGTATTTTTCACACTGATCTCCCTTTCTGTGGTTGTTTCACAAATGTTTTTGTTAAATTGGTAAATTGTATGATACTATATTGGAGGGGGAAGTGTCAATTTAATCGATGGAGGCGTAAATTCGATGGTAAATGATGTATTAGAGTTGGAGAGCGATAAAATTATTGCGCGGATTCGTGCGGAATTATTAAAGTAGAAAATCATAAAAACAGGGAGCGGTTCAGCAATTCCTGAATAACTCCCTGTCTGATTAAAGAAAAAGTATGCTTACCATTCCGAAGAAGAGACGGAATATAATTTTGATAATGCCGAGAATAACACCGAGCAGTAAAGCAATTTTTACAGTCTTAAAATTAGATTCATATTTTTCATAATTGCCCTGCATATAAGCGGTGTTTGCAAAAACAATGTATACAATGGCAACGATGCCGCAGATTTTATTGGCAAGAAGCAGACATACAATGCTTAGTGCCAGCCACAGACCAAAGGAAGGGCAGGACTGATTTGGAGGCATTGGATTATTATTATAATTGTTCATGAGAAAATCTCCTTTAATTTTAGTAAGAGTATATATGCTATTGTAGAGGATTACACAATATTCGTCAATAAGGAAATAATAATCGGAATTACAGGAACAAATACTGGGAAAAAGCACATTAGTAGAAAGGAAAAAACGTGAAAATTATCTATGAAGATGCAGAAAAATTGATTGTAGAGAAGCCGGCAGGGGTGCTGACGCAGTCGGCGCGCTCCTTTGATACAGACCTTGTCAGTGAAGTGCTGACATACAGAAGGAGCAAAAAAGAAACGGCATATGCGGCAGTTATTAACCGGCTGGACAGACCGGTTGGCGGACTGGTGCTGTTTGCAAAGACAAAGCAGTCGGCGGCGCGGCTGTCAAAGGAAATGCAGCAAAATACACTGAATAAACAGTATTATGCGTTGATTTGTGGAAAACCGGAGCAGTCAAAGGGAACGTTTGTGGATTATCTGCAAAAAGATGAGAAAGCGAATCTGTCCAAAGTTGTTTCAAAGGAAAGCAAAGAAGCAAAGCGGGCAGAGTTAGAATATGAAGTACTAAAAACCGTGTATGTACAAGCGCATGAACAGATGCCGGTTACACTTGTAAAAATTCATCTGCTTACCGGAAGACATCACCAGATACGGGTGCAGTTTGCTTCCCGCGGACTGCCGTTACTGGGAGATACTCGGTACGGCGGCCAGACAGAAGCAGACTGCCGGATGGCTTTACAAAAAAGTGGAAAACCGCTGATACAGCGGTATGAAATTGCGTTGTGTGCGTATGCACTGACCGTAGACAAAAAGCCTTATGAACTTGCACTGCCGTGGCAGGTTTAAATTCTGAAAAAATGGAAATACTGTTCTCATGAAAATTGTTGATTTTGCAGTCGTCACCTGACGTTGGCTATATTGTTTCTGAGCGAAAACAAATAGCCATGCAACAAAGTCGCTCAGAAATGGGAACGGGTATGGAAAGTAAACAGACAATATGGACATTCCGGCGGAGGCTGGTATTGCTTTTGGGAAGCGGTGTCATTGTTTTTTTGGTATATCTGGCGGTGCGGTATCTTTTTGTACTGGCATCTCCGTTTATTATTGCTTATGGTATTGCACTGGTGATTGAAAAACCGGTCAATGCGCTGGCAAAGGTGTTCAGAGGGAAAAAGGCGCTGGCATCGACTTTGATTGTAACAGGGCTGACCATTATCATTGCGGCGGCGGTTTTTTATATTACATGGCTGGGTGTGGCAGAAATTAAGAGTTTTATTGCTAATTTTGAATATTTATTTATTATGGTACGGCAGAAAACCGCGGGGATTTGTCTGGATGTTGATGGAATGTTAGGACTTTCGGACGGATGCAGCCTGGAATTTGTATGCAGCTGTGCAGACAGAATCCGGCGCATTTTCCGAAACGGACAGCCGGAAGAAGTTGTTAGCAGTGTGCTGCGGATTTCCTTTCCGATTCTTGTAAACACGGCGGTTATTGCAGGTGCAGTCATTGTGTGCCTGATTTCCGTAGTGTATTTATCCGGTGTGCTTGAAAAGGTAAGAAAATGGCGGGAAAACAGCATTTTCAGGGAGGAAGTCTGTGCGCTGACACTGGAACTCAAAAAACTGATACAGGTTTATTTTAAAATAGAACTTATCATTATGCTTATTAATGCCGGAATCTGTATTGCGGGATTGCTGCTTATTCACAATCCGTATGCAGTTGTGATTGGCATTTTAATCGGACTGGTGGATGCACTGCCGTTTTTTGGCACGGGGACGGTACTGATTCCGTGGGCGGTTATTTTACTGCTGTTTCGCAATTACTATGCCGGTGCGGTACTGCTGTCCGTGTATGTGATGACGTATTTTGTCCGCGAAATCATGGAGTCAAAATGTATGGGCGACCGGTTGGGCATTGCACCTTTTACAATGCTGATGGTCATATTTACGGGCATTATGGTGTATGGAATTTTGGGATTTATTTTAGGACCGTTGTCATACTGTATGATGAAAGCGCTCATAAGATATTTTGCAAGTGTTCTTGAAAATGCGGGGGGAACGTGGTACACTTGAAGCTATCTAGCGATTGCGAGGAAAATGGAGGAGAATCATGGCTGAAGAGAAGAAGTTAGTTGAGGCAATTACATCCATGGATGTGGACTTTGCCCAGTGGTATACAGATGTTGTAAAAAAAGCAGAACTGATGGGATATTCCAGTGTCAAGGGCTGCATGATTTTTAAACCGGCAGGTTATGCAATCTGGGAAAATATCCAGAAGGAACTGGACAGAAGATTTAAGGAAACAGGCGTTGAAAATGTATATATGCCGATGTTCATTCCGGAAAGCCTGTTAGAGCGTGAAAAAGACCATGTAGAAGGCTTTGCACCGGAAGTTGCATGGGTAACATACGGCGGCTTAAATCCGCTTCAGGAAAGACTGTGTGTCAGACCGACTTCCGAAACACTGTTTTGCGATTTTTATAAAGATGAAATCCAGTCTTACAGAGATTTGCCAAAGGTATACAACCAGTGGTGTTCCGTTGTAAGATGGGAAAAGGAAACAAGACCGTTCCTTCGTTCAAGGGAATTCTTATGGCAGGAAGGCCACACAGCACATGCGACAGCAGAAGAAGCTGAGGCAAGAACACAGCAGATGTTAAATGTTTATGCGGATTTCTGTGAACAGGTGCTTGCTATTCCGGTTGTAAAGGGACGTAAGACGGATAAAGAAAAATTTGCGGGTGCAGAAGCAACGTATACAATTGAAGCATTAATGCATGACGGTAAGGCATTACAGTCCGGTACAAGCCATAACTTCGGTGACGGATTTGCCAAGGCATTTGGTATACAGTATACAGACAAAGACAATAAGTTAAAGTATGTACATCAGACTTCATGGGGTATGACAACACGATTAATCGGTGCGCTGATTATGGTACACGGCGATGATTCGGGACTGGTGCTTCCGCCAAAGATTGCGCCGGTACAGGTTGACGTGATTCCGATTATGCAGAATAAGGACGGCGTTCTTAATAAGGCATATGAAGTGAAGGAAGCCCTTGTAAAGGCGGGTCTGCGTGTCAAAGTAGACGACACCGACAAGAAGCCAGGCTGGAAGTTCTCAGAACAGGAAATGAGAGGTATTCCGGTCAGAGTTGAAATGGGACCGCGTGATATTGAAGCCGGACAGGCAATTATCGTAAGACGTGATACCAGAGAAAAGACAACGGTTGCAATTGAATCACTTGCAGAAGAAATCAAGAACATTTTAGACAAGATGCAGACTGAAATGTTAGAGCGTGCAAGAACACATCGTGAAGCACATACCTATGTTGCGACAAATTACGACGAATTTAAAGATGTTGTTGCCAATAAGCCGGGCTTTGTAAAGGCAATGTGGTGTGGTGACCAGGCATGTGAAGATAAAATTAAAGAAGAAACAACGGCAACTTCAAGATGTATGCCATTTGAACAGGAACACCTTTCCGATGTATGTGTATGCTGTGGCAGACCTGCAAAGAAAATGGTTTACTGGGGTAAAGCATACTAAGAGTTGAAATACGTTAAATAAATCCGTCTTGTACGGGTGATTATGGGCGCAACGCAGCATAATGGCTTGTATAAGGCGGATAATTTTATTTATTTTCAAAAATTACGGTGACAGACAGAAACAAAAATGAAAAGTGGAATTGAAATGGGAGCAGGAATGGAACAACAGGAAAAAAATGAAATCAGGCTGGAACTGCCGGAAAAAGTGCGGCAGATAATAGAACAGATTCAGAAACACGGATTTGAGGCATATGCGGTTGGCGGCTGTGTAAGGGACAGTCTGCTTGGCAGAACGCCGGATGACTGGGACATTACCACATCGGCAAAGCCGCAGGAAGTCAAGGCAATTTTTCCAAGGACGATAGATACGGGCATTGAACACGGCACGGTAACGGTCATGATGGGCAAAGAGGGATTTGAAGTGACAACCTACCGGATTGACGGCGCTTATTTAGATGGCAGACACCCGGAATCCGTGGAATTTTCTTCAAATCTGGTTGAAGATTTAAAGCGCAGGGATTTTACGATTAATGCCATGGCATATAATGAACAGCAGGGGCTGGTAGATGTATTTGAAGGCATAGAGGATATGCAGAGGAAAGTTATCCGTTGTGTCGGCAATCCCAAAGAGCGTTTTGGCGAAGATGCACTGCGCATGATGCGCGCAATCCGTTTTTCGGCACAGCTTGGTTTTGAAATTGAAGAAGAAACATACCGTGCTGTAGAAGAACTGGCACCGACACTTGAAAAAGTCAGCATGGAGCGGATACAGGTGGAACTGGTAAAGACTCTTTTGTCCGCACACCCGGATTACGTGCGGTTTTATCAGGAAACAGGACTGTTTTGTGATGTATTGCCGCAGGCGGATGTTATTTTGTCCGGAAAATTTAAAAATCCGACGTTAAAGCTTCTTACACATGCTAAAAATACGTCGGTACTGCGCTATGCGGCGCTGTTTTACCATGCCGGACCGGATACGGCAAAAGAGGCGTTAAAGCGGCTGAAACTGGATAATTACACGGTCAATACGGTATCAAAGCTTCTGTTGTATACACAGAAGTCTATAGAGGAAAATGAACCGGCGGTGCGTGAGGCAACTTATACATATGGAAAAGAGATGATGCCGCTCATTTTTGCACATCAACATGCGCTGTTAGATACGACAGAGGAGCTGGTCGGCATTGGCATGACGACAAAGCGCAGGCATCTGGAAACCGTAGAGCGGATGTATGAAGACATTATAAAGCGCGGCGACTGCATTTCTATCAAAGACCTGGATATTACGGGAAATGACCTTATGGAATACGGACTTACCGGAACGCAGATTGGAAAGACGTTAAAGGACCTGCTCCATATTGTGCTTGAAAATCCAAAGCTCAATGAGAAGGAAACGCTGGTTGCCATGATAGAACATTTAGACCTCTAAAAATGTGTTCATTTTTTACCATTACCCCTCATATGATAAGTTGGGAAGTGCGAAAACCCATAAATCAAAGATTTTCGCACGACACTTTGTGCCGCAGGCGCTGCAAAGTGTTATTATCGCAGAGTCAAATAAGATATGGCTCGCGGTTCCTTCGGCATTAAAATGCCTACGGAGTTTGAAGAAGCCTTAAATCAGAGCTTCTTCAAACGGCTATTTGTTTCTGAGCGAAAACAAATAGCCATGATTGCAGATGAGAAATCGCCTGCGCGAATTTCTCATCGCATCTTCGCGACAAGGTCGCTCAGGAATAGGGGAAAGTGCGAAAATCCATAAATCAAAGATTTTCGCACGACACTTTGTGCCGCAGGCGTCGCAAAGTGTCATTATCGCAGGGCTGAATGAATTCAGCCCGCGGTTCCTCCGGCATTAAAATGCCTGCGGAACAGGGGAATGGTATGAATGAAAAATCGCTAGAGGTGTTGAAACAGTATGATTTTGAAGTGAACCGCGTACTGCGGGGGCGCGGCGGTATGATTTTAAATACGGACCGCGGTGTGAAATTATTTCTGGAATGTGTAAAAAGTGATAAATATTATGAGCGTGAAAACGACATTACAAGACGTGTTGCGGACAGCGGATTTTTGTGGGTGGATACCTATGTGCAAAACAGCAGTGGGGAGATTCTGACACCGGATGAAGACGGCAGACGGTTTTATGTCAAAGACTGGTATGAAGGAAAAGAGTGTAATGTGCGGGATTTAAAGGATTTGTGCAGGGCGGTGCAGACATTGGCACAGCTGCACCTTGTGCTTTTAGAGGTTGCAGGAGAGTTTTCCGGTACCACAGAAGAACAAAATGAAAAGGATGTGAAAGCCAAAGCTTTGTCAGACATTGAAGCGGGGGCAGAAACCCAGCTGCGCCTGATGTATACACGCCATATGAAAGAGCTGAAACTCACAGGAAATTACCTGAAAAATAAAAAAAAGAAGTCCGAATTTGAGCAGCTTGCATATAAGAATATAGGAAGCTTTTTTTCGGAGGCGGAAAAAGCAGTACAGCTGCTTGCAGGACCACAATTTCAGGAGCGTCTTTCTTATGCGAAAAAAACAGGTGAGCTATGTCATGGCAGCTATAATTATCACAATATTATATTTTCTAACGGAAATACTGCGGTTACTAATTTTGATAAGTATAAAAATGAGTGTCAGATTAGTGATTTGTATCAGTTCATGCGTAAAATTCTTGAAAAATACGACTGGGATATCCAGACAGCCTATAAGATGATGGAAGAATACGATAAAATCAAGCCGGTCAGCGATACCGAGCGGGCGCTGCTTGCGGCACTGTTTGCATTTCCGGAAAAATTCTGGAAAGTCATGAATTACTATTTTAATTCCAATAAGGCATGGATTCCGCCAAAAACCAAAGAAAAACTGGAAAAAGTCGTGCAGCAGAATGAAAAAAGACAAAAATTTTTAGAAACACTTTTGTAAAAATATGAAAAAATGATGGCAATAATTGCATATACCGTCCGCTTGTGATAGAATTGCCCATGATAGTGGAAAAGAATATTGGGGTACAGATATTTATGAATAATAAAAAAACAATAAAAAAAATATTTTCGGTTTTTCTGCTTCCGGCACTTTTATTGTCTGGATGTGGAAAGCAGAGCAGCAATAAGACACTGATTCCGGGCAGCTCCATTCTGCCGGCACCGACAAAGGCAGTGACGGAAATGGAAACAAAGAAAGCCAATCAGATTGATTTAACAGGAGTGCTTACGTACGTCAATACAGACGATCTGATTATGCACTTTGTGGATATAGACACAGGAACAGAATATGAAGTAGCGTATACGGGTGGTACGGATATTCAGGACAAATACGGAAAAATTATTGCGGCAACAGGGACACAGCTGGGTCAGATTTATGATGTGACCTGCAATAAGAGCGGAAAAGCGACTGAGATTCACGGTTCATCAGATGCATGGGAAAAGAACAGCCTGACCGGTGTTGAGTTTGATGAAAGTGCAAGGAGAGTGAAGCAGGCAGGCAGCTCTTATGTTTACGCTTCCTATGCGGCAGTGCTGTCAAATGCCAATAAGATTAATATTGCGCAGATTGTTGCACAGGACGAAGTGACACTGCGCGGTGTGGGAGATACCGTTTATTCAATTACAGTTGATAAGGGGCACGGATACATTACCTTTCAGGGTGTAGATGCATTTATCGGCGGCTATGCAAGTATCGGAACAAAGCAGTTATTTGAAGTGACAAGCGGAATGCTTACAACAACACAGGAAGGAACTTATACAGTTGAGCTGCAAAAGGGAAGCCTGACGGGAACAAAGACCGTGACAGTGGCAAGGGATGCTTCCGTGACAGTGGATTTTAGTGAATTTACAACAAAAGCGACCCAGCGGGGGGCTGTCAATTTCTCGATTACACCGGCAAATGCGGTGATGACGATTGACGGCGTAGAAACGGATTATTCACAGCCTGTTTCCTTAGCCTACGGAAAACACCGCGTGGTATTGTCCGCAAACGGCTACGAGCAGTATGTTGAAACGGTTGCAGTCAGCCAGGCATATCAGACGGTTGTGATTGACATGACGGCATCATCGGCAACGACGACAGCCGCAAGTTCAACCAAGACGGCGACAACGGCAGCGAATAAAGCAACGACAGCAGCGGATTTAACTTCGGGCTATACCGTAAATATTACGGCGCCGGAAGGGGCGGCACTGTATGTAGACAGTGTTTACATCGGACTTGTGCCATGCTCATTCCATAAATCCTATGGAAGTAAGACGATTACGTTATCCAAGAGCGGATATAAGACGGTCAGCTATACGGTTGCCATTGCCAATGCAGCAGGAAACTTAACGTATGCGTTCCCGGATATGGAGGAAGGCAGTGATACGCAGTAGCCGCCGTTTTGCATAGAAGAATACAGGATAAATTAATGAATAAACCGGTTTTGTACGGATAAGCTAGTATAAAACGGATACCACGCCGTTAGACGGCAGATTGTGAGGAACTATGACGAAGAAATTAAACATACCGTTTTCACCTCCGGATATTACAGAAGAAGAAATTCAGGCAGTGACAGAAGTGATGCGGTCAGGATGGATTACAACAGGACCAAAGACAAAACAGTTCGAAAAAGAGATTGCGGCATACTGCCATACACAAAAGGCAGTGTGCATGAATTCGGCAACCGCCTGTCTTGAAATGACACTGCGGCTGTTTGGAATCGGAGAGGGTGATGAAGTCATTGTTCCGGCATATACTTATACAGCATCAGCAAGCGTTGTCTGCCATGTGGGGGCAACGCTTAAGCTCGTTGACTGCGCGCCGGGCAGTTTCCATTTGGATTATGATGCGTTAGAACAGGCAGTGACGGAAAAGACAAAAGCCATTATTCCGGTAGATATTGCGGGTGTTATGGTGGATTATGACAGAATCCGCGCGCTTGCAGAGCGTAAAAAAGCACTGTTTCACCCGGCATCGCCGTTACAGGAAGCACTGGGACGCATTTTGATTCTGGCAGATTCGGCACATGGCTTCGGTGCGAAAAGAAACGGAAAAATGAGCGGCGAGTGTGCGGATTTTACAAGCTTTTCATTTCATGCCGTAAAGAACTTAACGACCGCAGAGGGCGGCGGGCTTGTATGGCGCGATATTCCGGGCGTGGATAACGAAGAGCTGTATCACAAATTGATGCTGTTAAGCCTGCACGGACAGTCCAAGGATGCACTGGCAAAGACAAAGCTTGGTGCATGGGAATATGATATTATAGGAACATATTATAAATGTAACATGACGGATATTATGGCGGCTGTCGGACTGGTGCAGTTTGCGCGCTATCCGAAGCTTCTTGCAAGAAGGAAAGAGATTATAGAGCGGTATAATAAAGGGCTTGCAAAGCTTCCGGTAGAGGCACTTACCCATTTTGACGATACGGTAACTTCAAGCGGACATCTCTATCTTGTGCGCCTTACAGGAAAAGGTGAAGAATACCGCAACGATATGATTACCAGGATGGCGGAAAACGGTGTGGCATGCAATGTCCACTTCAAGCCGCTGCCAATGCATACGGCATATAAAAATCTGGGATTTCATATCGAAGATTTTCCGAATGCCTATGAAATGTATCACAACGAGATTACACTGCCGCTGCATACCTGCCTGACGGATGAACAGGCAGATTATGTGATTGACACATTTTGCAGCCTTGTAAAATAATAAATGGTGGCAGCAGCCGTTCACAGTAAATGGCGCCCGGAATAGGAACAGATTATGGAATTAAGAGAGTGGACAAACCTTCCCGATAAAATGCGGACAAAAGAGGTCCGGAAATATTACAACATCCTGGTAAAACGCAGCGCGTGGTTTAGGGCAAAACGAATACTTGATGTGATTGTGGCTTCCATTATGTTTGCCGTACTTGCACTGCCGATGCTTATTGTCGCGGTATTGATAAAGCTGGATTCTCCGGGACCTGTATTTTTCAGGCAGGAGCGTGTAACCCAGTACGGAAGGATTTTTAGGATATATAAATTCCGTACCATGGTCAACAATGCAAGCCGCATGGGTACGCAGGTGACAGTCAGCAATGATGCGCGTATTACGCGTGTCGGAAGGTGGCTTCGTAAATTAAGAATTGATGAATTTCCGCAGCTGTTTAACATTTTAGCGGGTGATATGACACTGGTCGGCACAAGACCGGAGGTTTTAAAATACGTGGATGCCTATACGCCGGAGATGTATGCGACACTTCTGCTTCCTGCGGGACTGACTTCAAGGACAAGCATTGCGTATAAAGATGAGGAAAGGCTTCTTTCAAATGCAGAAGACGCAGATAAGGTTTATATAGAAGAAGTGCTTCCGGCAAAAATGAGATATAATCTGGAAAGCCTGAAAAAATTCGGACTGAAATCGGATATGAGTGTACTATGGAACACCTTTGTATCGGTGATTCATTAAGGAAAAGCAAATATCGGATTTTTGCAGCCGAAGTTGTTTAGAATGAGGAAAGTTATGTTTATTACGATATGTGTGATTGCGTATAATGAAGAACAGACACTGCCTGCGATTTTAAAGGATATTGCGGCGCAGGATTATGCACACGGCAGCATGGAAGTGGTGCTGGTCGATTCCGCATCGTCAGACCACACGAAGAAAATCATGCAGGAATTCGCAGCACAGAATACAACACAGCCCGATATGGGATTTGTAAGCGTAAGCGTGCTTGACAATCCAAAGCGGACACTGCCGTGCGGCTGGAATGTTGCCCTGAAAGCCTACCGCGGAGAAGCCATTTTAAAGGTTGATGCGCATGCATCCATTCCGAAAGACTTTGTTACGAAAAATGTGGCGGTGTTAGAGAGCGGGGAAGATGTGTGCGGCGGACAAAGACCGAACATTATCGAACAGCCGACACCGTTTCGCAATACATTGCTTCTGGCAGAAAGCTCCATGTTTGGTTCGAGTATTGCACCGTACCGCAACAATCCCGGCAAAAGCTATGTGAAATCCATGTTTCACGCAGCGTACCGCAGGAAGGTATTTGAAACCATCGGCGGATTTGATGAGCGGCTTGCAAGAACCGAAGACAATGAAATCCACTATCGTATGAGAAAGGCGGGCTTTAAGCTGTGCTTTGACCCGGAGATTATTTCCTATCAGCATATCCGTCCGGATTTAGGAAAAATGTTAAAGCAGAAATATGCCAACGGCTACTGGATCGGACTGACAACCGGTGTGTGCGCACCGTGCCTTTCCCTGTATCATTTTGTGCCGTTTGCCTTTGTGATGGCAATTATCCTGTCGGTACTTTTTTGTACGGGCTTTGCCATTGCAGGCAGCATAACGGCACTTAGCGGGGCGGCACGGGTGATTTTCAAAGTTATAGTGGGGCTTACGGGGCTGATGTGGGTGCTGTACGGACTGCTGGCGGTCATTATGGCGTTGGCGGCGGTGATTGGTGCACCGGAAATACGAAATAAAACCTGTCTGGCACTTCCGTTTCTATTTTTAATGCTGCATGTCAGTTATGGAACCGGAACGGTCATAGGATTGATAAAAATGCCTTTTTGGGCGAAAGGAATAAAAAATGGAAGAAACTAGAAAAGACAGGATACAGCTTCTCGTCAGAAGAATATGCCTGATTATTACGGATATCCTGTTAGTAAACGGATGTGTATTTTTATCGTTGCTGATGCGTTTTGAAATCAGCATTTCGGCAATCCCGGAGGAATATCTGCTCAAGTATCAGAAAAACATGATTCCTTTTACGATTGTTGCCATTATTATATTCTGGTGTTTCAGAATGTATCACAGTTTATGGCAGTATGCCAGCATTGCGGAACTTTATAAAATTGTGGAGGCCTGTATTGTAACGGAATTTGCCCATATCTGTGTAACGGCATACATGGGCTGGATGCTTCCGAGAAGCTGTTATTTTACATCCGGGGTATTTTTAATCGTTGCAATGAGTGCCAGCCGTTTTATGTACCGCATGATACGTACCGTCTTGCAGAATTACCGCCACACCGCAGAGCAGGTGCGGATTATGATTATCGGTGCGGGTGAGGCAACCAACGTATTAATGCGTGAAATCCAGAATTCGCGTTATATGGACAACTCCAAGGTGGTCTGTATTATTGATGACGATACACAGAAGGTCGGAAAATATATCCGCGGCGTCAAGGTTGTCGGCACAAGAAATAAAATTAAAGAAGTTGCAAAGGTCTATGACATTGATGAAATTATTTTTGCGATTCCGTCTGCATCCATGGAGGACAAGCGCAACATTTTAAATATCTGCAAAGAAACCGACTGTAATTTAAAGATTCTGCCGGGCGTTTACCAGATGGTAGATGGCGAAATTAACGTCAATTCTATCCGGAGCGTTGATGTTTTGGATCTGCTCGGCCGTGACCCGATTGAAGTCGATCTGGATTCCATTATGGGGTATGTTAAAGATAAGACAATACTTGTCACCGGCGGCGGCGGGTCTATCGGTTCGGAGCTTTGCAGACAGCTTGTAAGCCACAAGCCGAAGTGCCTGATTATATTTGATATTTATGAAAATAATGCATATGAAATCCAGCAGGAATTAAAGATGACCTACCCGGATGCCAATGTGGTAACACTGATTGGTTCTATCCGGAATATTTCCCGTCTGGAAAGCATTTTTGCACAGTACCGTCCGGAAATTGTATATCATGCGGCGGCACATAAGCATGTACCGCTGATGGAAGACAGTCCGAATGAAGCCGTTAAGAATAACGTTGTCGGCACATGGAATGTTGCGAAAATGGCGGACAAGTACGGTGTCGGCAAGTTTGTAATGATTTCTACGGATAAGGCGGTCAACCCGACCAATGTCATGGGGGCAACCAAGAGAATCTGTGAAATGATTATCCAGTCGTACAACGAGCGTTCACAGACGGATTTTGTAGCCGTGCGTTTCGGCAATGTACTCGGAAGCAACGGTTCGGTCATTCCGCTGTTTAAAAAGCAGATTGAAGCGGGCGGTCCGGTAACGGTCACAGACCCGAACATTATCCGTTATTTTATGACAATACCGGAGGCGGTTTCGCTTGTTTTACAGGCGGGCGCTTACGCAAAGGGCGGAGAGATTTTTATTCTGGATATGGGAGAGCCGGTCAAAATCGATGATCTGGCAAAGAACCTGATCCGATTATCCGGCTATACGTTAGGCGTCAACATGGAGATTAAGTATACGGGATTACGTCCGGGTGAAAAGCTCTATGAAGAACTGCTGATGAAAGAAGAAGGTCTGCAGGATACCGCCAATAAGCTGATTCATATCGGCAAGCCGATTGAATTTGACAAAGAACATTTCTTTGAGCATCTGGAAGAATTAAAAGAAGAAGCTTATGCAGAAACGGGAGATATCCGCACACTGATACAAAAAGTGGCGCCGACATATCACCCAAAAGAAAACTAGAAACAAGGAATTAAAAATTTATGGGACAGTATTATGCAATCAACGGCAGCTTTCTGCTGGAACCCGCACTGGGGGTACAGCGGTATGCAGCGGAGATTTTAAAGCAGATGAATAAAATGGCTCCGGCATATAAGGAGTGCCTGCGGCTGGTGCTGGTGCTGCCTGAAACACCGCGCCTTGAGGAAATCCGCCGGGAATTTTCAAATATTGAAGTACGCTGTGCGGGAAAAAGCAGGCGTATAAAAGTGTGGGAGCAGGTCTGCTTTGCACGTTTTTTAAGAAAAGAGAAAGCAAAGGGAATCTGCCTGTGCAATACCGTACCGCTGTTTTCAAAGGGCGGGCTGGTCTGTGTCCACGATATTGTCTTTAAGACACACCCGGAATATTTTAAAGAGCCGGGTGCATGGCATGAAATTTTATACCGTAAATGGATGTATACACACGCATTTCATAAGGCAGATATCATTGTGACGGTCAGTGAGACGTCCAAAAAGGAAATTTTAGAGCAGTACAGGGTGCATGCAGAACAGATTTATGTAGCAGGGAACGGATGGCAGCATATGGACCGTAAAGATACGGATGAAACCATTTTCCAGAAGTATCCTAAGCTTACGAAAGGGGCGTATTACTATTATCTGGCATCGCTTGCACCGAATAAAAATCTGTCATGGATTTTAAAAAATGCCGCAGGAAATCCGGATAAAATCTATGTGCTTTCGGGAAAGCCGCTGGGCGATGATTCCGGGGTGGAAAAATTGGATAATGTCATCTGCACGGGCTATGTGTCCGACAGCGAAGCGCGGGCGCTGATGCAATACTGCCGGGCATTTTTATTTCCTTCTACGTATGAAGGCTTTGGCATACCGCCGATGGAAGCACTGTGCATGGGTGCGCCGGTGGTGCTTGGCGATATTCCGGTACTGCATGAGATTTACGGGAATGCAGCATACTACGTGGATTGTAACAATGCGGACATCAGCATTGAACAGCTGTTAAAAGAAGGCGGCAGGGAAGCACCGGAAAAGGTATTATCCCGGTATTCGTGGGAGAAATCCGCGCGGATTATGATGGAAGCTTTGACAAAATAGTGTAAAACGAGTATAGTGATACTGTTTGATAAAAAGTTACAGCTGGAGAATAAATACACCGAAAACGGTTATCATAAAAACAACGATAAAAAAGCCGCACAGACGGCAGAATGGATAGAATATGAAGATTGCAGTAGATGCCCGTACATTAGGCAGCAGACCTAGTGGTGTGGGGATGTATCTGAATGATTTCTTAAAGGTTCTGATGAAATACCGGGAATTTGAGTTTGTACTGCTTTCCGATGTGGCAGAAAGCGAGTACATCCGATATTTTATGGAAAAGGGAATCCCCGTAATTACACAGGGGAAAGCCGTATACCGCAGTGCGGGCGTGTATTCCTACTTTTCATTTATTCAGAAACAGTTAAATGAAATTCAGCCGGATTTATTCTGGGAGGTCAATACCATTATCCCAATCCGCTTAAAAGGAAATTTTAAAACCATGATTACAATTCATGATATGTTTCCGATTGAATATGTCGAATATTTTGGCATTGTTTACAGCCTGTATTTTAAACATAATCTTGCAAAGACATTAAGAAATACGGATATGATTCTGTACAATTCAATACAGACGAAAAAGACAACAGAAAACCTTTTTCCGGTTGCACGAAAAATTGCAAACTGCAATGCCTACATCATTGCCAATCCGTTAAAGGACACATGGGAAACAACGGATAAAGGTTACTTTTTATATGTAGGCAATATGGAAAAGCGCAAAGGCGTGGATCTCTTATTAAAGGGCTACCGCAGATACCGGGAGCTTGGCGGCACAAAGGAGCTGATTCTTGCAGGGAAAATGCAGGAAGACGATATTGACAGTCTGTTAAAGGAAACCATGGCACAGACAAAGGGCATTACGTATCTGGATTATGTGACCCATGATAAAAAACATCAGCTGTTTGCAGACTGCTCCTGCTTTGTATTTCCGTCTAAGGCGGAGGGCTTTGGCATGCCGTTAATTGAAGTCATGAAGTTTGGAAAGCCGATGATTGTGGGCAATCTCGATATTTATGATGAAATTATCGGACAGCATGGAGACCGTTTTGATTTAAACGGCACCGAACAGCACCAGATTGACAATCTGGCAGAAAAAATGCTGCATTTTAACAGCAATGTCGATGAAGAAGCCTATAAAGAGATTATTGCAAAATATGCACCGGAGAAGCTTGGCAGAATCGTCCGGGATTTTATTTTAACGATACAGAAAGGTTGAACCGTTTATGAGTCTTTCAAAAGCAGCATTAAACATGGCGGAAGCCCTGCGTCCGGTGCTGGTAAAGCTGATACCGCAGAAAATGCTGAGTGCAGTTAAGGCAAAAGTCATCGAAAAAGGTGCAAAAGACCTTGAAAAAACAGAGATTACACCATTTGAGCCACAGGCACACAAAAAGGGCATCAACCTGATTGGCAGCATCAAAAGCGATACGGGATTGGGACAGAGTATGCGCCTGGTCGCTGAAATTTTAGAAAACAGCACATGGGATTATACAGTGTATGATTATTTTGTGCCGCCGGGGGGCAGCAGAACCAACGAAGCTTTTGACGGTAAAATTACGCAGACCGGTCCGTATAATATCAATCTGATTCACGTTAATCCGAGTGAACTGCCGCTTGCCTTTATGGACGTGGGTAAGAATCAGTGGGATACGCGCTACAATATCGGATACTGGCTGTGGGAATTAGAGGAGTTTCCAAAGGAGTGGCTTCCGGCATTTCATCTGCTTGATGAAGTGTGGACACCGTCCGAGTTTATTTCGCAAAACTTAAGAAAATATACAAACAAACCGGTTTATACCCTGCCCTACAGCGTTACGGCACCGGCAGACGCGGCATATGACAGGGATTATTTTCATCTGCCAAAAGACCGCTTTTTATTTCTGATGATGTATGACAGCGGAAGCGGCATGGTACGAAAAAATCCGCTGGGTGCGATTGAAGCCTTTAAACAGGCATTTGACCGGGAAAATAAACAGGTCGGGCTGGTCATTAAAATGAACCGCTCGGAACAAAGCGAAAAAGATATTGAGAATATCCGCACAAAACTTGACGGATATGATAATATATATTTTATATGCGAAACGCTGTCTAAAACGGCAGTCAACAGCCTGACGGCATGTGTGGATGTTTTTGTATCCTTACACCGGGCAGAGGGCTTCGGGCTGGTCATGGCAGAGGCGATGCTGCTTGGCACGCCGGTCATTGCAACAAACTGGTCTGCCAATACGGAATTTATGAACCGGGAATCCGCCTGTATGGTAGATTACAAAAAAACGGCAATAGAACAGGATATTCCGCCGTTTAAAAAGGGGTATCACTGGGCAGAAGCCGATGTGGCACAGGCGGCGGCTTATATGAAGCAGCTTTGTGAAGATTCTGCATTTTATGAGCAGAAAAAAGCGGCGGCGGGGACATATATCCGGGAAAAGACCAAAATGCAGCATTCTGTCAGTCTGTTAGAGGACAGGCTGGGAAAAATATTGGAGGAAAGAAAGTGAAGCAGTTAAGAGAATTATATGAATACAGGGAAATGATTTTCAGTCTTGTTAAAAAAGATTTACGCGGCAGATATAAAGGCTCTGTATTGGGATTTTTGTGGACATTTATCAATCCGTTATTACAGCTTGTCGTGTTTACCCTTGTGTTTTCGGTTATTATGAAAGCAGGCTATGAACAGTATTATATGTTCTTATTTGTGGCACTTGTTCCATGGATGTTTTTTGCTTCCAGTGTACAGGACGGTTCAACGAGCATTTTAAGGGAAAAGGATATGGTCAAAAAAATCTATTTCCCGCGTGAGGTGCTGCCGATTGCAACGGTAACGAGCGGCTTTGTCAATATGCTTTTAACATTTATTGTTATTTTTGCGGCACTTCTTGTCAGCGGAAGAAAAGTGCAGTTTTTGGGACTTGCCTGTCTTCCGGTTGTTATGATTGTAGAATACATACTGTGTCTTGGCATTGCATTAATTGTTGCATCCCTGACCGTGTATCTGCGTGATTTACAGTATATTCTCGGTATTTTAGTGATGGCGTTACAGTATATGACACCGGTGATGTACGGAAGCGATATGGTTCCAGACTGGGCAATGCCGATTTTTAGACTCAATCCGATGACACCGGTAATAGAAATTTATCGTGATATTTTATACTACGGCAATGTGCCGCAAATGTCATCTTTGCTGCTTGCGCTATTTATCGGTATTGTATTTATTATTGTAGGCGAATTGTTGTTTAAGAAGCTGCAAAAGGGCTTTGCAGAGAATTTCTAATAGAGAAAGGCTGTTTTTGGATATGAAAAATGAGGAAAATGCAATCGAGGTAAGGGACGTTACCAAGACCTTTAAAGTGTATTATGATAAAGGAACGGAATTAAAGGAAAAACTGTTGTTCTGGAAACGCAACCGCTACGAAAACCGTGTGGTTTTAGACCATATCAGTTTTGAGGTCAAAAAAGGCGAAGCCATCGGACTTGTTGGTAAAAACGGTTGTGGAAAGAGTACAACCTTGAAAATGCTTACAAGGATTATCTATCCGAACTCCGGTGAAATCGAAATGTGTGGACGGGTATCAAGCTTAATCGAACTGGGCGCCGGTTTTCATCCGGATATGAGCGGCAGGGAAAACATTTACACCAATGCGGCAATTTTCGGACTGACAAAGAAAGAAATTGATGAGCGTCTAGAGGAAATCATCGCATTTTCTGAGCTGGAGGAATTTATCGATAATCCGGTCAGAACCTATTCCTCCGGGATGTATACACGACTGGCATTTTCTGTTGCGATTAATGTCGATGCGGATATTCTGCTGATTGATGAAATCCTTGCCGTAGGGGATGCTAATTTCCAGGCAAAGTGTTTTAATAAATTAAGAGAAATCAAGGCGAGCGGCACAACGATTGTGATTGTATCCCATTCTCTCGGACAGATTGAGCAGATTTGTGACCGTTCAATCTGGATATGCGAAGGTAAAATTGCAATGGAAGGAAGACCAAAGGAAGTCCATCTGGAATATCTGGATTATATGAATACCCAGAGAATCGACCAGCAGGAAAAAGAACGGTTACGCCTTCAGAAGCTCGAATTACAGAATATGCAGGCAGAAGAAGAAAAAAAGCGCAAGGCAAAAATCAAGCGCTACGGTTCGGAAGATGCCAAATTTACGCAGATTAAGATGTTAGATGCCGACGGAAAAGAGCAGACGACGTTCCGTACCGGTGAAAAAATGGTGCTGGATTTAAGTTATCATGTAGAAAAGAAGGTAACAGATGCCGTGTTTGGCTACGGTATTTTCAGAAGTGACGGACTCTGGGTTTACGGAACCAATACCCGTATTGACCGCGTAGACAACTTTGATATTGATAAGGATGGCAGGTTTGTCATTACCATGCCGGAACTCAATCTCATTCCGGGACAGTACTGGCTGGATATTACGATTGAATACGGAGAAGGCAATCCGGTGGATTACTATAAAGAAGCCCTCAAATTTGAAGTGGTATCGAATATGACGGACGTGGGTGTCGCAAGAATTGCGCATTCATGGGAACTTGAGATTTAAGGATAGAGGAGAGAACAATGGAACAGGAACAGATTAATATTGAGGATATTATGAAGGAAATCCGTGCGGAAATCCGTGCAAAGGGATATGTAGACAATGAAATTCCGTTTAGCGATATTGCCTGTCTGGTAGGCGGTACGGAAGTGCCGTTTGACCTGAAGGATTACTTAGACGATATTTCCATGATGGATGAGAGCAGAACCGTGCTTGCATATCGTGACATTTCATCGACACGCAAAGGGGTAGGCAAACTCATTACCTTTATCAAAAAGGTGATTCGTAAGATGGTATGCTTCTATGTGGAACCGCTTGTAGACGACCAGAACCGCTTTAATGAACTGACAACAAGGGTTGTGGCACAGACGGTCCGCAGATATAATGATGATGATGCGCGTATTGAGGAACTTGAGAAGAAGATTTACAAATGCGAGCGCCGTATCCGTGAACTCGAAGAAGAATTAAAAAAGAATCAGGCGTAAATGCTTAAGAATGAGGATTAGGAGGATTTACCGTGAAAATCTATCAGCTCCTTCCGACGCTTGCATTTGGGGATGCAGTCAGCAATGATGCCCTTGCGTTGGAAAAAGTGATTCAGAAAATGGGATATAAAACCGAAATCTTTGCAGAAAGCATTGATGCGCGCCTGCCAAAGGGCAGTGCAAAGTTTGTGGAAAAGTTGCCGAGACTGAATGAAAAGGATATTATTTTATATCATTTATCCACCGGAACAAAGTTAAATTACCGGCTGGCACAGATGCACTGCAGAAAAGTGATGGTGTATCACAATATTACGCCGCCGCAGTTTTTTGAAGAATATAGTGTCAAGGCGGCGCAGCTGTGCCAGAACGGATTGGAAGGTGCCTCTTATCTTGCCGATAAGGTGGATTACTGCCTTGCCGTGTCAGAATACAACAAACAGGATTTAGTCCGTATGGGATACACCTGTCCGATTGATGTCCTGCCGATCCTGATACCGTTTGATGATTATGCAAAGACACCGTCACAGCAGGTTATTGACCGCTACAGTGACGGTTATACCAATCTTATTTTTACGGGAAGAATTGCACCGAATAAGCATCAGGAGGATGTCATCCGTGCATTTTACGACTATAAAAAGTTTTATAACCCGAAATCCCGCCTGATACTGGTGGGCGGACATAACGGCATGGAGCGGTATTACCACCGCTTAAAAAGTTACATTAATGCACTGGAACTGGAAGATGTGGTATTTCCGGGACATATTAAATTTGATGAAATTCTCGCATATTATAAAATTGCAGACGTCTTTTTATGCCAGAGCGAGCATGAGGGCTTCTGCGTGCCGCTTGTAGAAGCGATGTATTTTGATGTGCCGGTTGTGGCATACGATTCCTCGGCGATTGCAGGTACGCTCGGCGGGGGCGGATTTTTATTAAAGGATAAAAATCCGGTAGAAACGGCAGGTGTGATTAACCGTGTTGTGACCGATGAAGCACTGCGGACACAGATCATCAAAAATCAGCAGGCAAGACTTGCCGATTTTGACCACAAGGTAATTGAGGCGCAGTTTAAGACGTATCTGGATACGTTTATAAACGGCGGACGGAAAGGATAAGTCATGAAAAGAAAACTGGCATTTGTTGTCCAGCGCTACGGTCTGGAAGTAAACGGCGGCGCGGAGCTGCTTTCCAGACAGCTTGTTGAACATTTACAGCAGCAGTACGATATTGAAGTGCTGACAACCAAAGCAATTGAATATACAACATGGAAAAATGAATATACCAACGATGTGGATGTGATTAACGGTGTGACCGTCAGACGTTTCGGTGTGGACAAGCCGCGTGATTTAAACCGGTTCGGTAAATTTTCAGGAAAAGTCATCGGCAATCCGGAGCATACCATGGAGCAGGAAGAACAGTGGTTTGAAATGCAGGGACCGCATGTACCGGAACTGATTGATTACATCAAAGACCATGCAGATGATTATGAAGCATTCATTTTTATGACCTATCTGTATTATACAACCGTTAAGGGACTGCCGCTTGTTAAAGATAAGGCAATCTTAATTTCAACGGCGCATGATGAGCCGCCGATTTACTTAAAGACATTTGATACACTGTTTCAGATGCCGAAGGCACTTTTCTATCTGACCGTGGAGGAAAAGAAGTTTGTGGAACGCAAATTCCGCAATGAGCGCATTATCAACAATGACGGCTACGGCGGAAGCGGCGTGGAAGTGCCGGATACGATTGATTCACAGTTCTGTAAAAATAAATATGGTATTGACAATTATATGGTTTATGCCGGAAGAATTGATGAAGCGAAGGGCTGTAAGGAATTATTTGACTATTTCCTGCGCTATAAAAAGGAAAATCAGAACGATTTAAAGCTTGTCATGATGGGAAAACCGGTTATTCCGATTCCAAAAAGTGACGATATTGTAAGCCTTGGCTTTGTGAGCGACCAGGAAAAGTTCGATGTCATGTCCGGGGCGAAGTTTCTGATTATGCCGTCACCGTTTGAAAGTCTTTCCATTGTGGTACTGGAGGCGATGACACTTTCCGTTCCGGTTGTGGTAAACGGCAGATGTGACGTCTTAAAGGGTCACTGTGTCCGCAGTAACGGCGGACTGTATTATAAGTCTTACTATGAATTTGAAGGGTGTGTAAACTACATGCTGACGCACCCGGATACGGCGGCAGGCATGGGTGCAAACGGAAGGAAATATGTCGATGCCAACTATACATGGGAAAAGATAACGGACAGATTTATTGATATTGTAGAAAGGGTTTGCAATTAGTGTAAAAAATCACACTGATGTTGCTCAGAAACAGAGGTAGTATGAAAAGAATTGCATTTGTGGCGCCTTGGTACGGGGATAATATTCCGGGCGGTGCTGAGGCGGCATTGCGGGGCATAACAGATCATTTATTTGCAGCGGGCATGGATATTGAAATCCTGACAACGACTGTGGAAAAATTTACGGCAGACTGGAATAAGGATTTTTATAAGCCGGGCAGTTATACAAGCAAGAACGGAATCCCAATCCGCCGTTTTAAAATCAGAAAGCGCAATACGGCGGCATTTGATGCGGTCAATGCAAAGCTGATACAGAAAAGCGGACTGACATTGGAAGAAGAAAATACGTTTCACAAAGAAATGATTAACAGCCCGGATTTGTATGACTATATCCGTGAGAACAGAGCGCAATACAGCTGCTTTGTTTTTATTCCTTACATGTTTGGTACAACGTACTGGGGTGTGCAGGCATGTCCCGGACAGGCGGTGCTGATCCCGTGTTTTCACGATGAAAGCTATGCACATATGAAGACTTTCCGTACCGTTTATTCGGAAGTGGCGGGGATGCTTTTTAACGCACAGCCGGAGCAGGATTTAACGGAGCATCTGTGTGATACGAGCCGCATGAAGACGGAAGTCATGGGACTGGGCATGGATACGAAGCTGACTTATAATGCAGATCGTTTCCGTAAAAAATACAATATTAACGACCCGTTTATTTTATATGCGGGACGTAAAGATAAGGGTAAAAATATCGACACTCTGGTACAGTATTTTAAGCGCTACAAACAGAATGAGCAGGATAGCTTAAAGCTGGTGTTAATCGGCGGCGGGGAGCTTGAAATCCCGACGGAAATTAAAAACGATGTCTATGACTTAGGCTTTGTGGATTTACAGGATAAATATGATGCGTACGGTGCAGCCACACTGCTTTGCCAGCCTTCTAAAAATGAAAGCTTTTCCTTTGTGATCATGGAAAGCTGGCTGTGCAGACGTCCGGTACTCGTACACGAAGGCTGTGCAGTTACGAAAAATTTTGTAAGCTGCTGCAACGGAGGACTGTATTTCGGCAATTATTATGATTTTCAGGAAACTGTAAAATATATTTTAAATCATCCGGATATCGCTGATATCATGGCAAAGAACGGACACGACTATGTGTGTGATAATTTTGCCTGGGATATCATGGTGGAAAAATATAAGCGCTTTTTTAAAGAATTAGAGGAGCAGCATGCGAAGTAAAAAGAAGTATTTGATTGACGGAAGATTTCTGAATTCAATGACAACAGGGATTGACCGGTATGCGTATCAGCTGTTGGCGTGTCTGGATAAAGTTTGTAAAGGACTGGATATTGCCATTTTGGTTCCGGCAGATGCAAAGGAAATTCCTGCGTATAAAAATATCCGTGTGATTGTTAAAAAACGTACACGCTTCTGGACACAGCTTGTGTTTGGTCCGTATGCACGGCTGCACGGCAGGATACCGGTCAATCTGTGCAACGAGGCTTCGGTGCTTGCACCGAAGGGCATTGTCTGTCTGCACGATGTCTGTTATGCGGAATCTGAAAAAATGTATCCGTTTCTGACAGAATTTCCGAAAGAGGAACGGGACTGGTTTTTAAAGATTTATCAGAGAATATGTAAAAAAGCGGACAGGCTGGTTACGGTATCGGAATTTTCAAAGCAGCGGATTCATGCACTGTTAGGCGTGCCAGACGAAAAGATTGCGGTAATTGGCAACGGCTGGCAGCATTTTAACGGCGTTACGCCGGATATGCGCATTTTTGAACAATATCCGCAGCTTGAAAGAAAAAAGTATTTTTTTACGCTGACCTCCGTCAACCGCAATAAAAATCTCGACTGGGTTTTAAAGGCGGCTGAAAATAACCCGCAGGTGCAGTTTGCGGCGGCGGGCAGGAATCTGGACAGCGCCGTGGATTTTTTGCAGTATCCGAATGTGATATATGTTGCAGATGTTTCGGATTGTGAGATTAAAGCACTGATGCAGGAAGCAAAAGCTTTTATTTTTCCGTCTTTTTATGAGGGCTTTGGAATCCCGCCGTTAGAGGCGATGAGCGTGGGAACACCGGTCATTGTATCCCATGCGGCAAGCCTGCCGGAAATATTCGGTACGGCGGCGCATTATATAGAGCCGGATAATCCGGGGGTTGACATAGAAAAGCTGCTGGCACAGCCGGTATCGGAAAAAGAACCGGTGCTTGCACGTTACAGCTGGGAGAAATCAGCAGAACAGCTGCTGTCATTATTAAAGGAGAATTAAAACGAAAATGAAAAAGAGTATGCCATGGATCAGGTGTGCGGGATTTTTAGTGGGACTGGCGGTCATTCTTGGGATTTGTGACTTTTGCTTTGCACCGTCTGGTTATGTAAGGTTTATCCTGCATGAAGTGAACCGAAAAGATACGCAGTATGATACGATTATACTGGGTGCATCGCATGCACGAAGTGCAATTAATCCGGAATATCTGGATGAAGAACTGGGAACCAATACACTCAATCTTGCAATTCCGGGGGAAACGGTAAAAGATGCGTACTATCTGTTAAAAGATGCGTGTGAAAGCAATGATGTGAAGACGGTAATTATGGATGTGGATTACCAGTACTGGATGGATGAACAGCCGCAGGGCTATTTTACGGAACCGTTTATCTGTCAGAATATTACGAATTTAAAGGTAAAGACGGAATATCTGCTGGATAACTGGGATACGATTGATTTAAGAAATGTTCTGGTAAGACGGTTGAGCTGGGACTGCACATGGTCTTCCGTAAAGCAGAACGTCAGTACGAAAATGACAGAAGCTTACCGTGAATATTCTATTGAAGCAGCAGGGGTTGACGGCAAAGTTGAAGGCGCAGACGGTCCGTATATCGGCAAGGGCTTCTTTTACCGTGACACTTTTGGCGGTAAACCGGGTGGTGCCGATTATATTGATTTGTGGGTCGGCCGTGATAACGCCGGTGTCGACGTGAATGTATCTGAGCAGTTTGGCTGGATTAACGATTACTGTAAGGAAAACGGAATTGAACTTATCTGCGTGACGTCACCGATTGCGCCGGCAGCGATGCAGAAACTCGGCATGGGTAAAGTACATGATACGCTGCAAAAAGCTTTTGATGAATTGGGGCTGAAGTATTATGACTTTAACAAGGCACTGATGAGTTTTGTCCCGAGAGATGATATTCACTACGGTGATCTTGAAGGCCATATGGGCGGTGCGCTTGCCAATACATATTCACAGGCGTTTGCTAAATTGTTAAAAGATGCACAAGACGGTGAAATTCAGGAATCGGATTATTTTTATGCATCCTTTGATGAAATGTATCAGACGATGAAAAGCGATTACACAAAAGCTACGGGACTTGAATGGGAGGGATATTAAAAATGTCATTTACAACACTTCATTTTTTTCTGTTTCTTGCAATGGGTGTGCTGATTTACTATCTGCTTCCAAAGAAGCTGCAGTGGGTATGGCTGCTCGTATTAAGTTATTTATATTACTTTACATTCAGTATTAAGACATCGGTCTTTTTGATATTTACAACGGTCGTCACGTATACGGGCGGCATCCTGTTGACCCGCATGAATGAAAGCAGTAAGGCCTATCTGGCAGCCAATAAGGAAACATTGGACCGTGCGGCAAAAAAAGCCTATAAAGAAAAGGTCAAGAAAAACAAACGCCGTGTCGTAGTGGCAATGCTTCTGCTGTGCTTCGGACTGCTTGGCGTTGTAAAATATTTAAATTTCGTGATTGAAAATATTGATGCACTGGTGCTGGCGGTCGGACACGGACAGTATTTTGAGCCGGTCAACATCATTTTACCGCTGGGAATTTCATTTTACACTTTCCAGTCCATCAGTTATATTATTGACGTTTATCAGGGGAAATACAGTGCCGAAAAGAATATTTTTAAATATGCGCTGTTTGTATCCTTTTTCCCACAGCTGTTACAGGGTCCAATCGGACGTTTTGACAGACTGGCACACCAGCTTTATGAAGGACGTTCTTTTTCGTTAAAGGCGGCAGAGTTTGGATTACAGCGGATCCTTTGGGGCTGTTTTAAGAAAATGGTACTGGCAGACCGTGTGGCAGGATTTGTTACAACGGTATTTGGCAATTATACGGAATATGGCGGCTGGTATAATTTGGTGGCAGTATTACTGTACTGTGTACAGCTGTATGCGGATTTTTCCGGCGGTATTGATATTGTAATCGGTACGGCAGAGATTTTTGGAATCCGCATGGACGAAAACTTCCGTCAGCCGTTCTTTTCAAAATCCATCGGAGAATTCTGGAGAAGATGGCACATTACACTGGGGACATGGATGAAGGATTACATTTTCTATCCATTTTCTCTTTCAAAGCAGATGAACCGCTTCGGTAAGTGGAGTAAAAAGCATCTGGGCAATACCGTGGGAAAGGCAATGCCAATCTGTCTTGCCGACCTTTTGATTTTCTTCGTTGTCGGTATATGGCATGGCGCAGCATGGAAATATATCGCATACGGTATGTATAATGGTATTATTATTGCCGTAAGCAGTCTGTTAGAGCCACTGTATGCAAAGGGCTTTGAAAAGACAAAGATTCACAAAGAATCGAAGGCATGGACGGTGGTTCAGATTATAAGAACCTTTATCCTTGTCAATATCGGCTGGTATTTTGATATGGCGGTGTCATTTAGTGCGGCACTGGTCATGATGAAAGAAACCTTTACAAAAATGAGCATGAGCCAGTTTACCGGTACGGCATTTTTAGAACTTGGCATGGGAAGGAGAGATTTCCTGATTGTGCTGGCAGGCTGTATCATCATTTTTATTGTCAGTCTGCTTAAAGAACGCGGTGTGGCAGTCCGGGAGGCAATTGCGGCAAAGCCGCTCATTGTCCGCTGGGCAATATGGTATGCATTTATTGTCATTATTTTTATTTTTGCCTATACAGGTGATGGTTCAGCATTTATTTATGCGAACTTCTGATATAATAATCCATAAGCGGAGGAGAGGCAGCCATGATACACATGAATTTGTATCATGGCTGCTGCTTTTTATGTGTAACTTTGTAAACAAATGTACATAATGATATACGGACAAAGTGCAGGAATGGTTTGTATATAAATAAGAAATACACGCTTGTTGACAGGAAAAACAGAAAACGGTATAATTGACATCAAATTGAGAATGCCGCAGGAGCGGCAGAAATGGAGATCAGTGTGACAAAACCTTAAATCAAAGCTTTGTCACACAGCACTTTGTGCCGCAGGCGTCACAAAGTCGCTTTTTATCGCAGAGCCAAATAAGATTTGGCTCGCGATTCCTCCGGCATTAAAATGCCTGCGGAATGGAGATTAGTATGAAGAAAACAGCACTCATTATGGCAGGTGGCAAGGGTGAACGTTTCTGGCCGAGAAGCCGTGTAACACTTCCAAAGCAGTTTTTATCCCTGACGGACGACGGAAAGACCATGATTCAGCTGACAGTTGAGCGTATCCGCCCACTCGTAGAGCTTGAAGATGTTTATATAGCAACGAATAAGAATTATAAGGAGCTTGTAAAGCAGCAGCTTCCGGGTCTGCCGGAGGAAAACATCCTCTGTGAACCGGTTGGAAGAAATACAGCACCGTGTATCGGACTGGGTGCCGTTCATGTGGCAAAAAAATATGACGATGCCGTGATGATTGTATTACCGTCCGACCATCTGATTAAGCACAATGATATTTTTGCGGAAACTTTTACAAATGCGTGTGCGCTTGCAGAGGAAGGTGAAAATCTTGTAACCGTCGGTATCACACCGAACTATCCGGAAACAGGCTACGGTTATATCAAGTATGACAGCGCTGCAAAGAATGGGGAGAGCTATCCGGTACAGCGATTTGTAGAGAAGCCGGATCTGGAAACTGCCAAGTCTTATCTGGCAGATGGCAGCTATCTTTGGAATTCAGGCATGTTTGTCTGGAGAGTGTCTACGATTTTAGACTGCTTCAAAAAGTATATGCCATCTACCCATGACGGTCTGTTAAAGATTAAAGAAGCCGTGGGAACACCGCAGGAAGATGCCGTACTGGAAAAGGAATTCCCGAATCTGGAATCCCAGTCCGTCGATTACGGTATTATGGAAAAGGCAGAAAACATTTACACACTGGCAGGAAACTTCGGCTGGGACGATGTTGGTTCATGGCTGGCAGTCGGAAGAATCAAGCAGAATGACGAGAACGGCAATGTTGTCAATGGCAATGTTGTTACAGTCAATACGAAAAACTGTGTCATTGAAGGAGCTGACAAGCTCATTGCAACCGTAGGACTCCGGGATGTTGTGGTGGTGGATACAAAGGATGCCACACTGATTACAACGAAGGAAAATGCCGGAGAAATCAAGCAGGTACTCGCAAAATTAAGAGAGTCCGGCAGAAATGAATATTTATAAAATAGCTCTAAAAAATAAAATAATTATAATAATAGTATAGGAGAAAAACATGAAAAGCGCATTAATTACAGGAATCACAGGACAGGACGGGTCTTACCTTGCTGAGCTTTTATTAGAAAAAGGTTATAAAGTATATGGTCTGATGAGAAGAAAGAGCGTAGTAGACTACGGTAATGTAGACCATATCAAGGATAAGATTCACTTTATCTATGCAGATATGCAGGATATTGTATCTTTAATCACAGCCATGAAGATTTCGCAGGCAGATGAAGTCTACAATCTGGCTGCACAGTCTTTCGTTGCAACTTCATGGGATACACCATGTACGACAGCAGACATTGATGCCATCGGTGTTACCAATATGCTTGAAGCAATCCGCATTGTAAAACCGGAAGCAAGATTTTATCAGGCTTCAACATCAGAAATGTTCGGTAAGGTACAGGCAATTCCACAGGACGAAACAACACCGTTTTATCCGAGAAGCCCATACGGCGTTGCAAAGCTTTACGGACACTGGATTACAAAGAATTACAGAGAAAGCTACGATATGTATGCCTGCTCAGGTATTCTTTTCAACCATGAAAGTGAAAGACGTGGTCTGGAATTCGTAACAAGAAAGATTACACATGCGGTTGCACGCATTAAGCTGGGCGTACAGGATCACGTAGAACTGGGAAATCTGGATGCAAAACGTGACTGGGGTCACTCAAAGGATTACGTGCGCGCAATGTGGCTGTTATTACAGCAGGATCACGCAGAAGACTATGTTATTGCAACCAATGAAACAAGAACGGTCCGTGAATTTGCAGAAGCTGCATTCAAGGCAGCCGGTATTGAGGTGGAATTTGAAGGCGAAGGCGTGAATGAAATCGCAAAGGATAAGGCAACAGGAAAGGTTGTATTAAAGGTAAATCCGGATTTCTTCAGACCGGCAGAAGTAGAACTTTTAATTGGTAATCCTGCAAAGGCGGAAAAAGAACTTGGCTGGGAAAGAGAAATCAGTTTTAACGAACTGGTAGAACGCATGGTAAAGAATGACCTTGCAATCGTAGAAAAAGAAATCAAGTCAGCCAACTAAAATACATGCCAAATGGGAGAAAACTATGAAAGCATTGATTATCGGGGGCGGCGGATTCGTAGGCCCGTATCTGGTAAATCATCTTCATGATGATTTAGGATATGAGGTCGCCGTAACAAAGACCGCAAAAGAACAGCTTGCCCTTTCAAATGCAGTCGTCTACGATTGTGATATTCTGAATAAAAGTGAGATTACCGATGTGCTGGAAACAGTGCGCCCGGATTATATTTTTCATCTGGCTGCACAGTCTTCGGTATCAGTATCATGGAAAAATCCGGCGCTGACCATTGATGTCAATATCAAGGGCGCAGTCAATATGCTGGATGCTGTCCGTGAACTGGATTATAAGCCGCGTGTACTGCTGATTGGCTCAGGAGAAGAATACGGACATATCCGGCAGGAAGAATGTCCGATTATTGAAGATACGGTGCTTCGTCCGGGAAATATCTATGCGGCAACAAAGTCCTGCCAGAATATGCTTGGCAGCATTTATGCGGCGGCATACCATATGGATGTCATGATGGTCCGTGCATTTAATCATATCGGACCGAACCAGACTCCAATCTTTGTTGTGGCAGATTTCTGCAAGCAGGTGGCAGAGATTGAAAAAGGAGTCAAAGAGCCTGTGATGTATGTCGGAAATCTTTCGGCAAAGCGTGATTTTACCGATGTGCGTGATGTTGTAAGAGCATACGCCTTACTGGTGCAGAAGGGAAAAGCTGGAGAAACCTATAATATCGGAACAGGACATGCACTGGCAATTCAGGAAATTCTAGACCGGATTATTTCATTATCGGATAAGGAAATTGAAGTCCGGGTAGATGCAGAAAAACTGCGTCCGGTTGATGTGCCGATTATTGAACCGGATATTTCAAAGGTACATGACTGCACCGGCTGGAAACCACAGATTCCGTTGGAGCAGACCTTACGGGAAACACTGGATTACTGGAGAGTGCAGGACTAATGTCAGAAGTAAAAGTTTTTAAATTTATAAAAAAACGATTGCCAACAACATAAAGATATGATAAAATAACAAAATGTGAGCGATATGCTCACGTTTGGACGGATTCCCGAGTGGCCAAAGGGGACAGACTGTAAATCTGCTGGCGATGCCTTCGAAGGTTCGAATCCTTCTCCGTCCATTCTGTTTCATCTATATAAAAGAAACGGAGTAACAATCAGGCCGGCGTGGCGGAATTGGCAGACGCACAGGACTTAAAATCCTGCGGGACTTATACTCCCGTACCGGTTCGACCCCGGTCGCCGGCATATAAATTTTGGAAAAAGACTGTCGTTTATACGGCAGTCTTTTTCGTTTTAATAAAACGAAAAGGAACGAATCATTTTATGAAAAAAGAACAAGTATGGGCATTTGTGAAAAAATGGTATAAAGATGCGGCTGCACTCGTATTTATTACGTTGGCAGTTACTGTTTTGATAGTGCATTTTCTGGGACTTCGAGGACAGGATTTAACATATCCGCTTGAATACAAGGGCGGTGATGAAATGTCAGCGCTTGTATCGGTAAGGCTGGTGCAGGAATCCGGATGGAATATCGGAACGGACAAACTGACAGCATTGGATGGGTATTATTATAATACCTCGGATGTCATTGCAGGTCTGCATAATGCAGATGTATTTTTTGAGAAATTATTTTTATGGATTACGGGCGGACAGGTTGCCAAAACGGTCAATCTTGTCTATTTATCCGCATTCTATATGATTGCCTATGTGGCATATTTTGTTCTCAGACAGCTCCGCATTAAAGAGTGGCTGTCAACAGGCGGGGCGCTCGTATATGCTTTCCTGCCGTTTATCTTTATCCGCGGTATCGGACACATTGTATTGTCCTGCTACTATTTTGTACCGCTTGCGGTATTAATGTGTATCTGGCTGTATGAAGATGAACGCTTTATGCTGCCGGGCAAGGGCTTTTTTAAGTATAAGCGCAACTACGCGGGCTTTATTATGGCATTTTTAATTGCCAGCGAAGGCATTGGCTACTGGCAGATATTTGCATGCTTCTTTCTGATGGTGGCAATGCTTACGGCACTGCTTCGCACAAAAGACTGGAATTATTTGAAGCGCGGCTGTATCAGTATCCTCAGTGTGATTGTATGCGTTGTGATTTCCATTATTCCGGAAATTTTTTACAGGATTGTACATGGTGGAACAGGACTGGAAGGCAGAATCCGCAGTATTGCCGATTCTGAAACGTACTGTTTAAAGATTATCCAGCTGCTGCTTCCGGTAAACGGACACGGTATCAGACCGCTTGAAAAGCTGATTTATGCGTATAATGAATATGTACCGTGTGTCAATGAAAACTGGACGGCATACATCGGCATTGTCGGTGCGGCCGGATTTTTATTCCTGCTGGTATGGCTTTTTACAAGAAGAAAGAACGAAAGCACGCTTACAAAGCGCCTGACAGTACTTGCAGACCTCAATATCTGCGGGATTCTGCTGGCAACAATGGGTGGTTTCGGTTCTATCATATTTATGACGGGCATTGAAATTATCAGAGGATATAACAGAATCTCCGTATTTATCGGATTTTTTGCCATAACCGCGGTCTGCCTGCTTTTAAATGAGTGGGAAGGAAAGATTGCGAAAACCGTATGGAAATGTGTATACATGGGCGGAGTTGCCCTTGTGATGCTGTTTGCCATCTGGGAGCAGAATCCGTCCGTATCTTTTAATTTTGAAAGTAATAAAGAAGAATGGATAAGTGATGCGGATTTCTTTGCACGGGTGGATGCAGTCATGGATGAAGATGACAGTATATTCCAGCTTCCGTATGCAGAGTATCCGGAAGGGGATATTCAGAATGATATGGGACATTTATCACATTATATCGGATATCTTCATTCTGATAAGTTAAAATGGAGTTTTGGTACAACAGACGGAAGTGACACGGATATCTGGTATGAACAAACGGCTTCCCTGCCGGTTGATAAGATGATTCAGGAAATTTTATCAAAGGGTTTTGACGGTCTGTATATTAACCGCGATGCCTATGAAGAACCGGAGTGGACGGCGCTGGAAAAGAGCGTGCAGGAATATACCGGTGTGACACCGGTTGTAAGTAATGATGAAAGACTGGTTTTCTATAAATTAAGATAAATTTAAGAGAATATTGGAGGGTTTGACGTGAATAGTACAGCAGTGGTACTGATGATAATAACAGTGCTTACGTATGGAATTGTATGTATCGGAAAAAGGATGGAGCTGATGGATGCAGTCACCGTTTCTTTTGCAGTGCTGCTTGCAGGCTTTGGCATGTCAGGAGGAATTCTTGCCCTTTTCGGCAGATTTTCGCTCAATAAGACACTGGCGGTTTTATGGCTGTTGTCTGTTGTGGCGGCGGTAATCTGCCGGATTGCGGGAGGAAAACCAAATGTCTGTTTAAAGCAAACGGAAAGTATCGTCAGACCCTTTTTGCGTACACTCATTTTATTATGTCTGGCAGGTCTGGTGTATGTGGTTACAACGCATTTCCAACCGGAAGATGACGTCATGATTAATGCAGGCAAAGGGTTTGCACAGTATCTGTGGCTGGTATCCGGCATTGTGCTTGTGCTTGTGTGTGTGGCGGATATCCTGATACACTGCATGGGGTATATAAAAGCAGAAAAAACGGCACAGAAGATTTTGCCGGAACTTTTTGTGGCAGGAATTGTTATAACGGCAGCAGGCATCGTTATTGAGGCAGGCGTGCACAGCGGAATAGCAGGCATTTTGACGGCGGTGCTGCTGCTTGTGGCAGCCGGGGCAGCAGGCGTGGGACTTTCGATGCTTTATCAGCAGAGAGATTTTGCAGAACTTGTCCTGCTTGGTGTATCGGAAACAGTGCTTGCATATCTGCTTTCAGCGGGCATTTTAATCGGATTGAATATTTTTTCACTGGAAAGAGCGGCAGCATTGACACTGGGATTTACAGTGGCGGTGGCGGGAGCGGCTTATGCATATAAAAAGACAAAGCCGTCCTGCACATTCCTGTGGAAGAAAAATCTTATAGGGATTGGCTTTTTGCTGGCGGTGATACCGCTTGTGGGGACGACATTCGGAATGTTTGGCATGGGACAGGACGAAGGCGTTTATCAGGCAAAGGCAATCGGATATGTCTATGGTTATAATAATAATTTCATGACATTTGACGAGTATGGGGATTGTGTATCAGCATCGGATAAAAGTGATTACATGGCGGCAATCGGAAATCATCTGGAGGGATATAATTTTACGCTGGATGAAGAACAGGTGCAGGGCGTGGCACAAAATGATACAACCGGCAGTCTGCATGGGGTACATACATTCAGTGCACTGCTCGCCGTATATGCAAGAGTTTGCGGCGTGGAGCATATGATGCAGCTGGGAACATGGATTCTGGCATTATCTGTATTTCTTTTATGGCTTGTGCTTGAAAATCTGGGAATAAAGACACTGTATAAAGCGATTGCACTCTTTTTATATGTATTGTCACCACAGGTTTTGTGGCAGGCAAAAACCTCTCTTGTGGAAACAACGCTGGCATTTGTCATTTTAGCAATGCTTTATCTTTTAACAGACAAAAAGCATGAAGAATACCGCTGGCTCTTTTGCATACCGGTCGTTGTATTTGCATTTTTACATATTACAATTTATGTATTTATGCCGTTATTTGTGCTGATGGCATACGGATTATATTTTAAAACAGGCAGGAAAAGCTATATTGCCGGGGCAGTTGTCATGCTTGCCGGATATCTTGCAGGTTTTTTCATGATGCATGCAAGTTCGCTTACGTATGTGTATGGCAACTATGACCGTTTATATATCGGACCGGTAGGCCCGTCAAACCTCAAAGCCTTTGTAACGGCGGTGTCCGTGGCAGGAATCGTGTTTTCGCTGGTGCTTGGACTTCTTCCGGTAAAGAAAAACACAAAAGCGGTATCCGTAAATGCACAATCTATGCGGAAAGAGCAGAATCGGTTCAAGAATACCTGCTGGCGGATTTTTGTATGGGTATTTGCAGCGGCAGGACTCGCAGCATGCCTGCTGGTAATGAAAAAAAGTGCGTATCCGTCAGCCTATATGACAAGCTATGCGTATCTGTTAAGCAGTGGTATAATACTCATGCCGGTGATTTTTATCGCGGCTTTTTTACGTCCGTCATGGTTTAAAAAGAAGGATTCTATTGTACTTTTGACGGCAATGTTTTATTATTGTGTTATCATTTATTCAGCCGTATTTAAGAAAGAAATACTACATTATTATTACTATGGAAGATATATTGTGCCATATATAGCAGTAATCGTTGTACTGGGTGTGTATATATTGTCACGGACGGCGGAAAGTATGGCTCATATCCGGATTTTAAGGGACGGATACGGTATGCTCTGTGCAGCAGCGGCGCTTGCGGTGGCAGCAGTTCTGATTCCGTATACGGGGATTGTAGTGAACGGTCAGGATCAGACCCAGCTGCAGTGGAAAATTCTTACAGAGCTTGCAGAAACCGTAGATGAAAAAGACAGTGTGGTGGTACTTGGGGAAGAAGTCGTTCCACAGCTGATGGTTTCGTTAAAATATATGACAGACTGTCCGGTATATCCGTTAAAGGAAGATAAAGAAGCGGCAGCAGTGCAGTGTGCAAGGTTAAAAGACCGTTACAGCCATGTCTATGTAATCAGCGGAGAACCTGAATCCGGAGCGGTAGCGGATAGCGGGATGGACACCGTTTATCATAAAGATAATAAAATACAGATGGATGTAAAGATGCCGGAAGAACTGGACGGTATTGCAGCGTGGATTCCGTATGCACAGGAATTTGTAAGCAGCATACAGCCGGTGGCGGTATATGAATATATATCTGAATAACAGGGTATTGGAGAAGTATGTATCAGTTAAGGGGAAAATTATCAATTGTCATGCCGGCCTATAATGAGGAGGCACTGATTTATAACAGTATTATGCAGACACTATCCATCGTGGAGCAGTTTGCACCGGATATGGAGATTATTGCCGTCAATGACGGCAGTAAGGATAAGACAAAGCAGGAAATTGAGCGTGCCATACGCGATGATGCGAAACAGCCGCACCCGGTTGTGCCGGACATGCGGGTGTCCGGCACACGCATAAAGCTGGTGACATCCAATAAAAACCGTGGCAAGGGCAATGCCATTATTTCAGGAATCAGTCAGGCAGAGGGCGATTATATTGCGTTTGTGGATGCGGATTTAGAGTTAAATCCCGCACAGCTTGAGGGCTATTTAAAGAAAATGCAGGAAAGTGGAAGCGATGTTGTGATTGGATGTAAGTTCCACAAGGATTCTGAACTTCACTATCCGTTTGTACGCAAGGTGATAAGCCTTGGCTACTATATGATGCTGCTGGCACTGTTTCATCTGAATGTGCGTGATACGCAGACCGGACTAAAAGTGTTTAAGGCACAGGCAATAAAGCCGGTAGCCCATTTGGTGCGCACTTCCGGTTTTGCCTATGATATTGAACTTTTAGTAGCGGTTCACCGCAGAGGGTTTAAAATTGAGCAGATGCCGGTGAAGGTTGTCTATGTGCGGGATAAGAATACCCGAAGAATCGGGATGTCCGATATTGTAAAGGCATTCCGGGATACGTGGGCGATTTTCTACAGGGTATATTTTAAACATTATTACGATGGGCCGTCCGAATAAACGGCATTAAAAATGTGAATGTGGTGAGAATGATGAAAGAGGACGAACAGAAAAAAATACTGCTCAACTATATATATTTGAGCCGTCAGCATGCCGGGGGAAAAGACCAGGTCGCGATAAATCTGCTGGAAGGCATTTGTAAAAATAAAGACATGGGTGCGTGCGTTGTGCTGTGTTATGACTATGCAAAGGCTTATCTGGAGCAGATTGCACCCGGAGTGACGGTAATCACGGTAAAACCGCCGAAAAAAGAGTCGGAGCTTGTACGTCTGCTGGATATTGAGCGGGTAAATACATGGATTGTGCCGAAGGTCATCCGTAAATACAATATCGGTGTTGTTTTTCATGCCAGCTGTACCAACGGACTGAGAAAACTGAAGGTACCGACCGTCATGATTCCACACGATATTAAAGCGGTATCGCACCGGGTGATGGGCAGTGTGAAGGTGGCATGGTATAAATATCTGTTATACAAAGTCATGTATGCAGTGGATTTTAAGCACGCAGATAAAATTATTGCTATCAGTAAAGCGGACCGCTCGGAAATCCAGAATTATTATGCGCGGTATAAAGATAAGATTGTGCAGATTTATAATCCGATTAAAGTGCATGTCAATGACGTGATTCCGCCGACACCCAAAAAGGGTGATATTGTTGCAATTAATCTGCAGTTTCACCATAAAAATATTATTACGTTGATTAAAGCATTTGAAATGATTGCAGACCGCATTGACAGGAATCTGGTGCTGGTGGGCAATGTGCCAAAGCGCGTAGCGTATTTAAAGGATTATGTAGAACAGCATAACCTGTCCGAGCGTGTCATTTTTACAGGATTTGTGGACGGAAAGAAAAAAAGAGAGCTGCTGGTAAACAGCTGCCTGTATATTAATCCGTCCCTGTTTGAGGGCTTTGGCATGACGGCGGTGGAAGCGATGATTTTAAAGGTTCCGACACTGCTGTCCAGAGTATCCGCAAATTATGAGGTGACAAAGGGACTGTGCCATTATTATGAACCGGCGGATGATGTGGAAGCACTTGCCACAGCGATTCTGGCTTTTTTTAAAGAACCGGAAAACGGTGAGGCGCTTGAAGATAAAAGCAAGGAAATGCTGAAAATGTATGATTACCAGAAAATCGCGGCGCAATATATGGAATTGTTCAGGGAGTGTCTGTAAATATGAATGAAATTAAAGTAAGCATTATTACCCCGTTATATAAAGGAACAGACTATATTCCGGGTCTGATGGTGATGATACGAAAAAATACAGAAGCGATTCTGGCTGCGCAAAAAGATAAGGATGTGCCGCAGACAAAACTGGAATTTATTCTGGTCAATGACAGTCCGGCAGACGGCTCTTTAGAGGAAGATGAACTGATACGCAATTATGTACCAGACCAGGCTTTTGAACTGACTGCCGTCAATCACACGGAAAATCGAGGAATTCATGCGGCAAGACTGACAGGGCTTTTAAAAGCACAGGGAGAGTACATCTTATTTTTAGACCAGGACGATGCCATTTCAGACAGTGCGGTACGGACATTACTTACAACGGCAGAGCAGACCCATGCAGATGTTGTGGCGGGCAATGGCTGCCGCTTATTTTTTACGCCGGAGCATATTTTAGAAAAACAGATTCCGATTTATGCAAAAAAAGCGGTACTAAAAGAAGTGGGACATGAAAAAATGTATCTGTATGGCACAGATATGATATTTTCACCGGGACAGTGTCTGATCCGTAAAGCTGCGATACCGGAAGACTGGTGCAAACGCCGCCTTACCGTAAACGGCTGTGATGACTTTCTGCTGTGGCTTTTGATGTTTCACGAAAAAAGAAGCTTCTGTGCCATAGAGGATAAAATCTATATCCACAATGATACCGTAAACAGCTATTCATCATCGTATGAGGCAATGGAGCGTTCTTTTTATGCTGTCTGCGAATTTCTGGAACAGACAGACGGATATGATAAAAAGAAAATACGGATTCTGCGCCGCCGCTATGCGTTAAAATCAAAGTTAAAACAAAATGGGAGCAGCTGGAAAAAAATAGGTGCGGCACTATTGGAACCAGACATTATTTATTATACTTTAAAATATAAAATAAAGGGATACTATTAAAAATAAAGAGATATCCTATAAAAATGCAGAGGGTTATAAAAGATTTGTATTGTGTAGATATTACAAATGTGTTACGATTAGGAATGGTTTATTACAAAGAATTAAAATTCTTGCAATATGAAAGGATAGAATCTTTATGAAAGAACGAATCAAAGACATTATTTCCTACAGCGATATGATAGGAAGTCTTGTGAAAAAGGATTTAAGAGGGAAATATAAGGGTTCCGTATTAGGATTTTTATGGACGTTTATCAATCCGCTTTGTCAGATTATAGTGTATACCATTGTGTTCTCAGTGATTGTCCGAAGCAACCTGGACAAGTTTTATGTTTACATGATTGTGGGCATGATTCCGTGGCTGTTTTTTGATATGTCACTTCGTCAGGGGTCCGGCTGTGTACGGTATCAGGGGGATATGATAAAAAAAATCTATTTTCCGAGGGAAGTCCTTCCGGTTTCCTGTGTGACTTCCAATTTTGTCAATATGCTGTTTTGTTTTGTCATTGTATTTGCCGTATTGTTTATTTCAGGAATTGGTGTGCGCATAGAGGCACTGCTTTACCTGCCGCTTATTATGGCAATCGAATATCTGCTGTCACTGGGCTTTGCCCTGATTGTATCGGCAGGAACCGTATTTTTTAAGGATTTAGAGCATATTACAACCGTTGTTTTAATGGCATGGATTTACGGAACACCGATTATGTATTCAATGGAAATGATTCCGGCGAATATCAAATGGCTGTTTAAAGCCAATCCGATGACTTCTGTAATTGAATCTTATCACAAGATTCTTTACTGGAAAGCACTGCCATCGGGAAAAGAAGTATTGTATTCAGCAGTATTTGCCATTGTCATGGTGATTATCGGGGAACTGGTATTTGCAAAGCTGGATGATAATTTTGCGGAGGAATTATAATGAGTGAAATACAGTATTCCGTAGAAGTAAAAGATGTTGAAAAGCATTTTAAGGTTTATATGGACAAGGGAAGCACGCTCAAGGAACGTGCAATATTCCACAACAGAAACCGCCACGAAAACAGACAGATTTTAGACGGCATTTCCTTTGAGATTCCAAAGGGACAGGCAGTGGGACTGATTGGGCGTAACGGCTGCGGCAAAAGTACAACATTAAAGCTGCTCACAAAGATTTTAAAGCCGAATTCCGGCATTGTAAAAGTAGAGGGCAGGGTATCGAGCCTGATTGAACTGGGTGCGGGATTTCACCCGGATATGTCCGGCAGGGAAAACATTTATATTAACGCGACTATTTTCGGCCTGAAAAAAGAAGAAATTGACGAGCGGCTTGAAGAAATTATCCGCTTTTCGGAGCTTGAAGAATATATTGACAATCCGGTGCGTACCTATTCGTCCGGTATGTATATGCGTCTTGCATTCGCTGTTGCAATTAACGTCAATGCCGATGTACTGCTGATTGATGAAATCCTTGCCGTTGGTGACGTCAGCTTCCAGAAGAAGTGTTTTGAACGCTTAAAAGAGATTAAAGAGCAGGGAACGACCATTGTTATTGTATCACATTCCATGGAGCAGTTATACAGCATCTGTGACCGTTTAATCTGGCTGGAGGAAGGCAAAATCAAAGAGGACGGCAGTCCGAAGCTGATTGGCATGCATTATCTGGATTCAATGGAAGATGAGCGTATTGCAAGGCTGGCAGAGGAGAGCAAAGAAAAGCTTTCCGATGAAAGAGGATGCTCGATACTTGAACTGACCCAGAACGTCCATCCGGAAGCGCGCCGGGACGGAAGCCATGAGGTGCGGTTTACCAAAGTGGACTTATACGACAAAGACGGAAATCCATGCCAGACCTTTAGTACAGGCGATAAGGTTGTTTTAAAGTTTTCATATGCGACAGCCTTAAAAGGCATTGCCGTTAATTTCAATATGGATTTTGTCCGCGATAACTGGCAGTACTGCTACGGCAGCTGCTTTGCAAAGCCGGGAGATAATCTTCCGGTATTAGACGAAAGAGGAGAAGTCACATTTACCATAGAAAAGCTGATGCTGCTTCCGGGCAAGTATTATCTGGATATCGGTATCAACGGCGAACACGGAGAACTCTACGACAATGTCCGCAACATTATGCAGATTACGGTACGCGATTATGTCCACAATGAATTTGGACCGTGTACATTTGAACACGATTGGGAAATAGTATAAAAAACAAGCTGCTATGATGGCAGATGGGAAATAGGAGGTAAAATCCGCTGCTCCTGCCTGGGGCAGAATGTGAGTAAACTCACATGGCATTTTGCTTCGCAAAACAAGGAGGTAAAATCCTCTGCTCCTGCTTGGGGGCAGTCGCATTTTGCTTCGCAAAACAAGGAGGATTAAAAAATGAAGTATGATTATTTAGTAGTAGGTGCAGGTCTTTACGGTGCGGTTTTTGCATATGAAGCCAAAAAGAAGGGAAAGACCTGTCTGGTGATTGATAAGAGAGACCACATTGCAGGTAACATTTACTGTGAGAATGTATCCGGCATTAATGTGCATAAATACGGTGCGCATATTTTCCATACATCTGATAAGAAAATCTGGGAATATGTCAATCAGTTTGCAGAATTTAACAACTATATCAACTCACCGGTAGCAAGATATAAGGATGAACTCTACAACCTGCCGTTTAACATGAATACCTTCAGCAAAATGTGGAATATTGCAACACCACAGGAAGCAAAGGACATCATTGCATCACAGATTGCAGACTTAAATATTACAGAGCCGAAGAACCTTGAAGAACAGGCACTTTCCTTAGTTGGAAAAGACGTTTACGAAAAGCTGATTAAGGGTTACACCGAAAAGCAGTGGGGACGTGACTGCAAGGATTTACCGTCCTTTATCATTAAGCGTCTGCCGCTTCGTTTTATTTACGATAACAACTACTTCAACGACAGATATCAGGGTATCCCGATTGGTGGTTATACAAAGATTGTAGAAAAGATGTTAGACGGCATTGAAGTCCGTTTAAATACCAATTACCTTGACAACAGAGAAGAATTTGATGCAATGGCAGATAAGATTGTATACACCGGTATGATTGACCAGTTCTATGATTATAAGCTGGGTGTACTTGAATACCGTTCCGTACGTTTTGAAACAGAAGAGCTGCCGATGGAAAACTATCAGGGAAATGCCGTTGTCAACTACACAGAAAGAGAAGTGCCGTACACAAGAATCATCGAACACAAGCACTTTGAATTCGGCAAGCAGCCGACAACCATTATTTCAAGAGAGTACTCAAGCGAATGGAAGAAGGGCGACGAGCCGTACTATCCGGTCAATAATGATAAGAACAATGCACTGTATCAGCAGTACAAGGAGCTTGCCGACAAGGAACACAAGGTCATCTTCGGCGGACGTCTTGGCGGATACAAGTACTACGATATGGATAAGGTGATTGCAGCAGCACTTGAAATGTGTGAAAAAGAACTGTAAAACAGGGAAAGATAAAGATAAATACTCTGTAAAAGAGTAGAATAGTTAGAATGGGAGAAATGAATTAAGATGAAGCTTCAGAAAATACTTTGGCCGACAGAGGGATTATGTACCGAGGAAAAATTATATCTGCACACCAATGTGATTGATGATGATTTTAACATTAACAGAGATGAGAATCATTTAAAAAGCGATTTAAACTTTATCAACCGCAGCAAAGTCTATATGATGCCGGGCGGAGGCTTTTCGCTGGATAAAGGCGGTAAAGTGGAATTTGATACTTATTTTAACGGATTTTCCATTGAAAAGTGGAGAAAGTACACACAGGTTAAAGAAGTATCCGTCAATCTGGAATTACAGGGTGATGTACTGGTGACACTTTCAAGCAAGCTGTTTCTTCACGGAGAAGTTTTAAAGAAAGAGCTGGTAAGACAGGAAGTGCATACGACAGAGAGAAGCTTCTATTCATTCCCATTCGGCAATGAAGAAAAAGGCATGCTCTATTTTGAAGTGACTGCACTCTCAGACGGTGCTGCGCTTTACGGCGGTTACTACGAGGATACGGCGATTGAAAAGCCTGCAAGACAGCCTAAAATCGGCATTGATATCTGTACCTTTAAGCGCGAGCGTTATATTGAAAAGAATATCGGACTGTTAAATGCGCATGTATTTAACAATCCGGACAGCCCGTTACAGGAACATCTGGAAGTTTTCGTATCCGATAACGGACAGACATTGGATATTGACAAGCTTGGCAGTGACAAAATTCATATTGTACGCAACAAAAATACCGGCGGTGCGGGCGGATTTACAAGAGGTCTGATGGAAATTTTAAAGAACGGCAATCCGCACGGCATTACCCATGCGCTGTTAATGGATGATGATATTACAATCGATACAGAATCCATTGAAAAGACCTATACGATTCTTTCGCTGTTAAAGGATGAATATGCCGATGCGTTTATCGGCGGTGCAATGCTTCGCATTGATAAGCCGAATATACAGGTGGAATCCGGCGCATCATGGAATGCCGGGAATTTGATTTCCAATAAGTCCAACTTAAACATGAATGTGACATGGGACTGCCTCTTTAATGAAATTGAAGAATATACAGAATTTAACGCATGGTGGTACTGCTGTTTCCCAATGGACGTCGTATCAGAGGAGAATCTGCCGCTGCCAATCTTTATCCGCGGTGATGACCTTGAATACGGACTGCGCAATATGAAGCATCTGATTCTGATGAACGGTATCTGCGTATGGCATGAGCCTTTTGAAAATAAATATTCTTCATTTTTGGAATACTACATTATCCGTAACAGACTGGTGGACAATACATTCCACTTCCCGGACTGGGGCAAGGCACAGTTAAAGAAGGCAGTCTGGGGACAGTGGCGCAGAGAGTGTAAGTTCTACCGCTATAAGAATGTAGATTTACATACAAGAGGTGTCAAGGATTTCTTAAAGGGTGTGGATTTCTTCTTAAATACAGACGGTGAAAAACTGCACAAGGAAATTATGGCAGCAGGCTATAAGGCAGTGCCGATGGACCAGATCAGCGTGCCGTTCCACTATAAGACTTACGAGGCATCCAGAACGACAAAGTTAAGCACACTGCACAATATCGTGCGTAAGCTGACCTTAAACGGTTATCTGCTTCCGGCGAAGCATATCCGTATTGTATCCATGGCACAGGTAACATTCCCGGCAGTATGGAGAGCAAAAAAGATTGTATTTTACGATGTAACAGCCAATAAAGCATTTGAATGTGAAAGAAGCTGGGCACAGGCGGTTGCGAAGTTCTTCCAGGTACTGGGACTTACCATTCAGATTGACTTTAAATACAATAAAGCGAAAAAAGATTTCTTAAAGCGTGGAAATGAGATCAAAAACATTCAGTTCTGGAGTAAATACCTCGGACTGGATAAGCAGTAAAATGTCTGTGGTATGGAGGAGCAACATTGAAGAAGCGAAGGAATAAAAAGAGGATAATCATTGCGGCGGTGATAGTGTATTTTCTTGTCATAGGAACAATCTATGTACGAGAGGTAACACAGCCGGTCTCTCCTGTAGTGGATAATAAAGCTGCAGAGGAAGCGTACAACCGCAAAAAAGCAGTGATTGATGCACAGGATGAAGCAGAGCAGGAGGCTTATGATAAAGCGATACAGTCGCTGGATTACGATGTTAATAATGCAGTGATGAAACTGAATCCGTCAGACTGTTACAGTATTATGACAGCGAATAAACTTCCGGCATTATCGAGAATGGCAGCAGAAGATTCGGAAAAATATATGAGTAATCTTCAGGTGTTACAAAAGATAGAAAAACTGGGGATTGATACGGCGTCCTTTGAAACACCGGAACTGAACTGGAAAAATTTATACAATAAAGTTTCCCAGACAATGCAGACCGGAAATGTATTTACGGGCAGAGCGGAATTTACAGGAACGACAGCTTCTGAGTTAAATGCGCTGATTCAACAGAGTGATAATACGTATATAACCATCAGCAGTGATTCTGTGTATTTGGATGAACCTATCCGGTTAAAATCCAATATTGCGATTAATGCAGAGGGTGTTGCGTTTACAGGCAGTCAGGAACAAAGGACTGCACAGGCGGTAATTGCAGAAGAATGTACAAATTTTGCGCTATATAATGTAAAACTTGTTTCCGGCGCTTATCAATATGGCGTCTATATTATCAGAAGTAATACATTTACCATTGAAAATTGTACGATTTCCAATTCTCTTTATAAGGGGCTGGTCATGATGGGCGAAAATCATGATTTTGTGTTAAAGAACAACACCGTTTCTTATAACGGCAATGGTGCAGTCTTCTTAAACGGTAATATCAGCAACGGTATTATTACCGGCAATGATGTAGTTGATAATTACGGCACAAGAAACCTCACAGCCGGGATTGTAATGACTTCCATGGAAATTGACGATTACTACACGGCATACAACGAATTTAAAGATGAACATTTATATAACCTGTTAGATACGCCGCATGATATTGTGTTATATCAGAATAATGTAAAACATAATAATTCATCAGGTATTTATTCCGATGGGGCATATCAGATTTATATTGTTGAAAATATTATTTATCAGAATGATAAAGAGGGTATGTGTCTGGATTACGGTACATTCGGTGCGTATGTCAGCAACAATATTGTCAAAGAAAACGGCGGACGTCTAAGACAGTCCGATGAAGATTTAGAAGCGGACTTTGTAACGGCGTTTGGACGTCTGTCAGACGGTTCGTCACCGGCAAAGCTTCCGGGTATTTCCATTGATAATTCCGCATACAATACGATTGTGAATAACAACGTAACACAGAATTACGGAAGCGGCGTTAAGATGGTACGTTCCGCATACCGCAATATTATTATGGAAAATACAGTTTCTGATAACAATAAAGGAAAAAGTGAATCTTTTCATTTCTTTGGTATAGAAGTGGGGCATGCCAGCACGCCGGACGAGCCGGTAAAAGGACTGGATTTTACAGCCTCATATGAAAATATTGTTTGTAGAAATATTGTGACAGGAAGCAATTATGCAGGTGTATTTCTGGCAGAAGGTTCTTACTGTAATGATGTGTTTGATAATACGATTCTTGGCAGTGAGTGGTTTGCCATTGAGTGTCACAGTACCATGTTTAACAGCATGCCGAACAATACGATGGATCAGGAGGTCCTCAACTTGTACGCAGGCTGATGATATAAAGGGAAAATGTAGATTGTGTTTGACAGGCATGGAAATTGGGATGTTTCATGCGGAAAAGAGGTAAGATGAAAAAGACATTCGTAGGCGCAGTGGCAGCACTGTTGTTTATGTTTTGCTTTAGTTTGCACCCGGTAAGCGCGCAGGCAGCAGAACATACGCTTCAGCTGGAAAATGATGACTGGGTATGTTATACCGATGGACAGCGGGATGATTCTTATACCGGGATGGCGGTTAATGAATATGGCTGGTGGTATCTGACAGATGGTGAAATTGACTGGGATTTTACCGGAATGGCATGTAATGAATACGGCTGGTGGTATATGCACAATGGTGCACTGGATTTATCTTATACCGGAATCGCTGATGTAAACGGTGAGCCGTGGTATGTAGTCAACGGTACAATTGATTTTAATGAAGACGGTATGGTTGCAGCCAATGGAAGCTGGTGGTATCTGTTCCGGAGCAAAGTAGATACGAATTTTACAGGACTTGCATTAAATGAATATGGCTGGTGGTATATCAATGCCGGAGAGATTGATCTTTCCTATACAGGACTTGGATTGAATGAATATGGCTGGTGGTATGTAAATAATGGTGCAGTTGATCTTTCTTATACCGGGATGGCACCGTTAAACTATGACTGGTGGTATGTTACAAACGGCGCACTGGATAGAGATTTTACCGGAATGGCAGTGTATGCGGGCGGATGGTATTATTTAATTGACGGTTATCTTGACAGAAGCTATGAAGGCCTTGCAGATAACGAGTATGGCTGGTGGTATATTTCGAACGGAACAATTGACTTTACATATAATGGAATGGCAGCAAATGAGTATGGCTGGTGGTATGTAAGCAGCGGCGGAGTCGATGGCACTTTTACGGGTGTTGCTTCAAACAGCTATGGTTCATGGTATTTTGAAAACGGTACAATTAATTATAATTATGACGGTGAATATACCTATGTAGGAATTACATATATTGTTAAAAATGGTCTGGCAACGCCACTTCAGAAGTCATCCGTCGGAATTGATGTATCAAAGCACAATGGAGAAATTGACTGGGATGCCGTAAAAGCAGACGGGATTAAATTTGCCATTATCCGTGTCGGTTACGGTAATGATGATACAGATCAGGATGATGTATGGGCAGTGCGCAATATGCAGGAATGCGAACGCGTAGGTATTCCGTATGGTGTATATCTGTATTCGTATGCAGTCAATGAAGATGAGGCAAACAGCGAAGCAAATCATATTTTAAGAATGTTACAGGGATTTAATCCGGTATTGGGTGTGTATATTGATATCGAAGATACGGAATATTATAACGAATATAATATTGATCCGTACAGCTCAGAGGGCAGGGAACTGATTACCCATCTGGCAGTCATTGTTATGGACAGAGTCAGCCGCGCAGGTTATACTGCCGGTGTGTATGCTAACTGGAATTATTTCCAGAATGTATTAATCCAGAGCGAGATTCAGGCTTATAAGTGGCTTGCATGGTATAAAGATGATACATCAAGTGTTCCGGAAGGTGACTGGATTATGTGGCAGTATACAAGTAAAGGAAGCGTAAACGGTATTGAAGGCAATGTTGATATGAACTTCTGGTATGGATTTTAAGTATGGAAAAGACGAAGCAGAGAATAGGCTGGATTGACGTTACAAAGGGAATTGCAATCTTACTTGTGATTCTGGGTCATTCACTTGTTGGCCTGAAAATCAATGATTATATTTTTGCATTTCACATGCCGGTATTTTTTATTACATCAGGTATTTTATTCAGACAAAAAAGCATACCGGCAGTAATTAAAAAGAATGCGCAAAAACTGCTTATTCCGTATGGCATAACTGCGGTGTTTGTTATTATAGGAAGGGCAGCCAGTGCATATATACAGCACTGGACACCGGAAATTATAAAAAGCCTGTGTATTAACACAGCCATTGGTTCGTTATTCGGATTTGGCGTAGATGAGGTACGGTGGTTTTTTCCGGTATGGCGGATTGGTGCAATCTGGTTTCTGCTGGCGTTTTTTTGGAGTACCCTGTTTATGCAGCTGGTATTTCATGCAACAAAACAGTGGCAGGAGTGGCAGCGCGCCATACTGGTTATAACGGTTTCAACACTGTCCTACATTTTCGGTCAATACCTGTGGATACCGACAAATGCAGATATCGGCGGTTTTGCTATTTTGTTTGTTTATGCCGGATATCTTTTTTCAAAAGTACAGATTTGGGAAAAGAAAAAACTGCCTGTTGTCTGCTGGCTGCTCGTAGCTGTTGTGTATGTATGTGCGGCGCATATAGGCGGGATTAATATGGTAATACGGTATGTGCCCAATTACGCTGCCATACCGGGAGCGCTGGCAGGAAGCCTGCTTCTGATAAAGCTTTCCACGTATATGGAGCATTGGAAGAAGTGTGCAAAAATACTGATATGGTATGGACGTAACAGCATGAAAATCCTGTGTGTGCATTTGTTTGAAATGATGATTATACCATGGGGTTATTTCGCACAGTGGCTCGGACTGGCAGATACAAGGCTTACAACAATTGTGCTTAGGACGCTGTTTATTACAATCGGTGTTTTAATTATCAATGGAATTGTACGCGGTGTGAAAAAAATTCAGACATTTTAATAAAATGCTGTGGTTTTGAGGGAATTCGGAAACCACAGCATTTTTATATCAGATAGGGAATTTATGCTTTTAGTATTTTCTTTGTGGAAAAACTATGCTACAATATAAGTACTATTAGACTATAAGGAGGAAATGTGAATGAAAAGACTTTCAAAGATTTTACTGGCAGCGGCAGTGGTTCTTGTCATGACCATGGGACTGTCAGCAAAAGCGGATGCCGCTGAGTGGAGCGGGCTGGCAGTCGGTGATGACGGTCAGTGGCACTACTACACGGACGGAAGTGTAGACTGGGGCTATACCGGAATGGCATGGAACGAATATGGCTGGTGGTATGTGACAAACGGCTCTATCGATTTTAGTTATACCGGAATGGCAAGCAATGAAAACGGCTGGTTTTATTTTAGCAACGGTGCATTGGACTGGAATTACACCGGAATGGCAAGCAACGAAAACGGCTGGTTTTATTTTAGCAACGGTGTGTTAGACTGGGGTTATAATGGAATGGCAGCGAATGAAAACGGCTGGTTCTATTTTACAAACGGTGCGTTAAACTGGGGTTACACCGGAATGGCAAGCAATGACTACGGCTGGTGGTATATTACCAATGGTGTGTTAGACTGGAATTATACCGGAATGGCAGTCAATCAGTATGACTGGTGGTATTTTACCAATGGCTGGCTGGATTGGGGCTATACCGGAATGGCATGTAATGAAAATGGCTGGTTCTATTACAGAAACGGACACATTGTATGGGATTATACCGGAATGGCATGTAATGAATATGGCTGGTGGTATTTCACTGACGGATACCTTGATATGTATTTTAACGGAATCGGTGAGAATGAGTACGGTTACTGGTATTACAGAAACGGCAGAATTGACTTTGGCTATTCAGGAAAAGCAAATTACCAGAAGAAGACCTATCAGGTAACGAATGGTGCAGCAACGCTGATATTCCATTCGGAAAACTATGACAGTTCCATCAGAGATACTGCAAGTACAGATTATGCCGAGAAGTATGATTTGTCAGCATTTAATACAGCAATGGTTTCCCAGACACAGGTATATTCACGTTTACAGAAGATTGGATTAAATCTGTCAGAATTGACGAATCCTTCCGTTGCAAAAAATGCGGCAGAATCAGCAATTGACAGTGCGTTATCGTCACTGCCGACAGAAAAAGTTTATTACAACGGTACAACAGTCGGAATCCTTGCTTCAGGAGGTTTAAATGATTTCCTTCTTGCAAATCAGGGCAAGATTGTCGTATTAAATCAGGATTTGTATGTAGACGGACAGTATGACACTATTATGATTCCGTCAAATACAGTTTTAGACGGTAATGGACATACCATTTACCAGAAAGCAGGCGGAACAACACCGGATATTGCGGTTTCATTTTATTACTTTACAGAATACGTAAATCAGCATATTTCAAGTAATGCAGGTCTTCGTAATCTGAATACGGCAGTTGCTTATCAGGTCGATGTAAATCTCTGGGGAGCAGATAAAGTACTTGTTGAGAACTGTAATTTTGCAAATTCAACAGGCAACAGCATTGTTGTAAAGAATAACAACGGTGATACTTCACAGTATGTAAAGATTGCCGGTAATACAATTTTAAACTGCGGCGGTGACGGTATTGCCGTATATGATGATGAGTCCTATATCAATGTCACAGGCAATACAATCAGCAATTGTGCCGGCAGAGCAGGTATCATGATCAGCTGCTTAAATGAAGGTGTGCCAATCCGTGTAGATCAGGAAGTAACAGGCCCTCATGAGGTCATCTGTCAGAACAACACTGTTTCAGGACTGACAGTCGGTGAAGGTATATATTGTATTGGTACATATAAGGCTTATGTATTAAACAATAAGATTTCAGACTGCTATCTGGAGGGTGTATGCCTGGATTACGGATGCATCGGAACATGGTTCTATGGCAACGATATTTCAGAAACGGGTAAACTGGGAGGTCTTCCGGGACTTTCTATTGATAATGCGCTGTATAATTTTGTTGATAACAATAAAATTTATGACAATACCTGTGATGGTATTAAGTTAGTGCGTACAGGCGATGCAACACTGATTGTCAATAATACGGTTTATAACAATAATAAGAACCTTGCAGGTTCAAAAGTATCCAGCGGTGTTGATATCGAACCGTTAGAGGTGGGCGCAGATGACGGTGACCGCTTAGACGGATTTGGAAGTGATGGTAATATCATCATGAATAATACGATTTACGGACACAGTGTTGGTGTATATATTGCGGAAGATTCACTGACAGGAACATCTGTTGATAATGTTGTAAAGTTTAATACAATCAGTGACTGCTCTTATAAGTATCTGGTCGATTTTTCATCCGGCAGCTTCAACAGAATGGAGGAAAGTGAAAATACGCTTAAGTAAAATGCAGGAGGTTTAAGACGCATGGCGTTTATAAAAAGCAATAGGCTGGTAAAAAGCGTACTGCTGGGAGTCATCGTAATTGCATTTTTGGAAATCTTTGTATTTAATTTTAGGCATTGGGCAACGGCAGGTTATACCGCTGCCGATGCCCAGTCTTATGTTACCGGTCACGGATATTCCGTGACCGTATCTGATGATGGGAGTTTTATATTAAACGATTCCAATGATACATGGATTACATTTGAAAATATGAATATGTCGTTAAACACAATTTTTTTAGATGTTCCAGACGGAGAAGATTCGACACTGACAGTTGGTGTGTATGCAAATGATGAGGCAAATCTGGCGGGGTTTGATTTACAGACAACGACAGTCTGCAGCACGGTAAAATTGACAAAATATTTACGGACACACTTGTCAGGGCAGTCTGATTATATGAAGATTTATTTTCAGAATGTAACACCGGGGACGACAATCAGAGGAATTCAGTTTAACCGTACAATTCCTTTTCAGATTTCATTTTTAAGAATTGTGCTGATGGTTGTTATATGGGTGTTTTTTGTGTTATTTGGAGCAAAAAGCAGTCTGTATAAAGTGCCGGTAACGGAATGGAAGACAAATAAAAAGCAGGCTGTAGCTATAGCAGGTGCAATTCTGTTTCAATGTGTACTGCTTTATCTGATTGGATATATTGTCCGGCCGGGTCAGAATATGCAGGCAGAAATCGACAACGGGGTCTACGTGCATGGTATTTATAATGAACTGGCAGATGCATTAATGGAAGGGCATGCCTATTTAGACAGACAGCCGACAGATACGGTTATATCACTTGAAAATCCATATGACCCGGTTCTTAGAAATGCAGCATTATCGGCAGCCGGTGAGCAGGAATGTATGGATTATGCATATTATGAAGGAAAGTATTACTGTTATTTTGGTGTACTTCCGGCAATTTTATTTTACATTCCGTACAAGCTGATTACGGGACATGATTTAATGACATGGAATTTGATGCCGGTATTAACGGTGTTAACGGTTTTGGCAATTTACTGGTTTGTGTATGTATTTTGTAAAAAATATTTTGAAAAAGTATCGATGGCAGTTTATTTTTTAAGCGGGCTGTTTGTGACATTTGCAAGTTCCATTGTGTATCTTGTGTACTATGGAACCATTTATTCCGTACCGATTATTTGTAGTCTGCTGTTTAGCATATTGGGACTCACATTCTGGATTGATGCAAAAGGCAGTCATACGGTATGCCGCTATAAACTGGTGCTTGGTTCACTGTTTATTGCATTTACACTGCAGTGCCGGCCAGCATTTATCCTGATATTTGTACTGGCAATCCCGATTTTCTGGGATGAACTGGTGAAAGACCGGCTGTTTTTTTCAAAAAAGGGACTGCTCAATACAGTACTGGTTATCGTACCGTTTTTAATCATCGGGTTTGCAACCATGTATTACAATGCAATCCGTTTCGGCTCACCGTTTGATTTTGGTGCAACGTATAATCTGACATCTAATGATATGACAAGACGAGGTTTTGTATTGGAAAGAATTCCACTGGGAATTTTTGAGTATGTATTTCAGCCGATTACCGTGTCAGGAGCGTTTCCGTTTATGGAAGCAGTCAGTTTGGCAGATGATTATATCGGACAGTACAACAGAGAACCGTTCTTTGGCGGACTGCTTGCATACAATGCATTGATGATTTTAATTCCATTGAATATTGCAATGGGAAAAAGACTGAAAGATATAAAGTATACAATGTTATCCATGGCAATGGTGGCATTGGGATTTATCATTATGGTTGTAGATATACAGGGTGCAGGTGTTGTGCACCGGTATATGAGTGATTTTTCATGGCTGTTTGCAATTAGTACGGCAATGTTTTTATTGAGTATGGAAACCGTGAGTGAACAGACGCATTTGCTGGTATCTTTGTGGTATAAACGGGTATTATGCTGGGGCGTGCTGTGCTGTGTGGTATTAAATATATGGAATATTTTTATTAACACCAGATGGTTTACAATGTTTATTACAAATCCGCATTTTTATTATACGGTTAAAACAATGTTACCATTTTACTAATTACGAATTAATTTTACGAGGAGAAATGATATGGATAAAATTGCGGTTTTAGTTCCGTGTTATAATGAATCAGCTACAATTGAAAAGGTGATTCAGGATTTTAAAAGTGCATTACCGGATGCTGTTATCTATGTGTACGATAACAATTCTTCCGATGGTACGGCAGAAATTGCCGAAAAAGCAGGTGCCGTTGTCCGTCATGAATATGCACAGGGCAAGGGAAATGTAATCCGCCGGATGTTCCGGGAAATTGATGCAGAGGTTTATATAATGGCAGATGGCGATGATACCTATCCGGCATCGGCAGCCCCGGCAATGATTGAACCGGTACTGGAAAGACATGTTGATATGGTTATAGGTGACAGATTGTCTTCAACCTATTTTACAGAGAATAAGCGTCCGTTCCATAATTTCGGTAATTCACTGGTAAGAAGTACGATTAATACACTCTTTGGTACAAATATTAAAGATATTATGACAGGATACAGAGCCTTTTCATATCAGTTCGTAAAAACATTTCCTGTTTTATCCAAAGGATTTGAAATTGAAACGGAAATGTCCATTCATGCAGCAGATAAAAATCTGCTGATGGAAAATGTAATTGTAGATTATAAAGACAGACCGGAAGGCTCTGTCAGCAAATTAAATACATACTCAGATGGATTTAAGGTACTGGGTACGATTTTAAATTTATTTTCAACCTATAAGCCGTTGAGATTTTTTGGAATCATTGCAGCCATTCTTGCTGTCTTATCGGTAGGATTTGCAATTCCGGTCTTTACAGAATACTTTGCAACAGGTCTGGTAAGAAGATTCCCAACGCTTATTGTATGTGGATTTGTGCTTATTGTTGCAATTAACTCCTTATTTACCGGAGTTGTGCTTGAAAAAATTGCATTTAAAAACAGACAGGATTTTGAAATGGAATTACACAAGGTAATTCGGTAAACAGCAGCATCTCTTTATTAAATGAATGGGAGAAATCTTTATAAATTTGATATAGAGATGCTTTTTTATGCTTAAGAAAGAGGGGACGATATGTTTCAGAAAAACAAAATAATGATTCTAATTGTGGCATTACTGGGAGCAGTCGGAGCGTTTTTTTACCGCCCGCAGCAGACATATGCAGCGGGATTTTCCGGCATGACTTTTTATCACCGCTTTTTGATTAACTGCTGGGGTGACTCGATGACAGCAGGACAGGGTGGAAACGGTGTGACCTATCCGCGGGTTTTAAAAGAACTGACGGGATTTCCGGTCAATAATTTCGGTGTCAGCGGGGAAACGACTTATGAAATCGTAGACCGCAGTGCAGAATACGGAGATCAGTCCGGTGATATCATGATTATCGAGATGGGGGACAACGGAACGTGGAGAAATATGGATGATTTAATTAAGCAGTATCAGAATATGCTTGATGAGGCAGACTGTTCTAATTATATCATCATCAGTTCAACAGATGATCCCAACGATACTGACCAGATATGGGGAGAAAGCGGTTATGAACCGGGTATGCGGGATGCATGGTATGAGGCAGCACTAAAAGATGCATTCGGGGAACATGTTGTTACGGCAAGAAAGTATTTGATTGAAAATGGGCTTTCAATTAACGGACTGGATGAAACAGACGAGGACAGGGAACGTGCCGAAAAGGGACTGATTTCGCTGCAGTTAAGAAATTACTGGATTGATAACACCCATCTGAATGGATATGGATACCGGGCGCAGGCGCATGCCGTATATGAAAAAGGCATAGAGCTGGGATACTGGTTTGCGAATGGTGGAGATGTTACTTCTGACGGCTGGATTGTCGTAGAAGATGATGTCATTCAGGCAGATTACACAGGAATGGCGTTAAATGAGTATGGCTGGTGGTATTTTAATGATGGTGTTCTGGATGAAAGTTATACGGGAATGGCAGTGAATGAGTATGGCTGGTGGTATTTTAACAATGGACTGCTTGATTTGGATTACACAGGAATGGCAGTGAATGAATATGGCTGGTGGTATTTTAATAATGGCTATCTGGATATGAATTATACAGGAATGGCAGTGAATGAGTATGGCTGGTGGTATTTTAACAATGGACTGCTTGATTTGGATTACACAGGAATGGCAGTGAATGAATATGGCTGGTGGTATTTTAACAATGGCTATCTGGATATGAATTATACAGGAATGGCAGTGAATGAATACGGCTGGTGGTACTTTAGCAACGGGTATCTGGATATGAACTATACGGGAATGGCATTAAACGAATACGGCTGGTGGTATTTTAATAACGGGTATCTGGATATGAATTATACAGGCATTGCATCCAATGAGTATGGCAGCTGGTATTACAGAAACGGAACAATTGCATATGGTTATTCAGGAACTGTAGAGGATACGTATAGCGGAAAGATATATACTGTACAGAACGGATTAGTTATAGCTTAAATTACAATCACAAAAAAGACAGGCGGCAGTACCATGCACAGATAAATGGTATCTGCCGCCTTTTTGTGTATAAACTGACGGGGAAGGGGGGATACTGTAGAAGGTGAAGACATAAAAGGTTTGTTTGAGAGAAAAAATTAATAGATATTATATCAGATAAGAAATCGTTTGCGAAAAATTTCATTGCCGCTTTGTGGCAAAGCTGTTCATGAATGGAGATGAATATGGGGGATAGCGAGTTTTATCAGATTACCTCGTCTGGTCTGAAAACGGTTAGTGAAGATGAATTCTGGGAACAGAGTGATACAATTGCAGTTATTGATGCAGATAAATTGAAAAACAGTCAGACATTCGGACAGTTTTGCAGCAGCTGTACAGAATGTGCATATGTCCGGGGCAGCAGAATTGTGCGGGGAGAAGACTATATACTTATAGAGTGGCAGGTGCCGGAGAAAACAAAAAAAAACGGATCATGGCGGTATACTATATTTGTGAAGTCATCTAAAATTATATGTATACAATATGAAACGACACAGGGGAAAGTGCAGAAGCTTATAAGTGCATGTGACTATAAATTCGTAAAAGAGCAGGCAGAGGATTATACAAAAGAACGTTTTTTGTATGGATTGTTCAGCGCAATGACTGCTGACGATTTGCAATATATGGAAAAGCTGGAGAGAACATTGGCGGTATTGGAAGAAGAAGTGTTTTATACCGGTGGAATGGATTTTAATAACAGTATGTTACAGGTAAAAAAGAAGATTTTTCAGTTTTACCAGTATTATAGTCGTTTTATAGAGATTGCATCTGTACTGGAAGAAAATGAAAATGCCGTTCTGGATGCACAACATACGGCTTATTTTTCAAGAATTAAAGAAAAAGCACAGCGGCTTGCCACAGAAACACAGGTGCTTAGGGAGTATGCGGTGCAGGTACAGGAGGTTTATCAGTCGGAACTGGGAATCCGGCAGAATCACATTATGAAAATTCTTACAGCGGTAACAACAGTGTGTCTGCCGCTGAATCTGATTGCGGGCTGGTATGGTATGAATTTTTCTTATATGCCGGAACTGTCGTGGGAATATGGCTATCCGATGGCAGCAGGAATCAGCGCACTTGTGCTGGTATTACTGCTATGGCTATTCCGCCGGAAGGGGTTTTGGTAGGGGGAAAAGATATTTATATTACTTGACTTTTTTTGTGTAAACTATCACAATAATATTAAAAACAAATAGTATTTTCTTTCATTATTCGGATATACATATAATAATGGAGGGAAAGGTATATGAACGAAAGGGTGAAATACGTGAAAATTCAGTGGATTGAATTTGAAAATTTAAAAACGGGTTTAAAAATTGAGAGAGTTTATTTTAATAAAGATGTAACGTTATTGGTAGGACTATCAGGAGTTGGTAAAACTCAAATTCTTAATGCAATAGAGTATTCATTAAATTTAGCATTAGATAAAGATAAAGACAAAATTGTACAATTACGACTGTATAAAGTTGGCATGGGATTATTAATCGAAGGTGAAGAGTATGAATGGTTTTATCAGATTGATAAATCGAATGATGATGAACTTATAATTGAAGAAGAAAATAAATATGAGTTTTCTTATGAAAAATTAATACGAAATAATGAAGTTATTTTTGAACGAAAAAATATGGATGTCAAGGTGCTTGGCTATGATAAGGTTCCACAACCAAAAAGAAATGAGAGTTTAATTTTACAGTACTCAGATGATAAAAAATTTGAGAAATTAATTATGGGAATACGTAAATTATATTCTGTAGAAATTGAATTAGCAGTTCGAGGTGGGATTAGAAGCGAGAGTTTCATCCGTTTAAAATCAAAAGTAACGGATGCCTTAAATGAAAGTAAAGAATCAACAGATTTTAGAATGTTTAGTCATCTTCCGGTGGCAATGAAACTTTATATTGTGAAAAATTATTATGTTGATATATATGTTAAGATATTTGATGCAGTTAAAGAATTATTTATGGAAATTGAAGATTTGGACGTCGAAGAAGATAGAGAGAGAGAAATATATTTAGTGACAATTAAAGTTTATGGGAAAAAATTGTTTCAGCAGGATATTTCTAATGGAATGTTAAAAACAATATATTATATTGTAGAGCTATTTACGATGTCTGAGGATTCATTGGTACTGATTGATGAGTTTGAAAATGGTCTTGGTGTAAATTGTATTGATATACTTTCAGAGTTGATGTTATCAGAAAGAAATGACCTTCAATTTATTATTACCAGTCATCATCCAAAAATTATTAATGCAATCGACAAAGATAAATGGAGAATTATTGACAGGGAAGGCTCTATAGTAAAAAACAGCAGTAGTTTAAGTTATGGAATAGGGAATAGCCAACACGATGCATACTTTAATCTGATTAACCGATGGGAGTTTGAAGGGAAGATATAATGAATTATTACTTTTTATTAGAAGATGAAAAGTCTTTTTTGAAAGTACTACCAAGCTGGCTTGAGCATATGGGGTTTGGATATGAGCGAGTTGCTGATATACAGGGAGTAAAAGAAAATACCTATGTACTGCAAAGTGGACAGGGGGTCACTCAATTAATTACAAAAGTACTGTTTGATACAATTGATACAATTTTGATGAACCCCGGGAAAATTGATAAGCTGGTGATTATTTTGGATGCGGAGGAATTGGAAATTGAGCAACGGAAAAAAGAGGTGAATGAACAGATTAAAAATCATTATCAAGGTCGGCAGCTAGACTTTGAAATTGTTATTTTAGTGTGTAACCGTTGCTTTGAAACATGGTTATTGGGTTGTAAGGGATTATATCCAAAGACACCAGTTGAAGAAAATTCATATTTTTATCCATATTATAATCATTATAATATTGAAATGTGTGATCCGGAAAAAATGACAGTGCCAGAATGGGCAAGGGAAACGACTGCAAAATATCATTTTCACTATTTGCATGAATTGTTAAGATATAATAAAATCAGATATTCCAAAAATAAACCGGATTATATTGCATCAAATGAATATTTTAATGGGATTGTTGAAAGGATAGATACAACAAATCATTTAAAAACATTTAGGGATTTTTATGATTATCTCTCCAGAGGTACGACGTGTAAATGATACAAAGCTCTTGTTAAATTGTACACAAAATAACACAAGGGGTGGGCAGAAATCTGTTCGCCCCTTGTGTTATGCGGGATTACAGGGGAAACTGCCTTGTTTTTTTGACGAATGGTGCAGAAACAGGGCAGTTTCTACAATTGACAAGAATAAAGAGTTGGGATAATATAGAAAAGATAGGAATAATACCTACAGATTATAAAAAATTAGTTGAGGATAAAAGATGAATCAGGGAGAAGAAAAAGTTCAAAACGCCCTTCTGTTTATCACAGATCTCATCGGATTAATTGCAAGTTATTATATCGCCGGGTATCTTTGGCTGGCACTGTGGAAAAATGTATCAATACCGGTCTATTTTTCACAGATGGGGGACAGCCTGGTATCAGTAGTGGTATCTTATATGCTTGCGTTTTTATTCTATTCAAAGAATAATGATTTTTTACAGAGGGGAAAATTTGAAGAACTAAAAGCAGTAGTACATCTGAACGTTATAATGGCATGTATTATTGCCATTTATGAATTATTAAAAAGAACAAACCAGCAGTTTCCGAGGGGAGTTTATGTGCTGGTGGTTGTGTTTAATATTGTACTGGCATTTATTATTAGAAGAATCGTGAGAAAATCCATTTTAAGCCATGCAAAGCTTGGCAAGTCCGTGAATCGTGTGGTAGCAATTACCACCGGTGATCGTGTGGATGGATTAAAAGAAATTGAAAAATGGAATACAACAAAGCAGATTTCAGGGATTATCATCGTTGACCGGGATATGCGTGGAACGGAAATAAATGGCATACCGGTCGTAGCAGATGTACATGATATGATTGCATACATAAAAGGCGGCATTGTTGATGAGGTCTATATAGACCTGAATACGGCACGCATGGAAAAGATTACATCACTGGTCATGGAACTGGAAGAAATGGGTGTGGTGGTTCATCTGCACTTAAATACGCTTGAAAATTATAAGGACTTTGATATGAGCCTTGGAAAGCTCGGCAATATTCCGGTTGCGACATTTGCCAATCGTTTCTATGACTATAAAGAACTGGCATTTAAACGGGCAATCGATATTATCGGTTCGATCGTTGGACTCTGCATTATGGCAGTTGCCATGATTTTTGTTGTCCCGGCAATCAAGCTGGAATCCAAGGGACCGGTATTTTTTAAGCAGAAACGTGTCGGAAAGAACGGACGGTATTTTTATGTATACAAGTTCCGCTCCATGTATATGGACGCAGAAGAACGTAAAAAAGAACTGATGGCACAGAATGAAATGCAGGGACTGATGTTCAAGATGAAGGACGACCCGCGTATTACAAAGGTCGGAAAATTTATCAGAAAGACCAGTATTGATGAACTGCCGCAGTTTATTAATGTATTAAAGGGCGATATGAGCCTTGTGGGTACACGTCCGCCAACGGTGAATGAATTTAAGCAGTATCAGGGACACCACAAGCGCAGACTGTCCATGAAACCGGGCATTACCGGCATGTGGCAGGCATATGGCAGAAGTACGGTAAAAGATTTTGAACAAATTGTAAAAATGGATTTGGATTACATCGACCACTGGAGCCTCGGACTGGATATGAAGATACTTTGCAGGACGGTTGTGGCAGTGTTCCAGGGGGGATGATATGATTGTGATAGAAGTATATTATTTGACAAGGAGTATAAAGAATGACAAGGGTTTTACATATATCTAAATATTATTATCCGTATATAGGTGGAACTGAGCAAGTTGCAAGGGATGTAGTTAATGCTTTAAATGGAGAAAATATAGAGCAGAAGGTTATATGTTTTAATGCCGATGTGGATGATGCAGATAAAATATATAAAAAAGGTGATAATATAGTAGATGCAGTAGATGGTGTGAAAGTTTATAGATGTGCCTGTCAGATTAAAATCGCTTCACAGTCAATATCGTTGTCATATAAAAAACAGCTGAAACATCTTATGGATTCGTTTAAGCCCGATATAGTTATATTTCATTATCCGAATCCATTTGTTGCTCACTATTTGCTTAAATATAAAAAAAGAAAATTTAAACTCATATTATATTGGCATCTTGATATAACAAAACAAAAAATACTGGGAAAATTATTTTATAAACAGAATTACAGATTATTAGACAGAGCAGATAGAATAATTGCTACAAGTCCCAATTATATAGAGGGAAGTCAATTTTTATCTAGATACAGAGAAAAATGTGTAATGATTCCTAACTGTATAAATACAGAGAGATTAAATGTAACAGAAAGTATAAAAAAATGTGCAGTAGAGTTGAGAGAGAAGTATAAAGATAAAGTGCTATGTCTTGCAGTAGGCAGGCATGTTCCGTATAAGGGAATGGAATATCTTGTCAAAAGCGCAGCTTTCTTAGATGATAACTTTAAAATTTGTATAGGTGGAAATGGACCATTAACAGAACAGTTAAAAACGATTGCAAAAGATGACGATAAAGTGGAATTTTTGGGAAGGTTGTCAGATAAAGATTTAATAGCATACTTTATGGCATGTGATGTATTTTGTTTTCCATCAGTGACTAAAAATGAGGCATTTGGTATTGCATTAGCTGAGGGAATGTATTTTGGAAAACCAGCAGTTACATTTACGATACCGGGTAGTGGTGTCAATTACGTTAATTTAGATGGCGTTACTGGAATTGAATGTAAAAATGCTGATTGTAAAGATTACGCAAAAGCAATAAATAAGTTGGGAAAAGATAAAGAATTATGTAAAGTTTATGGCAACAATGCTAGAAAAAGGGTGCTGGAGGATTTTACAATTGAGCAGTTTAAACGTAATTTAGTAGAAATAATTCATAAAATGTAATATTTATAAAAGGATAATTAGTATTATGAATATATTATATGCAAGTAATAACAAATTCATTTCTATAATGTTGACATCAATAGTAAGTTTGTTGGAAAATACAGAGCAGAAGATCAGCCTATATATTATAGATGATGATATATCAGAAAAAAATAAAAATATAATAAAAAAAAAGGTATATGAATACAAATATGTTCAAAATCTTATTTTTATTGATGCTTCAAATTGTATAAATAGAATGAGAGGTAAAATAAGAACATCTAATGAATGGCCTATGGTGGCGTTTGTCAGGCTTTATTTGACTGAGTTGTTGCCTAATGATATAGAAAAAATATTGTATATGGATTGTGATACTATAATATGTGATGACATATGTGATTTATGGAATGAGGATATTACAGAATATAATGTCGCCGGGGTTTTAGATTGTATGGATGATAACTATAAAGAAAAAATCGGACTTGGAATAGGGCATCCGTACATAAATTCAGGAGTTTTATTATTTAATCTAAATAAATTAAGAGATATAAATATTGAAAAAGAATTTGTTGATCTTGTTAATAAAAGAGGTAGTTGTTTTAAATATCCTGATCAAGATGTGATTAATGTTGTAATGAGAGATAGCATAAAAGTTTTACCGATGAAGTATAATGTGGTTTCACAGTGCTTAGGCTTTAAGTATGAAGAATATGTCATTTATAGAAATAGCAGTAATTATTATACTAAAAAAGAATATGATGAGTCAAAATCAGAACATACTATTTTGCATATGACAGGTGGTTTTATGTATGCGAGACCTTGGTATTATAATAGCAAATATCCATATAAAGATATATTTAGTGAATATTATATGCTGGCAAATGGTAACAATGAATTTTGGGGTGAAGATAATAGAAATAAAAAACAAATACTTGTTTCAATAATGTGCAATATTAATATACCGTGGAAAATGAAAATTATAGCCTTTTTGAGGAAAATAAACAATAGATAATGAATAAACGGGGTGAAAATATGAAATATGTTATAAACGGAATTTTTTTAACTCAAAAGATAACAGGCGTACAAAGATATGGAATAGAATTGTTAAAAGCACTTGATAATATAGAATATGCCCTAGATATAGAAGTTTTAATTCCAGAGTATGAAAATACTAATATTGCATTTAAAAGATTAAAAGTAATTAAATATGGTAAAAAATCAAAAAAAATATGGCAGCAATATGATTACATGAAATATTTAATTAAAAATAATGCAATAGGAATTTGTCTTTCATGTCCAGCACCTCTCTTTTATAATAGGAAATGCATAGTTGTTATTCATGATATGGCAACATGTGCTCATCCAGAATTTTATAGTAAGAAATATTTGTTGAGAAATAAAATATTTATGTTAAATGGTGTTGTGAAAGCCAAAAAGATTTTAACAGTATCGGAGTTTTCAAAATTAGAAATAGAGAAATATTTAGGTATAGATAAAAATAAAATAGATGTGGTTAGCAATGCGTGGCAGCATTTTGAAAAAGTAGAAATAGATGAACAGAGTGGCGAAAAGTTCAAAGATATTATTCGACAGGATTTTTATTTTTCTTTATCAACTTTATCCCCTAATAAAAATCTAAAGTGGATAGTAAATGTTGCAAAATGTAATCCTTCAAAATTATTTGTTGTAGCAGGTGGTAAATTAAGTATGTTTTCTAATAGTGAAGAAATGAATGAGCATAAAAACATAAAATATATAGGTTACATAACAGATTCTGAAGCTAAGTTTCTAATGTCAAAGTGTAAGGCATATATTTTTCCAACATTATATGAAGGATTTGGGATAACACCAATGGAAGCGTTAAGTGTAGGAGCAAAAATTATTATTTCGGATACTCCATGTATGAAAGAGGTTTATGAGAAATCAGCATATTATGTGAATCCGTATAAATATAATTATAATTTGGAAAAAATTCTTGAGGAAAATGTTGAAGATGCACAAAAAATCTTGGATAAATATTCTTGGGAAAAATCAGCAAAAAAATTAGTTGGAATATTGGGAGCGTTGTAGTATGAATATTGGCATTGATGCAAGACCTTTAATAGAAAAAAAATCTGGTATAGGATATTTCCTGGAGTATACGCTTAAAAATATATTGGAGCTGGATCAGAAAAATATATACTATTTAATATCGGATAAAGAGATATATTTTGACATATCAAATTATAAAAATGTCAAAAAATATATTTATGGATATGGAAAGGTGATTAAGAAAAGTTTTTTTTATTTTTTGAAGTTACATAAGAAATTAGAAAAAGATAATATTAAATTAGATGTTTTTTGGGGAACACAGCATTTTATTCCTAAAAGATTAAATTGTAGAACAGTATTAACGATACATGATTTATCTTTCAAATTGTTCCCTAAAACTGTTGATTTCAAGGTGAGATTAATATCAGATTTAATGTTTAAGTCATCGGTTAGAATGGCAGATGATATTGTGTGTGTTTCTAATTATACTAAAAAGGTTTTAACACATGAATATAAAGACATTATGGGTGACAAAAAAACTCATGTAATATACATTGCCGGAAATGATGATAATTATGAAATGAAAAAAGAAGAAATTCATGATGAGTTAATTGATAAATATAAATTTACAAATAGAAAGTATATTTTGTTTATAAGTACAATAGAGCCAAGAAAAAATATTGATGTTTTATTGAATGCATTTTATAATTTAAATGATAAAATGGATTTGGTAATATGCGGTAAAATAGGATGGAAATGCGAACAGATAGAGCAAAGAATAAATAATATGGATAACGTGTATTATTTGAATTACGTTACTGATCAGGAAAAAGCTTATTTATTAAAGAATGCATATGTATTTGTTATGCCTTCATTATATGAAGGATTTGGAATTCCGGTTGTAGAGGCAATGCAGATGGATATTCCTGTTGTTGTTGCAGATAATTCATCTTTGAAAGAAATAGTTCAGATGTCAAAATTGAGATTTGAAACACACAATTATAAACAGTTAAATGAAATATTAAATATGTTATATGATAATAAAGAATTTTATCAGAAAGCCAAGCAATATAGTATGAATAGAAAAAAGGATTTTACGTGGGAAAAAACAGCATTACAATATATTAAAGTTTTTAAAGGAGAAATAAGTAAGGAATGAGTATATTTGCTTATGTATTAATCGGTATAATTTTATATATTATTTTTACAAATAAAAGCTTAAAAGAAATATATATAAATATTATGGCAATATTTATATTCACATATATGCATATAGAAGTAGGATATTTTATTAAATTAGGTAATACAAGTGTAAGATTTGTATGGTTTCTTGAAATAATATTAATAATGTTCTCTATAATATTATTGATAAAAAACAAAAGTATGCATAAGAAGATATTGATGAATGGTATTGCTTTTTTTTTCACAATAGTTTTAGGATTACTTTTTTTATTCATAAGACCATTGAAGGAAATGATTATTACAGGGGATGTGTTATGGGATGATTATTGGAGAAGAAAGGCAGTAATGAATTATCCGCAATTATCGTCTAATAATATAGAGTCATTAGTGCAGGTGGGAGTATTTATTATAATTTTAATATGTGTTATATCACTATTTAAAGAAAAAGATTATATCACTTTGCTATACAAAACTGGGGATTGGTGTAAAATAATTGTACTATATGGAATTGTAGAGTTTGTATTAAAGAATGTAATTAAAATAAATACTGTAAATATGATAGATGGTATTTTTGGAAAGAGTTCAACTGGGTTACTTCAAATGGAACTCAGAGGTGGATTTTATAAATTATCGGGGTTAAGTTCCGAATCAGCACATTTTGCATATGCGTTATATGTTACAGCATTAGTTTTTATTGGGCTTAATATTATTAAAGGCACATATAAGATATGGGTTTTATTTACGTTAGGGTTGATTGCTTTAACTATGTCATTTAGTTCTGTATTATTTATAGGTTTTTTAATTGGCATGTATATATTATATAGATTATTAGATGAAAATAATAAAAAAAGAAAAATATTATATATAATTGAATTAATTGGTATTGTAGTATTGGCAGTTATTTTATCATCTACACTAGATGATACATACAGTAGCTCCTATTATGGTAGCAGAATAGTTGATATACAGGAAAACTTGAAATATATATTTAGTAATATAGATGTTCGTTTAATTCCATATGCTTCAAGCAGAGTAAGAATGGTAAGTAGTATTAGAACATTAAAACTATTACTAAAAAGACCGTTATTAGGGATAGGTATTAATGCGACAAATTCACATGGTTCATTTAGTACAATACTTGCAAGTATTGGGATAGTTGGAGTATATACATGGATTAAATTCTTGTTTTATAGTAAAAAAATATTTGCAGAATTGAATAATAAACTATATTTTGTTTTTATTGTAATGTGGTGTGTGATGAATATATTTGTAAGTCATGGGTTGGCAACATTGTATAGTTCTGAAAACATCGTTATTATGATTGCTTTTCAAATAATATGTAATAAGAAAAATAATTTAAAAATATACGGTTAGATATAGTATATGGTTTGATTTAAAGAGAGTAAGAAAGGGAAATTATGAATATTTTAATTAGTGCAAATGAAAAATATGTATCTCAAGCTTGTATTATGTTGAATTCTTTATTTCAAAGTAATATTAATAATGATTTTAATATTTATCTCTTTCATTCATCTTTGAATGCAGATGATATACAGGATATTAGAAATATATGTGATAAATATAATAAAAAAAGAGTAGTGAAATTTATACCATGTGTAGTTAAAGATAATTATTTTAAAGATGCAGTGATAAATACACATGTTACAAAAGAAGCCTATTATAGATTGTTATTGTCAGAATTAATAAAAGACAATAATATAAAAAGAATTTTATATTTGGATGTTGATTTAATAGTGAAAGAATCAATTGATAAATTATATAACTACAATTTTAAAAAAGAAACAGTATTTGTAGGATGTATTGATAAAGTTAGTAAAGATATAGAATTAGATAGATATACAAGACTTAATATTCCGAGGGATAAAAAGTATATTAATTCAGGAGTACTTTTAATTAATGTTCAAAATTTTAGAAATATTGTAAGAATACGAGATATCTTGCAATATTTATCAGACAATAACTCTGTAATAAAACATGAGGATCAGGATGTAATAAATGCAATGTATTATAATTATATTGAATATGTAGATGTATGTAAATATAATTTTATTCCAACATTATTTAAAAAAGAGTTAGATTATAAAGAAAAAACAGATAATGCTGTTATTATTCATTTTGCAGGAGCTCAATTTGATAAACCATGGAATATAGGATATATAGGTGAATTAAACAGATTGTATTATAAATATACTAAAGAAACGCCATATGAAAAAAACATGAAAAATGTTTTAGTATTAAATATATTCGTAAAGCCTTTAAGAAAATTTTGGTTCTTTATAAAAAAACAATTAATTAAAATATTAATAAAAATTGGTTTACGATAGAACATTAAAAATAATGCGATTTATTATAAGTTATTTGGTTGGCAAGTATTATATGAGGTGAGTTTATGTCGAAAGAAAAATTAAAAAAGATTGTACATAATAATAAAGCTTTATATAAGATATTATTATTGATAAGATATGTACAATATAAAATGATATGGTTTGCAAAGGAAATTTCTTCTTACATAAGAGTTATTGGGATTGGAAATAAAAGATACAAAAATATTAGAAAATTTAAAAATATTCATGCAGGAGAACGGTGCTTTATTGTAGCGACAGGACCATCTTTAACATATGAAGATTTAGATAAGATAAAGAATGAAATAACATTCGGTGTTAATTCAATCTGTTTATCATACGATAAAACAGATTTTAGACCAACATATTTTGGAGTTGTAGATTATGATGTTTATCAAAAATTAAAGGATTCAACAGATTTAATAAGAAATAATAATGTTTTTGTATCTAAGAAAATAGATAAAAGTGAAAACAGAAAAAAAGATTGGAATGTACTACCTATTGATAAATATTATCATTGGTATGAAACTTTATATAAGAATATTTATACAGCTAGATTTAGCAATAATGCAAGTAGATTATTATATGATAGTAATACTGTAACATATATTATGATTCAGTTAGCAGCGTATATGGGGTTTAATGAAATCTATTTATTGGGTGTGGATTGTAATTACAAGCAAGAGAGAAAGAGATTTATTGATCATGGGCATTTTGTGGAAGTACCGGGAGAATTAGAAATGAGAATGACAGCAGGTTTTAAGGCGGCAAAGCAGTATATAGATAAACATAATGGATTAAAGATATATAACTGTACAAGAGGAGGAATGTTAGAAGTTTTTAAACGAAAAAATTTAGAGGATGTTCTCAAGGAGAAAAGATAAAAATATGAAAAGTAAAGATTATGCAAAAACGGGAACATATTATCTGGTAGGTAATTTGTTTAATAAGGGGATTGCATTTTTAACAATAATAATATATACAAGAATTTTAACGGCATATGATTATGGTATTATTAATACATTTTCTTCATGGGTAGGAATACTATCAATGATACTAGGGATGTCATTACAAAATAGTATAAGAGTTGCTTTTGTAGATTTTAAAGAAAAGATTGATGATTTTTTATCCTCTATTATCAGTTTGACCTTGATTGTTGGAATGTTTTTATCAGTATTAATTCTATCGGTGTGTGTTTTTATAAGAATTAATACAAATATTGGTATAGTTATATTATGTTTGGCACAGAGCTTATTTACCGCAATTATAGAAGATTATAGTATGTATCTGATGATGAAGTATAGGTATAAACTTAGAACATTGATATTAATTTTACCTAATTTTTTATCAACAGTAGTATCAGTCATTTTAATTGTTTTTATAATGAAAAATAATTTGTATTTGGGTAAAATAGTTCCAACAGCATTGATTACGGTTATAATTGCACTATTTATTATAATTGGTGTCTATCGTAACGGTGGGGTAAGATTAAATAAAGAATATTGCAAATATGCATTAGCTATTTCGCTTCCTTTAATATTACATAGTATATCTCTAAATATTTTATCACAATCAGATAGAATAATGATAACGAGCTATGCAGGAGCAGCTCAAACCGGAATATATAGTTTAATATATAATTTTAGTATGATAGCATCGGTTATCATTTCATCAATTGAAGGTGTATGGATACCATGGTTTGTATTAAGACTAAAAGAAAGAGATATAGAGCAGATTAATGAAAAGGCTAAATTGTATATGAATATAATGACTTATGCAATGGTGTTTATTTTGTTATTTGCTGAGGAGGTATTAAAAATATTAGCTACAAAGGAATATATGGTTGGTAGTATTATAATCCCTCCAATTGTATTGGCTAATTATGTAATATATGCATATTCGCTTTATGTAAATATTGAACATTATTATAAAAAAACAAGAACAATAGCAATTAACACAATGATTGCTGCAGTAATGAATTTAGTGTTGAATTATATATTTATTCCAAGATACGGATATGTAGCAGCAGCATTTACAACGTTAGGTTCTTATTTAATTTCATTTATACTGCATTATATTAGTGCGAAACAGATAGAAAAAGATTTATTTGATATAAAATTATTTATAAAACCAATATTGCTTATTGCAATCGGTGTAGTATGTTTTTATGTATTTGAAAAAATGTGGTATATTAGATGGGGGGGAGCAATATTATTTTTCGTTTATGTTTTTATAAAGGAAAAAGAAATTATAGTTGAAATACTCAATAAGAGGAAATAGTAATGGAAAATAAAAGAAATTATGGCATAGATACATTAAGAATAGTATCCATGCTATTAATAATGATTATGCACTCATATACATATGGAGGAATAATAAGTAATACAGAGTTTATGAGTACCAATTTTTTAGTTGCTCATTTAATTAAAGCTTTCTGTTTGGTCAGTGTTAATTGCTATGCAATGATAACGGGATATGTATGTTATAAAATTATTTTTAGAATGAGTAGGCTTATTAATTTGTGGTTACAGGTAGTATATTATACGGTTTTGATCACAGTTATTGTATATGCAGTGTATCCTGACTTTGTTGGATTAAAGCAATTTGTTTTTATGATTATACCGGTTAGTAGCTTTCAATACTGGTATTTTACTCAATATTTTGCATTGTTTTTTTCTATTCCATTATTGAATAAAATAATAGAAATAATTGATATTGATAATTTTAAAAAAGTTGTAATAGTCTTTGGAATAATTTTATCAGTGATTCCAACGGTTGTTGATATTGATTTATTTTTTACTAATAATGGTTGTAGTTTTATATGGTTTATGTACATGTATATGATTGGAGCTTATATAAAAAGATGCGATATTGTAAAAAGCAGAAGTAAATGTATATTAAATTATATAGTATTCTCATTAATTTCATTTGCTATAAAAATAATATTTTGTTATTTAAATGGTAACATTGACGGAGGGAATATATGGTTTATATATACAAGTCCATTTGTAGTGTTTGCCTCTATATATTTATTGTTGTATTTCAAACAATTGAAAATTAATAGAATAAAAATAATAACTTTTTTTGCAGAAGGTTCATTTAGTGTATATTTAATTCATGTACATCCATTGATATGGCAAAATTTTTGGAAAAATTCATTTGTTAATCTGCTACGATTAAATACAATAGAGTTATTATTTGCAGATTTAATAATAGTTGCAGTTATTTTTATTTTATTAGATGCGTTAGATTGGTGGAGAAGATTTTTATTTAAAATAATTAATATAAAAAGAATTATAAGTAGAGTTGAAAATATGGTTAATATTGCATTCAACAGTATTTGCAGAACTATAAAGCTTTAATTGTGAGTGCATATAATTGTAAAAGAGGAGTATAGATTAGATGAATAAAATACATGTATTAATTTTTATAAGTATTATAACAATTTTGGGTTTAACAAGCACTTTTGCAATAAACAGTATAATAAAAAACAATGAAATTAAAAGAGAGCAAGAAGATATACAAAAGTTAAGTGATATAAAAAGTGTTTTACAAGAAGTTGTAAAAGAAGATGAAGTTAATGATTATATTGATATTAAATTGTCTAAAAGAGAGCGGATTATTTTTTGGTTGGGAGCATCGGGAGAGTTATCATTAGATGATATTAAGAAAAATCATGAAATAATGTATAGGTATTTAGAGAAAGATTTAAAAAATACCATTCAGTTATCATCCAGTGTGTCAGTCCAATATGGTTCTACATTATTTTTAGAAGTTACTAGTGACGGCAGATATTCTATAATGGAAACATTAGACTCAGAGCATCCTATAATTGGAAAATATACGGGAATAGAAATGTGTGTAAGTTGGTAGAATATGTTTTTGTTTAAATGGTAATTGCTATTGATTATAGTTTTATTTTTAATGCATGGTAAAGGATTGGATTATGAAAGTTAGAGACAGTAGATTTGAACTTGTACGCATTGTCGCTATAATATTTATTATATTAGGACATATTTTATCGCAGTCAGGAGATGTTGCCTCTGATTTAATGCTGAATAGATTCTTTGTGAATTATTTAGGAAATTTAGGTAGAATATCGGTTAACTTATTTTTGTTTATTGGGATTTGGTTTATGATTGATAAAGAGTTTAACTCTACAAGAATCGTTAAGTTATGGGCAGAGGTATTTATTTATTCAGTCACAATAGAAGTAGTTATTTTTGTTTTAAATCCTCATTTTAATAATCTTCAAAATGTGATATTATGTTTATTTCCTGTTTTTGGAAAGAGATTATGGTTTGCAAGTACTTACATTATTCTTTTGATTTTTGCACCACTTTTAAATGAAATATGTAAATTATTAACTGCTAATAAATTAAAATTATTCTGTATTTTACAGTTTATATTTATTTGCGTATATTCAACTTTATCACCTTTTCAAGATACTACTTTATGTAATATTACGTGGTTTTTCTTTATTTATTTTGTAGTGTATTATTTGAAAAAAAATTGTGAATATAAAAAATTCAATTCTAAAAAACTAATATTATCAGCATTTGTTATATATTTTTTATTGGCAAGTGGTGTTATGTTTTTTAATGAAATAAATAGTTATATATCTAATTATAAAATTTTAAAAATTACACATAGACTATTGGCACAATGCTTATTTGATTTTAAATCAGTACCAGCGTTTATAATTTCAATATTTTTATTTTTGGCTGTTTTGAATTTTAAATCATTTAAAAATAAAGTAATTAACTATATAAGTGCATCTACATTTGCTGTATATATATTTCATCAAGTACCAGGATGGTATGATATATTATGGAAAAAAATCTTTAAAGTTAATAGCTTAATTAATAGTGAACTTTATATTCTATATATTTTTGTGATTGTAGTAGTTTTATTTATTATAGTAATGATTTTAGAAATTATAAGAAAAAGATGTATTGAGAGTATATTTATTAATAGTATGCCTGTAAAAAAAATATGTGGATTTTTAGATAAAAGGTATTATAAGCTATTTAATTGAAAATATTTCATTTTTAAGTTGTTTTATATCAAAAATGTTATTTAGTGATTAATATGCAGAAGCAATGGGAGATAATGATGAGAATAGATATTGATTTTGATAGTAAAAAGACTGCTTTCGTTCAAGGTATAGCGGTGTTAATGATGTTAAGTTTACATTTGTTTCATTATCCACAATGGATTGATTGTTCACAGGTTTGGTATGGCATTTTGATAAATAAGAATATTGAACATATTACAGGTGAATTTGGAGTATTATGTATAAATATATTTTGTTTTTTAAGTGGTTATGGTTGGAACATAAAATATGGCGAAAGGAATTTTACAATAAAGCATATAATTAAAATTTATATTGGCTATTGGTTGTGTTTAATTTCAACTATTACTATAATAGGAGCATTGAAAGCCAAACCAATATTATCAGTAAATATGAAAGTTAATTATCTATTTGAATTTTTGGGTTTTACACAAAATATAAGTTTTTTTAGCTGGTACGTTATTTTTTATGTGGTGGCAATAATATTATTTCCAATTGTCAGTAGATATATAAATGATATAAAAAAATTATTAATTGGAATCATAATAAGTTTCATTTTGCATATTGCAATTTGGAAAATGTCAAATAATATATATATTAATTCAACAATATATTTAATATTGAATAAAACAACCTTGTATTTTCCGACAATTTTAGTCGGAGCTTTTTTTCAAAAGAAGAATTATATGAATAAGATGATGAAAAGTAAATCGAAATGGTTAAGTACAAAAGCTGCAATAGTATTTATATTAGTAACTTATGGTGGGTATGTTGCTTGTAATTATTTTCTTCATCAACAAAAAATTGCACTATTCTTATTTACAGGAATTACGCCGTTCTTTATTGTATCTTTACTGAAGATAGAGAATTTAATAGACATTCAGATTATAAGGAATCTAATTATATGGATAGGAAAAAACAGTTTATTTTTTTGGCTATTGCAAGCTATAATTTTTTATACTAATATACAAAAAGTATTTTATTTACCAAGATATTCTATATTTATATTAATATGGACAATTATAGTATTATCACCAATGGTTATATTATTAAACTGTATATATAAGTATATAAATAAAATATTATATATATTTGGAAAATATTGTCAATATTAATATGATGGGTTATACTGTACAGCATAATATTTATATTTAATTATCAAAAATTTATATATAAAAATATTCAAGCATTAAAAAAGAAAGAGGGATACTATAATGAAGATAAAGGCATTAGTAGCAGTAAGAAGTGGTTCACAAAGAGTAGTAAACAAGAATATAAGACCATTTGCTGGAAGTAGTTTGTTAGAAATTAAATTAAATCAATTAAAAAGAATTCCTAATATAGATGGAATAGTAGTTAATTCAAACGACGATAAAATGTTAGAAATAGCAAGTAATATGGGGTGTGAAGTTGTAAAAAGAGACGAATATTATGCATCTAATCAGGTTTCTATGAGTGAAGTATATAGAAATATGGCAGAAAACGTAAATGCCGATGTTATAGCATATATAAATGCGACAAATCCATTATTAAATGATAGAACTATAGTCCGAGCTATAGAGAACTATAAGAAAAATATATCTCAATATGATTCTTTGAATTCTGCACATTTAATTAAGGAATTTTTATTTAAGGAAAATTTACCAATTAATTATGATTTAAGACATCAGCCAAGAAGTCAGGATTTACCGGATATATCAGCGTTGAATTTTGCTATTAATATAATATCTAGAGAAAAGATGATAGAATGTAAAAATGTGGTTGGTTATAAACCTAATATTTACATTATAGATGAAGTGGAGGCAACCGATATTGACAATCCAATAGATTTTGATTTCGCGGAGTTTGTTTACAAAAGGAAAAACGGAATGATATGAATATAATATATATTTGTGCTAGAATTTATATTAAAAATCAAAAAAGATAATACTTAAGATGGATTTGGTCATATAGGATATTTAAACATATACTGTCGTATGACTAAAAGATGTGCTGATTTCATCTGCATTTTAACTTTGGAAATCAGTTGTGAAGGTTGTATGAGATTAAGATGTGGGTAAATGGTAGAAGATAGTAATCATTTTTCTTGAAATATTAGCTATATGGGTTTACTATAAAGTCTTGATAGAAGTCAAATTAAGAATAAAAACATTGGAGAACATGAGATGAAAAGTAATCAATCTATAGCAAATCAGATTTGTAAATATATGCAATATATTTACCTGATTTTATTTGCCGGAATAACAATACGGTATTATCTGTATTCAACGGTATTGGAGTATAATTATCCCAATGCGTTGTATTTAGGTTTAAGATATGCGCTGATGGCATATGTGCTGATAAGTATAGCTTTTGCGGTATGGCAGAAGCAGTATGACACGGTGCTGGAACCGGTTTTCATGGGCTTGATTTTAGTCAGTGCCGGTATTGTAACGTATGTGGTTAAAGATAATGCAGTGTTTGATTTTGCGTTGCTTTTAGTAGGAGCTAAAAATGTACCGTGGAAAAGAATAGCCTATGTCTATCTGTGTGTAGCGGTAGTTATTCAGGGAATTGCATACTATGCGGCAACAACCGGAATTATTGCAGATATTGCGTTGCAGTCAGACAGAGGAATCAGACATTCACTGGGAATTAATTATCCAACGGATATGGCAGCCCATATGCTTTTTATCATGCTGGTATATGCAGCGATGCGCGAAAAGAAGCTGACCTTCGTTGAGATTACCCTGATGGGTGTTGTAAGTTACTGGGTATATACAAAGACATTTGCGCGGAATGACTTTATCTGTGCCATGGTCATGTGCCTGCTGTTAGTGATTGTAAAAGTGCTGGGGCTGTGTAACATTCAGTTGTCAAAGTATAAAGGATTAAAGATTGGCGGCATTTTGATGCTGTTGTTTGTTGTGGGCTGTATCATGGCAGTTACATTTTATGACCCTGCAAATGCGATGTATCAGAAGCTGGATACCGTATTTTCACAGAGATTTTCACTGGGGTATCAGGGGCTGGCGCAGTATGGCATTACAGCATTTGGCTCATTTGTAGAAGAAAATCAGGCAACGCTTGGCTACTATTTCTTTTTGGATAACTCCTTTATCCGTATTGCAATTAAGTACGGCTGGGTATTTTTATCCGTGATTACATACATTTATTATCTGTGCTTTAATAAAGCGGTTGATTGTAAGAAAGATGCAATGATTGTGGCACTGCTTATTATGCTGTTGTTTGGTATTTCAGAGCATCATCTGATAGATATCGCATTTTGTCCGCTTTGGTTTATGCTTTTTAGCAGCATGAAGACGGAAGGAAGATCCGGAAGGGGGCGGAATTGATGAAAAAGTATTGGATAAAGCTTGCAGGCTGCGCGGCAACGGCGGTTGTGATTTTTCTGATTATATTAGGTATGGTGGATTTACATACGGATGGCATTCTTGTACGGGATTCGTATTGTATTATCCGGCCAAATGATATGGCAACATACAGAATGGACGTTCAGGGAGCTACGAATATAGCGGGAACGCAGGTGCAGCTGATGAGAGATGTTGATGGAGCAAATCAGGCATTTCATATTCAATATGTGGGAGATGACCAGTACAAGATTGGATATGGAAATGAGGAGTTATGTATTGCGGTTGCTTCTGATAAGGAAACAGTTGTAATACAGGGCTATGATTCAGAAAATGAATATAATAAATGGAACATTTCAAGAATCGGTACGACACAAAATTATTTATTTACAAATGTGGCAACAGGCAATACGCTCTGTTATGAATATTCATCGGAGTTGGCATCATACAGACTCTATGTAAAGGAGTATGATGAAGCGTCTGAAAACTTTGCATTCTTTTTAGTTCGATAGAAATAAGGTGAAATAAAAAAACGCAGAAGATATCAAAAAGATATTTGCTGCGTTATTTTTTATAATATAAATGATAAAAATAATAGAGTTATTATTGCGAAAATATACAAACTATGATATGGTGAATATATACTGGTATATAAAACTTAATACATTTGCAAAGGAGGGGGCAATGCATACGGAGGTACATAATGCCGTAACGGCGGCAGATCAGGGAACGCAGTATGATGAAAGTGCTAAAAGACTGCTCGGGCAGAAAAGCATACTGGCACAGATACTGGTGAGAACGGTAGATGAATTTAAAGGAATGAATCCAAGATATGTGGAAACCTTAATTGAGGGAGAGCCGTATATCAGCAGGATACCGTTAGAGCCGGGGCTGACGAATCAAGAAGCGATGAGGGCAAAATCCGGTCAGCGAATCACGGGATTAAATACAGAGAATCAGGAACATGCTGAGGGGTTGGTGCGGTTTGACATTGTATTTTATGTGCGGATGAAAGACGGACTTTCGCAGATTATTATTAATGTGGAAGCACAGAAAGATGAACCGCAGAGATATGGTATTATAAACAGGGCAGTATTTTACGTAAGCCGCCTGATTTCATCACAGAAATATCATAAAAGAAGAATACGATATACCGATAGAACAGACAATAGAGCAGGAGGTGGATATTATGTGCAATCTGAGTCAGGGAATAAAAGAAGTTGGAATAGCGGAAGGCCGAGCAGAGGAAATCATTGAAACAGGCTATGAATTCGGACTGTCAGAACAGGATATACTGGAGCGGTTACAGAAGAAGCTGAGTATTTCATTGCAGAAGGCGCAGGAATATCTGTTAATGTTTGGGAAGCGGACGGTGTAGAATAATGGAAATCAAAGGAGTTGGGAAATCACCTGCTAATAAAGCAGATGATTTTCTAACTCCTTTTTAAATGTTCGTCCAACAGGAATAATATGATTATAAATATGCAGATAAAGGTTGGTCTTGTCATAGGATGTAATAAAATTTGTATTAATAATATATTTTCTGTGGCAGCGGGTGAAATACGATGGAAGTATTTTAGCAATGGAAGATAAAGAATAGGTATTACTTGTAAAGCCGCCGTCGGGACAAGTGAAAGTCAGATAATGCCCGTTTGCTTTTATGAGTAAAATATTTGATAAACACACGTGAGTCGTAACATCATTTAATAATTTAATGGTCAGGTAGTTGTTATCAGTCGTATTGGATAATGTGACAAGCAGCTCTTTCATGGCATGAACCAGTACGGCTTCATTATAGGGCTTTTCAAGGTAATGGTAGCAGTGGACTTCATTAACACATTTTTGGATAGTATCAGAGGTGCCGGTGCTAAAAAGCACAGGGGTTGTCCGATAAGCAGGAAGGCTTCGGATATACCGGGCAAAAGTGATGCCGTTAAAGGCATCGGAAGCGGATGAGAGCTGTATGTCAAGAATAAAAATATCATACTGAACTGATAAAATGGATTTTTGGGCATCATTATAATTTTGACAGCAGGTATAATGAAATTCCGGCCAGTGTTTTTTGAGAATGTTATATAAAATTTGTAATTCTGTACAATTGTCTTCTAAAAGTAATATATTCATACGAATCCCCGTTTCTGAGTAATTAAATATATAGTGTAAAATACATAAGTATTTTAAGGTCTTATTATAAAGATGTCAAAAAGAAACAGGGTATTGAGGTATAAAAAACTGTCATTGGGGAAAATTGTCTTGAAATTTATGGGATTTAGACCTATGATTGCAATAAATTATCGCATATACAATAAATAAAATTACAATTAGGAGGAAATAAAGATGAAAAATACGAAATTCAGTGTGTTCAAACTGGCAGCTTGTATGCTTGTACTGGCAGGCTGCATATTGCTGTGGCCAAATCAGCAGACCTATGCCGCCGAACTTCAGAAGGATAATTATAATGGCTGGTATTATGAAAACGGACAGGCATATTGGTATGATAACGGTGTGCTGGCACGGTCAAAAGAAGTTTATGATCCACAGACAGATGCATGGTATTGGTTTGAAGCAGATGGAACAATGGCAAGGGATAAGGATGTCTTTATTGTATTGAATGCAGACGGAACAGGAAAGTGGACACGTTACGACAGCGACGGCAGAATGGTAAAAGGAGAAAGCTATAAAAACGGTGCATGGTATTATTTTGATTTAACGACAGGGGCTATGGCAAAGGGTTTTGTCAATCTTCCACAGTCAGATGATCCGAATGGCAAGTGGGTATACTATGATCCAATCACAGGAAGAATGCAGTATGGAGAGCAGTATATTGATGGATACTGGTATTATTTTGATACAGCCACCGGAAAGATGGCGCATGGAATTACTAATATTCCGGATAATGATGATGCCGGCGGCAAATGGGTATATTATGATCCAATCACAGGAAGAATGCAGTATGGAGAGCAGTATATTGACGGTAACCGGTATTACTTTGATACAGCCACCGGAAAAATGGCACATGGAAAATATTACCGTGACGGCGCATATTACTATTATGACACAGCAACCGGAATTATGCAGTACGGAGAACAGACAATTGATGGGGACGAGTACTATTTTGATACAGATACCGGAGCAATGGTTACCGGAGAAGTTGAACGTGATGGAAGATACTACTATTATGATGATGAAACCGGAGCAATGCTGGGACTTGGTGAACAGATTGTAAGATATGCAGAAAAATTTTTGGGTACACCTTATACGTGGGGAGGTACATCACCGGATACCGGATTTGACTGTTCAGGATTTACACAGTACGTATACAGTAATTTCGGAATAGATTTAGACAGGACATCATCAGCACAGAGAAGACAGGGAGAAGCTGTAGATGAAGACGATATTATGCTGGGCGATCTGGTGTGCTATAGTGGACATGTTGCAATTTATGTAGGAAATGGACAGGTTATTCATTCACCACAGGAGGGCGAAGTGGTTAAAATTTCCAATATGCATATGATGTCGATTATAACGATTAGAAGATTTATAGATTAGTTTTTCTTGCACAATGTATTTTTTTATGATAGTATACATAAAAGCGTATTGTGTATACTATCATAAAATTTAAAACGGAGAGGTTGGTATATGGGTCGAATAGCAGGAATACAGATTAAGAATTACGGTTCGTTAAAGAATATAAAACTGGGGAAATTATTAGGCGATAATAGCGGCAGGGAATTAACCAACATGAATGCCATTATAGGGCAGAGTGGAACGGGTAAGAGTACGCTTGCCGATGCGTTTGGCTTTTTAGCAGACTGTATGGAAAAAGGTGTTGAGACTGCATGCGATTTGAATAATCGCGGCGGATATGAAAGTATTATATCACAGGGGGTTAATGGCTCAATAGAATTTGAAATTTATTATCGTGAAACAAGTAATGAACCACCTATTACATATGAACTGTGCATTGGGCTGGATAAATATGAAAGACCCATCGTAGAAAAAGAAAGACTTCGTCAAAGACGTGCAAATGAACGTTATGGACGTCCAATGTCTTTTTTGTATCTGGAATATGGAAAAGGTTATGCGTTTAAAGGCGATAATAGTGGATTTGTAGAAGAAGAAAATAAGGAAATTGGGGAAAAAGTGGATGTTGAGTTAGCAGACCCAAGGCAGCTGGGTATTGTAACATTAGGAGAGTTAAGAGAACATCCAAGAATTGTACGATTTAAAAACTTTTTGAAAAATTGGTACTTATGTTATTTTAGTCCGACGGCAGCGAGGGAAATTCCAAATGCGGGACCGCAAAAGTATTTAAACCGTCTGGGAAATAATGTGAATAATGTTGCGCAATATCTGTATAGAGAAGACCCGAAAGATTTTATGAAGGTATTAAAGAGTATACAGACCAAGCTGCCGGGAATCCAGCAGATAACACCGGTTAAATTACAAAATGGCCAGTTAGTGCTGGAATTTTTAGAAAAAGGATTTAACAGGCCTTTTTATTCGCAGAAGATGTCAGACGGTACGTTGAAATTATTTGCATATTATCTGTTATTGTATGAAAAAGATGCAAGACCATTGGTATTTATTGAAGAACCGGAGAATGGATTGTATCATAAGTATCTTTCTGATTTGGCAGCTCAGATGAAGAATAGTATTAAAAATACATATTCCAAGCAGTTATTTATTACTACACACAGTCCATTTTTTGTAAATGCACTGTCACCGGAAGAAGTATGGGTTTTACAGAAACAGGAAGACGGCTTCTCGACAATTACACGGGCTTCTGATTTTGAGTATGTGAAACAGTTATGTGAGTCAGAGGTTGAATTGGGAGATTTATGGTACAGCAATTATTTTGGATAATATGAGGTGGATATGGAAGAATATGCATACATTGAAATTTTGATAGAGGATCAGTCGGGAGAAATTCTTGTAAAAAATATAATGGATAAGTATATAACTGAAGTTCCGGGTATCACGTACAAAATTCATAGTTTTAAGGGAATTGGTAAAATACCGAAAAAAGTGAATAAATTATCACAGGTTAAGACACAAAAATTATTAAATGATTTACCGATGTATTTAAAAGGAATTGGACGCACGCTGGAGAGTATGCCGGGTAAAAAAGCTATTTTTGTTATTCTTGACAGTGATGATGCGGATTGTGCCGAATTAAAAAAAGATTTGGTTGAGATGTATGAAAAATCAGGAGTAACCGTTGATGTGTATTTTTGTATTGCAATAGAAGAAATGGAAGCGTGGCTTCTAGGGGATGAGAAAGCAATAGAAGAAGCATATCCACAGGCCAAAATGCCGTTGTTAAGAAAATACGTTCAGGATAGTATTGTAGGAACATGGGAGTATTTGGCGGATGTGGTTTATAGCGGCGGTGTGAATGCCTTAAAAAAGAAAGCGGAGTCTTATTATGAGATAGGGTTGTTTAAATGTGAATGCGCCGGAAATATTGGAATGTATTTAAATATTCATGAAAATAAATCACCAAGTTTTAATTATTTTATAAATAAGCTGAATGATTTTTGTGAAGTTTAGTTTAGAATAATTCATATAACGCAGCAAAAGAGCCACAGCACGTGTCCTCTTTTCCTGCGTTATATTTTTTTAATACATTCACCTATTGACATAGTAGGTAAATAGGAATATCATCTTGATAAAACAAAGGATTGGAGAACAGGCATATGATGATTTCTTCAAAGGGCAGGTATGCCCTGCGGGTTATGGTATTTCTTGCGGAGCATAACTCAGATGAATATGTACCGCTAAAAGAAATATCGGAAAAAGAGCAGATTTCACAGAAGTATCTGGAGAGCATTGCAAGAATGTTGTCCAAAGAACATTTAATAGAAGGTATCAGCGGACACGGCGGAGGTTACCGGCTGGCAAGAAAACCGGAAGATTACCGGATTAGTGAAATATTGAGATTGACGGAAGGAACACTTGCACCGGTATCCTGCTTAAAGGACGATGCAGTGCCCTGCGACAGGGCAGGTGACTGCTGTACACTGCCAATCTGGAAAGGGCTGGCGGAGCTTGTGGATAAATATTTTGACAGCATGACACTGAAAGAAGTCGCAGAGAATGCCAGACAGCAGATGATACAAAATCAGAGATCAAATGAAAAAAGTTGATACAATATTACCCTGCCGGATACAAACAGGCAGGTTTGTGTCACAACAAAAATACACATAAAACAGCTTGCAATTAGGGTGATATAAAAATCAGGAGGAACAATCATGTCAGAAAAAGAATTACTGAATGTAAAAGATTTAGTTGTAGATGTAGAGGAAAAGGAAATTTTACACGGGGTCAACCTTACGATTCGTCCGGGAGAAACCCACGTACTGATGGGACCGAACGGAACCGGTAAATCTACTCTGGGTTATACACTGCTTGGCAATCCACGCTACACGGTAAAGCAGGGGGAAATCTGGTTTGACGGAAAAAATATCACCGCAGAACCGGTTAATGAGCGTGCAAAGGCAGGCATCTTTTTATCCTTCCAGAATCCGCTGGAAGTGCCGGGGGTGACACTCAGCTCCTTTATCAGAAATGCGGTAGAACAAAAGACCGGTAAACGAATCCGTCTGTGGGAGTTTAAAAAGCAGCTGGAAGCCGCAATGGAACTGCTTGATATGGATAAGTCGTATGCAGAGCGTGATTTAAATGTCGGATTTTCCGGCGGTGAAAAAAAGAAAGCCGAGATTTTACAGCTCTTAATGTTAAAGCCAAAGCTGGCAATTCTTGATGAAACCGATTCCGGTCTGGACGTTGATGCCGTGCGCACTGTATCAGCCGGTATCCGTGAATATCAGAAAAACAGTGAAGGCAGTCTGCTGGTTATCACACACAGCACGAAGATTCTGGAATCCCTTCCGGTAGATTATACACATGTTATGGTTGAGGGAAAAATTATTAAGACAGGCGGTGCAGAACTCGTTAATGAGATTAATGAAAGCGGTTTTACAGGCTACGAGGCAGAGGAACACAGGTAGGAGAGCAGAGAATCAAGCACACAGTAAGCAGCGGAAAGGGAGTAACAGGCGATGAAAGAAAAAAGCTATGTGGAAGACATCGACAGAAGCATTTATGATTTCAAAGATGATGAAAAAGATGCGTATAAATTGCAGGCGGGTCTGACACCGGAGATTGTAGAAAAATTATCAAAAGAAAAAAATGACCCGGTGTGGATGCAGAACTTCCGTTTACAGGCATTACAGATTTACAATGAAATGCCAGTGCCGGACTGGGGCCCGTCGATTGAAGGACTGGATATGGCAAATATTGTGACCTATGTCCGTCCGAATACGAATATGAAGGCAAAATGGTCAGACGTACCGGAAGATATTAAAAATACATTTGAGCGGCTCGGTATCCCGCAGGCAGAGCGGAAATCCCTTGCCGGTGTCGGTGCGCAGTACGACTCTGAACTGGTATACCACAATGTGCGCGAGGAGGTTGCGGCACAGGGAGTTGTATACACGGATATGGAGAGTGCCTTAAAAGGCGAATATGCCGACATGGTACAGAAGCATTTTATGAAGCTGGTAAAGCCGAACGACCACAAATTTGCGGCATTGCACGGTGCAGTATGGTCCGGCGGTTCATTTGTGTATGTGCCAAAGGGGGTATCGGTAGAAATTCCGTTACAGTCGTATTTCCGGTTAAATGCGCCGGGAGCAGGACAGTTTGAGCATACGTTGATTATTGTGGATGAGGGCGCAGACCTGCATTTTATCGAGGGCTGTTCCGCACCGAAATATAACGTGGCAAATCTGCATGCAGGCTGTGTGGAACTGTTTGTCGGCAAAAATGCAAGACTGCGGTATTCTACGATTGAAAACTGGTCCAAGAATATGTACAACTTAAATACAAAGCGCGCGCTCGTTGAAGAAGGCGGCACGATTGAATGGGTTTCCGGTTCATTTGGTTCGCACGTTTCTTACCTGTATCCGATGAGCATTTTAAAGGGCAAGGGCGCAAAAATGGAATTTACAGGCATTACATTTGCAGGAAAAGGACAAAATCTGGATACCGGAGCCAAGGTTGTACACAGTGCGCCGGATACCAGCTCTTATATTAATACAAAGTCGATTTCAAAGGACGGCGGTATTTCGACATTCCGATCTTGCGTTGTAGTGGCAAAGAATGCGAAGAACGCAAAGTCTTCCGTATCCTGCCAGTCCCTGATGTTAGATGCCATATCCCGCTCGGATACGATTCCGGCGATGGATATCCGCACAAAGGATGCCAATGTCGGACATGAAGCACAGATTGGCAGTATCAGTGATGAGGCCGTATTTTATCTGATGTCCCGCGGCATGAGCGAGGAAGATGCGAGAGCCTGCATTGTCAGCGGATTTGCAGACAATGTATCAAAGGAGCTGCCACTGGAATATGCGGTTGAAATGAACAATCTGATTCGGTTGGAAATGAAAGGCAGTATTGGCTAGAAATGCGGAATGGAGATTAATATGAAAGAAACAGTGAATATAAAAATAAATCAGTTACCGTCTAAGACATGGCACTGGCTGAAATTAAATGAAACGAATTTTGCATGGACCGATGAAGCACAGGTCTGTACAATTGTAAAAAAAGAAAGCACAGAAAACGAAGCATTATCGGGCGGTAAAGAAACAGCAGAAGCATTGGCGGACATTAAAGCTTTCGAAGCGGTGGAAACCGGAGCGGGACGTCAGGCAGACTGTGTGTTTAAGGCAGTGGCGCCGGAAAGAATAACGGCGGCAGCAGGCAGAGAACAGGCAAATCCTGTGGTATATGAAATCAGCGGCACAGATACGGCATCTGCCGGTATGTTAGACATTTATGCAGAGGAAAACAGCCGGATTACGGTTGTGGAGCGTTTTACAAAAAAGAGTCCGGAAGAAAAGAATCTGGCATTCCGTACACGCATGATTGCAGCAAAAAACAGTAAAATCCGCCTGGTGCAGGTCATAGCCCTCGGCGAGGAGCAGACCCTTTTATCCGATACAGGCTGTGTCTGCGATGAAAATGCGCAGGTCGAGCTGTTGCAGTTATTTATCGGCAAGGGTCATGTATACAACGGTGTGCGTACAGATTTAAAGGGCGAGCGTGCGGATTTTCAGGCGCAGACAGGCTACCTTGTGCAGAATACCCAGCTTTTGGATATGAATTATATTGTAAATCACATCGGCAAGAAGACAACCAGCAATGTGACGGCAGATGGCACGTTAAAAGATGCCGCACACAAAGTATTCCGCGGTTCGATTGATTTTAAACGCGGCGCTTCCGGTGCAAAGGGAACGGAAAGTGAACAGGTGCTGCTGCTGGGCGATGATGTCATCAATCAGACCATTCCGCTGATTCTTTGTGCAGAGGAAGATGTAGAAGGCAATCACGGTGCGGCAATCGGCGAACTTGATGAAGAAACGCTGTTATATTTTGCGGCAAGGGGCATTGATAAAAAACATGCCGAAGACATTATGACACGGGCAAAGCTTGAACTTTTAACCCATAAGATTGACGATGAAGAAACAAAGGAATTTGCGGCAGAGCAGTTAAGTGAGGTATTGGCAGATGACAGTTTATGATTACAGACAAGATTTTCCGCTGTTACGGGAAAATAAAACGGTTTATATTGATAATGCGGCAACGGCACAGCGGCCGGACTGCGTACTGGAAGCAGAAAAGCGGTTTTACGAAACGGCAAATGCAAATCCCCTGCGCGGATTTTATCCGTTGAGCCTTGCGGCGACCGAGCAGTACGAAGAAGCAAGAAAGACCGTGCAGAAATTTATTCATGCGAAATCTTCCAAAGAGATTATTTTTACAAGAAATACGACAGAAAGCTTAAATCTGGTGGCATACAGCTACGGTCTTTCTAACCTGTGTGAGGGAGATGAAATTGTGGTTAGTATCATGGAACACCACAGCAACCTGCTTCCGTGGCAGATGGTGGCAAGACAGACCGGCGCAGTATTAAAATTTCTGGAATGTACACAGGAAGGAACGCTTCCTGACGAGGTGCTTGAAGCTGCGATTACGGAAAAGACAAAGCTTGTGGCAGTTGCACAGGTATCCAATGTCTTAGGCTGTGTCAATCCGGTTGAAAAAATCGTAAAACTGGCGCATGAAAAAGGTGCGGTTGTGGTTGTCGATGCCGCACAGAGTGCACCACACATGCCGGTGGACGTAACGGCACTGGATGTCGATTTTCTCGCATTTTCGGGTCACAAGCTTATGGGACCGATGGGAATCGGCGTTTTATACGGAAAGGAAGAACTGTTAGAGAAAATGCCGCCATTTTTAACAGGCGGAGAGATGATTTCTTCCGTGACAAGAGAGGGTGCAATGTATGCTAAACTGCCGCATAAATTTGAAGCAGGAACAGTCAATGCGGCAGGGGCTGCCGGACTTGCGGCGGCAATCCGCTATGTTGAAAAAATCGGATTTGATACCATTATGGCAAAGGAAGAAGCGCTTACTAAGCGTGCAATGGAGGGATTAAAGAAAGTGCCGCATCTGCATATTTTAGGCGATGAATCCCCTGAAAATCATACGGGAATTGTTGCATTTACAATAGAAGGCGTACACCCGCATGATGTCAGCGAAATCCTTTCATCAGACGGAATTGATGTGCGTGCGGGACATCACTGCGCACAGCCGCTTTTGGAGTATCTGGGGGTACACAACGCAACGCGCGCAAGCTTTATGTTTTATAATACGCCGGAGGAAGTGGATGCATTTGTAGAAAGCACGGCGCAAATCAGAAGGAGAATGGGATATGGAGAATAGAAGCTTTTATAATGAAATTCTGACGGAACACAATATGCGCCCGGAATTTAAACACGACCTGCCGGATGCCAATATTGTACTGGAAGGGGTTAATCCGAACTGCGGCGATGATATCTGGCTGAAATTAAAGGTAGAAAACGGTGTGATTGAAGATGGTGCGTTTGTCGGGAACGGCTGTGCCATTTCACAGGCATCGGCAGATATTATGCTCGGCATGATTATCGGAAAATCCGAGGAAGAAGCGTTAAAGCTCGGAAAGCTGTTTCTGCGTATGATTCAGGGCGAAGCAGATGATGAAGAAATTGAACAGCTCGAAGAAGCTTCTGCGTTAAAAGATATCGCCCATATGCCTGCCCGTGTAAAATGTGCCGTTCTTGGCTGGCATACACTGGAAGAAGCGTTAAAAAAGAAACAGTAAAAAAACTTTGACCAATTTGCATATCTGTGTTATGTTAAAAGAGAACTATACACAGAGATTACAAAGGGGGCATCTTTTTATGACAAAAATGCTGAAAAATATCATTGCTGGAGCAGCTATGCTGGTTGCTGCATGTTTGTTTGGTCAGGTACAGCCGGTGCAGGCAGCAGACGATTATGCACTGCGTTTAGCAGATGATAACCAGTGGTACTACTATCAGGATGACGAAGTCGATACAGCGTATCAGGGACTTGCGTTAAATGAATATGGCTGGTGGTATGTATCGGACGGTACAATTGACTGGGATTATACCGGAATGGCGTTAAATGAATACGGCTGGTGGTACGTAACCGGTGGCACAGTGGATTTTAACTACACCGGAATGGCATTAAACGAATATGGCTGGTGGTACTTTAACAATGGTGTACTGGATTTATCATATACCGGAATGGCGTTAAACGATTACGGCTGGTGGTATTTTAATAAGGGTCACCTTGATTTGTCATATACGGGAATGGCGTTAAATGAATACGGCTGGTGGTATTTTGACAATGGAATGCTTGATTTGACGTATACAGGCATGGCATGCAATAAATACGGCTGGTGGTATTTTACAGATGGTATACTGGATTTAGAGTATTACGGCTTAGGTGAAAATGAGTACGGCTTATGGCTGTATGAAGACGGACGGATTGATTTTGATTATACGGGAAGCATCACCGACGGTTTACAGATTTACATCATTCAGAATGGTCATGTTACAGAGATTTCAGAGGTACACTGTAACCTTGATCCGAATGATCCGTATTACAATTATGAATATGCGTACAGAACAGGCGATACATCCGTTATCAAAACAGATGAACAGAAGGCATTTTTTGAAGGATTGTCCGCTTATTTGGATGCTGCATTTGAGTATAATACCCTGTTTGAACAGGAAAAAGCAGTACACGATTACATGGTGTTAAATTCAGCATATGATTATAAAAGTTATCAGAACGGAACCGTACCGGCGGCATCACATACGGCAGAAGGCATATTTGTCTACAAGACAGCGGTATGTGACGGATATGCCAGTGCATTTAAGCTGTGCATGGATATTTTAGGAATTCCGTGTGAAACGATTACCGGAACAGCAGACGGTGGTGGACATGCATGGAATGCGGTAATGCTCGATGATGAGTGGTATATGGTGGATGTAACATGGGATGATCCTGTACCGGATACACCGGGACAGGTGCTGTATGGGTATTTTAACATTACAGATGAAAAAATGAAGCAGGATCATACCTATACAAGTGATATTAAAGCAGACGGGACAAAGTATTATTATCTTGGAATGCAGGAAAATTATTTTACAGATGCAGAGATAGATGATTATTATGCTTATATCAGTGAAAAGGCATCAGAAACATCAGGAAATGTTACAATTACGGCAATGGTAGAAAGTACGGATCAGGAAATTGACAGTGAATGGCTGGGTACATTTACAGATTCAGGCAGACTGGAGATATCATATCGTGAACTGAGTCTTTCAGTTCAGTGGTCAGGACATATCGCAACATTTACATGGACGTTGAAAAGATAGAAAATATTCAGGAGGAATAACATGGCGTTGTTTATGACACGGAAGAAAAGAGAGCAGATTGGGGATCAGATTGATGATTTGCTGATGCGTCAGTATCATCACAGATGCAAGCTCGAAGAGGCGCAGCAGGCCGGAAACGAAGAACGTGCGCAGCATGAAAAGAATAAGATAGAAGAGGAAGAACTTCAGATTCAGAAATTAAGAAAAAAGCTTGCATAGCAGGCATGGAGATTCTATGAAGTATTCAATTGTAATCGTTACATATAATCGTTGCGATTTATTAAAAGAGTGTATTACATGTGCGTTGCAGCAGACAATTGCTGCAACGCATATTGTCGTAATTGACAATGCATGCACAGATGATACCGACAGGTATTTAAACAGCCTTTCAATACCGCAGCTTGTACATTACCGGCTGGATCATAATGCAGGCGGGGCCGGCGGCTTTTATGAAGGACTCAAAAAAGCGCATGAACTGGGCGATGAAGCACACATTATAATAGATGATGATGCAATGCTTTCTAAAGATTTTGCAGAACAGCTGCTGGACAAAGCCCACAAAAATCCAGAGATACTTGCATTTGCAGGGGCTGTAAAGACAGAGGGTTGTATTGCCCGGGATCACCGTCAGCGGATGAAAAGACCGGGCTTCAGAATGGAAAAAATCCCACTGGAGGAATATCAAAAGGAGTCTTTTTACTGCGATACGGCCTCCTTTTGCGGCTTGATGATCCGTGATGAGGTGATTGCACGGATTGGATATCCGCAAAAAGAGTATTTTATATGGTATGATGATACAGAATACTGTGTAAGAATCCGTGAAATCTCCCAGATTATGGTGATTCCTGCAGCAGTATTAAATCACAAAACGGTGTTTAAACCGATGGATTGGCCAAGGCATTATACATGGAAAGATTACTATGGAATCAGAAACCGCATGCACATGGTGCGTACCCATGGAAATTTGTGGGACTATGTGGTTTTGCGGCTGCTTTTGTGGACGGGCAGCGGTATGCGTAACAGAATATTTGCACTGGTTCATCTGCATCATGAGGATTGGAAAGAAGAAGTATCCATCTATAAGCGGGGAATCCGTGATGGAAAGAAATTTTTAAAAGAGAAACAGAGGTAGAGAAATATGCATAGTGAACAGACGGAACTGCATTTGCAGCATATGATTGAGCGGGCGCAGATGGGAATGCAGGGAGAAGAAAAAGAGATTGAGGAACTGCTTTTTGATGAGGTCTATACGTTAGTTTATACGATTTACAAGGATAAAGAAAAGACACAGAAAGTAGTGCGGACTATTTTGGAAAAGTATGTTGCAAATCTTTCGGACAGAAAAATTCTGGACGTACATAAAAATGTTCAGGTCTATGCAATTGTGCGGATTTATCAGGCGCTGGGTAAAAAGAACGGGACATTATATACAGCAGCTGAAAATATGAAAGAATATGAATACACTGTTATTGCAGATGATTCAGAATTTGAAAAAATTGCAGATACTTACGCAGATGCGTTCGAGAGCGTACATGCCTATAAAGGCAAACCGGAAGCATTTCAAAATTTAAAGGCAGAAAAGATGATAATGGCTGCTTTATATATGTATGAAAAATGTACTGTCAATGAAATCAGCAGAACCTTAAAAATTGATGAAAGCATTGTGAAAAATGAAATTGCACGGTTAAAGGAATGTATGCTCAAAATAGGAAAGAGCACGGCAGTGAGAGAAAAACAGTCCGAGGGGAATGTGCAGATGCGTAAAAAGCATGGGAAAACACATCCGGGTGATGAACACGATGAAAAAGGACTGGTCGACTACCTTTTGCCGAATCTGGGGAAAGGAGCAAGAACAGCAATTGATATAGCAGCTTCGGTTGTTGTTATAGCTGTCTATTTTCTGCTTTTTCATTAAATGTATTGAAACAACAGGAAAATTAGTGTATCATTAATTGATTGCATCTTACAGGGTGCTATATATTGAATTGAGGATAGATTATGAAACTGATTATACAGATACCTTGTTTTAATGAGGCAGAAACCTTAGAGGTTACATTAAATGATTTGCCGAAACACATCGATGGAATTGATGAAATAGAGTATTTGATTATTGATGACGGAAGCCATGACAATACAGCAGAAGTTGCAAAGAAATGGGGGGTGCACTATGTTGTACGCTTTCGCAGGAACAAAGGTCTTGCCAAAGGATTTATGGCGGGGCTGGATGCCTGCTTAAAGAACGGGGCAGATATTATTGTCAATACCGATGCGGACAACCAGTACTGCGGTGCGGATATTGAAACACTGGTCAGACCGATTCTTGACAAAAAAGCGCATATTGTAATCGGAGAGCGTCCGATTGATGATACGGAGCATTTTACACCGTTAAAGAAAAAGCTTCAGCATTTTGGCAGCTGGGTTGTGCGCAAGGCAAGTAAGACGACAATTCCGGATGCACCAAGTGGATTCCGGGCGTATTCCAGAGAAGCTGCGATGAGAATTAATGTAATTAACGATTATACCTATACACTGGAAACAATTGTACAGTCGGGCCGTGAGAAAATGGCGGTGATGTCAGTGCCAATCCGGACCAACCCCGAATTGCGTGAATCCCGGCTGTTTCACAGCATGTGGGGATATATTAAAAAATCCATGCTGACAATTGTGAGAACCTATCTGATGTACCGCCCGCTATACTTCTTTTTTATGCTGGGAAGTATTCTTGCGCTGGTAGGCGTTGGCTTTTTTGTAAGGTATTTTGTATTTTTTTGTTCCGGTGAAGGTGGTGGACATCTGCAGTCACTAATTTTAGCCAGTACCCTTTTGATTGTTGGTTTTCAGACAATTGTGGTCGGGCTGCTCGGCGATGTGATTTCCGCAAACCGTAAGATTTTACAGGATGTACAGTATCATGTAAGGAAAATGGATTACAGCAGACAGGAATGTGAAGATGAAAAATCTTCCGATTTAGTAAAAAATGAGTCAGGGTTATCAGAATGAAAAAAAGACTGCTTATAACAGGTTCGACCTTTCCACGCTATGAAAATGACACCGAACCGAGGTTTATACTGGATTTGGCAAAATATATGAAAGAATACGCAGAGGTGACGGTATTGGTACCGGCAGCGCCCAAAGCAGCAGATACAGAGGTGCTGGAGGGCGTGTCCGTGATACGGTATCACTACTTTCCGGTTCATTCATTAGAAACATTATGTTATCCAGGAGCAATCGTACCCAGAATCAGAGAAAAGAAAGTCAGGGGCCTTCTGGTTCCCTGGCTTTTTGTGTCATTATGGGTGCATCTTTTTAAAATGAGAAAGTCCTATGACATTGTTCAGGCAAACTGGCTGATTCCACAGGGAATTGTCCAGTCATTCTTAAAAATGCCGTATATTGTGACCGGACATGGCGCAGATGTGACTTCACTGAATCATGGATTGTTAAAAAAATTAAAAAGAAGATGCTTAAAAAATGCATGGGGCGTCACTGCGGTATCCCAGCCTTTGATGGATGTATTGGATGGCATTTATAAGAATGAAAACCAGGCGGTAATTTCCATGGGGTGCGATACTTCACTTTTCGGATGGCAGTATCGTGAAGAAAATTATTTTGGACAGGGAAATCAAAAGGTACTTTTATTTGTCGGACGTCTGGCAGAAAAAAAGGGTGTGTGCTATGCCATTGAAGCAATGAGAAATGTAGATAATGCAATGCTTGTGATTGCCGGTGACGGACCGTTAAGGGAAGAACTGCAAAGACAGGCTGACAAAGTCATGCGGGAAACCGGTAAAAAAATTGTCTTTCTGGGGGCAAAAACACATGAGGAATTAAAAAAAATTTATGCTTCGGCAGATTTATTTGTAATGCCAAGCATTACGGCAAAAGACGGAGATAAAGAAGGCTTCGGGCTGGTGATACTGGAGGCGTTTGCTTCGGGGCTTCCGATTGTGGCAAGCCGCTCTGGGGGCATTACGGATATTGTAAAAGACGGTGTCAACGGCTTCCTTGTTGAAGAAAAAGATGTCAGCGGCATGGCAGAACAGATAGACAGGCTCTTGAAAGATGAGGAAATCTATAATAAAATGCAGATAGAGGCCAAAAAGTCGGCACAGCAGTATGATTACAGGCAGATAGCGGCACGTTATGCACGATTTTTAAAATTAATATGATATCAGGGGTGTGTGAGTGCGCAGCACGTAACAATCCGCAGGTATCATAGCAGGGGATGTCCCGGCATCATAAAATAGAAAAAATGGAGATTAGAGATGGGGAAATTGGACGAACAGCTGATTCAGCTGATAAATAATGAAATAGAAGGAAAAGGCGGCGGATTTGAGGAGTTTTGTACACTGGCATCCGAAGTGGTACAGCCGGTTGTAAAAAAAGTGTTTCCGAAAAATGAAACCTTGTATAAAAAGGCAGTGAAGCAGATTCTGGTGCGGATGTATCAGAAGATTGAAATGGCGGATATGAACCAGATGCAGGAATGGATGGAGCGGTTTGCGCTGGACGTTCTGGAAAAGAATTATCCAAGGGAAACGGCAGCAGCAAAAAAAAGAGAAGCGCGGCCGGAGCAGGAAACGGTAAAGAATGAAGAAAGTTTACAAAAAAGCGCCCGGACAGAAGAACAGGAACAGGATGAACTCATTGCGGCGGCGATGGCGGCCTTTGCGAAATTGCAGGATGACCAGCCGGAGGAACAGGTGGAACTGCCGGAAGAAGTACAGTCTTTTTTTGAACCGGAACAGCCCAAAGAACAGGACTTGCAGGACACGCAGGAATTGCAGATAGAAATAACACAGCCGGTAGAGCGGAAATCCGATGAAAATCCGGCAGGACAGATAGCTCAGGAATCAGAAGAACTTCCGATGGAAGATGATGAAACGGAAGATATCGAAGGATTTTCGCTGGAAAGTGACGGGGACGAAGATGACGAAGATGACGGAGATGAATTTGAGGAAGAACCGTCAGATATCAGCAGTTTCTGGAGTGACCGCAGCAATGTAAAAAAAATACTCATCGCTGCCATTCCGTGTGTGATAGCAGTTATCGTGGTTGTGGTACTGTTAGCAGGCGGAAAAAAGAAGCAGCCGGTATCGGTGAATCACAGTATGTCAACCACGGCAAAACAGACAGAAACAACAACTGTAAGTACACAGACACAGCCGTCCACACAGGCACAGACAGCCCGGTTAGAAACACAGGAACAGACGGAGCAGACGGAACGGACGACAGCACATCAAACGGCAGAACAGACGACAAAAAAGACGCAGGCATCAACAAAGAGCAGCGCGACAACACAGCGGACACAAAAACAGGACAGCACTGAAAGCCCGGAAAAAACGGATGATTCCGGAGATAACAATACACAGAAAGATACAGAACCGGACACAGAGGAAAAGACAAAAGAACCGGAAACACAGCGTCCGACAGAAGAAAAAACAACACCGGAAGCAACAGAGGGCACAACACAGAATAATACAAAAGCAACAATTAAAAAAATCCAGTAAATGGAATGTAAAAATGGGAAGCTGTTATCCGCTGCTTCCCATTTTTGTTCATTATTGCATAAATGGAAAAACTGTGCTATATTTACCAATATATGATTTTAGCGTGGGGAAATATGTGGACATCGATACAGTAAAATCAGTTAAATTTTTTAATATACGGAGGTTGTGATGAAAGTAGTATTACTTGCAGGTGGATTTGGAACAAGAATTAGTGAGGAGAGCCATCTGAAACCAAAGCCGATGATTGAAATCGGAGGAAAGCCGATTTTATGGCACATTATGAAAGAATATTCCCATTATGGGTATAATGACTTTATCATCTGCTGCGGTTATAAGCAGTATGTGATCAAGGAGTGGTTTGCAGATTATGCGCTTCACAATTCAGATGTGACATTTGACTTTACACAGGGCGGTAAGATGACAGTTCACAATAACTTTTCAGAACCATGGAAGGTTACACTCGTTGATACCGGTTTAAATACCATGACAGGCGGACGTGTAAAGAGAATCCAGCCGTATGTCGGAGATGAAACCTTTATGCTCACTTACGGCGATGGTGTCTGTGATGTGAATATTAATGAACTGGTGAAGTTCCATCAGTCCCATGGCAAGATTGCAACGATGACATCTGTCAGTGTCGGACAGCGTTTCGGCGTACTTGATATTGATGAGAACAATACCATCCGTGCATTCCGCGAAAAGCAGGATTCTGACGGAAGCCGTATTAATGCGGGATACATGGTATTAGAACCGAAGATTTTTGATTTTATTGAAGGCGATTCCACAGTATTTGAAAAGGCACCGCTTGAAAAATGTGCCGAACTCGGAGAATTAAAGGCATACAACTACAACGGTTTCTGGCAGTGCATGGATACCAAGAGAGAAATGGAAAAATTAGAAGAACTCTGGCAGTCCGGCAAAGCACCTTGGAAGTCATGGGAATAAGGAGAACGACAATGGATTTGAGTTTTTATAAAGGCAAAAAAGTCCTGATTACAGGACACACAGGATTTAAAGGAAGCTGGCTTTGCAGAATCCTTGTAGGCGCAGGCGCACAGGTGACAGGCTATTCCCTGACACCGCCGACCGAGCCGAATCTTTTTTCAATGGCAGATGTCGAAGATAAAATGGAATCTGTCATCGGAGATATCCGTGATTTAGCACATTTAAAAGAAGTCTTTGAAAAGGTCCAGCCGGAAATCGTACTGCACCTTGCGGCACAGCCGATTGTGCGCGATTCCTATAAAGACCCGGTATATACCTATGAAACCAATGTTATGGGAACGGTCAATATCTGTGAATGTGTACGTATCAATCCGTGTGTAAAGTCCTTTTTAAATGTCACAACGGACAAGGTTTACGAAAATAAGGAATGGGCATGGGGTTATCGTGAAAATGAGCCGCTGGACGGATATGACCCATATTCTAACAGTAAGTCCTGCTCAGAACTGGTTACACACAGCTATATCAACTCCTTCTTTAATGATATGCCGGTAGCCGTATCGACCGCAAGAGCTGGAAATGTTATCGGCGGCGGCGATTTTGCCAATGACAGAATCGTACCGGACTGTGTCCGTGCGGCATTAAAGAAAGAAGATATTATTGTAAGAAATCCACATTCCACAAGGCCGTACCAGCATGTCTTAGAACCACTGGCAGCATACCTTTTAATCGCGATGAAGCAGTACGAAGACAAGTCTTATGCGGGATTTTATAATGTAGGACCGGATGAGAGTGACTGTATTACCACAGGCAATCTTGTGGATACATTCTGTGCAAAATGGGGCGAAGGCTTAAAGTGGGTCAACAAGTATGACGGAGGTCCTCACGAGGCCAACTTCTTAAAGCTGGACTGCTCAAAGTTAAAGACAACCTTTGGCTGGAAGCCGGTATGGAATTTTGATACAGCGATTGAAAAGAGCGTGGCGTGGTCTAAGGTATATGCAGCAGGCGGAGATATTCCTGCATGTATGGATGCGCAGATTGCGGAATTTTTTGATAAATAAAGACAAATCCGATGAACAACAGAAAGGAATTATAGAATGTTTGAAAATAAGAATGAATTAGAAGCAAGAGAAGAGATTTTATCCTTTGTAGATGAATACTGTAAAAAGTATCATGCAAAAAAAGAATATCACGAAGGTGACAGAATTTCCTATGCAAGCCGTGTGTATGACAGTGCAGAAATGAAGAATCTTGTGAATTCCGCACTGGAATTCTGGCTGACAGCAGGTCATTACACAGATGAATTTGAAAAGAAATTCGGTGAATACTTAAATGTAAAGTATGTATCGGTTGTAAACTCCGGTTCATCTGCCAACTTAAACGCATTTATGGCACTGACTTCTCCGCTGTTAGGTGACAGAAGAATTAAAAGAGGGGACGAGGTTATCACGGTTGCAGCAGGTTTCCCGACAACCGTAACACCGGCAATCCAGTACGGTGCAGTACCGGTATTTGTAGATGTAACGATTCCTCAGTACAATATTGATGTTACAAAGTTAGAAGAAGCATACAGCGAAAAGACAAAGGCTGTCATGATTGCGCATACACTCGGTAATCCGTTTGATTTAACTGCCGTAAAGGATTTCTGCGATAAGCACAACTTATGGCTTGTTGAAGATAACTGTGATGCACTGGGCTCTAAGTACAACTACAAGGGCGAAGAAAAGTTCACAGGTACAGTCGGTGATATCGGAACATCCAGCTTCTATCCGCCACATCACATGACAATGGGCGAAGGCGGTGCTGTTTATACAAACAATCCGCTTCTGAATAAGTGTATTCGTTCATTCCGTGACTGGGGACGTGACTGTGTCTGCCCGTCCGGCAGGGACAACCTCTGCGGACACCGTTTTGACAAGCAGTACGGTGAACTTCCGTTAGGATATGACCACAAGTATGTATATTCTCATTTCGGATATAACTTAAAGGCAACCGATATGCAGGCAGCAGTCGGCTGTGCACAGCTTGAAAAATTCCCTTCTTTCGTAGAAAGAAGAAGACATAACTTTGACCGTTTAAGAGCCGCACTCGAAGGTATTCAGGATAAGGTAATCTTACCGGTACCGTGTGAAGGTTCACGCCCAAGCTGGTTTGGTTTCTTAATTACGGTGAAAGAAGGCATTGACAGAAAGAAAGTTGTTGAATACATTGAAAACCACGGTGTACAGACAAGAAATCTGTTTGCGGGCAACTTAATCAAGCACCCTTGCTTTGATGAAATGCGTGCAACAGGAGAAGGTTTCCGTGTAGTCGGCGGATTAGACAATACAGACCGTATCATGAACGATACGTTCTGGGTAGGTGTATATCCGGGCATGACAGATGAAATGATTGACTATATGGCCAAAACCATTACGGAGGCTGTAAACCAGTAAATAATGAGTGAAAAAAACAAGGCACTGATAAACCAGATCATCCGTTTCGGGCTGGTCGGCATATCCAATACGATTGTATCCTATGTTATTTACGCCGTAGCGTTTGCACTGACAGATAATTATTTTCTTGCAAATGTGTTAAGCTGGCTGTTAAGTGTTCTGCACGCTTACTTCTGGCAGAATGTATTTGTATTTAAAGAAGATAAAAATGCACAAAAGAGAGTCTGGTGGAAGGTTCTTTTAAAGACGTATGCAGCATACGCATTTACCGGGCTGCTGCTCAACAACCTTTTGCTGTGGCTGTGGGTGGACGTCATTGACATTTCGAGATTCTGTACAGGAATTGCCAACGGGCTTATGGGAATTGGCATTGTGCTGACGGACAGGGAACTTTCAGGATATCTGGGACCGGTGCTGAATATGTTTGTCACGATACCGGTGAATTTTGTAATGAATAAATTCTGGGCATACCGCCAAAAGGAGTAAGTATGAAAGTAAAATTATCGTCATATGTTTCACAGTTTCTTGTAAATCACGGCATTACCCATGCCTTTACCGTTACAGGCGGTGGTGCAATGCACTTAAATGACAGTCTGGGACATCAGGAAGGACTGACCTGTGTATACAATCATCATGAACAGGCATGTGCAATTGCGGCAGAAAGCTATGCAAGAATCCACAATAAGATTGCAGCACTTTGTGTTACAACGGGACCGGGCGGTACAAATGCCATGACAGGTGTTGTCGGAGGCTTTCTGGATTCGATTCCGATGCTTGTCATTTCCGGACAGGTACGTTTCGACACGACAGCCAGAAGTACAGGACTTCCGCTTCGTGCAATGGGAGATCAGGAATTTGATATTACAAAATCAGCGGCAGCGATGACTAAATATGCCGAAATGGTGACAGATCCGAAGCGTATCCGTTACTGTCTTGAAAAGGCATATTATATTGCAACGACAGGCAGACCGGGTCCGTGCTGGATTGATATTCCGGTGAATTTTCAGGGAAGCTATATCGAAACGGAAGAACTGGAAGGGTTTGACCCGGCAGAATATGAAGCGGAGCAGGCACCGGCAATTCCTGATGAAACGGTTGACCTTATTCTGGATAAAATCCGCAGTGCAAAGCGTCCGGTATTTTATGCGGGAAACGGTATCCGCATTTCCGGCGGATATGAGGATTTCCGCAAGGTTGTGGAACTGCTTGGCATTCCGGTAGCGACAGGCTGGGACAGCATTGATGCTATTGAAGACGAACACCCGCTGTATGTGGGACGCGGCGGCATTATGGGCGACCGTGCCGGTAATTTTGCCGTGCAGAATGCAGATTTAGTCTTTGCGTGCGGCAACCGTTTAAGTATCCGTCAGGTGGGCTATAACTGGAAGACATGGGCAAGAGAAGCCTATGTCATTGTCAATGATGTTGATGAAGCTGAGTTAAAAAAGCCGACCCTGCATGTGGATTTACCGGTATGGGGCGATGCAAAGGAACTGCTTGCAAAAATGGTTTCACGCCTTGAGGCGGAACAGGCAGCCGGAAATACACCGTTATTTAAAGAGAACAGCTGGGTAGAAAGATGTCAGGAATGGAAAGCAAAGTATCCGGTTGTACAGAAAAAACATTATGAGGACACGAAGCATACCAACGTGTATGCATTTATTAAAGAATTAAGCAGCCGCCTGTCAGAAGGACAGGTGACGGTTGTCGGCAACGGCTCGGCATGTGTAGTCGGAAGCCACGCTTATGTCATTAAAAAAGGACAGCGCTTTATTATCAACTCTGCGATTGCTTCCATGGGATATGACCTTCCGGCAGCAATCGGTGCGGTAGTTGCAGAACACGGTAATCTTGCATTAAACAGAGAAGCATTAAAGCATGACGATATTAAAGATGTGATTTTAGTCACAGGGGACGGCAGTATCCAGATGAATATTCAGGAATTACAGACGATTATCCATCATCAGATGCCGGTAAAGATATTTGTAATCAATAATCAGGGGTATCATTCAATCCGTCAGACACAGACGAATCTGTTTGAGAAGCATTTTGTCGGTATCGGACCGGAAAGCGGCGATTTAAGCTTCCCGGATATGGGCAAATTAGCGCCGGCTTACGGTTATCCGTTCTTTAGATGTGAAACCAATGCACAGCTTGATGAAACCATTTCAAAGGTGCTGGCAGTTAAAGGACCGGCAATCTGTGAGATTATGGTGTCTACCGAACAGAAATTTGAACCGAAGTCAGCGACAAAGCGGTTAGAAGACGGTACACTCGTATCGCCGCCGCTGGAAGACTTAGCACCGTTCCTTGACAGGGATGAATTTTACAGTAATATGATTATAAAGCCGATTTCATAAGGGAGAAGAAATTGAAACGAGCAGTTATTACGGGACCGACCGGTGCAATCGGAACAGCACTGATTGCAGAACTGATAAGCCACGGAATTGAAGTGGAAGCAGTTGTAAGACCGGATTCCAGAAGAACAGATAATATTCCAAAGTCACCGCTGGTACACATTGTGCCGTGTGATTTAAAAGAATTAAAAACATTGCATGAAAAGATAGAACACGCAGACGTATTTTACCACTTTGGCTGGGACGGGACGTTTGGCAACAGCCGTAACAACGCTTACGGACAGCTTGAAAATGTCCGTTATGCGTTAGATGCCGTAGAAGCTGCCGCTGCACTGGGCTGTACGACATTTGTCGGCGCCGGCTCACAGGCAGAATACGGACGGGTGGAAGGCAGCTTAAATGCGTCTACACCGGCATTTCCCGAAAACGGCTACGGGATTGCAAAGCTCTGTACAGGTCAGATGACAAAAATCCTTTGTGAACAGAAGGGAATCCGCCATATCTGGACAAGGATCCTCAGCATTTACGGACCGTTTGATGGGGCAAAGACAATGGTTATGAGTACGATTGTCAGCCTCCTGAAAGGCGGGCGGCCGCAGTGTACCGCAGGAGAACAGATGTGGGATTACCTTTACAGCGCGGATGCAGGATATGCCATGTATCTTCTCGGAGAGAAAGGCGTGTCCGGTAAGACTTACTGTATCGGCGGTGGAACGGCAAGACCGCTTCGGGAATACATCGAAGCAATCCGTGATGCGGCAGCACCGGGGGCAGAGATTGGATTTGGAGAAATTCCTTATCAGGAAAAGCAGGTGATGTATCTGTGCGCAGATATTTCCGATCTGGAAAAAGACACAGGCTTTGCGCCGCGTGTAACGTTTGCGGAGGGAATTGAAAAAACCGTAGACTGGTGCAGGAAGAATTACGTATAAAGGAATAGAAGCGATGAAAAAGATTAGTATTATGGTGCCATGCTATAACGAGGAAGAAAATGTGGTTCCGTTAAGCGAGGCATTGATTGCGATGTTTGAAAAAGACCTCCCGCAGTATGATTATGAAATTTTGTTTATTGATAACGATTCAAGAGATACAACAAGGGTGAAGTTAAGAGCACTCTGTGAGAATAACAAAAAAATCAAAGCGATTTTTAATGCAAAGAATTTCGGTCAGTTTAATTCACCGTATTACGGCATTTTACAGACCGAGGGTGACTGTACGATTCCGGTCTGCGCGGATTTCCAGGATCCGATTGATGTTATTCCGCGGCTTGTCGCAGAGTGGGAAAAAGGATATAAAATTGTCTGTGCAGTAAAGACCAGCAGTAAGGAAAATCCGGTGATGTATTTTCTGCGTTCCTGCTACTACAAGATGATTAAGAAAATGTCTTCCGTAGACCAGATTGAGCATTTTACGGGCTTTGGACTGTATGATAAAAGCTTTGTACAGGTTCTGCGCGATTTAAAGGACCCGATTCCGTTTATCCGTGGCATTGTCGGCGAGCTGGGCTTTAAGCGCACGGAGATTGAATATACACAGGCACAAAGACGCGCCGGCAAGACCCATAACAATTTTTATACGTTGTATGATGCGGCAATGCTAAGCTTTACGTCTTATACGAAAATCGGGCTGCGTATTGCAACCTTTTTAGGCGCTGCCTGCGCTGGACTCAGTGTCATTGTGGCAATTATTTATTTTATTCTGAAATTAATATACTGGAACAGATTCCAGGCAGGTATGGTTCCACTGATTATTTTAGTCAGCCTGACCAGTTCACTCCAGCTGTTCTTTATCGGACTGCTTGGGGAGTATATTTTAAGCATGAACAAGCGTCTGATGAACAGACCGCTGGTAGTGGAAGAAGAACGACTCAATTTCAAACCGGAGAAGCCGGAACAGGAATAACGCTTTGAGCAGATTGGAGATTGTATGAAGTGTGTAATACTTGCCGGAGGCAGTGGTGACAGCCTTTGGCCGCTTTCAAGAAAAAATTATCCGAAGCAGTTTATGAATATTAAAGAGGGACGCTCTTTATTGCAGGAAACGGTTGTCAGAAATATGCCGTTTTGCGATGAATTTATTATTGTGACAAAGGAAAGCTACCGCAATATTGTAAACGGTCAGATGAAAGCATTCCAGAGCCTCAAGTACCGTGTTGTACTTGAAGGCAGTCCAAAGGGAACCGCTGCGGCAATTATGCTTGGCAGCCAGTTTTGCAACCAGTCCGAACTGGTGTTTGTTGTGACAGCTGACAACCTGATTGAGGGGCAGGAATATAAGGATGCAATCCTTCGGGCAAAGGAGCTTGCAAAACAGGGCAGTATTGTTGCACTTGGTGTAAAGCCGGCAAAGAAAAATTCCAATTTCGGATATTTGTTAAGAGATGAGGAAAATGTCCTGAAATTTATTGAAAAAATCCGTCTGGACGATGATGAAAGCTTTGGCTATGACGATGGATTTCTATGGAACAGCGGTATGTTTTTATACCGTGCAGGGGATTTAATCAATGCGGCGAGAGCAATCTGTCCGGAACTTTATGATACCTGCCGGATGGCAAAGCGGAAGGTTGCAGCAATCCGCCGTACCGTGCGTTTTTCGCAGAAGGTCATGAAAGACATTCCACAAGGCAGTATTGAGCGCCTGATTTTTGAAAAGTTAAAGAATATGAAGGTCGTGGAAACGGCATTCCGTTGGAAAGATGTCGGGAATGTCTGCGACTTAGATGAAAATTCAAGCGTATCCCACAGCGAAAATGTGTTAAAAAATCACTGTGAAGATGTAATGGTTATTAACAGTGCAGACAGACAGCTTGTGGTGACAAATGATATTCAGGATGTTGTTGTTGTAAATACCGAAGATGCCGTTTACGTATCTTCCAAGGAACGCGTTGATGACATTAAAAATATTATTTCCGAGAATAAAGAAAAGTATGAAAATTACTTTGATTATAACCGGATTTCTTACAGAGAATGGGGAATCCATGAACTGCTTAATGCCTCAGACGGGTACAAGGTCAAAAAGGTAACGGTATTTCCGGGCATGAGCATGAATCTGCATCAGCATGAAATGCGCAGTGAGCATTGGTCTGTTGTAGAAGGAACGGCAACGATTACATTAGGAACGGAAACAAAAGATTACCATAAGTATGAAAGTGTTTTTGTCCCGATTGGCATGAAGCATAAGGTTGCCAACAAAACCGATAAAAATGTAGTCATTATCGAAGTCGGTATCGGTGAAATCTTATCCGAAAGCGATATGGTAAAGATATACAGTCAGGAAAGTGACGGAACGGCAGAGGACAATTATGTCAAAGCTGCTAACGAGCCGGTTGTCAAGTTAGATCCGGCGTTTAAGGATAATCTGTGGGGCGGCACAAAGCTTCGCACGGTATTCGGTAAAAAGTGTGATTATGACGTTATCGGCGAAAGCTGGGAGCTTTCCGCACACCCGGACGGACAGAGCCGGATTGCAGACGGCAGATATAAGGGCATGCTCTTTAATGACTATCTGTCCATTATCGGAAAAGAGGCGCTTGGCTGGAAGTGTCAGGCACAGGATCGTTTTCCGGTACTGATTAAATTTATTGATGCAAAGCAGGCATTATCAATCCAGATTCATCCTGATGATGAATATGCACTGGAAAATGAAGGCGAATACGGAAAGAACGAGATGTGGTATGTCATTGATTGTGAGCCGGGTGCATACCTTTACTGCGGACTTTCAAAGGACGTATCCAAAGAGGAGATTGAAGAACGTATTGCGAACAATACGATTACAGAGGTGTTAAACCGCATAGATGTAAAGCCTGGCGATGTCGTTATGGTAAAAGCAGGAACAATCCATGCGATTGGTGCGGGCATTTTAATCTGTGAAATCCAGCAGAATTCCAACAGTACATACCGCATGTACGATTACGACAGAAGGGATAAGTTCGGCAATCCGCGTGAACTGCACGTTGCAAAGGCACTGGACGTTGTCGATACCAAGGCATATGTCAAGGATGAAAACTGCGAAGTGATTCTGGAGAAAAACGATGCCTATACACTGGAACGTCTGGTACAGTGCAAGTATTTTGAATGCCTGAAATATGACATTTATTCAGAAGTCAAAATCGGCATGGATGAAACATCTTTCCTGTCTGTTTTATTTATTTCCGGTGAGGGAACCATTGAAACGGATGACGGGAATAAGACGATGCCGTACAAGGCAGGCGAAAGCTTCTTTATCAGCGCTGGCAAGCGTTCGGTTGTAATAAAGGGAACAGGAACCTGTATCGTTACGCATGTTTAAAATGAAAACTATAAAAGCAAAAGCACGCAGGTGTTAAAAATGATGAAAAAAAAGAGCGTAAAAGCAGCATTTTATGCAGGGGCGGTAATACTTGCCTGTTTTTACCTGCTGGTATTGTGGTGGGGTAAAAATCCGGACGTAGGACTGGAATACAGAATGTATTATCTGACCCATGAGCTTTCTGACTGGCCGGGCTATGGAAAACTGTCCTATGAACCGGGAACGACAGAATATTGTACGACACTCAAAGATAAAGACGGAAATGAGCGCAGTATCAATGTATGCCGCCGCAAGGGAAAAGGCTGGAAGGAAGACCAGTACGAGGGCAGTACAAACAGCGGAAAGGACGCATATCTTTACTACGTGCTAAACCGCACGGCAGAGAATGCCTCTTATCAGTGTGAAGTCACAAAGTTTGCAGGAAACGGCAGGGTCGAGGTTTACTGCAACGACAGAAAAATCGGAGAAATACAGGGTACAGGAACATTTACATTTGAAATCGGAAAACTTGAAGAAAAGGAATGTGACACGATTCATTTTGTGGCAGATAATGTAACGTTCTGTCTGTGGAGCAGTGCCATTCTTTAAAATAAAGGAGTTATATGAAAGAGAAAGTGAACGGTTTGGCAAAGAAATTAAAGCCATACAGTATCCCGGGGGCGATTACCCTGGCAGTTGTATTAATTACGCTGATTTTAAAAGGAATCTGGCCGTTTGGCGGAAACCGGATTGATTATTTTGACAACATGCAGCAGGTTGCGCCGCTGTATGCACATCTGTGGGATTTCATGCACGGAAAGGCATCGCTGTGGTTTGACTGGTATACGGGACTTGGAACGAATGTATCCATGAGTATCTCAGCCTTTTCAATGTTAAGCCCGTTTAATCTGCTGTTATATTTAGTACCGAGAAACCTCATTTTAGAGAGCATTTCCATACTGACAGCGGTAAAAATGGTATTTATGTCGGTAGCGATGTATGCACTGCTCAATCACAAATTCCCGAAGCTGCTCTATCCGGTAAAGACAGCGTTTGCCGTGATGTATTCGCTCTGTGGATACGTCATTTTATACGGCTCCTGCTTTACACCGTGGATGGACATTGTTGCACTGTTTCCGCTGCTGATGCTGGCACTCGACAGACTGCTGACAACGGGAAAGAAGCTGTTTTACATCTTTATGGTGGCATTAAGCTTTATCATTAATTACTATTTAAGCGCAATGGCGCTCATTTACGTATTTTTAGTCAGCGGTGTCTATATTTTACTGCTGTGTGAGCGCAAAGCATGGAAAAAGCACGCTTGGAATTTAGGAATCGGTACGGCGGCGGGCATGGGACTGTCCTGCTTTGTATTAATTCCGGTATTTATGCAGTTATCCGGTTCACAGAGAGGAAATGCGGGCGGCAGTATTGTATCGCAGTACCTTGGCTGGATTAAGGGTGCGATTGTCACAGACGGCTCAATGGCGGCATTTCAGCGTTATATGATGCTGTACGGATTAAGCTTTGTGCTTGCCGTGATTCTTATCGGGTTAAAGAAATATAAAGAAGATAAAAAAATGTGCCGTGTCATGGCATGCCTGCTTGGAATTGCCCTGCTTCCGATGTTTGTGGAAGGCATCAATTTAATGTGGCACTTCGGCTCTTACAACGGCTATACATTAAGAAACGGTTTCCTGATTGCATTTACACTGCTTTGCATGGGTGCGTATTATGCACAGAAAATGTTTGCGGATATGCCGCTTGAGAAGAAGTATATTAAACGTCAGATTGTGATTGCATTGGTAATGTGTCTGGTATATGCAGCCGGTTATCTGTTGATTCCGCAGAATAACGAGATTCTTGCGACAATCTTTTTTGTGGCAGTCTTTATCACGATGTTTATCGTTTATTTAAGAAAGCTCAAAGAAGAAAAGGATGAATTTAACGTCAAATCCGTACTTGCCGTGATTGCGGTGGAAGTTTTCTTAGGGGCATTTGCACTGATTGGTCCGCCGAAGTTTTATACCTATGAAGCGTACCAGGTCGGTGATTATGTGCAGTATGCCAATGAAGCCTATGAAGCACTTGCTATTGATGAATCGGCAACAGACCGTATTGTCAATCCGGACATCAGCCTGAATGCCAACTATCCGCTGATACTGCGCCGTGGTGCGCTGTCAAGCTTTACGGCGGCATTAGAGAGTGACACACAGACTTTTGCAAAAAACTGGGGATATTCAAAATATTTCCTGTGGCTGTTAGATTCCGGCGGAACCGTGTTTACGAACGCACTGTTTCATGTAACGGAGGCCGTCAATCAGAATGACTTGGACCCGGCGCTGTATACACTGGAAAAAAGTTATGCAGATTACGGCATAGACAGTAAAGAGGCACCGCAGGAAGGATATAAATTATATTCTGCCAATTACCGGCTTCCGTTTGCAATGACCGTAGCGTCATCTTTTGCATCAGAAGACTTGGGCGTGGACTGGGTTGACTTACATAATAAGTTCTATACGGCACTTTCGGGAGATAAGGAACCGCTGGTAAAGGGTATGTCGTATTCTGTAAAAAAGAGTGATACAGTACTGGAATATAATACACAGACAAGCGGCAATGCGGCAGTGTATTTAAAGATTGTGGATATCAATAACCGCAACAGTGATGCCAATGCATCATGGCTGATCAGCTCCATGCATGTCTATGTCAATGACAAAGAAGTGCCGGTGCCGACACTGGGTGATGTGGAAAATACAGCGTACTTTACGGATTATAACAACAATCTGCTGTATCTGGGCTGTTTTGACAATGAGAGTATCGATATCCGTATTGAATACGATGACCCTTGGTATTTAAAAGTCAGCGAAGTCAGCTTTGCACAGCTGGATATGGATAAGATGGAGAAGTTGTGCACAGCGTATGAAAATACAAAATGCGATGTATCTTATACCAATGATTCACTGACTGTTAAGCTTGACGGTTCGGCAACGAAAAATTATGCGTTGATACCGGTGGTTTACAGCAAAAACTGGAAAGTCAGCGTCAACGGGCAGCAGGTGCAGGCAAAACAAATCGCAGGACTTTTTACAGGGGTAAAGATTCACTCCGGTGAAAATACAATTACCATGGAATTTGAACCACAGGGCAGAAAAGAAGGACTGCTGATTACGCTTGCTACACTTTTAATACTGGTTGTATGCCTTGTCATTGACCACTTTAAGAAAATCAATGTTCCGGCATGGATTCAGTATTGTGCGGTATTTGTATGGCTTCAGCTGCTCAATGCAGTAGCCGTTGCAATGTTTTTAATACCGGTGATTGCTGCAGTTCCGGCGTTTCTGTACCAGATTATATTAAAAATTATGCAGATTTTATAATAAAATGGGGCGGCATCCAATCGTGATAGGCGTCCCATTTTTGATTTTGGGCAAGAACAAATATCCCTGATGGCAGATGGGAAACCGCCTGCGCGAAATTCTTATCACAGCTTTGCGGCAAAACCGCTTAGAAATGAGGTAAATATGGAAAGACTGGCTAAAATATATAGAGAAAACGAAAATTTCCGGCTGATTTTAAAACTGTTTTTTATACTGCTGATGTCCCGCCTGTTTATGCTGGTGCTGATGGTGATTTATAACGTGTATATGGGAACGGACCGTTCCATTGCATTTTTAATGAACCAGTGGGATGCCAAGCGGTACCAGTTTATGATTGATAACGGATATACATTTCCGCTGGATACGGACCCACAGGCAAACTGGGCATTTTTCCCGATGTATGTGATGGCCTGCCGGTTTGTGAAAATGCTGACCTTCGGTGTAATGGACACGTACTGGGTCGGCATGACGGTGTCAACGGTATGTATTTTTATCGCTGCATTTACAGCAGTTAAATATATGAGTCTGGTGCGTGGCGGCAGGAGTGAAGACTATCTTTTGATTCCGCTGCTGATGTTTGCAGGCCCCTATTCTTTTTACTTTGGTTCTGTGTATACAGAAGCGATGTTTGTGCTGTTTATTGCGCTGTTTTTCTATGCGGCAGCTAAAAAGAAGTACTTGTGGGCAGGGCTTGCCGCTGCATTTGCAAGTGCGACAAGAATTGTAGGCTGCCTGCTTGTATTTGCGCTGATTGTGGAAATGTATCTGGATTTGACACAAGACGGTGGAAAACCCATTACATGGGCAAAAATCAAAAGCTTCATCGTGCAGATGTTAAAAATGCCGGAACGCATTTTTGCGGTTATGCTGTGTCCTTTTGGTGCATTCTGCTATATGACTTTTCTGCGCTTTTTCTGCGGTGATGTATGGGCTTATAAAAATGTACAGATTGCATGGCGTGAGGATACGTATTTTCCGATTGTGGGTGTATTGTGGAAAGCATGCACCGGACAGATTGAGCCGCGTTATACGTATATGGGCTGGTTCTGCATCGGTATTTTTATCGTGTATGGATATATGCTTTATCGCAGATACTATTCCATGGCGGTCTTTGGAATCATTTCGCTGTTAGTGCCGCTGACATCGCACGTAATGAGTACCTGCCGGTTTACGGTGGGAAGCTTTGTCGTATATATGGGTGTTTATGAGATTTTAAAGAGTGTGCATCCAAAAATACGGACAGCTATTTTGATATTTTTTGCATTTGCGCAGATATGGCTGCTGTTTATGTGGTATAATTCAGATTGCTGGTTAATGTAAATGTATATTGTATACATGGGAAAGAGGGATATTTGTGAGACTAAAAAAGAAAATTGTTGTCTGCTTTTCAGTCACAGTTTTTGCGATATTGCTGGTTGCATCAGAAATACTGGTACATGGACAGACTGTGCAGACGACCCCAAAACGTTTACAAAAGATATCCAGTAATATCTGGGACATTGTGGAAAATGATAATGAAATTGCAGGCGGTTCGTCAATGCAGACGGAGAATCAGAAACCACATGAAACCAGAAAAAGAACAATCACAGCGGAAACTGTACCGTATGATGGTGTAAAGAGAAGCATTTCCTGCTGGGGCGACAGTATGATGTACGGCTGTGCGACAACGCCGGGATTTATTACGCTGGACGGTATTACAACAAATATCAGCTATGCCACGACACCGGATATGCTTTCACAGTTTACGGGGCTGACAACGTATAACCTTGGTGTCAACGGAGAAACGTCAAAAGAAATTGCAACCCGTGCAGGCGGTCTTACCATGGTGGTTGACCGTGATATTGTCATTGACGGGACAGGCATTGCTGAATTTAAGCTGCAGTCCTTATATGACGGGGATAATGTCTATATGGAAGATTACAGCGGTTATAATTTTCAGTCAGACCAGACCAATATCTGTGTGATTAACGGCGAAAAATATTATGTAACCAATTCTTATGACGGTGAAAGCCAGATTTTATACGGCACAGATGTGAATATTAAAGAAGGTACACCGGTTTATACACTGGCGGCGGTGGAGCGTAAAGATGACATTCTTGTGCTGGAAATTGGAAGCAACGCAGGCTGGTATAATGACTATGATGAATTAATCGCCCAGTATGATTCCATTTTGGAAAATACAGGCTGTAAATATTATATTATTGTCGGTGATACCGATGACCCGGAACTGTCCGTGGATATGAATAAAATTTATATCGGCATGGGCGAGACACCGTGGGAGCAGGCATTATCCAAGGCATACGGGGACCATTTTATCAACATGCGGCTCTATATGATTCAGAATGGATTAAGTGACTGCGGACTGGAAGCAACCGATGAAGACCTTGACGGCTTTACAAGGGGTGAGATTTCACAGCAGCTCAGGGCAGACTGGACACATTTTAATGCGTATGGATATTATGCCAAAGCAAAGGGGATTTATGAAAAAGGTGTTGAGCTTGGATACTGGGGCGGACAATAAAATAAGAAATTTATGTGAAAAACTTGTCAGATTGTAATAAAGGTATTATAATACACAAGTCGAAACATCGAAAAATAAAAACACATCAGGATAGATTTGAAGGAGAAAATTATGTTATCAGTAGTGGTACCAACGTTTAATGAAGGAAAGAATATCAGAAATCTTGTAACACAGATTGATGATGCATTAAAAGGAATTCCTTATGAAATCGTTTTTGTAGACGACAGTAAAGATGATACACCACAGGTTATTATGGAAGTTGCAAAGGATTTTCCGGCTGTACGCATGGAACACAGAACCGGTGAAACAGGACTGGCAACTGCCGTATTAAAAGGATTTTCCCTTGCAAAGGGCGAATATATGGCATGCATGGATGCGGATTTACAGCATCCGCCAATCGTTTTAAAATATATGTATAAGGCAATGGAAAGTGGTGCAGACTTCTGTATTCCGAGCCGTCTGATTCCGGGCGGTGATGACGGCGGACTCAACTGGTACAGAAAGTTTGTATCCGGTACAGCCCGTAAAATCGGTCAGTTTATGTTACCGTGCCTGCGAAAGATTTCAGACCCGACAAGCGGTCTGTTCATGTTCCGCCGTGAGGTTATTGAAAAAGCCGACTTACAGCCAATTGGATGGAAGATTATGGTGGAAGTTCTTGCAATGGGTACATACAAGAAGGTTGTAGAGATTCCGTACAAGTTCCAGCAGAGAACCGAAGGTGAATCCAAGTTATCCGGTAAAGTAACGATGGAATACTTAAAGCAGTTAAAGAATTTAAGAAAGCGTTACAATAGGGCAAATCATTATGAAGTAGAAATATGGTCTACAGAGAAGATGATGGCAGAATAAAAGCTTCCTTGGACATAACACCATTTCACCGTGTTACTTGACAGTAGCCATGAACATGACCCCACCTCAACGTGTTACTTAACTTCGGTAGTGTCATGTTCATGGCTGTGTGAATGTGGTGTGCGGGATGTTTGGGGCTGTGATATACAGTATATATAGTATAGATTTGGCGGCGGAAGATTGGTTTTCTGCCGCCTTATTTTAATGGGCGGTATTCGGATAGAAGTTCATCGGCGAGGTAGTCATCACTCATGCAGTGCATATCGGATACACCGTCGCGTAGCAAAGGATAGAGTTCGGAGCGATAAAAGAAATCAAGAGCGGTGTCCAGCGGCAGTTGTGCTTTTTTTGCAAAGCAGGCGATGACACGGGTATATTTTTTCTGAAGTAAAATCGGGTTGGCATTCATACTTTGATACTCCTTTCAAAAGTCAGATATGCAAGTGCTTTTTCGGTACGAAAACAAATTTGCAAATTGGGCTGTTCGTAGCGCAGACGGTTAATGGCTTCTTTTTTATCAATCAGACCGTCAAAAAACAGTTCAACCGTGTTAAATACTTTATCATTTGCGACACCGCCGATAACAATATCATAATCAGTGGTATCCCTTTCGGAACGGCAGTTTAAAATAAAGTCGAGCCATTCTTCAGAGTATGCGTCAAAACGCAATACGTTTAGATGATTGTAAGTAGTTTCGTCAAAGGAATAGCAGGAGATAAATCCGTTTTTATTTCGGCGTTTAAATTTATTACACCACTTTTCAGCCTGTTCGTACAGAGGTGTTGTATAAAATCCAAGTCCAAAGTCAACATTTGCACGGGAATGTTTTAAATCAGGATTTGGTATTTCAAGATAAGAACCGTGGTAAAGAATCATATTTTCACGCCCCTTTCTTCCATAAGTTCAAGAATATCATTTACAATATAATCTTTACTCTGCGTATGAAGTATTTCATATTCAGGAATAATATAGCCGTGCAGAATGTCACTTTGTCCAGTGAAGGCTTTGTATATAGCTTCTGCGTGAACATGCAGTCTGGCGGCAACATTTTCTATGCAGAATACGGCAAATTCCAGCTCATCGGCAGTTTCAATTTTTTTATCAGTACACATAGATACCTCCGGTTTATATATAATACAATATCATGACAGCAGTGGCGAGATGTCGTGCGTGTAAAGGTCATCATTAATATTTGCAACAGAAAAATCTTCCGTGTTAATGTGCTTAATGATAATGGCATCGCGCGTGTTTCTGGCGTAAAGGATTGCACAATTGGAAATTTCCAATGCGCGGCGGATTTCGTTAATATCCATGCGGGCGGCAATACAAAGACAGAGAATTTTATCCCGTCCCGGATTTGCTTTTGTGCCGTTTACAATCTGATAGGCATAGTGCCGTTCCAATGTACTGTTTTTTACAGCTTCCGCAAGAGAAATATTTTTACAGTGCAAAATTGAATTATAGTACTGTGAAAAAGAAAACTCCGTCTGCGTATGTGTATTCAGGTAGGCTTCAAAATCCTCTTTGCTGTGGATTGTCGATAAAGAAGCCAGTAATTCAGATGTTTTATCAGCATTATTTTTCACGATGTCCCTCCCAAAACCATTTAAGTATAGTATAATAAAATAAAAATCAGTATGCAATCCCAATCTGACGGCATAGGACATCTGCATAAGCTGCAGTGGGAGAACGGAATGAGGGTACAAGTGGACGATAAAATCAGACAGGAATGTGAATTATCTTATTATCATACAATCGGTGTGCTTAATAAAGCGCATGAGGTCTTTTATGTACAGCATAAGGAAAATCACAAAATATATGTAAAAAAGAATTTGTATGTATACAATCGGGAAATTTATGAATTTATCAGGCAGATAAACAGTAAATATTTTCCACAGATTTATGAGTGTGTGGACGGGCAGGACCATTTAGCACTGATTGAAGAATATATCAACGGAAAAACATTAGAGGAACTGCAAAAAGAAAAAGGCATATTTTCCGAAAAAGAAGCTGCATTTATTATCTGCGAACTTTGCAATGCGCTTGAACCGCTGCACGCACATTGCCCGCCGTTTATCCACAGGGATATCAAGCCGTCCAATATCATGATAAGCAATGAGGGAAATGTAAAAATTATTGATTTAAATACGGCGAAAATTTTCCATGAAAACCGGCAGGAAGACACGATGTTATTGGGAACAAAAGCGTATGCCGCGCCGGAGCAGTTTGGATTCGGACAGTCTGATTCGCGCACAGATATTTATGCATTGGGTGTTTTGTTAAATGTTCTGCTGACGGGAAAGCTGCCAAGAGAAAGAAAAGCGGAAGGTAGAATGGGAGCGATAGTTTCAAACTGCATCAATCTGTCCCCGGTACAGCGTTATGATTCGGTCAGGGCTTTAAAAAATGTGCTTCAGGCAGGACAGAAAACGTTTAAAGAACCGCCAGCGGTAAAAAGGGAAAAAATGTATCACGAAAACTGGCTTCCGGGATTTCGTTCGGGAAACTATGCTCATATGCTGATTGCGGTAACCGGATACGGTCTGATTGGTCTATTGTGCATGGGACTGGAAATCAAAAGCAGTGATGGGACAGTCATAACCGGAATAGAATTGGCACTTGAAAAAGCAGCGGTGGCTTCAGGCTGTCTTATAGTGGTGGCATTTGCCACAAATTACAGGAAAATGAGGGAGTATTTTCCGTTTCAAAAGTCGGAAAGAAAAGAAGTCCGTGTTATTGCCGGAATTATAGAGGGATTTCTGTTATTCTGGGCGGCATTTCTCTTTTTTGTTCTTCTGCTTGTTGTTTTCGGTTCGTAAAATACAATGATGCTGACAGCATACCATACGGAAAAAGAAATGTGCTAACCTTTTATCTGAAAAGGCATATCAGTGCAGGTGTGCAGAAAGCTTATTGTTTGATTAAATCTTCGATAGGGATACCAAGAACTTCTGAAAAAAGTTTTAATTCAATATCGGTAACATAGCGCTGGCCGGATTCAATACGCTGAATCATATTTTTATCAAGGTCGGCACCGTGGCGCTGCATTTCTTCTGCAAGCATGCGCTGCGAGTATGTTCCGTTTTTGGAAAGCCTGTATTTTTTAATATTGGTTCCGCACAAATTATTGGTTCCGCAAGGGCTTTTGGTTGAAAATCTCTGATACATAACAATAATCCTTTTAAGTTTTAGTAAAATATTGCACTACACACAATAGTATGCTAAAATACTTATTGATATGACTTATTGAATAAGTTAAATGGAGGATAAAAGTATGAAAAAGAAAAAGTGGCCCATGATTGTTGCTGCGATTATTGTAATCATTGTGATTGCAGCAGTAGCAGGGGGAAAAGATGATGAACCGAAAAAAGTTTCATCGGATGGACAGGTACAGGAAACAGGAAAGACGGAAAGTACGGAAACACAGAGCCAGAAGTTTGCAGTAGGTGATACAGCCGAATTAAAATCCGTAAAGGTAACATTGGTCAGTGTGACAGAATCAGAAGGTTCTATGTTTACAAAACCGGCGGATGGAAATGTTTTAGTTGGATGTGAATTTGAAATTTCAAATGAGTCTGATAAGGACATTGACGTAAGTTCTGTTATGAGCTTTGAAGCTTATTGTGACAGTTATTCCGTAAATCAGAGCCTTACAGGATTAACAGAGTTTACACAGAACGGAAAAAATCAGCTGGACGGTTCTGTAGCCGCAGGAAAGAAAATGAACGGCGTGATTGCATATGAAGTTCCGGCAGACTGGCAGGAACTTGAAATCTCTTATTCTCCAAGCTTTTGGGGAAAGGCTATGACATTTGTTGCACAGCATGATTAAGCATAAAAAATCCGGACACACGTTCAATGGTGTGTCCGGATTTTTTGTGCCTTTATGCCGCATTTTCATTTCCCTGATTCTTTTCTTCAAGGAAAATCTTTCTTGAAACAAAGTTCCATACCATAACAATCGCCGTTGCCACGATTTTTGAAACCAGGTAGTAGTAGGTCGGGATAAACGGAGATAAGATACCGTTTAAAATCCACATGATACCATCGTTAATACCAAGACCGATAACGCTTAATACGATAAAAATAATAAACTGGGTCTGTTTGGACTGGTCAGCTCTGCCTACAAATACATATTTCATGCTGGCAAGATAGTTAAAAATAACGGATACCGTAAAGGAAATCGTTGCCGCAATGATTGAATCCATATGTAAGAACTGAACCAGCACAAAAAGCACGGCATAGTCAATGACAAAAGCGATTGCACCGACAATTCCGAACTTTACAATCTGCTCGAATAATTTTTTCATGTAATCTCCATTCCGCAGGCATTTTATGCCGCATTTTTGCTGTATGTGATACTCTACCATATTAAACGTGAAAATTTAAATAGTCAAGCGGCTTTTTCCCATTAATCCGTTGTGCAATGCTTGTAAATGTGCTAAAATCAGCAAAGCGGGGAATGTTTTTTAGTAAAAGGAATTTAATAAAAACGGAGAAGAAAAAATGTCGTTTATTTCAGCAGGATTTTTTATGGTTATGGCGCTGACGGCGTGCCTGTATTATCTGATTCCGAAAAAATATCAGTGGGAGCTGCTGCTTTTTGTCAGCTTTGGCTTTTATGCCACTTACGGAATCCGCTATATGGGCTATATTTTGTTTACGATTATTACAAGCTACTGTATTACAAGGCTGATGGCTGCACAGAAAGAAAAGCTTATGCGGCGCAGATGGCTGATATTCGGGCTGGTTTCCAATTTCGGAATTCTTGTCTTTTTAAAGTATGTCAATTTTACAATACTGAATCTGACTTCATTGTTTTCGGTATTTCATCAGGCATTTCCGCTTGGAAAGCTTTCAATTGTGATGCCGCTTGGAATTTCCTTTTATACATTCCAGACAATGAGTTACGTGATAGATGTTTATCAGAAAAAATATGAACCGGAAACCAATATTTTCCGGCTGGCGCTGTTTACGGCATATCTGCCGCAGCTTTTACAGGGACCGATTGGACGTTATGACCGCCTTGCACCGCAGCTGTTTGAGCCGCACGATTTTAATCTGAAAAATATTGAGTACGGCGCACAGCGGATTGCATGGGGACTGGCAAAAAAGCTGATTTTAGCAGACCGCGCATACGTCTTTTCAAAAGCCGTATTTGCCGACTTGAATACATATTCGGGCATGTATGTGATTGTGGCACTGCTCACATTCTCCATTTATGAATACTGCGATTTTTCCGGCGGTATTGATGTGGTTATTGGTGTTTCCGAACTGTTTGGAATCCGTCTGGACGAGAACTTCCGCCAGCCGTATTTTTCAAAATCAATCGGGGAATTCTGGCGCAGATGGCATATTACACTGGGAACGTGGATGAAGGATTACATTTTTTATCCATTTTCCATTTCTAAAAAAATGCTGGCATTCGGTAAGAAAGCTAAGAAAATTTTTGGTAAAAAGACCGGTAAGATTCTGCCGATTTGTGCCGCCAATCTGCTGATTTTCTTTGTAGTCGGCGTATGGCACGGTGCGGCATGGAAGTATATTATTTACGGATTGTACAACGGACTGATTATTGCGGCAAGTAACCTGTTAAAGCCATATTACGCAAAATGGGCAGCAGTCTGTCATGTGAATACGGAAAGCCGGGGCTGGAAGACATTTCAGATATTCAGAACGTTTATTTTAGTCAATATCGGCTGGCTCTTTGATGCATGTGCAACGGCGACAACTGCCTTTTATGCAATGCGCGCCGTATTTATCAATTTTAAAATCAGCATTTTAACAGACGGAAGTCTTTATAAGCTGGGACTGGTAAAAAGAGACTGGACGATTCTGATTGTGGCGACAATCATTTTGTTTATAAGCAGTGTGATGAAGGAAAAAGGGATGTCTCTGCGCGATTTCGTGGCGGAACGTCCGCTTGTTGTGCGCTGGGCAGTTTATCTGATACTGATATTTGCAACAGCACCGTTTGGCTATGTAAGCAGTTCAACGGAATTTATGTATGCACAGTTTTAGAAATGATTTAAAAGGAACGGAAAAATCATGAAAAAAAAGAAAAGTTTTACGTTGACGGCAGTCTTTGTGGCTTTGGTAGTGGTTTTAAATAATCTGCTGAATTTTATGCTCGTACAGCCGGGACTGACACGGGTTATGTTTCATGAACTTGAAACAACGAATCCGGACTGTCTGGTGTTAGGAACATCGCACGGCAGTTATGGGATTGCAACCGATGAACTGGAGAGCGGGCTTGATGCCGGTGCCATGAATATGTGCATCGGCGGTGAGTATATGATTGATGCCTATTACACGTTACAGTATGCCATAAAAATAAGCAGTCCTAAGGTCGTCGTGCTGGATATTGATTACCAGTATCTGATTAACCGCCACGATGAGAGTATTTTGTTTCATCAGGTGTATAACGGCTATCCCGACAGTCTGTTAAAGGTTTCCTATTTCTTTAGCAGAATCGCAAAAGAGGAATACCGAGGGGCATTTTTAAAATGGACGAATTACTGGCAGTGTTATTACATGATTGATAAGACGGTGTCAAAGAAGCTGTCTAAGGATTATAAGGAATATTCACCGGATGTTGTCAGCATGGATAAAAATGATGTCTATGAAGGAAAGGGCTTTATTAATAAGTCAAAAAATGCGTCTAAAGCAAAGACAACGGTACTTGGCTGGGACGAAAGCCTTGTTGCACAGAGCGAATGTCAGTATATTGAAAAAATGGTAGAGCTGTGCAAAAAAAATGATATTCAGATTGTGTTTACAACGGTCACGCAGGACCCTAGAACCGTTGCGCAGTATGCAGAAAAATTTGCACAGGCGGATTCTTATATCAGAAACCTTGCACAGAAATTAAATGTGGAGTATTATAATTTTAATTACCTTACTTTTGAGGCTTTTGACAGGGAAGAAGGAGATTTCTGGGACAGAGAGGGACATATGTACGGAGATACGGCGAAACGTTTTACGAAAGTTTACGCCGAAGTTCTTAAAAAAGCTTTGGTCGGCAGTCTTAAAAAGTCAGATTACTTTGGAGAAGACTTAAAAGAGATTTACAAGGACGTAGTGCCTTATGAATAAAACCGGAAGGTGAAAAATTTACATCAGAATGCCGAAACGGGCAGAATGGAGGATTTATGTCAATTTTAGTAACAGGTGGAGCAGGTTACATCGGAAGCCATACAGTTGTAGAATTACAGAACGCAGGATATGAGGTTGTTGTTGTGGATAACCTTGTCAATTCCAGCAGAGAAGCGTTAAAGAGAGTAGAAAAGATTACGGGAAAGCCGGTAACATTTTACGAAGCAGACATTAATGATAAAGAAGCATTGGAAAAGATTTTTGCACAGGAAAAAATTGAATCCTGCATTCATTTTGCCGGTTTAAAGGCAGTTGGTGAGTCAGTAGCCAAGCCTCTTGAATATTATATGAATAACATTTCAGGTTCACTGGTGCTGTTTGATGTCATGAGAAATCACGGCGTAAAAAATATCATTTTCTCATCTTCAGCAACTGTATACGGCGATCCGGCATTTGTACCGATTACAGAAGAATGCCCGAAGGGACAGATTACCAATCCATACGGTCAGACAAAGGGCATGTTAGAGCAGATTTTAACGGATATCCAGAAGGCAGACCCGGAATGGAATGTCATTTTACTGCGTTATTTCAACCCGATTGGTGCGCATGAGAGCGGAACAATCGGTGAAAATCCGAACGGTATTCCAAACAATCTGATGCCGTATATTACACAGGTTGCTGTCGGCAAGTTAAAGTGCCTCGGTGTTTTTGGCAACGATTACGATACACCAGACGGAACAGGCGTAAGAGATTATATCCACGTTGTAGACCTTGCCCTCGGACATGTTAAAGCAATTGAAAAATTACAGGAAAATCCGGGCTTAAAGATTTACAACCTCGGTACGGGACACGGTTATTCTGTACTGGATATCGTAAAGAACTTTGAAGCAGCTTCCGGTGTGCATATTCCTTACGAAATCAAGCCGCGTCGTGCAGGTGATATTGCAACCTGCTACTGCGATGCAAGCAAGGCTTATAAGGAAATGGGCTGGAAGGCAGAGCGTGATTTAAAGAAGATGTGTGCCGATTCATGGAACTGGCAGAAGAACAATCCAAACGGCTACGAAGCGTAAAATCCTTAAATCGAAGATGTTTAAATTTCAAAGAATGGAGAGCAGTTAAAATGGGCAAATATTTTGGCACAGACGGTTTCCGCGGGGAAGCCAATGTCAATCTTACAGTAGAACACGCCTATAAGGTCGGAAGATTCTTAGGCTGGTATTATGGAAAGAACCACGAAGACGGAAAAGCAAAGGTTGTTATCGGAAAGGATACCAGAAGAAGCAGCTATATGTTTGAATATTCACTGGTTGCGGGACTTACGGCATCCGGTGCAGATGCTTATCTTTTACATGTAACAACGACACCAAGCGTATCATATGTGGTACGGACAGAAGATTTTGACTGCGGTATTATGATTTCCGCAAGCCACAACCCATTTTACGACAACGGCATTAAGCTGATTAATGACAAGGGCGAAAAGATGCGTGAAGATGTCATTGATGAGATTGAAAAGTATTTAGATGGCGATATGGCGGAACTTCCTTTTGCGACAAAGGAAAAAATCGGCTGTACTGTGGATTATACGGCAGGCAGAAACCGCTATATGGGGTATCTGATGAGCCTTGCAATTTACTCTTTTAAAGGAACGCGTATCGGTCTGGATGCTGCCAACGGAAGTGCATGGACACTTGCCAAGGGCATTTTTGATGCGCTGGGTGCAAAGACATATGTCATCCATGCAGAACCGGACGGAACCAATATCAATAACAACTGCGGTTCTACGCATATTGAAAGCCTACAGGAGCTGGTACTTAGGGAACACTTAGATGCCGGATTTGCATTTGACGGAGATGCAGACCGCTGTCTGTGTGTGGATGAAAAGGGAAATGTGATTACAGGCGACCATATTTTATATATCTATGGCTGTTATATGAAAGAAAGAGGAAAGCTTGTCGATAATAAAGTCGTTACAACAGTCATGTCCAATTTCGGGCTGTACAAGGCTTTTGATGCAGTCGGCATCGACTATGAAAAGACCAAGGTCGGTGATAAGTATGTATATGAATGTATGTCAAAGAACGGCTACCGTCTGGGTGGTGAGCAGTCCGGTCATATCATTTTCAGCAAATATGCGACAACTGGTGACGGTATTATCACGGCATTGAAGATGATGGAAGTTATGCTGGCAAAGAAAAAGCCGTTAAGCCAGCTTGCCGAGCCGCTTGCAATTTATCCGCAGGTATTAAAAAATGTGCGTGTAACCGATAAGACACAGGCACAAAATGATGCCGATGTACGCGCAATGGTAGAGCGCGCAGCCAAGGAACTGGGCACAGACGGCAGAATCTTAGTCCGTGAAAGCGGAACAGAGCCGCTGGTGCGTGTCATGGTAGAAGCAGGTAATGTCGAAACCTGTGAAAAATACGTTGATGCAGTAATTGACGTTATCCGCAGCAAAGGGTATGTGATTGAATAGACATTAACAGATAAAAAGAATAAAGCAGGAAACTCCGCAATAAGATGTAACAAGTCTTATTGCGGAGTTTTTGTATGAAAAATCACACTGATGTGCTGATTTTTCCGGCATAAAAATGCCTGCGGAATGGGGAATTGTATGAAGCAGAAAAGTAAAATATCCGGGAATGTTCCGGCAAGATGGCATGCGTTTTATGCTTGCGGGTTGTGTCTGCTTGTATCGGTGCTGATTGTGACAGGCGTGTTTGGGGCGGTGTCACTTAGCGGGTGTAGTATGATAAAAAAGGACAGCAGTAAGGTCATGGGGCTGGAATATACCGTAGTGAAAGAGGAGGAAATCCCTGTGGAATTAAAAAAACTGATAGAAGCCAAAAAAGCGAACACATTGCGCATGACCTATGCCACAAAGGATGCAACGTATATCGTGGCAGGCTACGGCACACAGCCGACCAGCGGCTACAGTATCCGTGTCAATGATCTGTATCTGGGAACAAATGCGGTTTATGCAGATGTCGATTTATTAGGGCCGGAGGCAGGAGAGGACATAACGGAACTGCCAACCACGCCGTATATTGTGTTAAAAATTGAAAAGCGGGAGGAGTCGGTGGTGTTTTGTATGTAATGAAAAAACAGCCATCAGCCTGATGCGGCAGCAGGATTGTATAAAAGCTGTTTAACGGTAATTAAAAAGTGCATAAAAGGGAACGGGCATACATAAAATAAAAATATAGAAAATAGTTGGGAAGGGAGATTTGATTTGAGAATCGACAGAGAAGAAATTCATGAAAATAAAATTGTATGCAGTAACACCATGCAGATTACACTGGATGATGATTTTAACGTCCCGGACAGCAAGGCAGACATTGAAACCATTGTAAAAGAACGTGGCAGTGTCCATATTGATACGGTCAAAGCGGTGGGCGACCGGGCAGAAGTCACAGGCGGAATGGATTTTGCGGTGCTGTATGCGGGCAGTGAAAGCGGTGAAAAATCCGTGCTTCCGGTTAAAATGACGGGGACAATGAATATTGGGGAAGTTGTGAACTTATCCGGGGACTGCGAGAATACATATGTTTCCTGTCAGGCAAAATTAGAAGATATTACGGTGAAAATGATTCACTCCAGAAAATTAAGCGTAAAGGCAATCATTTCACTGACCGTTGTATGTGAAGAAATCCACGATACGCCGATTGGCTGCGGACTTTTGGAAATGCAGGACGAGGACAAATTACAGCTAAAAACGACCGATGTCGAGTATTCCCAGCTTGCCGTGACGATGCGGGATAATTTAAGAATCCGTGAAAGTTTTCTGATTCCTGCGGGAAAGCCGGAGGTGGCAGAACTGCTGTGGGAAGATGTCGATGTGCGCAGTTTCACGACACGGCTGACCGATGACGGCATGGAAATTGCAGGGGAAATGAATGTATTTGTAATGTATTCGTCCACGGAAGAAAACAGCATGGCACAGTGGTATGAAACAACACAGAATTTCAGCGGGAAATTAGATGTCGCAGGCTGTACGCCGGAGATGATCAGCTACGTCAAATATTACCCGGTCAATTCCAACGTTGAGGTAAAGCCGGATTATGACGGCGAAAATAAAGAGGTGCAGGTGGAACTGGTGCTGGCGCTGGACGTCAAGGTATATGAAGAAAAGGAAAAAACTATTCTTACAGATGTCTATTCGCCGGTTAAAAATGTCATCAACACCACGCAGACATCAGTTTTTCACAAGCTGCTGGTAAGAAACAATTCACGCTGCCGGGCATCAGACCGCATGAATACAGGGGAGTACACCAACATTTTGCAGATTTGCAACTGTACCGGGGTGGCGCAGATTGACGACATTACCGTTGAAGAAGACGGTCTGCTGGTTGACGGTGCGATTATTGCAAATGTGTTTTATGTAACTGCCAATGATGCGGCACCAATGGGCAGTATTCGTGCCGCCGTTCCGTTTTCCAATAAAATACAGGTAAAGTCTGACGAGGAGATTACTAATATGGAGTATGTCGTAAATGCAGGAGTAGAGCAGTTAAGCGCTGCCATGACGGGCAGTAATGAAATGGAGATTAAAGGAAGCGTGGGGCTTGATGCAATCTGCTTTGCGCCGTGTGAAACCGAGTCGGTCATGGAATGTGAAGTAGAGGAGTATGAGGAAAATGAGTTCTTAAAATTCCCAAGTATTATCGGATATATCGCAACCGGTGAGGAAACGCTCTGGGATATTGCAAAGAAATACCACACTACGGTCGATTCGATTAAAAACGGCAACCACGTTCTTGCAGACCGCGCCAGCGAGCGCGTTAAACGCGGGGATAAGCTGCTGTTAGTAAAGGCGGCAAGGTAACAGCAGGGGAATAAAGTAAGGTCATAAGTGAGATAATAAGCAGGGTAATAAGCAAAGTAAATGACAGGGCATAAATCCGGGCAGAGTGTTTTGGGGTAGGAAAACTGCCCGGATAAAAGGTGTTAGTGTGAAAAATCCCTTTTTATCGCAGAACTGAATAAATTCAGTTCGCGATTTTTCCGGGATTAAAATGCCTGCGGAATGGGGATTAGCACGGAAATATGTATAAGTCGTCACGGAAGCGGATTTGTCCAAGCTCGTGCTTGCGGTAAGTCTGGATAATATAATGTTTTTTGGCATCAAATATCAGTGAAATCTGCTTCGAATAGGAGTACGTACCGGGCGCATATTCTGTAATAACCAGTGAGGCACGGTATTTTTTCTTGAGTTTCCAGATGTCCATCAGTCCGATGCCGCTGCCGCCGTTTCCGACGTGTGTCGTGTGGGCTTTCAATCCGAAGTCCTGAAAAATTTCCGGTAAAAACGGCTGTCCGTTTGTTTGGTATTCGGTCAAATTAAATTTTCGTTCCTGTGACATTGTCTGTAAATGCGCGGCAAGGGCAAGTCCCTGTTCTTTAAGCTGATGAGGGGATAATGTATTCTGGTTTTGCAGAAATGTATTTACGGCAAGTTCCATGGCAGGAATAAGCTTATTATCCCGGTGGATAATCTGTGCCAGTGCTTTATTATTTTCTAAAAGCCGGGTGATTTCCTGCTCTTTTTGGACAAGTTCATTTTTTAGTTTCTGCATTTCAAATTGCTGGAGCTTTCTGTGGTAATTTCTCGTTATAATAGCGCGCCACCATGAAATCAGGAGGAGGGCGCAGGGGAAGATGAGGAATAAAGGAATGATAAACGGCAGGTAATTATTATCACTAGTATTAGAAATGCTTGCAGCAATATAACATATTAATATGAGCAGACTGATACAAGTTCCGATATTGTTTAATTGAAGTTCATATAAAAATGGCATGCCCTTTTTCAGGCGTTTAAATTGAAATGGAATATGTATTATAAAATACTGTAAAAATCCGTTCAATAATTTAATCACTACAAGGTTATTGATATTAATATATGAATACATGAAAAAAACAAGCGTAGAGAAAACAAAACTGGAAATTGTAAAAGAAACCAGGCTCATTGCAATAGAAATGATTGTGGCATTTAAAGATGTGTGCCAGTTAGTTTTTGTAAATAGTGTTATAAAAATATAAAAAGTTAGGAGTATAAAAAACATAGCAATAGGATATACGATGAAATGTATAAAACACAACGCACAAGCAAGAGCTAATGCAGAAAAAGTAAATAAAATCCGCAAACGAAAAAATAAGTCGTTTAGATTTAATATTTTACAATAGCAGTAAAAGCAGCACATTAATATAAAAAAGTGTGAAATAATAATAGCAGCGTACATAAAATCACCTATAGTTCCATAAAACAACAAAAAGCAACGAAAAAACAACAATAAAAACAAATTTTTTATTTCTGGCAGATGCTATAAGTTTAGCTTGAACATTAAAACCAGGAGGTAAAAATGAGCAGTCTTTATTGGAAAATATGGGAACTTATTTTTAAAAATTATTAATAAGTTGATACTTAAATTTATAATTGGCTCTGTATCTTATTTGCATAATAAAATATGAATTCCATAATAGTCGGGACACCTTTTTGTGAATGGATTCTTGCGGTGTAGTAAGTCAGCAGATCATCAATATCGGAAGTCCGCCATGCACGGTTGATAGCATTCTGCATAGCACGTTCAATACTGGAATCTGTTTTTTTATATTTTTCACCCAGCACTTTAAAAATGCGTGTTTTCGGTTCGTTAATGGTGGCAAGGATTGCATCGGTAAGATAGCGGTAACCAATAACTTTCGGGCTGATACCAATTAAATTCAGTTCATGCTGGATTTTTTGAATCAGCCTTTTATCTTTTGATTCAGACGGTTGAGCAGCTGGTATTCCGGAAGCAATTTTCTGTTTTTCGGAAAAAATCACTTTCTTCATAATGCGCAGAAATTCTACAACATATTGTGCAGAATAATTTTCCTGATACTTTGCAAGAATAAAATCAGCACCTAACTGTCTTGCAGATTCGTAGGTAATATTGCTTGAATTATTAGTAGTTACAAGGATATATGGGTGCTTGGAAAGTTCAAGCTGCTGAAGCTGTGCTAAAAAAAAGAGTCCGTCACCGCCGCCCTGATGCAGTTCAAGGTCCAGTATAACGGCATCGGGAAGAAATTCCCTCATATATTCAATAGCAGTTGAAGCATTATTTGTAGATGCGACCAGTGTAACATCGTCTAACCGGCTGATATAATCGTTTATTTCCATACATGAAGTGGCATCATCTTCCACTAAAAGAACACGAAGTGTATGCTCTGTCATCTGTAATTGTCCCCCTCGTTTATAACTCAATATTTAATATAATTATAGTATATAAACCAACGAAAAGCAACAAAAACCAACAAAAAATCACCAACGAAAACAAATGGAAACAGAGAAAGGAAATGGGTATAGTAGAGATATAAGAAAAAATTAATATTTATATATCTTAGCATGACCTCGAATAAGGCATGCCAAGATGCAAAAAGGTTTGGTATGAAGAAAGTTAAATTTTATTTTGTATTCAGTTTGATAGTAGTTTTTATTTCAGTGATAGGAATATTACTGGGTATGGTTCTAGTTACTATTGAACAGAAGCATCCGGAGTATCTTTCGGCAGGAATATTTAAAGGAATAATTATATTTTTCATGGCATTGCTGGTTACAGTATGTTTCCATGAGCTGGCGCATGCGATTGCTTTTAAATTACAGAGAATAGATATTCGTATGATTGCTATATTTCCAATATGTTTAATAAGAGAAAAAGAAGGTTTAAAGTTTCATATAGCTGTAAGTATGGAGATTGGATTTGGAGGAATTGTCATACCGGAGATACCAACAATTAGCAACCAAACAGAATATGAATCATTTCAGGGTAAAATGAGGGTGTCTTTAGTGTCTGCACCGCTATGTTCGGCATTTATTGGACTGATTTCATTGATATTAGTGTTGTGCACGACAAAATATATAGGTAACGATTTTTGCTCTTATTATTTTTTGTTTTTTTCAGCGGTATTTCTATGGTCTGTATATATTAATTTGACCTCTATGCTTGATTTAGGCAGTATTGTAGGGGATTATTCCGCCGTAAAAAAAATAAAAGACAATAACGGCTACGCATTATTACAGATTTATAACTATTTTCTTCTTCAGGAAAATGAAAAGAAATTTGAAATGAGAGAGAACCAGAGATATTTTATGGAAAAGCTATATGAAGCAGGAAACAATTTATCTTTGGATAAAGAGGATAATTCAATCAATGTTTTGTTAATAAATGCAGTATTGTATGAAAGTCTTATGCGAAAGAATAGAGATAATACAGAAATAATAAATTTCGACACAGAATTATGGAAAAGAAATATGCATAATATTTTAAACAGGCTACAATTTGAAGCATATTTTCAAACGTTTTCCCATGCTGTCATTTGTATGCATTACAACGGAAAATCAGAAGAAGCACGTGAGTTATGGGAGAAGTATAAAGATAAAATGCCATGTACAAATGTTGGAAAATATAACAGTAAACAAGTTGAGTTGTGCCTCTGTGGGGAAAATATTGAAGAATTAAAGGAAAAAGAAAATATTAAGATATCCTCTTTGGATTCTTTATTATCAAATATAAACAACTATTATGATGATGAAATTTATTTGAATAAGTTAATTATCGGGGAAATCGCATTATAATAATGAATAAAATTTTATAAGTAGAAAGGATTATAAAATGCGGGGAACAAAATATTATAAAAGACTTATTGTTGGAAGTGTTCTTTTTGGAATGATTGTATTTGGAAATGAAGTATATAATAATGGCTTATGGAATTTATCGGGATTGTTATGGGTTGCTTATGGTGCAATAGGATTTGGTGTGTTGTATCACATACTGTTTTCATGTTTTATTAAAAAAGGATGAATGTATCTATGGAAAAGAAAGATGTAGTAATTAGTATTATCTGCCTTGTTCTTTTGGGTTTAGGATTTCTAATTGGAGTGGGACTTGGGATAAATCTTTTCTTTGAATAAGTATCTGAACCCGTAAAAATAATATGAGGAAGATAGTAATGTGGTACTTTTTAATATTTCCCGTGATATTTGTACTATGGCGGGCATACCGGTTTGGTGGGGTGTGGCAGATTATCAGCAGTCTGGCATATATTGCGGTCAGCGGAGGCATTAGTATTGGGATATTTAAAACGATGATGAAGCAGAATCTGCTGAAAAAGAAGAAAAAATTAATTGCATATGTAGTGTTTGCGGTATTGGCAGACCAGCTTATAAAGGTAATAATATACCAGTATCAGCCGGACATAAATCTTATCGGAAAAGCACTGCGTATACAAATGGTATTAAATCGGGAGCAGTCGGCGTTATATAGTTTTTTTAATATCCATATGCAGACGGCTGTGATAATTATACAGAAAATATTGATATTTGGTGCTGTCACCGTTGTTTATATAAAATGGAAACAAAAAAATCAATACTATGCCTATGCGTATATAATGTTTTTAACAGCAATGACAGCATCAGTGATAGATTCTGCTTTGTGGGGATTTACGGTAGATTATTTGAATTTCTATCAATTATTCTGTCATGATTTAAAAGATTTATATGTAGATACGGCAGTAGGATTTTTATTGTTAGGCATGAGAGAAGATAGAAAGTGTGAATAAGATGAATAAAAGGATATATGCAGGGACTACGTTAATGATAATTATTTCATCAATCTTAATTGAGATAAAAAGTTATAATACAGTTTTTATCAGAATTAAAATAGCAATTATATTACTGACCTTTATATTGATAGGTATATCTTCATATATAAAATTGAAAAGCTACAAGTCGTAAAATATGTGAAAATATGCAAAGTACGTCGGAATATCGACAAAGTACGTCATGTGTCTTGAAAAACAGGCTGTTTTTGTGATACATATTGTTGTATTAGAAATAATTTGAAGGGGATTGTAGGTGGGATGAATAAAAAATAAAGCTTATGTGGATAGTTGATGAAATAAAATGAAAGAAGCAGGGGAAATTTAAGCGTGGCTGCCAATATTGTGCTGATTATTTTAAAATTTGTATTGAAAGAGGACGTTCAAAATGGTGCATTGATTATCAATTTGGTTATTATGATAATTGCTTTAATATTGGGGTACAGTGGTATTTTGAAAGCGGATAATTGCTGATTTGAAAATTTTTGATATATGGAGTGTTATTTAAGGTAATGTTGCAGCAGCAGATAAATGGGTATAAATCATGAAAAAGAATCATTATAAAAAGTATTATGGATATTATAAGAAAAATAAACGGGATCTGCTTATATGTGGAATATTGGCTTTGCTGACACTTGTTATTGTATATAAGATGCATTTTATTATTGCGATACATGAGAATAGGGGGTTTTATGCATCACTCATGGAATTCATAGGTTCGTGGTATTATATTTTTGAGGTTATTGATATTATTCGGCTTCAAGACAACGCAATAGTAAATGAATATGGTCAAAAATGTATTTTTTATCATAGATATCTGTCTTTAGCAGCCCTTCTGGTTTCCGCATTTTTTATCATATTCAGTTTGTTTTATGAGCTTGACTATAATGTTGCATTGCTCATATGGGGCGCATTAACTGTTGGTCATATGTCATATTTTATAATGCTATTTATGTTTGATGAAGATTATTACTATTCCGGTGGATTTAAGATTTGTTATTCTGAAATAAATCATATTGAAGTTGAAGATGAAGTATATACTTCAAAAGCACTTGTTGTCGTATGTAAATTGATGAAAGACGAAAAAGTTATTGGCTATGACCGTATGGTGGCACAGGATTTTATCTGTTTGAAGGCTAAAATTGATGAGAAGACGAAAATAGTAAAAAAGTTATGAGGGGGGAAATGCAAATGAAAAACATGTTTAAATACTACTTATCAAATAAACGGCGGGGGATTTCTTTAATCTTTGTTATGGCACTTACGGTGTTTTCAATCTATTTTGTGACATCGCTGGTGCAGTCTATTTTTTCAACAGTCGAATATTCCAATATTGCATGTCTGAATGACTTTTCATTTGTATATCCGGTAGGTGGGTCTTCATTTTTGCAGAATGAAACGGTAGAAAAAATTAAAAATGATGACAGCGTGGGAAATGCGTACCCTATACTGCTGGAGTATACGGTCATTAACAATATTTTCGGAACCACGAGCGGTTATGTCGCATTTATGGACGAAGCAGATATAGGGGAAATATTTGATGATTTTTCGCTGACGGTAACAGAGGGCAGACTGCCGGAGGAAAACAGTTACGAACTGATTATGCACGAGGATATGCTGAAAAATAAAGGGTTATCCGTAGGGGATACATTTGGCAGTGCAGTCGATGAAGGAGAACAGATTGACGGAAAATATATGATTACAGGGGCATTTTCAGGGGACAGCTATATGGCTTTTGGGACAAAAAGCTACAGGCAGAAAGAATTGGAAGAACTGGGACTGGATTTTCAAAATACCACTTTCGGACTGCTTGTTACACCGAAAACAGATTTAGATACAATGAATAACATGCTGGATACAATGGGACACGATGAAACAGCGGCGATGACATTGTCGTATGCAAAAGAAACGCTTCAAGAGAATATAAGCAGTATCAAATTTTTAATGTTTGTTATTGTCATTGTAATCGCTGTGAGCATTTCTGCCGCGGTCTGCATTGTTCTTGAAACCATTTATAATGATAGAATGGAGGAATTTGGAATTCTATATGCCATTGGGTATAAAAAGAGCTGGTTATTTAAAAATATTATTGCGGAAATTATGGCGCTGGTTTTTGTTTCATGGATACTGGGGCTTGTGATTTCGTATGGATTTTTGACACTGGTTGCAAAATCAGTCTTTGAACCAATGGGACAGATACTGTCCATTTTTTCGATTCAATCACTGTTTTATACAATCATTGTTATGGCGGTATTTGTAGTTGTAACCATTCTGGTAACAATATTAAAATTTGCAAAAAAAGATTTGATAGCCATTATAGAAATGAGGTAGGGGAATGCTGGGTGTAAAGAATATTGATTTAGAATATATTGACGGGAGAACCAAAAGAACCATTTTTTCAGATGTGTCATTTGATATACAGAGTGGGGAGTTCGTATCTTTACTGGGACCTTCCGGGTCGGGAAAAAGCTCTTTATTATATATCGTTTCCTTATTAAAGACACCGACAGCGGGAGAAATATATTTAGATGATGTGTTGATTTCCGGGGCGAAAAATAAAAATGAAATCCGGTATGAAAATTTTGGATTTGTTTTTCAACATCATTTTTTGATTCCGCATCTTACGGTGCTTGAAAATGTCTGTACGGCAAGCTATGAGAAAAATGTTGAAAAGCAGGCAAAAGATTTATTGGAGCGGCTGGGATTAAAAGATTTGATAAATCAAAAGCCATATAAATTATCCGGCGGGGAGCGTCAGCGAGTTGCAATCGCAAGGGCAGTTGTAAAAAAGCCTCGGATATTATTTGCAGATGAACCGACAGCATCACTGGATCACCATACGGCGCAGGAAATTATGAAGATTTTTTCGGAATTACAGGAAAATACAACCATTGTCTGTGCAACGCACGATTACGGCATTTTGCCGCAGACGGCAAGAATATTAAGAATTAAAGACGGAAAAGTTGTAGAAGATGAAACAGAGGAAAATGAATAATGTCAGTTCGGGAACTTGTACTGCTGATTTTTTGGGGTATATCGTGTATTTTAATCACTGTACAGATTATAAAAATAAGGAAAGAAAAGGCAAGAATTCCTGATAAGGATAAAAATTCAGCAAAATTTATGGGAGGTATGATTGTAGTATACAGCATTTTTGTATTAATCATGTGCAGTGGGATGAAAGATTTTATAACAATGATGATTCCGACGGTGGTAGCTTTATCGAGGGTGTTGAATTTGTACAAATAAATAATTAGGTGGGAAAAAAGTTTTTATTTTGTTGAATGAGATATAAAAGGGGCAGTACCGCCCCCTTTTGCGTTTCATATTGAAAAAATAATGGGATAACCGGTTCTTTTTCGTTCTTTTCAGCTTTTGTAATAAGGCTGTCGACTGGTTGATAGTGTTTTTATTGATTTGATAAATTGTGTGTATTTTTTTGAAAAATAATAACAGTGTGAAATGTGGAAGTAGAATGGTTATAATAAATATTATAGTCACCGTTATATTTATCAATAGTATTCTGTATGCTTTTAATTCCATAACCATGATGACGGGAATCGGTTTTTGTAGTACGTTTTAGTTGCCCGTTATTGTCAAAAGGATTATTTAAACAGGAATTAATGAGTGTTATAACAATTATGGAGTGAGTTGTATTATAACCGATATTTAATTCGATAAATGAATCGGGTGTATTTTTAGTGGCTTCAAATGCATTATCCAATAGATTGCAGAATAATGAAGTGCAATCATCATTTGATAAAAAATCAGTGGAATGATGACGGATATCCGATTTAAAATCAATTTTATAATCATTACACAAATGTATATACCGTCCAATAATAGCGTTTAACAATGGATTATCGCATACTTTTTTTGGAGTAGAAAGCTTAGATGAATTGATTAAATTTGAAATATAAGCTTCAATTTGCTCGTTATTATTTTCGGTATTCAAAACCTGAATAGATTGCAGATGTTTTCGTATATCATGAAGAAGAATATTTTTATCTTCCTCATGTTCGATGATTGTCTTATAGTGCTCAATAGTAAGAGATTCACTTTGTAATTGAAGTTGAAGCGAGGTTGTCTGTTCGTTTTGCTTTTCTATAAAATTATATAACACGATAATAAGTACATTAATCAGCAGTAATGCAACGGAACTTATAATAATCATTACGTTTATATAAAAAGGCAAAGAGATAGAAAGGCATATTTCAAGAATTGTTATCAAAGTGAACGCTGTAATTAAAGAAATAAAAAAAGGAATAATAATTTTAGTATTACGAATTTGGTTGTATTTTTTACTGCTGCGTGAAAGTAAATATGCGATAGCGGTCATGGCAATAAAATAGAAAATCTTACTAATAAAATAAATTAAAATCTGAAGTTGAAAATTGTAAATAAAATTATAAACCATATGACTGTAATTTGGCACAAGCAACAATATAAGCATTTCGGTTATAATCATCATAAATGTGGCAATTATAGCATGAAAAAGACTTTTTCCCCATGTGACTTTGTATGTTAATTTTATAATAAGCATAGTATTTAAAAAGAATAAAATACTGTTTATAGCAGGAATGCTTAATACAGAGAAAATAACAGAAATGGAATATAACACAAAGTAAATAACACAGCATTTTTTAACGGAATATTTACGTACAAATAAAAGAGAACAGTATCGCCATAAAATGTAGCCTTCACATAAGTATGTAATAAGAGAAAGTATTATTATGTGGTATAATTTCATATGTAACCTCACTTCTATGATAAGTTATCGTGTATTTTCCATAAATAGCAGATAAGTTGTCTTAAAACTTTGATATGTATTGCGTGAAATAGGTATAGCCAAAGCTGTATTATCGGTGTAAAGCGTCGTTTTGTCAAAAGAAATAATATGATTCATATTAACAATATAACTGCGATGTGGTTGGAAAAAGCAAGGGTTTTTAAGCTGTTCTTTCCAGAAAATCATATTTTTTTTGGAAGTATACATTTCCGTAGGGGTGTAAATATTAACATTGCGTAGCTGTGCTTCTGCACAAATAATATCTTTTTTGGATAATGTTATAAATTTTGAATGAATTTCAAATGTAATTTTTCCGGAGATATCAGTAAGGCGTTTAATTGCATAATCAAGACCGGAATATAGTCTTTTTTTGTTAATTGGCTTATCTAAATAGCGAAATACATGAATATCCATAGCGGCATCAAGATATTCGGAATACGAAGTAACTATCATGATTATGCAGTCAGGATATAGAGAGCATAATTTTTTTGCTATTTCAATTCCGTTTATTTCAGGCATTTCAATATCTAAAAATACAATATCAGGAATAACAGACGATGAAAGCAAGGAAAATGCAGTATTAAAGGTAAAAATTTTAATAGTATCCATTTTTCTATCGGAAAAATATTCATTTAGGTATTCGGATAATTGTTTAGTGACTAAACAATCATCATCACATAAAAATATATTCATAAGAAAATCCCCTCAGTTCATAATAATACTGTTATTATAAAAGGCAAAGAAGTGAATTTCAAGAAAATTACTACATTTCATTACAAAAAAATAACATTTCAGGAAAAAATATGGAATATAGAAAAAATAAAAGATAAAATGATAATAAATTAATATAAATGGAGGAAAAATAAATGACAAAAATGAATCTTGCAAATTTTACAAAGCGTGTACTGGAAACGGCTCTTAAAGTAGAGGCTAATACAACTTCAAGTTACATATTATATCAACCGATTGTACCGGTTAAAATTAAGAAGTTTGCAATTAAAAGGCAAAAATAAATTTCTGGTAGTAGTTAATTACATTTAATAATGTTTGTGAGTATAAGAGAAAGACAATAGTGAGTGAAGAATATAAGTAAAAAAATAATTCAATGGCTGGTTGAATATGGAGTGATTCAGAAAGAAGATGCGGAATTATATGAGTATGCGGTGTTTACGGTATATATTCTGATTTTTACATTAGGAGTTTCGATAATTATAGGCGGAATAATGGGACATGTTGTGGAAAGTATTGTATTTATTATTACGTTTATGATATTTAGAAAATTTTGTGGCGGATATCATGCTAAACATATACAGAGTTGTTTAATGTTGTCGGTAATAATGATAGCAATATCAGTTTATATGATATGTATGATGATAGATTTATCAATAATGGTAGTAGGTATAACGTTATCATTAATCAGCATATTTGTATTTAGTCCTGTAGATTCCGAAAATTACCGTTTGAATGAAATAGAAAAGCAAGATTTTCATAGGGTTGTAGTGATATTAATTTTTATCTGCATCGTTGTAGAAAGTACACTATTAGCTACTAAGGAAATTAGATATTTTTATTGCATAGGTTTTGGGGTAGTAACGACAGCAATACTTCAGTTAATACAGGCAGCTCGAAATATATTGTGTAATGACTAGTATTATAATTTATTAAGGGTAAAAATATATAAACCATGAGATAAAGGAACTGTATGTAAATTATAGGATATGGATATAATAGACCATAAAATGGTCTTTATATAAAAACAAAAAGCCATTTTGACGTTAGAAGAAGCAGGGGAGAAAAGGCATCATACGGATAGGGGGCAGAAAGGAGGGGTACAAAGGATAGTTGTAAGAAACAAAGAAACTGAAAAGAGTAGGTAGAATTAATAAACAGAAGAATTAGGAGGTATAGTATGAAAAGAACAGTAAAAAAAGCAGTAGTGATAGGTCTGTCAACAGTCATGGTGGTTGCAGGAAGTGTTTTTGCTTATGCGGCAGAATCAACATCATACATGTATGCAGGTGGGTGTAAAATTAAGGTTAGGTGTGGTACAGAGTATGATGGAAATCCAGAATACTGTTTTACGGCAGTAGATTCTTCTAATGTGGTGGACATTAAAATAAATGGAAGAGGATATTGTGTACATGGAAGTCATAGTTTTTCTGATTATGCAGACCAAACATATGGATTGTTAGCAGGTTCACATTGTCCGATTGATTTTGACGGGGTAACAGCAACTGTTCAGGTATGGTCGGATGATGATAGTAATTCAGAAGACTTTTCTTGTTGGAGATAATTTTTTGTAAATTCACTAAAAGGTTGTGTAATAATGATATATAATATTGTTACACAGCCTTTTATTAGAGGGAAAAAGCACAATTTAGAGAGGGTGTTTAAATGAAAAAACAGCATTTTCAGACAATATTTAAAACAGGCACGGCGATTCTTTTATGTGGTATGGTATTAACAGGCTGTGGAACAAAGAACCAACAAAATACAACAGCCAATATTACTACGGCGGGGAATACGGCATTAGAACAGCCGATGCGGTTAGAGGCATTAAAAGATGACGGAACGGATTATCAGGCATATTGGGGAACAAAGATACAGTGTATTACAAGAGGAGAACACGGATATTATTATCTGACACCGGAAGAACCGTTGTATCTGATGTACTGGGACGATGACACGCAGGAGAGCATAAAGCTGTGTGCAAAAGCAGACTGTAACCATGATAATGCGGCGTGTAATGCGTATTTCGGAGATGTGCGTTATTATGACAGAACGGCGCAGGCGGCAGAATACGCTTCGGGATTTCAGATTTATTATTATAATGGTTTCCTTTATCTGCTGGGGACAGAAGGAAATCTGATTCAGGTCAGCCCGGACGGAAGTGAACGAAAAAGAATTACCAAAGTCTATGACTATGACGGAACGTCCAATACAAAGCTGGTATTTTATGAAAATGCCGTTTATGTGTATAACAGTGCGGGAAATCAGGGAAGCAGTGAAGAACATACCGAAACAATTACAAGATACACATTAGACGGTAAATCACAGGAGCGTGTTGTAGAGTGGAATGCCGTAAGCGGGGCGATTCACAGTGTGAAAAATTACGGAAATACAATATTCTTTTTATTATCTGGTCTGACAATTAATAAAAATGAGTCGGGGCAGGAATGGACCTATACCTATCAGGGACTATATGCGTACAATCATCAGACCGGACAATCTGGAAAAGTAATAGATGCAGAGATTACGTCATATGCGGTTGATGAAAAGCAGGAGCAAATTTATTATTTTGCATATGCAGACGGTTTGTATGTGTATGATATTAAAACGGAGCAGACCCGGAAACTCTATGATGCGGGGAAAGAAATGGGCATTGCTGAGATGTCTTATGACGGAAAATATTTGTATCTGTATAACGGCGAATGGGTATCTTATGCAAAATCGAATGAAAAAACAGAAATTACGCGTAAATGTATTGTTCTTGCAACAGACGGAAGTGTGTTATATGAACTTCCGATTAATAAAGCGGGATATATGTTGTTTGGAAATGGGGATTATATTTTTGCCGAACAGATTGTAGCAGATGAACAACAGCAGGCAATGAAGCTGACATATATGAAGAAAACAGAATTTGCGCAGGGACAGTGGCAGGTATTAGAGTAAAATGCCTGCAAAATGTCTGCGGAACGGAGAAGTGTATGAAAAATAAAAAAATTGTTGAATTAATGCTGATTTTAGGGGTAACAGCGGGGCTGGCAGGAGGCTGTACGCAGAAAACAAAAGAACAGTCCTATGTAAATATAACTGAAACGGCGGCAGAAAATCGTATAGAGCCGTCACAGGAATATTTATATGATGAAAATGGGAATCAGTATCATTATATTAAAACCGAAGGATATGAGGTGAAAGAAATCTGTAACAATAGACAGTTTCAAGACGAAAAGGTGCTTTATGACGGAAAAAGTATGCAGACAACTGTGTATTCCATTGCAAATTCATTTGGTGAGAAGAAATATCAGGTGACATATCTGGATATTCAGAAGCTTTTTATGGAAGACGAAAATGTAAAAGAGATTTCATATACGGTTGAAAATATACCGGGGGCTTTGTATGCAAAAGGTGAGGACGAAAAACTGCCGACGTCATATCGTGAAATTATTTATGATGACAATGCCGCAGTAAAGCTTTTGCCGGAAAGTACGGAAACTTTATATTTACGTTTATACTCAGAAGCAAAAAATCAGAGTGCATCGGAAGAACAGCAGTCGTTGATAGAAGACTTGGAAAAGGTGATTTTACGTGCGGATATTGCATATGAAGACGGTACAACGGTTACAAAGTATGCAAAGATAAAGTCGTCAAGCGCATACAGTGTGGGGTATCTTATCTTTTATGAAATACAGCTGGTATAACTGGATTAAATTCCGGTAGAAGACAAGTATACGCATAGTGGTTTTGGTGCAAAAATTTTACTGTTAAATGTAAAGGGGCTGATTTTATGTCAAAAAGAAAAATAAGCTATATCATCGGAGGTATTTGCATAGCAGTCTGCGTTGCGATGGCAGGAATGTGGTTTCTGAACCGCAACAAAGTCAAAGATGATTCGGTAACGGTGGATATCCGGACAGATACGGCGTCAGCAGGTGAAAATGAGGAGAGCAGTTGGAATACAGATGTACACGGTATTGCTAAAGCGGAGGGCGGATATTACTTTTTGCAGATGAAATCAAAGGGAATGTGCTTATATTTTTATGATGAGAGCGTGCATAAGTCTATTCCTGTGTGCAGTAAGGCAGAGTGTAATCATGACAATGTGCAGTGCAATGCATTTTTTCTGACATCAGAATATTTATCATCGCCGGTTCATTATTATCAGGGGAATATTTATCTGGTAAAAGTAAAAAACGGAATGGGTGTGTTGACAAAAATCCAGCCGGACGGCATTGAAAGAGAGGAAATCTGTGAACTGTTTCCAAATGCAAATGTGACATCTGTCAGTATGGTTTTTCATGATAATGCGGCATATGTGTATGACCATACGGGACATGCAGGCAGTGAGCAGGAACAGGATGAAACGATTAAAAAAGTTGAACTTGACACAAAGAAAAGTGAAGATATATACACTTACCGCGGTACGGGAAGTGCAATTTCCGGGGCAAGAAGCTTTGGCAATAAATTATTTTTTAAAGTCAGAACATATGAAATTAACAAAGATACGCTGAAGCAGTCTTTTCAGTACCAACTGTATGCGTATGATTATGACACGGGAACGGTACAGACAGTGGCAGAGGGCAAAAACATATCAGATTACTATGTGGATTTGCAGAATAACATTTTATATTACTATGTTATCGGAGAGGGGCTGTATCAGTGCAGGCTGGATTCATCACAGCAGAAACTGATATATAAGGCAGATGCCACGATTGCCGTTGCTTCATTGTCATTTGACGGCAGGTATCTGTATATGGGAAATGGCGGCATCGGCAGTGCCACAGATGCCAAAAGTGCAATAGACAGAGTGGTTTATGTATTGGATACCGACGGAAATGTATGCAACAAAATCAATATGCAGAGCAATATGAAGCTGTACTACGGTGATGCGGATTATCTATTTGCAGAAAGCGGTGACAAGGTATTTTATATTTCCAAAGCTGATATTCTGACGGCGCAGGAGTGGGAAAAACTGGAATAAAAAAACACACAAAGGTGGTATATAAATGAATAAGATAACTGATATTTTTGGTTATATATCAAGCAAACAAATGAATCTTGAATACATAGAAAAAATATTGCTACAGGCATTAGACCAAAAGCAAGATATGTACAAAGTTCCGGATACTGATATTGTAGTATATATAGGAATACCTAATGATTCAATATTAGATGAATATAAAAAAGGTGCAGTTCAAGACTTGTTGATTTGTAATAGAAATATAGCATATATCATCAAAAATAATCAGGTAATTGTTATCGCAGGCTATGTTATTGTAAATTAATGTATTTAAATTAAGGTGAAAATCAGGAAATGCATAAGAGGAGGGGGAAGCAGTGCAGCTGACAAAATACAGGGCATTTGGGAAATTCCGGGTTATACAAATGGCGGTTTCGTTATTGAGTATGCTCATATATTGGGGATTTTCATCAGGAATATTTGAAATTTTGTTTAATTATAATGAAAGTTCCATTGATTATAATGCCCAAAAGGCAGAACAGGTACGTCACGATATGTTGGAGAGCAGTATGTATCTGAGCGAATATATGAATATACAGGGATATACAACAACGATTATGTTCATTCTGATGCTTGCTGTGCTGATTTTGTTTTATCAGGAAAAGAACGGATTATTTACGTTTCGTTATGTCCGGGGAGAAAGCCAGAAGAAGGTAATTCTTTCAACGATTTTTCAGTATTCGTGGATAAATGCGTTGTGGTATTACATTATTTATATCATCTATCTGAGTATCGGGTACTGCATTATGGGAAACCGCATGGAATATATACCGAGAAATACATTTGACGGCATTTTTGGTGAGGGTTTTAGTGCGGCAAGTCCGTATTTGTATTATATGGTTCAGGGGATTCCTTCTATATTAATAGGAACTTTTGTTTATACATTGTTTGGCTGTGTGATCGCACTGTATTGTAAGAAAAGCTATCAGGCACTGCTTTGGATGCTGGGATATTTTTGGGGTACGCAGATTCTATTGGAATTTTTCCGGTGCACATTTTTAAAACAGCAGGCAGGACTTGCATGGTTTATCGGAAAATTTGAACCGACATTTCTGTACGGATTTTACGGCTATGTATATCATAATCCAACGATAAGAACAGCATTACAGACAATGGATTCACTTATTTTACCGGTTTTGTTATCCTGCGTTCTGCTGATTATTTTCTTTAGGAAAGAGGAAAAAATAAATGCGTAACAAAAAATATTTCATTGTACTGTTTATTTTTATAGCATATGCCGTTTATGACTTTGGCGGAATGGCATTTACAGATGGACTGTATTCTCCGCTGGTTCTGTATGGGTGCTATATATTTTTAATGGCAGATAAAATGAATGAATTAACGGCAATGTCGATTTACAGGTATCATTCTGTTAAGAATTTATATATTCAATATATGAAAAATCAGATGATGGCAGCATGTGTCTATCTGGCAGTATTTTTTGCGGCGGGGATGATTACAGGTGTTGCCTCAGCGGTATTTGACCGTGGATTTTTTGTATCATGCGGTGCAATGATAAAATTTCTGATTACCAGTTATGTGAATCTGCTTATCATCGGATTTTTGCAGCTGGTTTTAAGAATTTTGCTGGGGAAAAAAGGCGCAGCAGGGGCATTAGTGCTGTATTTGTTTATCTGTGTATTAAAATTTATGGCAGGCAGACCGTTTATCCAGCCATTTATACTGGATACGGCATACTATAGGTGGAAATGGATTGCAGCGCCAAGAACCGTGATAAATTATGGATTGTGCGTTCTTATTGTCATAGGACTGGCATATCTGCCGTATAGACAGGATAGGAAGATTCGGTAATGAAAAAATATTTATCAAAAAAATATATTAAATACATAGGAAGCCTGTGTGTGGTGTGGGCGGCGCTTTGGAATGTATTTCTGCTTGGAGTGTCACTGGAAAACTCCGGTCCGGCAGCAGACAGTACATTGTTACAATGTATTTTGGGCAGTGAAAATTATGCACACGACTTTTTTACGCGGCAGTTCTGGTTCATCAGTGTGTTTGTATTTTATATGGCAGTTTATTTGGTCATATTTTTATTTCTACAGCATGAATCCGGAAAATACCGTTCAATGAAACTGCATCGGTATGGGAAAAAGGGGTATCTGAACCACTGCGAAAGCAAAGTCCTGCATGGCAGTCTGTATGCGGTACTGCTTGTTGCCACAGGGCTGGCAGGGATTGCTTTGTTCGGACGCATTACAGGCGCGGTTATTCGGACAGGCAATGAAGACATGATAGTGGCGGCGCTGCTGCTTGCAAAGATATTTTTGTGCATGGTTTTATACGGAAAAATTACGGTATATCAAATATTAAGGAAAAACAGCGATTTTGCGGCATTTTTTATGCTTGTGGTTTTATTTGTACATCTGGCGGCAGAGGTGTATACACAAAAAATACATTTTTTAACGTATACAGGTGCGGTGGAAAGCCTGTGCGGTATTTTAATATTAATTGTGTTGAATACGGTAACAGAACTTGTTGTGAGAAAAAAGATAAAAATAATGGATTTGTGCTAAGACAGAGAAACGGTGCGGCGGTCTTACCGTAAGAGCAGACGGAGTGCCGTTTTGCAGCAGATTTGTTTAGATTTAGAAATGAGGGTATATATGGGCGAAGTGATTTTAAAGATAGAAAATGGAACAAAGAAATTTAAAAATGAGCTGATATTTCAAAATGTAAGCATGGAGTTTGAAAAGGGCAATAGTTATGGATTTGTAGGACCAAACGGTTGTGGAAAAAGTGTCTTTTTTAAGACTTTATGCGGATACTCCCTTTTGACAGAAGGACATGTCATTTACCGGGGAAAAATTATCGGAAAAGAGCAGGATTTTATTGATGATGCAGGAATTGTCATCGAAGAACCGGAGTTTATAAACAGCCTGTCCGGTCTTGAAAATTTAAAAATTCTTGCAGAAATTCAAAAGAAAATTTCAGAAGTGGAAATTATAGAGGTTTTAAAACAATTTGATTTATATGAAGACAGAAATAAAAAGGTTGGAAAATATTCTGTCGGAATGAAGCAGAAGTTAAGACTTGCGCAGGCAGTGATGGAAAAGCCGCAGGTGTTGATTTTAGACGAGCCGATGAACGGACTGGATAAAAAGTCAGTAAAAAAGGTCGAAGACATTTTAAAAGCATTTGTTGAAAACGGCGGAACACTGCTGATGACCAGCCATATAGAACAGCAGGTGGAAGCGTGCTGTAAAATTGTGTATGAAATTGACGGTGGGGAGATTTTGCGGATGACGGATTGATGTTAAAGCTGACATTCTGACGGCATAGGAGTGGAAAGAACTGGAATAAAAAATATGAAAAAGAAAAAAATAGCAGTTATAACAGGCATTGTGGCGGCGGTAGTAATTTTAGGGGGAATTGCCACATATGTATATGTATTTAAAAACAATCATTCAGCACCGGAAATTAAAGACGGTGTAACGGACACGCAAAGTAGCTGGAATACAGACACACATCACATTGCGGCTGGAAATGGAGGATATTATTATACACAATATGATGCAGACGGAAAGATAAGATTGTATTATACACAGGTAGAAAATGAAAATGGAGTTGTATTATGCGCATTGCCGGAATGTACCCATAAAACGGATGCGTGCAGAGCGGTACTTTCAGGAGAGGCATATCAATTTGGAACGGTATATTACTATAAAGATTTTTTATATGTAATCCATAAGAAAGAGGGGATGGGCTATTTGTGTAAAATAGATTCAGACGGAAGCGGAAGGGAAGATGTATGCGCTTTATTTGCAATGGACAAATTTTCGTCTGTTTCATTGGTTTTTCATGAAAATGATATTTATGCGTATGACAGCGTGGGAAATGCCGGAGGAAGTGAAAATCATGTTCAGGAAATAAAGAAAATATCAATAGGGGATTATGCAGTGTCAACAGTCTATGAATACAGTGGAGTTGGTGCGGCGATTACAGGAGCAAGAGATTTTGGCGGTTATCTGTATTTTATTGTAATGGAATATCGGCTGGATATGGATAGTAAAACGCATTATGCCGATGAACGGTTATACAGATATGATTACGGAAATGGCATAGCGGAAAAAGTAATTGACAAGCAGGTATCGGATTATTTTGTGTTGGGAGATACATTGGTTTATTTTGAAAGTGGTACGGGATTGTATGTTTATGATTTTAAAACACAAAAAGAAACTTTAGAAGTACAGGCAGATAAAAATATACTTGTTGCCGGTATTTCTTATGACGGTCAGTATTTTTATTTGGATAATGCCGGAATGGGAAGTATGACAGACGCAGCGAGCCGTATAGAAAGAGTAATCTATGTGTATGACAGGAGCTTTAATTTAATCAGGGAAATAGACTGCGGAAAAGACTGTACAGGAGTTTATTATGGAGATGAAAAGTATCTTTTTATAAAACAACTGGATACAATCTGTTATATAAAGAAAGAAGATATTTTAAATGCGGAATGGGTACAGCTTAAATAAATTATAATAAACGGGGAAATTAAAAATGCAGGAAACAGCGGTAAGATTTGCAATATGCGATGATGATAAGACATATGCGGAAAAAATGAAAGCGTTGATTTTACAGACCTTTCAACTGCCGCAGCCGGTTGAGTGTGTGATTTATCTGAATCAGGAACAGATTCTAAAATATTATCGTGAAGATAAAATTGATATTATTTTTATGGATATCGAGTTTGGCGATGTCATAGGATTTCAGGTGGCACGACGGTTAAGTATGCAGGATTCACAACTGGCGGTTGTATACATGACCAATTATGAGCATTATATCACAGAAGCCTTTGTATGCAGACCGCTGGGGTTTATCAGAAAAAGCCATGCAGAGGACGATTTGCAAATTGCAGGGCAGGAAATTCGGCGGTTCATCGGACAGAAATACAGCCGGTTTGTGTTTGGCGGCGGGACGGCAGTTGTGGAAGTTCCGTTGTATAAAGTTTATGCGGTGGAAATCTACGGACATGATATGGTGATACTGTTGGATGACGAAAATATCCGCGTGCGGGATAAGCTAATGCGGGTTGAAGATGAGCTGGAAGCACATGATTTTGTAAAAATAAGCCGAGGAAGAATGGTGCATTTAAAATATGTCACAGCGATTGAGGGGAAAACGGTACGATTGCATGAGAACTACGAATTTGCAGTAAGTGCAGACAAAATCAGTATGCTCAAAAGCCGGTGGCTTGCATACAAAATGCTGCATTAGAAGGGAAAATTATGACAGCCTTTGATTCATTTATTAATTTACTGCAACGCTGCATTTGTACTGACCTATCTGTTGACTGTCGGCATATGGATATTTTGCAGAGTGCATGATTTAAAAGTGGCAGTCTGGTTTATTCTGCTGGGTGCATATATAATAATGGCGGTGCTTGCACCGGTTGAAAATAAGAATAAACCATTAGATGATGAAGAAGTAAAAAAGTACAAATGGAAAAGCATTGTAATTTATTCGGCATTTATTATGGTAGTTCTTGCGGCAGATATTACGGGTGTTTTTTATGAGGTCTGCCTGTACATTAAAATTATATTAATTATCATAGCGGTTCTGATGGTTTTAGGAAAATTTAAGGAAAATCTGACAGAATAGAGAAGACAGTAATAGAAGTAAAAACCTCCGGCAGCAGAACGACTGTATTCCCAAAATATTGGAAATATACAGTCTTAAAAGTGCTGCCGGAGTTTTAAATTTTAAAAATTATAATATTTAATAAGAAGCGGCATTGCCGTAAAACATAGCCTGAATGTGTGATTTATTTGAGCAAATCGGCAGTTGTGGCAGTAGAGCCGTTTTCCTTAAACCAATTGTCAAATTTATCCATAATAGCGCTGTGCGTATCGCTTGAAATAGAAGGCAGCTCCTGACCCCATGATTTGGTAGCAAGGGAGAATCCTTTTTCCACAGCCTTTACCATTTTTTCCATTTGCTTTTCATCACCGTTTGAAAGAGCAAGTGCAAATGAAAAAATACGGTCTGAAGTCTGATTAACACCCCAGTAGCCGTCTTCGGAAATGTCTTCCTTTGCCTGGGCAATCGTATCGGCATCCGCAGTAAAATTACCGCTTGCAAGAACCTTCCACATATCATCGGCTGTACCGATAGCAATACCCTGTTTTTGGAACATCTGTGTAACAAGGGACTGCATCTGTGCAGAACGTTTTTCTGAATCAGCTTTTAACTGGGCAACCAGTGCGGCATTTTTTGTCCGTTTAGAAGAAGCACTGACGGTTGTTTCGTAGGTAGCACCGGCTTCGGATTTGTAAGCGGATTCTTTAGAAGAAGCTGTTGCCTTATCTGCTTTCTGAACCTTTTCAATCGCTGTTGCAGCAGTAGCTGCATAACCTGCATTAATTCCATTTAAACTCATTATAAACCTCATTTCTGCACACCTTTTCGCTGCTCAAATTCATACCGGGTGTGCGTGGTATAAATTTTACTGCCCTCCGTGGCGACGCATTTGCAGTATTTTTGCTTCTATTTAATATATCGGACAGGACAGGGGAAAAATCAAGCCCAAATTGATATTATAAAAAATAATACAAATGATTGACAATGTAAATCAAAAACGTATAATATAATTATAAAAACAGCATATAATAATGTTATTTAAAAATGGAGGTGTTTTTATGGCAACAGTACCGACACAGGTAAGAATTGATGAGAATTTAAAAAAACAGGCGAGTGAACTTTTTGCACAGTTGGGAATGGATATGTCCGGGGCAATGAATATTTTTTTAAGACAGTGTGTATTAAGAGGTGGACTACCGTTTAGCGTTGAACTCCCACAGTATAAGCCGGAAGTGTTAGAAGCAATGGAAGAAGCAAAGAAAATCAGTAAAGACCCTGATACAAAGAGATATAGCAGTTTGTCGGAGGCTTTGGAGGATATTGATTAATGCAGTATGAATTAATACTTACCGGAAAATTTAAGAAAAGTCTTAAACTTGCAAAGAGGAGAGGTTTAAACTTAGAATTATTAGATGAAGTGGTTACGATGTTACAGAAGAATATTCCGTTGGAGGAAAAATATCGTGACCATGAGTTAAAAGGAAAATATCAGGGATTTAGAGAATGCCATATCCAGCCGGATTGGTTACTGATATATTTAAAGGAAAATGATGTTCTTACCCTGACCTTGGTTGATACCGGTTCACATGCGGATTTATTCAATATGTAATCTGATGTTTGTCATAATCCGTTTACTTTCCCACATAGTATTGGTAAAATACAGTTGTTTACAAATTTACAAAATCAAAGATGTCAGAATGGCAGAAATGGAGGAATTATGAAGGTTTTATTAATCAACGGAAGTCCGAAGAAAGAAGGATGTACATATACGGCTTTAAAAGAGGTGGCAGATGAACTTGAAAGAAACGGTGTGGAAACAGAAATTTTTCATATCGGAACAGCGCCGGTAAAGGGCTGTATGGGCTGTGGTTACTGTGCAAAGACAGGAAATCATCAGTGTGTATACAATGACGATACTTTAAATGAAGCAATTTTAAAGGCAAAGGATGCAGACGGTTTTGTATTCGGTTCACCGGTACACTACGCATCGGCTTCAGGGGCGATTACGTCATTCCTTGACAGATTGTTTTATGCAGGTTATCCAATGGCACACAAGCCGGGTGCGGCAGTAGTCAGCTGCAGACGCGGCGGCGCAACTGCGGCACTTGACCAGTTAAACAAGTATTTTACGATTGCGCAGATGCCGGTTGTTTCATCAAATTACTGGAATATGGTGCATGGCAATACACCGGAAGAAGTCTGTCAGGATAAAGAAGGTTTACAGACGATGCGTATTTTAGGTCGGAATATGGCATGGATGTTAAAATGTATCGAAGCCGGAAAGAACAATGGTGTGGCAGTGCCGGAGGCAGAGGCGAAGGTGAAGACGAATTATATACGGTGATGGATTTTTATATCCGCACTCCTCAACGTGTTACTTGACTTCGTCGTGCGGATATAAAAATCTGTGAGGAGTGTGGCAGCCCGGGAGAGGAGCAGGAGGTACGCCCTATGGGGCTGCCTCCTGCGTTTTGTATTTGTGGTACAGGTCTATTTTGGGATATATAAGTACAAAAAGAATCCCCGCCAGCGCTGAGGGGGGATGCGCCAACGGGGATATATCGAAATAGGGGAAACTGGCTAATTAAGTTGCAGACGGGTCTGGCTCTGCACTTTTTTCAATCTTTACAGTGCGGTGTTTCCAAATACCTGTCCAATATAAAATGTAGAGTATCAATGCGGAAGTCGCATTACTTACTACTACGGCATACCAAATACTTTCAACGCCCATATGCAGGAGTGTTGCACACACCCACAGGGTAAGAAAACGAAATACCCAGATACGGGACGCATCAACAATCATTGTTATCATCGTATGCCCGCAACCCTGAAATAATCCCTGGGTTACGTTATAAAATGCGTTTGTCCAGCAGCAGAGTGCCATGATGGATAAGAAATCCGTGGCAAGCGGGACAACTGCATCGTCCGAAGTAAAGAAGCGGACGATTGGCTCGGCAATGAAACGTCTTGATAAAATCATGCCGCATACAAATAAGAAAACAGCTCCAATCCGTAATGCGATGTGATAAGATTTATCGGTACGTTTAATATTACCGGCTCCGAAATTCTGCCCGACAATTGTGGATATGGCTGAGCCAATACCGTTGGCAGGCATGGTAATAATGCTGTTTATTTTATTGCCGATTCCGTAAGCAGTTGTAGCGGTTGTTCCGTATGCATTGACATTTTTTGTCATCAGCAGAAAACCAAACTGCATTGTACTTCCACCGATTGCCGTTGGAAGACCGATTTTCAGAATCGAAAGCATTTTTGTCTTTTCAAAACGGAATCCTTTAAAATTAATCTGAATCAGCTGTCCCTTGCGGGTTAATACATATAGTGCCAGAACAGCACTCGGAATCTTTGCAAGCAGTGTAGCCAGTGCTGCACCACTGATTCCCCAGCCGAATTTCATCAGAAATAACGGATCCAGTATCAAATTTACGGATACACCCAGTACATTTAAAAGCATTGGACGAACCGTGTCACCCTGCGATTGTTTAACCGCTGTATATATATTTATCATAAAAAGGAATGGTAAGTCAAGTACTACAATGCGTAAATATGAAATTCCGTACAAAAAAATATTTCCTTCGGCACCTAACCAGCCGACAATACCCGGTGTAATACACCAGCAGACGGCGGCGCAGACCAGTGAAAACAGCAGGGAACACAAGCATACGTGGTTTGCCATGCTGTTTGCCTGACGGTCTTCCTTTGCACCGAGATACTGCGAAATTAAAATTGCACCGGCGGTTGTAAGCCCGGTACCAAAATTTATTAAAATATTCTGAATCGGGGAGACAAGCGTGATTGCTGCCTGTGATTCTGTTCCGATTCTTCCAAGCCAGAACGTATCCGTTAAGTTATACATTGACTGGATAAAGCTGTTTATCATGACCGGAATGGCAAGCATTAAAATTGCCTGTATCAGATTTCCGCTCAGAATCATATTGCGTCTGTCCGCGCTTAAAGGTTTTGACATAAGCCCCTCCTTTGTCCTAAAAACATAAAAATCATCTTGACAACGCAAAGATAATTTGTGACTATATAAATAGTAACATAAAAAACAGTAATTTCTACGAAAATATCGTTTAAAAATGCAATAAATACAGAAAAATTGTTTTAAAGGAGCGGATTGTATGAAAAAAAACAAATCAGAGAACATTCCGGTGGATTTTAGTATTTTAAATGACATGCCGACTGATTTTAAAATTGACAGAATTACAAGAGAAGCAGGATTTCAGATGAAAACCTCGCATGTACATCCGTTTTATGATATTACCTATCTGATCAACGGGGAGTGTACCTGTTTTGTAAATCACAGTATTTATAAGCTTTCAAAGGGCGATTTGATTATTATTCCGCCGGGGGACATTCACAGAAGTACCTTTCACGGAAAGATACCGGTGGAACGTTTTGTGTTAAGCTTCCGCGAGGAGGAATTAAACTGGATACGAAGTCTTATTGGCGATGAGATTGTATCAAAGAGTTTAAAAACCGGTGTGATTTCAATTCCAAGCAAGCGGCGTGATTACATTGAAGCCCTCTTAAATAAGCTGCTTTTTGAAAGTGAAGGACAGGATATTTTATCGCCTGCATTTATCCAGGCGGGACTGCTTGAACTTCTGCTGTTTATGATACGTTGTCAGCAGTACGAGAATAATGTCTATAAGGAAATTGATGTGGATAATCAGCTGATGCAGGAGATTGCCACCTATATTTATGAGCATTACGATAAGAAAATAACGCTTGATGATATGGCAGAGCGGTTTCATATCAGCCGTTCCTATCTGTCAAAGAAATTTAAGCAGGCAACCGGGTTTGGGTTTAAAGAATACCTTGTGAATGTCCGTATTAAAAATGCGTGCCGTCTGTTACTTGAAACGAATCATTCTATTACGGATATTGCATTTGAGTGCGGTTTTAACGACAGCAATTATTTTGGGGATGCGTTCCGTAGAATTAAGGGCATAGCACCTAATAAATACCGCAGAAACAAAGAAGCAATCTGATAAATATTACTTGCATTTAAAAAGTTGATTTTATATAATAAAACTGTGTATACAACATACAAGAAACAATTTGGAGAAAATCATGGATAGTATTAGATTGAAGGCAAGAGCAAAGATTAACTTAGGGCTGGATGTTTTGGGAAAACGCGAAGACGGTTATCATGAAGTGCGCATGGTCATGCAGACGATTGGCATTTACGACAGGCTGATTCTGACAAAGATTCCCGAAGAGGAAATCCGTATCACGTCCAATCTTGCATTTTTGCCGGTCAACGAAAATAACTTGATTTATAAAGCAATCAAATTATTAAAAGATGAATACCACTTTCCGGGTGGCGTTTCCGTGGATTTGAATAAGTTTATTCCGGTTGCGGCAGGCATGGCGGGCGGCAGTACGGATGCGGCATCGACGATGTTTGGTGTGAACAGGCTGTTTGGACTGAATCTTTCTATGGGAAAGATGATGGAACTGGGGGTGCGCCTGGGTGCAGATGTTCCGTATTGTGTCATGAGGGGAACGGCACTGGCAGAAGGCATCGGAGAAAAGCTTACACGAATCACACCTGTACCGCATATGTGGATTTTAATTGCAAAACCGCAGATTAATGTATCCACCAGGCTGGTTTATGAACAGCTCGATATGGGCGGCATACAAAAGCACCCTGATATTGACGGAATTATCCGGGCAATTGAAGCACAGGACGTTGTGCGGATTGCGCAGTCTATGGGCAATGTCCTTGAAAATGTAACTGTGCCGTTATATCCGGTGATTGAAACAATTAAGCAGGATATGCTCTCCCACGGGGCAATTAACGCAATGATGAGCGGAAGCGGACCGACTGTATTTGGTATTTTCCCGGATGAGCAGACCACGCTTGCGTGCCAGGCATTTTTAAAGAAAAAAGGCGATGCCAGACAGGTATATATTACAGAGAATTTTAATTAATGATTATATAAAGAACGGAGGATCAGACAGATGAAAGGCGAATTAAAGATGGATGTCAACGATTATCTTCCTTTAAGAGATGTTGTCTTTAATACATTAAGACAGGCAATTTTACGAGGTGAAATGGAGCCGGGAGAACGTCTTATGGAAATTCAGCTGGCACAAAAGCTGGGGGTCAGCAGAACACCGATCCGTGAAGCCATCCGTAAGCTTGAACTGGAAGGACTGGTTATCATGATTCCGCGAAAGGGTGCCGAGGTTGCCCACATCACGGAAAAGGATATGAAGGATGTACTGGAAGTGCGCTCTACATTAGAGGAACTGGTTGTAGAGCTTGCCATTAAAAATGTAACCGATGAAAAGATTGAAGAATTAAAGTGTGCCAATAAGGTTTTTGAATCTGCAATCGTATCAAAGGATGCCGTGAATATTGTAGAAGCGGATGTGAAGTTCCATGATATTTTGTATTCCATGACAAACAATGCACGCCTCATACAGATTATCAACAATCTGCGGGAACAGATGTACCGTTACCGTCTGGAATATGTAAAAGATGCGAGAACACATTCTATTATTATCAGTGAACATAATGATATTATCAAGCAGATCCGTGATAAGAATGTACCGGTTGCAAAGACCGTGATTCATCAGCATATCAGCAATCAGGAAAAGGGAATCAGCAGGCTGCTGAATCATTAAAAATTAAAAATAAATGTATAGTCTGTGTTTTTACGGTAATACTCCATTTAGAACGAAAACGCCGGAATAAAAGATTTTCACACGTCAAATGTAACCTGACGTTGGCAGCTTTGTGCCGCAGGCGCCACAAAGCTGCGCTTATCGCAGAACTTAAATAAATTCAGTTCGCGGTTTCTTCGGCATTAAAGTGCTTGTGGAATGGGGGAGTATTATGAGAAAGAAAAAACGCAGACTATCTGTATTTATAATGGTGATTTTAATTTTAACGGTTGGAATGGCAGGAATACGCACGGCAGAAGGATATGCGGCATGGCAGCAGGACAGTGCGGGCATTGCACAGGGGATTGCTACAGAGATTATCAGGTTTCATGTGCGGGCAAACAGTGATTCGGAAGCAGACCAGCAGTTAAAGCTTCAGGTGAAAGACCGTGTCGTTACATATATGGAGCCGTTGTTAAGGGAGTCACAGGATATTGAACAGTCCAGACAGATTTTAGAGGAACAGACGGAAAATATCCGTACACTTGCGTTAGATACCCTGCGGGAAGCGGGCAGTGATTATGATGTGGCAGTTTATTTTGAAAATAGTTATTTTCCGATGAAGTCATACGGCGATGTGACATTTCCGCCCGGAGAATACGAGGCATTCCGTATTGACATTGGAGCTCACGACGGAAAAAACTGGTGGTGCGTGTTATACCCGCCGCTCTGCTTTGTGGATACGTCTTACGGCGTGCTTCCGGATACCTCAAAAGATACTTTAAAGAATATTTTGACAGAAGATGAATATAATGCTATAACTAATACCCGGGTTGAGTACCGGTGTAAGTATTTAACCTTTTTAAACCGCCTGTTTGCGGAGAAAAAGTGAAAGCGTGCATATGGTTTTACGGCTGTGAGGCGGATTATTTGAAATGATGAATGAAAAGTATAATAAAGATAGAGAAAAGCCGCCCTGTGCGGCAGAATGGAGAAGAAATCCTATGGGAAGACAGGAGCCAATCGGCGTATTTGACTCAGGAGTAGGCGGACTTACCGTGGCGCGGGAAATCATGCGTCAGATTCCGAATGAACGGATTGTATATTTCGGTGATACGGCAAGAGTTCCTTACGGCAGTAAATCAAAAGAAACCGTGACAAAGTATTCCAGACAGATTATACGGTTTTTGCAGACAGAAAATGTAAAAGCAATTGTCATTGCGTGTAATACAGCCAGTGCATTTGCGCTGGATACCATGCAGAAGGAGTTTGACCTACCGATTATCGGGGTGGTAAAGCCGGGGGCAAAAATGGCGGCACAGACCACAAAAAACGGTAAAGTCGGTCTGATTGGGACGGAAGGCACAATCCGCAGCGGTGTTTATGCGGAATTTATCAAATCCTTCAAACCGGATGTAGAAGTTATCGGAAAAGCATGTCCGCTGTTTGTACCGCTGGTTGAGGAAGGCATGTGGCATGATACAATTACGGATCAGATGGCACAGCGGTACCTGGAAGGCTTAAAACAGCAGGATATTGACACGCTGATTATGGGCTGCACCCATTATCCGTTGTTACGTTCCACGATTCAGAAGACGATGGGTGAGCATGTCAATCTGGTTAATCCGGCATATGAAACGGCGATTGAATTAAAAAATGTGTTAGAACGGGAAAGCCTTGCCAATATTTGTGAGGTAGACAGTCCGTCTTCAATGTATCGTTTTTATGTCAGTGATGCAGCAGACAAGTTTAAGGCATTTGCCAATGCAATTCTGCCGTTTGACATTACCATGACACAGCAGATTAACATCGAACAGTATTAGGAGAAACCATGAAAGAAAAAGTATATATCAATATCAAGGGACTGCAGCTTGCTGCGCAGAATGTACCGCGCGATTATGAAGAGGATGAGGATGACCCGGTTGAAGTGATTAATGTCGGTCGTTACCGGATTATCAATGGCAAAGAATACATAAAATACGACGAGGTCTTAGAAGGAACGACAAAAAAATGTACAAGTACCATTAAAATTGCGGGAAATTCGGTTGAGGTTACAAAAAAAGGTCCTGTAACCGCACACCTGTCTTTTGTGCCGGGCGAAAAAACGATGACCTTTTACGAAACACCGTATGGTAATATCTACCTTGGCATTTTTTCGAGAAGCGTTGATATGCAGCGCACAGAGGATAAGCTGACAATCAGTATTGATTACGCGCTGGAGTTAAATTACGAACAGGTATCAGACTGTAAGGTAGATATTGAAATCAGTTCCAAAGGAAAATTTTCGCTGCTTTCATAGCGTTTTGCGGGAGGAGTTACAAATGTTATTCAGTAAAAAAGATTTACAAAAGCTCATCATTCCACTGATGTTTGAACAGCTGCTTGCAGTCAGTGTCGGCATGGTGGATACATTAATGGTCAGCCAGGCAGGAGAAGCTGCGATTTCAGGCGTGGCACTGGTGGATAATATTAACAGACTGATTATTCAGGTCATGGCAGCACTGGCAACAGGTGGTGCTGTTGTATGCAGTCAGTTTGTCGGAAAAGGAAAAGAAGAAGGCGCGAAGAAATCGGGCGCACAGTTAGAAACTGTGCTGCTCGTTTTTTCTGTCTGTATGACACTGCTTTCTTTAATCGGAACGAGAGGGCTGCTGCATGCGGTATTCGGAAATGTGTCAGAAGATGTTATGGACAGTGCAGTGCTTTATTTTACGGTAACATCGCTGTCGTTCCCGTTTTTAGGCATTTACAATGCGGGGGCTGCGATATTTAGAAGCATCGGCAACAGTAAAATCAGCATGCAGATCAGTCTGCTGATGAATGTGATTAATATTGTGGGAAATGCCATATTTGTATTTGGTTTCCACTGGGCGGTATTTGGTGTGGCACTGGCAACGCTGCTTAGCCGGATCGTGGCAGGCATAGTGATTACTCTGCTTGTCTGCGGAAAGACCAATCCAATCCGCATTGACAAATGGTCGGAATTAAAGCCGGACGGCAGTATTATTAAGAAAATTCTTGCAATCGGTATTCCAAGCGGCGTCGAAAACGGAATGTTCCAGATTGGAAAGCTTGCTGTAACCAGTATGGTTGCAACGTTTGGCACGGCATCAATTGCCGCCAATTCCGTAGGCTATACGGTGATTGATTTTGCCAATATTCCGGGAAATGCAATGGGACTGGCACTGATTACGGTTGTCGGACAGTGTATTGGTGCCGGTGAAAAAAAGCAGGCAAAGCAGTATACGAAAAAGCTCGTCGGACTGGCATATCTGGGTGACTGGATATGCAATATTGCGTTGTTTTTACTGGCGGGAACGATTGCAAAGTGTTTTCACTTATCACCGGAAGCCGTGCGGATTGCTGAGCAGATATTACACTGCTTTGCCGTTACATCCCTGTTTATCTGGCCGCTGTCCTTTACCCTGTCAAATGCGCTGAGAGCAGCGGGAGATGCAACCTTTACCATGATTGTAAGCATCGCTTCAATGTGGATATTCCGTGTCGGCAGTTCGTATTTCTTTGGCATCGTGCTGCAGATGGGTGTACTTGGTATATGGATTGGCATGTTTGTAGACTGGGGTGCAAGATCAGCACTGTTTGGCTGGCGGTTTTTAAGCGGAAAATGGCTTCAGAGGAAAGCATTGGCATAGGAAAATAGTCCGAAAAAAAGCTTCTGTTACTTGTTTTTTAATCCAGATTGTAATAAAATATAAATATTAATAGTCAGGATAAACGAAGGAGGACTTTGAGATGGACGACAGGGTATTGGAGAAGAAAAAGGGACTGAATCTGATGACAAAGATTCTTATTACGGCATTAATACCGCTGATTTTGATTGTAGTGCTTGCAGGTGTGTCAATTCATTCGGTCGGTTCAGTGGTTGCCAAAAAACTGGTCATGCATGAAATGCAGACAGCATCCTATGCATTGGAGATGACATTCGACAGCTTAGGCAGTGGTGATTACCACAGTGATGGTACAAATCTTTATAAGGGGAACTATAATCTGAACTCAAATAATCAGACAATTGACGATTTTAAAAAGAAGACCAATGTGGATGTAACCGTATTTTGGAAGAAGACACGTATGGTAACAAGCGCTATTGACAAAGATGGGAAGCGTGTTACAGGGACTGCCATTCCGGACAGTGTTTATGATAAAGTAATGCAGGATGGAAAGTATTTCTCCGATAATGTGGATATTGAAGGTACAGAGTATTACGGTTATTATGAGGCTTTAAAAAATGCAGATGGCAGCAGTCAGGCAATTATTTTTACAGGAATGCCTTCAAGTGATGTAAAAGCAATTTATAAAAAACGTCTGGTTAACACAACGGTATTTATGATTATAATTACGCTGATGGCCTGTGCACTGCTTGCTGTGGTTATAACATTTATCGTGAAAGCAATTACAAAGGTAATCGGACATCTGGATGAAGTGGCAGATGGGAAAATGGATTTTAAAATCAGTGAAAAGCTTTTACAAAGAAGTGATGAAATTGGTAATATTGCGCGTTCAGTCCATACCCTGATAGGAGGGCTGGCTTCTATTGTTGTAAATATCCATCACTCAACAGGAGAACTGGCTGAATTTAAAGATGATTTTCAGAAAAAATTTGAAACGATTAATAATTCTATTTCAAATGTAAATGTGGCTGTGGATGAAATTGCAAATGGAGCGACAAGCCAGGCGGATGAAACGCAGAAAGTAAGCAGCCAGATTAATGATATGGGTGATGCCATTACAAAGACCTCCCAGAATGTCGATTCACTGACACAGAGTACTGAACAGATGAAGGAACATAATGAACAGCTGGATACAACCATTCAGGAACTGATGGCAATCAGTGACAGAAATAAAGAATCTTTAGCTGCAGTTTATAACCAGACCAATGAAACCAATCAGTCTGTTATGCATATTGGTAATGCCGTAGATATGATTACGGATATTGCAGGTCAGACTAATCTGCTTTCATTAAATGCGAGCATTGAAGCCGCAAGAGCAGGTGAATACGGAAAAGGCTTTGCCGTTGTTGCAGACCAGATCAGACAGTTAGCAGACCAGTCTGCCAATACTGCAAAAGAAATCGGTGAGATTGTTGCAGAATTGATTGAAAATTCCAATACCAGTGTGGAAACCATGGGGGTTGTCCGACAGGAAATGACCGGACAGTATGAAAAGTTAAATACTACAAAAGACATATTTGAGCATTTGAATGAAGAGGTAAACAATGTAGTAACAGCCATTGAAAGTATTTCTACGGAAGTGGAATCCTTAGATAGATTAAAGGGAGAGGTACTCGGCAGTGCAGAAAGTCTGGCAGCGATTGCCCAGGAAAATGCGGCAAGCACCGAAGAAACATCTGCATCTATGGTGGAACTCGGTGAAATTGTCAACGACTGTAACACAAAGACCAAGCAGCTGGTTGACATTGCAGACAGCATGGAAGAAAACGTACATAAATTCCATGTCGCAAGCATCATCAAAGGTTAGCTGATGTTTTATAATACCGTGAGGAAATGACGATTAGAAAATGTTGGATTTTTTGTGAAGAGTGTGCTATGATAGCCAAAGAAATGGAAGGAATGGTGATAGGGCATGAGTGAGTTTAGTACCGCTGAGATTCATACCAATGAACGTCTGCTTCGTTCAGATGTGACGTTGGAAGAATGCAAAAAAATAGAAAAAGTGTTGCGCAAGAATAATATTTCTTATTTTGAAAAGTGGAAATTTCACACAGGGCTGTTTCATGTAATCAGCAGCCGTAAAAATTCCAAGTGTGATATATACATTCATTCAGATTCCATCGAAAGGGCAAAGCAGGCACTGGGAATCCAGACAACAAAGTAGTTTGTAGTACAATGATGTGCGGCAGTTTTGAAAGAGGATAACCTTTTAAAAACTGCCGCATTTTGATTATTGGAAAAGAATTCCGTAAGGTAAAATGCGGTACAAGAGCCGATTTAGCAGCCGGGCATGCCTGCTGTGAAGATAAAGACAAAAAGGGATTGGAGAAACAAAATGAAAAGGCAGATTTTAAAAGCACTTACAGTATTGCTGATAATATCGGCATTGACAGGCGGCATGGCAGCCTGTGGCAAAAAGGAAAAAGCGCAGATGTCAGACGGAACCTTTACGGTTGGCTTTGATGCGGAATTTCCGCCGTATGGTTACAAAGATGAAAGCGGCGAATATGTCGGTTTTGACTTGGACCTTGCACAGGAAGTCTGTAACCGCAATGGCTGGACACTTGTAAAGCAGCCGATTGACTGGGATTCAAAGGACATGGAATTAAATTCGGGAACCATCAGCTGTATCTGGAACGGATTTACAATGGACGGCAGGGAAGATGAATATACATGGTCTTCTGCCTATGTGGATAATTCACAGGTGGTTGTTGTAAGAGCCGACTCCGGCATTACAAAGCTTTCCGACCTTGCTGGAAAAGTTGTTGTTGTACAGGCGGATTCCTCTGCATTGGCAGCATTTACGGGAGAAGATGCAGAAGAAGCAAACCGTGCGCTTGCGGCAAGCTTTCAGTCCTTACAGCAGGTGTCTGATTATAACAGTGCGTTTATGAATCTGGAATCCGGTTCAGTCGATGCGGTCTGCATGGATATCGGTGTCGCAAAGTACGAACTGGAAGCCCGAGGCAGCAAATATGTGATGTTAAATGAACACGTATCTTCCGAGCAGTATGGCATCGGTTTTAAAAAGGGCAATACCGAATTAAGAAATCAGGTACAGGAAGCGTTAAATGAAATGCTGGCAGATGGTACATTTAACGAAATCGCACAGAAGTGGAAGCTGGAAGAAAGCGTATGTCTGGGACAGAGCGGTGCAGATGAAGTGCTGCTTGCCGAAAACGGACAGACACAGAAGAAAAATTCTGTTGCACAGCTGGGAGAAATCATTGTGCAGTTAAAAAACGGCATGTTTGCCACACTTGGTATTTTTATTCTCACACTGGTGTTCTCACTGCCGCTCGGACTTGTGATTACATTTATCCGTATGAGTAAAGTAAAGCTTTTACAGTGGATTGCAAAGATTTATATTTCAATTATGCGTGGTACGCCGTTGATGCTGCAGCTTCTGGTTGTATTTTTCGGACCATATTACCTGTTTGGCATTTCACTGTCATACTCGTATCGTTTCTATGCAGTTATTATTGGTTTTGCATTAAATTATGCGGCATATTTTGCAGAAATTTACCGCGCCGGTATCGAAGCTGTTCCGGCAGGACAGTATGAAGCCGCCGAGGTGCTGGGATATTCAAAGACACAGACCTTTGTACGTATTATATTCCCGCAGATGGTAAAGCGGGTGATGCCGCCTGTAACCAATGAAGTGATTACCCTGGTAAAGGATACATCGCTTGCCTTTGCACTGGCATACACAGAAATGTTTACGCTCGCAAAACAGGTTGCGGCAACGAATGCAAGCATTATGCCGCTGTTTGTAGCCGGTGTATTTTACTACATTTTCAACTTCTTAGTTGCATGGATTATGGAACAGATTGAAAAGAGCATGCAGTATTACAGATAAATTATAGATAACGTATCTGCGGATTGCCAAAAAGGCAGGCGGCAGGAAGCGTCTGCGGAAATGAGGAATTAAGATGAAATTATTAGAGATGAAGCATGTCGGCAAAAGTTTTGGCGAGCTTGAAGTATTAAAAGATATATCAATGGAAGTGGAAGAAGGCGAGGTTGTAGCAATTATCGGACCATCCGGCTCCGGAAAATCAACTCTGCTTCGCTGTGCAACCCTGCTTGAAACAATGGATAAGGGTGTTTTGAAATACTGTGGGGAAGCGGCAACGGATAATGCGGAGAGAGAAGCCACCCATTACGTATCCAGACAACAGCTGGCACAGTTAAAGAATAATTTTGGACTGGTTTTCCAGAATTTTAATCTGTTCCCGCATTATTCGGTTTTAAAAAATGTGACGGATGCGCCGATACATGTGCAGAAGCGTGACAGGGATGAAGTCTATAAAGAGGCAAGGGAGCTGCTTAGAAAAGTAGGACTTGCAGAAAAAGAAAACAGCTATCCGGGACAGTTATCCGGTGGACAGCAGCAGCGTGTGGCGATTGCCAGAGCGCTTGCCATGAATCCGAAAATGCTCTTTTTTGATGAGCCGACTTCGGCACTGGATCCGGAAATTACAGCCGGTATCTTAAAGGTACTGCGTGAGCTGGCACAGGAAAAAATGACGATGGTGATTGTAACGCATGAAATCGCATTTGCAAGGAAAGTGGCAGACCGTGTTATTTTTATGGACAGCGGTGTGATTGTCGAGCAGGGAAAGCCGGAAGATGTCATTGATAATCCGGATAATGAAAGAACAAAAGCATTTTTACAGAAGCTATCCTAATATGAATCGGAGGAATTATGGGTACAAAACCGGTAAGAATAGATAACAGAAAACGTGAAAAGGCACGCAGGCGCAGACAGACTGCCGCGGCGCGGGCGGCAGTGCTTGCAGCAGCGCTTGTGCTTGTGGCAGTGCTTGTAGTGGCTGGCATTATAAGACATCATAAAAAGACACAGACGGTGCAGAATGATACTTCTGCACAGACGGTATCACAGACAGAAAACGGTACAGATACTGTGCAGGGTCAGCAGACATCTCAGACAGAAGCAGCCGGAGAAACACTTGCAGGCACACAGGTACAGAGTGTGACGGCAAAGGGCTATGCCATTCAGGTGGTAGACGGTGTGACGTATATCGGCGGCGTGATGATTGCCAATAAGTCTTATTCCCTGCCGGAAAGCTATGCACCGGGTGATTTGCTGCCGGAAGTCAAAGAAGCCTTTGCAGTCATGCAGAAAGCCGCTGCCGCACAGGGCTTAAATATTTACATTTCTTCAGGTTACCGCTCATACAGCCGTCAGCAGACACTGTATAACAATTATGTAAAGAGTGATGGAAAGGCACTGGCAGATACGTATTCGTCAAGACCGGGATATTCGGAACACCAGACGGGACTCTGCTTTGATTTAAATACGATTGATGATTCCTTTGGCAATACGAAGGAAAGTGCATGGCTGGAACAGCATGCACAGGAGTACGGATTTATTATCCGTTTTCCAAAGGGAAAAGATGCACAGACCGGCTATCAGTATGAGCCGTGGCACCTGCGTTACTTAGGCATTGACATGGCAACAAAGGTGTATAACAGTGGACTTTCACTGGAAGAATATTTAGGAATTACGTCAGAGTATGCCGACTAGTGTGAAAAATCCATAAATGAAAGATTTTTCACACAGCAATTTGTTTCCGAGTGAAAACAAATTGCCTAATGGCAGATGAGAAATCGCTCAGAATAGGAGTAGTATAATGAAGCTTTTTGTATACAGTATGAGAGAATATGATGAACTGGCCTTTTTTGAGAAGTTCTGTGGGGAATACGGTGTGGAATTCGGGTATACGACACAGACACCGTGCCTTGAAAATGTAGAGCTTGCAAAGGGCTATGATGTTGTGGATATTATCACGACAATTATGGATAAGCCGATGATTGATGCGTTTCATGCGGCGGGAATCCGCTGTATTTCATCAAGAACGATTGGGTATGACCATATAGATACGGAATATGCCCATACGCTTGGCATGGGTGTGACTCATGTAACTTACAATCCGGCGAGTGTGGCGGATTATACCATTATGTTAATGCTGATGGGGTGCCGTAAGGCAAAGCACATTATGGAACGTGCCGCGATTCAGGATTATACGCTCAAAGGAAAAATCGGTAGGGAGTTCAGCGACTGTACGGTTGGTGTAATTGGTACGGGACGCATCGGAAAAACGGTGATTGACCATCTTGGCGGTTTTGGCTGTAAAATGCTTGCTTATGATATTTACGAGCAGGAAGCAGTAAGGGAAAAGGCAGAATACGTAAGCCTTGACAGACTGATTCGGGAAAGTGATATTATTACACTGCACGCACCGGCAACAGATGATAATTATCACATGATTGATACGCAGGCAATTCAGAAAATGAAGGACGGTGTCATTATAATCAATTGTGCGAGAGGTGCGCTGATTGACACGGATGCTTTAATTGAAGGCATTGAAAATGGAAAAGTTGGTTTTGCGGGGTTAGATGTTGTGGAACATGAGAGCGGACTGTATTATTTTAACCGTATGGGTGAACCGCTTGGCAATCCAAAGCTAGCAATCCTGCGTTCCTATTCCAATGTCGTTGTAACACCGCATACCGCATTTTACACGGATGAAGCCGTATCCAATATGGCAGAAAATTCGATTATCGGAGCAATGAAATTTATCAGCGGGGAACACAGCAGTTTTGAAGTCAGGTGATGGCAGATGAGAAATTGCCTGCGCTTGGCATATTTTCATAAAATACGGCTTGAGTACCGGTGTCGAATATTGTATACTAAAGTAAATTGTAAAAAATGGAGGATATAAAGAAAATGCAGGAATTTAAACCATTCAAAGAAGGAAAAGTAAGAGAAGTTTACGATATCGGAGAGAATCTTATTCTTGTGGCAACAGACAGAATATCAGCATTCGACCACATTTTAAAGAATAAGATTACAGATAAGGGTGCAATCTTAACACAGATGTCAAAGTTCTGGTTTGATTACACAAAGGATATTGTAAAGAATCATATGGTTTCTGTAGATGTAAAAGATATGCCGGAATTTTTCCAGTCAGAAAAATACGACGGAAACAGCATGCTGTGCAAGAAGCTGGAAATGCTCCCGATTGAATGTATCGTGCGTGGATACATTACAGGCAGTGGTTGGGAAAGCTACAAGAAGAACGGTACTGTTTGTGGCATCAGCCTTCCGGAAGGTTTAAAGGAATCAGAAAAACTGCCTGAACCGATTTATACTCCAAGTACAAAGGCTGAATTAGGCGATCATGATGAAAATATTTCTTTCGAGCAGAGCGTAGAAGTGTTAGAAAAGCTTTATCCGGGCAAGGGCAGAGATTATGCAACACAGATTAAGGACTGTACAATCAAGCTTTACAAGAAGTGCGCAGAATACGCATTAAGCAAGGGAATTATCATTGCAGATACAAAGTTTGAATTTGGTCTGGATGAGAACGGCAACGTTGTTATCGGTGATGAAATGCTCACACCGGACAGCTCAAGATTCTGGCCGTTAGAAGGATACGAAGCAGGAAAGTCACAGCCGTCATATGACAAGCAGTTCGTAAGAGACTGGTTAAAAGCAAATCCAGACAGCGACTACCTCCTCCCGGACGATGTAATCGATAAGACAATTGCAAAATATAAAGAAGCATTTGAATTATTAACAGGCAGAAAATTCGCTTAACTGTAAATGATGGAGCCAAAGCGTAAATAAAAGCAGGGAAGAACCCAAATAAGCCGAAGTCAAGTAACACGGTAAATTTTTTCCTATAATGTTCCGACTGCCACGCTCTTCCCTCATGGAGCCAAAGCGTAAATAAAAGCAGTGCAGTACCAAAATAAGCCGAAGTCAAGTAACACGGTAAATTTTTGCCTATAATGTTCCGACTGCCATGCTCTCCCCTCATGGAGCCAAAGCGTAAATAAAAGCAGTGCAGTACCAAAATAAGCCGAAGTCAAGTAACACGTTGAGGCGTTTTTGGTACTGCACTGCTTTCTTATTTTTACACTTTATGCGAAATGAAACGTATCCTTCAATCCCTTCCACAGCTGATCCTTATCGCTGAGTAACAGCTTCGTGCCGTCATCAAGGCTGTAGCCGTCTCCGGACGGAGTGCCGTTATAGGAGCCGGTAAGCTTGGGCCATACAATTCCGATTTCCGGGTCATTCCATGCGAGACCGCCCTCGTCATTCGGGTGGTAGAAGTCCGTACATTTATAGCAGAATTCTGCGGTATCGCTTAATACTAAAAATCCGTGTGCAAAGCCTTCCGGGATATAAAACTGCTTTTTATTTTCTTCAGAAAGCTCCACACCGAACCACTTGCCGTATGTTTGGCTGTTTTCACGTAAATCCACGGCAACATCAAAAACGCAGCCTTTGATGACACGTACCAGTTTGCCCTGTGGGTACTGCTTCTGAAAATGTAAACCGCGCAGAACACCCTTTGAAGAAGCAGACTGGTTGTCCTGTACGAACTGCATTGTAAGTCCGGCTTCCTCCATATCCTTTTGATTGTAAGTTTCCATAAAATATCCGCGTGAATCGCCGTGAACGGTTGGTGTAATCACGCACAGGCCTTCAATTCCGCCTGCATTTTTTTCAACCTGAATCTGTCCCATATTATACTCCATTCCGCAGGCATCTTGATGCCGGAGAAATCGCAAGTCAAATGAATATTTGACTTTGCGATAAAAAGCGACTTTGTGACGCCTGCGGCACAAAGTGCTATGCGAAAATCTTTAATATATGGATTTTCGCATTTTCCTCCATTCCTGAGCGACTTTGTCGCGAAGATGCGATGAGAAATTCGCGCAGGCGATTTCTCATCTGCAATCATGGAGATTTGTTTTCGCTCAGAAACAAATCTCCGTGTGAAAAATAAGCGCATCAGCGTTATTTTTCACACTTCTCCATTCCACGGGCATTTTCATGCCCTTGTTATTACAAAATTTCTTTCAAATATCGTTTTAGTGCATCCTGCCATGTCGGAAGCGGAGTAAATCCGTTTTCAACAAGCTTGTGCTTATCCAGACGGCTGTTAAACGGTCTTGCGGCTTTGGAAATGCCGTATTCCGCCGTGGTAACAGGAGCAACTGTTAAATGTCCGCTGTCATATTCACTGTGTCCTAAAGCCACAGCTTCGGCAAAAATAGCCGTCGCGAAGTCATACCAGCTGATAAAGCCGCCTTCGTTGGTTGCGTGGTAGTAACCGTATTTGTCGGTTTCAATCATATCGACAAGCAGGCGTGCCAAATCAAACGTATAAGTCGGTGTGCCAATCTGGTCATTGACAACCGTCAGTTTATCGTGGTTTGCGCCGACCTTTAACATCGTTTTGATAAAGTTATTGCCGTTTAGACCGAATACCCATGCAATACGGACGATAAAATACTTGGAAAGCAGACCGGAAACGGCGAGTTCCCCGTCTAATTTGCTCTGTCCGTACACATTTAACGGTGCATAGTCCTTACAGTCCGGTTTCCAGCTGTCAGTTCCCTGACCGTTAAATACATAGTCGGTTGAAATATACATGCAGGCAATATTCAGATGTTTACACATTTTAGCGATATTTTCCGTACCGACGGCGTTGACAAGATGGACTTTTTCCTGATTTTCGGCATCTTCTGCGGCATCGACAGCCGTCCATGCGGCACAGTGAATGACCGCTTCCGGAGAAACCGCTGTCAGTGTCTTTTCAACACTGGCAAAGTCCGTAATGTCCATTTCTTCAATATCAACACCGACAACAGTGTGTCCGCGTTTTTCAAGTTCATTTACAACGTCATGTCCGAGCTGTCCTTTGACACCGGTAACAAGCACTTTCATAAATTTATGTCCTTTCTATTAGCGGTTTTTATACATTTTTTCATAGTAATCCTGATATTCGCCGGAAATAATGGTTTTCCACCAGTCCTGATTGTCCAGATACCACCGGATGGTTTTCTTAATGCCGTCTGCGAACTTTGTTTCAGGAAGCCAGCCCAGTTCATTGTGAATCTTTGTCGGGTCAATGGCATAGCGCATATCGTGTCCTTTACGGTCGGTTACATAAGTAATCAGGCTTTCCGGTTTGCCAAGCTCCTTGCAGATAATCTTTACGATATCTATATTTTTCATTTCGTTGTGGCCGCCGATATTATAAACCTCACCGACACGTCCCTTGTGAATAATTAAATCAATCGCCTTACAATGGTCTTCCACATAGAGCCAGTCACGCACATTTTCACCTTTTCCGTAAACAGGAAGCGGCTTGTCGTTTAAAGCATTTGCAATCATTAACGGAATCAGCTTTTCCGGGAAATGATACGGACCGTAGTTGTTGGAACAGCGGCTGATTGTTACCGGCAGGCCGTAAGTTCTGTGGTAGGCAAGCACCAGTAAATCCGCACCGGCCTTTGAGGAACTGTAAGGACTGCTGGTGTGAATCGGCGTTTCTTCCGTGAAGAATAAATCCGGTCTGTCAAGCGGCAGGTCGCCGTATACTTCATCGGTAGAAACCTGATGATAACGTGTAATGCCGTATTTGCGGCAGGCGTCCATTAAAACGGCAGTACCTTTGATGTTCGTATCCAGAAAGATTTCCGGGTTTTCAATAGAGCGGTCAACATGGCTTTCAGCGGCGAAGTTGACAACGATATCCGGCTTTTCTTCTTCAAAAAGACGGTAAACGGCCTCACGGTCCGTAATGCTTTCCTTTACAAAACGGAAATTCGGGTTGTCCATGACAGGCTCTAACGTTGATAAATTTCCGGCATAGGTTAGGCAGTCTAAGCAGACAATCCGGTAATCCGGGTATTTGTTTAACATATGAAAAATAAAGTTGCTTCCGATAAATCCGGCACCGCCGGTTACAATAATAGTCATAAATCCTCCTTTAGTGCAGTACATCCATATATTTGCCGTCTAAGACATCTTTTAAATACTGTCCGTACTGGTTTTTCTTTAACAGTTCATAAACCTTTAAAACATCTTCCTTTGAAATCCAGCCGTTTAAATAAGCGATTTCTTCAAGGCAGGCAATCTTTCTGTGCTGGTGCTGTTCAATTGTTTTTACAAAATTGGTAGCTTCGACAAGGCTTTCGTGTGTTCCGGTATCCAGCCATGTAAAGCCTTGTCCTAAAAGCTCGACATTTAACTGGTTTTCTTCCAGGTATATGCGGTTTAAATCAGTAATTTCAAGTTCGCCGCGCGCACTTGGCTTTAAATTTTTAGCGTATTTAACAACGCGGTTGTCATAAAAATACAGGCCGGTAACACAGTAATTGCTCTTTGGCTTTGCCGGTTTTTCTTCAATGGATACGGCTTTGCCATTTTTGTCAAATTCTACAATACCGAACCGCTCCGGGTCGTCTACGTAGTAGCCAAAAACGGTGGCACCTCTGCCGCTTTCGGCATTTTCAATCGCGGCTTTTAAACGTTTCTTTAAACCGTGTCCGGCAAAAATGTTATCGCCGAGTACCATGGCAACACTGTCATCACCGATAAATTCTTCACCGATAATAAATGCCTGTGCCAGTCCGTCCGGGCTTGGCTGTTCTTTGTAAGATAAGCGGACACCAAACTGGCTGCCGTCGCGCAGCAGTTCCTGAAAACGCGGTAAATCCTGTGGCGTTGAAATAATTAAAATGTCGCGGATGCCGGCATTCATGAGTACGGACAGCGGATAGTAAATCATCGGCTTATCGTAAACCGGCAGCAGCTGTTTTGAAGTGACCATTGTCAGCGGATAAAGACGTGTGCCTGAACCGCCTGCTAAAATAATTCCTTTCATAAAACCTCCAGTCTTTTGTAGAAACAGTAAATGCTTTGTTCTAAAATCAGGTAAATAAATTTTGTCAATATACCCAGTATAAAAGATGACGTTACGTCACCTTCAAGCTTTTTCCGGAAAATTTTATGAAAGAATTTCTATATTTTATTCCGGCAGATAAAAAGCCCTGCCGATTTTGTAATATGAAAGCCTTTGCAGGTTTTCTTTTCTACAAAGCGGCGGAAATCCTGATAACGTTCCAATAAGTACTGGTTCTGGTTGCCGTGGCAGGAAAGAATATATTCAATCAGCGGTGCCGCATCTGTGACATATAAGGCATCGTCATAGAGCTGTGTTGAAATTTCTGAAAAATACGGTGCAAGGAGTTCTGCGCCGTTTTCAAGCCCAAACCGTGCATACAGGGCATCACCGGATAACTGGATACGGCTGTCAAACTCCTGGACGAGTGCCGTGATTTCCTGCATATGGGAAGCACCGTAGGTACTGCATAGAAACCTTCCTCCGGGAACTAATATGCGGGATACTTCACGACAGACTTTTGAAATATCCTTACAGTAAAACAGCACATGATTGGCAATCACAAGGTCAAAGCTGTCTGAGGCGAATGGAATCCGGTGGCAGTCAAATGCCTGAAAAGCAAAGCGGGAATCATTGCCAATGCGCCTTCTGACATCACGCAGCATGCCTTCCGAAATATCGGATAAGACAACGGAAATATTTTGCGGGAGTTTTGCCATATTTTCACTCCAAAGCGTTCCGTCCCCGCAGCCGATTTCTAAAATGCGTATGCCGTCTGTGATTTTACAGTTGTGGTAAATCCATGGAAACCACCCCGTCTGGTTTTTGGAATACATTTCATGCAGACGGATACGGGCAGAAATATTGCTGGCATTCTGATATTGTGTTTTTAAACTTTTTTCCATGCCGGTCAGGTGAATCAGGTGCAGCATCTGACTCCAGTTGACCGTGTGGTTCTGCTCAATTGCATGGGAAGTATCCTGAATTGCCTGTTTCACCAGCTGCATCTGCTCAATTTTATCGTCAATCAGTTTTAATTGAAGATTTAAGGCATTCTGCATCAGGTGATAATCGGTATCGTTAATTGTCATTTCACGGATATCTTCCAGAGAAAAACCCAGATATTTTAACAGCAGAATCTGCTGAAGCCGCACAAAGTCCTCATCAGTATAAAAACGCGCACCGGCTTCATTTATATAGGAAGGTTTTAAAATATTCTGCTGGTCGTAATAGCGGATTGTCCGTACTGATACTTCTGCCATATGGGCAAACTGACCGGACGTATAATAACCGGGAAGCTTCATAATTGATACTCCTTTCCGCAGGTATTTTAATGCATACACTTTTTCCTAGACACTACCACATTTTTATAAAAAAAGCAAAGACCTGTGCGCCAGCACAAAAAACTTTGTTTTTCAAGACATTGTGAATGGATACAGGAGGTGCTAAACTTTCAATCAGATTCAAACAAACAAAAGCACAGCACCGCAGGAAGCGGTAGAAAAGGAGGGGCATTATGGTAATGATTCGGGCGATTATCAGACCGGAGAAAGTAGACGAAACCTTAAAGACACTGGCAGATGCAGGATATCCGGCAGTAACCAAAATCGAAGTATATGGACGAGGCAAGCAAAAGGGCTTACAGGTCGGCTCCGTATTCTATGATGAGCTTCCGAAGGAAATGCTGATGATTGTCGTGGACGATGAAGTAGAAGAAAAGGTTTGTTCTTTGATTATCGGAACGGCAAGAACCGGCGAAGGCAATTTCGGTGACGGACGAATTTTTGTAACACCGATTAAGAAAGCCTATACAATCAGTTCAAAGACAGAAGGACTGTAGAAAGGCAGGGAATGTTATGGTAGAAATTATCGCAATTGTGCGGCCGAACAAAACGGCAGAAACCAAACAGGCACTGCTTGACATCGGAAAGCCGGGATTCACATGCGTGAGAGTCAGCGGCAGAGGAAAACAGGCAGTGGTACGGACCTTTATGGACGGTTCGGTCATTACAACAGGATTAAACAATAAAAGAATGTTTATTATAGAAGCAGAAAATCAGGACGAACAGCTGATTGTTCATAAATTGATGGAAGTCAACTGTACCGGCGAACATGGCGATGGCAGAATCTTCACGGTAGATTTGCAAAGCTCTTACAGTGTAAGAGAAGGAAAGGTCATGACAATTTAATACATGAATAAAGGAAGCAAAGGGGCTTGACAGGAATAAATCCGTCAGGCTCCTTTTTGTCCGGCTATTTGTTTGTGAGCAAAAACAAATAGCTATGATGAAAAAATTTGCTCGGAAATGAGGATTAGGTATGAAGAAAAAGAAAAAAATTTCAACAGAACGGATTATTTCCGTGTGTGCAGTCATTTTATTTTTTGCCGCATGGTATCTGGTAACGGCACTGGAACTGGTTGACCCGAAGCTGATTCCGACACCGAAGGCAACATGGGATTCATTTGTAGAAGTTTTAACACAAGGATATAAGGGACACACCTTATTACAGCATTTGGGAACCAGTATGGAACGACTTTTAAAAGCCTTCCTGCTTTCCGTAGTAACGGCTGTACCGCTTGGACTTTTAAGTGGTTTTAGTTCCAAAATCAAGGCATTTGTCGAACCGTTTATCGAATTTTACAGACCACTGCCGCCGCTGGCTTACTACACGCTGCTGACACTGGCACTCGGTATCGGTAACAGTTCAAAGATTGCACTGTTATTCTTAGCCTGCTTTGCACCGATTTATGTGGCATGTGTATCGGCAGTCGCAAGAATTAAGGAAGATTATATCAATGCCGCCTATACGGTCGGCGCAACCCGGATGCAGGTGTTCTGGAGTGTGATTTTACCTTCCTGTGCAGCCGAAATCTTTGTTGGATTAAGAACTGCTATCGGTGTAGCATATTCCACACTGGTAGCCGCCGAAATGGTAGCCGCATCTTCCGGTATCGGCTGGATGGTTGTTGATGCGGGCAACTGGTTTAGAAATGACATTATCTTTGTCGGTATTTTCGTTATGGGCTTTACGGGCCTTTTCATTGACTGGCTTTTAAAATTCCTTGAAAAGAAGCTGGTTCCGTGGAGTGGCAAGGACTGATAAAAATAGATGACAGAAGCAAAAAACAGGGATTAAAGAAAGGAGAAAACATTATGAGAGTAAAGAGATTGGTAAGTCTGGCACTGGCAGGTATGCTTGCAGCATCGGTTGCATTAACAGGGTGCGGCAGTAAAAAGGAAGCAACGACATCGGACGGTAAGACCATCGTAAAAATCGGCACACAGCAGATGCCAAATGATGAAGGCATTGCAAAGGCAATGAATTATTTTCAGGAGGAAATGGGCGACAGTGTCAGCGTGGAAATTGTGGAATTTAGTTCCGGCAAAGATGTAAACACGGCACTGGCAGCAGGAAGCATTGACTTCGGACTGGAAGGTTCGTGTCCGGCTTCGCTTGCAATCGCACAGGATTTGGGCGTGGAATTAATCTGGATTCATGAAGTTTTAGGTGATGTGGAATCCCTTGTTGCAACAAATACCTCCGGTATTAACAGTGTAGCGGATTTAAAGGGTAAAAAAGTGGCAGTTCCGTTTGCATCCACAGCACATTTTTCACTTTTAAAGGCAATGGAAAATGCCGGACTAAGTGCATCGGATGTAACGGTACTGGATATGCAGCCGGATAAAATCTACGCTTCATGGAACAGTGGAGATATTGATGCGGCTTATATCTGGGAGCCGACATTATCCCAGTTATCCAATAAGAAAACTGTAATAACAAGCGGTGAACTTGCAAAAGCCGGATATATGACCTCCAATGTTGAAGTGGTCCGTACAAAGTTTGCAGAAGCACACCCGGATATTGTAGCCGCTTATGTAAAGGCACTTGATAAATCCGTATCCATGTATAAGAACGATGAAAGCACCGCAATTAAGACGATTGCAGAAGCAATGGAACTGACAGAAGACAATGCAAAATTCCAGATGAGCGGTTCGACATGGCTGACAGGCAGTGAACAGATTTCCTCAACGTATCTTGGAACAAGCAGTGCAAAGGGTGCTGTGGTACAGAACCTTTACGACACGGCAGAATTTTTAAAGACACAGGGCAGTATTACAAAAGTACCGGACAAGTCCGTATTTGAAAAGGCAGTGAATCCGAAGTACATTGAAACCGCATTGGGTAAGTAATGTCAGACAGAGAGAGGTGAAGGTTATGGCAAGTGAAATCAAAAGGGAAACGGTCGTTTCCATAAAAGATGCGTATTTAAGATACACCAGTGAAAAGGGAAGTGTGACAGCACTTGAAAATGTCAATCTGGAAATTGAAAAGGGTGAGTTTATCTGTGTATTAGGCCCGTCCGGCTGTGGCAAGAGTACACTGCTTAAAATCATAGCAGGATTTCATCAGCCGACAGAAGGAACGGCAATGATGGGTGATACGCCGATTACAGGACCGTCTGCAGACCGCGGGGTTGTTTTCCAGACACCGACATTGTATCCATGGTTAAATATTTATCAAAATGTGGAATACGGACCGAAAATGCGTAAAGTTCCAAAAGATGAGCGCGAAGCAGATGTTAAAAAGTATCTGGAGCTGGTTGGCTTAAAGGATTTTGCAAAGCAGAAGCCGTATGAATTATCCGGCGGCATGAAGCAGAGAGCCTCTCTTGCAAGGGTGCTTGTCAACCAGCCGAAGATGATTCTCATGGATGAGCCGTTTGGCGCGCTTGATGCCTTAACCAGACAGAACATGCAGACGTTAATCCGTGAAATCTGGAATAAGACCGGCAATACGATTTTCCTGATTACACACGATGTTGATGAAGCGCTGGCACTGGCAACAAGAGTAATCGTCATGTCTTCAAGACCGGGACGGATTGTCAAAGAATTTCATACGGATTTTACCTACGATATCGTAGGCACGAATCAGGAAAGTGCAAAATATACACAGGAATATATGCATATCCGTGAGGAAATATTAAGCATTATTAATACGCAGAATGCGGCATTGACGGCAGATGCCATTTAAAACACAAAGCAAAGCGGGCAGAAAATTATTTTTGTCCGCTTATTTGTGCGTATTAAAAAAATATAAAAAGTCTAAAAAAATCCGAAATAAAGCGTTACAAATTCTTATTTTTATGATAAATTATAGTATATATATGCAACCACGGGTGTATTGTAGTGACAAAGGGGAGATTCATATGAATAAGAAAGTGTATTGTAAGCGTACAAAAGCGTTTTACAGAATCTTTGCGGCAGCAGCGTGCAGTCTGCTGCTGGCAGGGTGTCAGGCACAGAAGCCGGACGATTATGCAACCAATCAGGGTTATTCTGACAACAGTACCGTATCGGTACAAAATACCACAGGCATTACAAAAGAAAATATCAAAGTCGGGGTCATTCATTTGTCTGATCCGGCAGAGGGAAGCGGCTATACCTATACACATGATTTAGGAATTCAGGGGATGCAGCAAAACCTCGGACTTTCAGATGACCAGATTATACGCAAAATCAATGTCGATGACAGTGATGCACAAAAGACACGCACTGCGATTCAGGAGTGTATTGATGCGGGCTGTAATATCATATTTTCCACAAGCTGGGGCTATATGCAGACAACCGCAGAAATAGCGGAACAGTATCCGTCTGTGTATTTTTCACACGGCACGGGTTATTTAAGCAACGGTAAAAATTTTAACAACTATTTCGGAAAAATCTATCAGCCGCGGTACTTAAGCGGAATTGTGGCAGGCATGAACACCAAAACTAATAAAATCGGCTATGTTGCCGCAATGGATTCTTCCAATTCAGAGGTTACGGGCGGTATTGATGCTTTCGCACTGGGTGTATATTCTGTCAATCCGGATGCACAGATTTACGTTAAGGTAACAAACAGCTGGTACAGTCCGGAAGCGGAAAAAGCCGCTGCAGCGACATTGCTTGATATGAACTGTGATGTGATTACACAGCACTGTGACACGCTTTATCCCCAGACACTGGCACAGGAGCGGGGCGTTTACAGTATCGGTTATAATTCGGATATGAGTAAAAATGCGCCAGATGCCTGTTTATGTAGTGTCATCTGGAACTGGAGTGCTTATTACACCTCTGCGGTACAGAGTGTTCTGGACGGAACGTGGGACGGCAGTAATTATTACGGCGGCATGAATGAAAATCTGGTCAGCATTACGGAACTGGCAGATTTTTGTGCGGCAGGGACAAAACAGAAGGTGGACGAAGCCAAACAGCAGATTTTATCCGGGAAAAACGGTGTGTTTGACGGTGTCATTGAAACCAATACGGGAGAAACCGTAGGCGAACAGGGTAAAACACTGGATGCCGCAACGATTACCGGCAAAATCAACTGGTACTTTAAAACCGTTCACGTTGTCGAATAGGGGGAATTACAGATGAGTATTAAAAAGAAAATTTTATCCATTACCATTATACCGGTGCTGCTTTTAGGCATTGTATCCATTTTTTTAACCTTTACCACGGTAAAAGGTGCATTAATCAATCAGATTGAGGAAGCGCTAAAAGGCACTGCGGCGGCGACACTGGCGGCATATGACCAGAATACGGGCGATTACCTACAGACCAGCAATGGCGATATCTGGAAGGGCAGCTATAACATTTCCAAGTCGGAAAGTCTGGTAGACCGTATCAAAAAGAACACGGATATGGATGTGACATTTTTCTACGGAAACGAACGCATTATGACTTCGGCTGCGGACTCGGATGGAAACCGTATTTTAGGTTCACCGGCGGGCGATGTGATTATTACAAAGGTTCTGCAAAACGGCGAAGAATATTTCAGCGAAAACGTATCATTAGAAGGAAATATAAATTATGGCTATTACATGCCGGTTTATCAGAATGGTTCGGACAGCGAGATTATCGGCATGGTCTTTGTCGGTACGAATAAGGCGCAAAAAGATGCGGTCATCAACAAGATTCTCGGCAGTATTGTTATGGCGGTGATTGTGATTATGCTTGTGTGTATTGCATTTGCCATGAAAATAGCATTGTCTATGAGCAGTAATATCCAAAGCAGTATCCAGGTTGTTGAGGAGCTGGCACAGGGCAACTTAAAAGTATGGGTAGATGAAAAGCTGCTTGCAAGAAAAGATGAAATTGGTGCACTCTCGAAAGTAACGATTACACTCCGTGATGCCATGCAGTCTGTTATCCGTGAAATTTCAGAAAATGCAAAGCATCTGTCAACGGCATCGGATGTGCTGGGGATGGCAGCAGACACCACCAACGGCACGATGACACAGGTTAAAGATACAGTGGCAATGATTGTGGACAATTCCACACAGCAGGCAGAAACCTCTAAGAATACGTCTGAGCAGATGAAGCTGATGGGTGAAAATATAACGCAGACAGCGCAGGAGGTCGGCATATTAGATGAAAATGCACAGCAGATGCAGCAGTCCGGCAGCAGAGCCGCAGAAACGCTGATGAAGCTGATGAAAATTAACGGAGAAGTGGAACATACGATTAAAGAAGTGCAGGAGCAGACGAACAGAACGAATGACTCCGTCAATAAAATTTACGAAGCAACAGCACTGATTACATCAATTGCGGAAGAAACCAATCTGTTAAGCCTGAATGCTTCAATTGAGGCGGCAAGGGCAGGAGAAAGCGGCAGGGGCTTTGCCGTAGTTGCTGATCAGATTAAAAAGCTGGCAGACCAGTCCAACGAATCGAGCCGTGAAATCGGTGAAACTACGCAGGTACTTATGGAGGATTCTGCAAAAGCCGTGGAAAATATGCAGCAGATGCAGCAGATTCTACAGAATCAGAGTGAAAGCATGCAGGCAACTCAAAATATTGTTGAAGAAGTCCTGTCGGGAATCCGCAGTTCAATGTCTGGTATCGGGCAGATTAAGACAAGTACAAAGCGGCTGGACGATTCACGCAGTGAAGTTGTTGAAGCAGTGTCCGCACTTTCAGAAATTGCCGGCAATAATGTTGAAGGCACAAAAAAGACATACGATGAAACAGAAGCAGTTGCAGGCACTTTCAAACAGGTGTATGAAAGTGCCGAACAGCTCCGTCAGATTGCCGAACAGCTTGTACAGAGCATTGATTATTTTAAAATGTAAAAAAGAGATTGAATTTCACACAGCAATGTGCTAAACTCAGCAATAAATAAAAAAGATAAACCGTTGAATAAGAGTAGTAGCATGAGCGTAAGAGATTACAGAGAACTGCATGTGGTGAGAAAGCAGTATTTCCGGTTCATGTGAATGGACTTATGAGGGCAGCCTGAAATGATAGTAGGAGCTGACGGAAACTCTAACCGTTATGATGAGAGCATATCGTCTGACTGTAGTAATCGCCGTTTTGACGGACTATAGAAAGACTGTATGTGAGATTTCCATACAGGTGGCGTGCAGAAAAGATTTCTGTTCCTTTAGGGAACGGAAATCTTTTTTTTATTTCGGTTTGTAACAAAAAGAAAAGAGGAAAGACCATGAAGGAAAAGACACAAAACGCAGGCAAAGGCGCATCCCTTGCAATGGGTGTTGCATTTGTCGGATTCACAACACAGTTTGGCGGCGGCTTTGCCTCCGGCGCACAGATTTACCAGTATTTTATTCACTATGGCTTTTGGGCATTGCTTACACCGTTTATTGCGCAGGCATTACTGTCACTGTTTTACTGGTATGGCATGCGGTATGCGTACCGTCATAAGACGTACGACTACAGAAGTTTCTGCGACAGCTTTTATGGAAAAACAAGAGTAGTATTTTCAAATCTCTATGAAATCGAATATTTTGTCATGGCCTGCATGGCACCGGCAGTGTTCGGACTGCTTGCCGTAGCCTACCAGCCGGAGCTTTCAGGCTATTCCGTACCGATGCTGTTACTCGTAAAGACAGGAGTCGGAAAGACGGTGCTGACACCGCTGATTTCGGTTTTGATTATTCTCGGTGCGGTTTCAACCGGTGTCAATATGATTGCGGGTATTGTAGAACGAATCGTCCACGGTGCGGAAAAATCCGTGGAAAAAAGAAAAGCACAGGCAGTAACTGCATCACAGCATCAAAAATTCCAGACGGTTACGGTGCTTGTATTTACACTGATGACGTTTGGCATCGCCCAGTTTGGCTTAATTCCGCTGGTTAAGACGGGTTATTCTTATATCGGTTATGCAACGTTGATTGTGATTGTGATGCCGTTTATTGTCCATATGATTGTAGGCTGCGTGAAAAAACAGCCGGTCATGGGCAGCGAAGCAGCTGAAAATTAAAAAACTGATACGTGTTTTGCGGGCATGAAAATGTCTGCGGAAAGGATAGAATCATGAAATTAGAAAATTATGAATTACATTTACCGAGTTATTCTGTAGGAAAAGAGGTCTATAACCAGATTGGAAAAATCTGTAAACCATACGGCACAAAGGTGCTTGTAATCGGCGGTAAAAAGGCGCTTTCTGCGGCATTTGATAAAATCAGTAAAAATGCGGCGGACGGCGGGCTGGATATTATCGGAAAAGAAATTTACGGAACAGACTGCACGTATGAGGCAGTAGAACGCCTTGCCGCACTGACGTCATTTCAAGAAGCCGATATGGTGTTTGCCGTGGGCGGTGGAAAGGCAATTGATACCTGCAAATGTCTGTGTATCGAGTGTGAAAAGCCGGTGTTTACATTCCCGACAATCGTTTCCAACTGTGCGGCATGTACTTCTGTTTCAATTATGTATCATGAAGACGGCACATTTTTCAAACCACATTTCTTTACGCATCCGGCAGCTCACGCATTTATCGACACACAGATTATTGCCGCAGCACCGTACCGTTATCTGTGGGCGGGTATCGGCGACACGTATGCGAAAAATTACGAAGCTGAGATTTCTTCACGCGGTGAAAAACTGCCGCATTATACGAAGGTCGGGGTCGGATTTTCCAAAATGTGCCTGACACCGATGCTTGAATACGGCAGACAGGCATTGGAGGATAATAAAAAGGGTGTTGCAACCGAAGCACTGGAGCAGGTAGCTTTAGCGATTGTGGTTACGACAGCGATTGTATCCATTTTCCTTACAAGGGACTTTACACCGGATTACAACAGTGGTCTGGCACATGCCTGCTTTTATGCGCTGACGGCGTATCCGGTCATTGAAAAAGAACATCTGCACGGCGAGGTTGTCGGATTCGGTGTACTGTATGCCCTGCTTGTAGACGGACAACAGGAGGAATTTGAAAAAATTTATGCCTTAAATAAAGAGCTGGGACTTCCGGTGCGCATTGCCGATATCGGCATTACCGAGGAGCAGTTCTTTGAAACCATGGACAGGATTCCGCAGATGTCCGATATCCGCCATTATCCGTATGCAGTGACAAAGGAAATGCTGATGCAGGCATATGAAACGATAGAACAGCTGTCAGTATAAAATGTCAGAATATTCATAATAAAATATACAATTTATAGAAAAAAATAAAGATATTTAAAATTTATTCGAAAAAAGTATTGACAAATAACAACCTGCGTGTTAATATACAATCACAAACAAACAAGAACTTCAAAACATAAGAGTTCTTAAAAGGAGGTTGATTCCGATGCAGAACGAAGGAATACACCTACAATATGAGAGTGGTAAGGCATAGCAGTTCCCTCGCAAGAATACCTTTACCGATATAACAAATGGAAGATTCCTATAAAGAGATAGGAAAAGAAGGAAAAGGTAATACAGGCTGGCACTCATATTGAAGATTTACCACAACAATAATATGAAAGATTTCAGATTTGTGTAAAGAAACAAATACTGAAAAGGTATCAAAAATATACGACTGGAACACTTCTGATACCAGTAAAAGATTTTGAAAGAAGAATCAAGAGATTTTTCTTGAAATTGATAAAAAGATTGTCAAGTCTTCTTATCAACGGAAACAAAGTCAATGAAGATGCAGAAGTAAAAGGAAACTATATTTCAGATATCTTGAAACTGTCAGAACCCGTGAAAGATGACAGAAAGAAGCTTCATATTATCCGAATGAAACAGATTCAATGAAAGCAATTTCAAGGAATCAGGTATCATTCAAAAAAATGTATCAATGTTCTAAGTAAGAAAACAAAAAGGAAGATTTTTTAAAGAAAAGATTCCAAAAAGAAAACTTACGAGCAGGGAATAAAAAGGTGATGTTACCTTTGTACAATCAGAACAGATTTCATCGAAGAAATTGAAAAATGAAGTAAAATTCATAAAATCAATGAAGAATCGAAGAAAAAGGAGTTTAAAATTGGATAACGCAGAGTCTTAGAACGGCCGTTGTATCAAACATTCGTAGTTGGTATGACGGTCGTTCATTTTGCTCATTTTGTATTAAAAAGCATGAAAAAGGAATAGTGCCAAAACAGCGGGAATATAGTATATAGCGTGAAAAAATGCCGGTGTAATTATTTTTTGCATTGGAATTTGGTTCTTATGAAACAAATCTGCGCGGTAAAAATCTAGTATTTGTGGATTGGAGAGGTGTATGAAACTGCTGTGGAGGTCGGGACGCAGGCGCGGTAAAGCTGATGGCAAAGAAAAGGAAAAAGACATTAGGGAAAGCAGGAAAACGTGGTCGGGGATAACGGCACAGAAAGTAAGTATCGTGGCAGTACTGTTTTTAGTAATGTATGCGCTGGGAGCGCTGACGGCAAAAAAGGCGGAGAGTGTCGGCGTGGCGGCATTACTGCATGGAAAAAGTGAAAACTGGGGACTGGGTTTTGGCACGGAAGGAAAGCCGCCGACAGGAAATGCGAGTGCAGAGGAATTAAAAAAATACAATGCGTATTTTATCGGGGATACAACACAGAATACGATTTATCTGACATTTGACTGCGGCTATGAAAACGGCAATACAGAGCCGATTTTAGATGCGTTGAAAAAACATGATGTAAAGGCGACTTTTTTTGTGGTCGGAAATTTTCTGGAAACCAGCCCGGAGATAGTCAAACGGATGATTGCGGAGGGGCATACGGTCGGCAATCATACCTATCATCATCTGGATATGTCATCCATTTCAAGCATGGATGCCTTTAAAAAGGAAACGCAGGACGTTGAAAATCTGTTTGAGCAGATTACAGGGACACCGATAACAAAATTTTACCGTCCGCCGCAGGGCAAATACAATATTGAAAATTTAAAAATGGCGCAGGAGCTTGGCTACCACACGTTTTTCTGGAGTCTTGCTTATGTGGACTGGTATCAGGATAAACAGCCGACAAAAGACGAAGCGTTTGGCAAGCTGCTTAAAAGAATACACCCCGGCGCAATCGTGCTGTTACATTCCACGTCCTCGACAAATGCGCAGATTTTAGACGAATTGTTGACCAAGTGGGAAGAAATGGGCTATACTATAAAACCGTTGACAGAACTGGCTGGCGCAGCAACATGACACATAATAAATGTATTGTTTGACAAAACTTTAGGAAAAATGTTTGGCGAAGCCGGGTGAAACGTGTAAAGATATAGATTTATGCGTGTACAGACAAAGAAAGAGAGTAAGATGAAGAAAAATGGGAGGAAATGAAACGTGAATACGAAAGAGTATGAAACAAAGGAGCTGCTTTCACGGTTTGCACCGTATTATAAGCCGCATATGGGGACGCTCTGCATGGATTTATTCTGTGCGGCGCTGACAACAATCTGCGAGCTGGTGCTTCCGCTGATTATGCGTTATATTACCAACGAAGGAATCCGGGATCTTGCGGCGTTGTCCGTAAAGACCATTCTGATGTTGGGTGCATTGTATCTGGTACTGCGTATTATTGATGGTATTGCGAATTATTATATGGCATATACGGGGCATGTTATGGGTGCAAAGATTGAAACCGGTATGCGTAAAGATGCATATGCGCATTTGCAGAAGCTGTCTGATACGTATTATAACAATACGAAAGTCGGTCAGATTATGGGGCGGATTACCAACGATTTATTTGATGTTACCGAATTTGCGCATCACTGTCCGGAGGAATTCTTTATTGCGGCGATTAAAGGTGTGGCAGGCTTTGTAATTCTTGCAATGATTAATCTGTGGCTGACACTGATTATTTTTGTGATTGTGCCGGTTATGGTTCTATCCTGTATGAAGCTGAACCGCAAAATGAAAAAGGCATTTGCGGCACAGCGGTATCAGATTGGTGAATTAAATGCGCGTATTGAAGATACCTTGCTGGGTCAGAAGGTTGTGAAGGCTTTCACAAATGAAGATATGGAAAATCAGAAGTTTGATGCGGATAACCACAGCTTCTTTGGGATTAAAAAAGAAACGTATAAATATATGGGCGCATTCCAGACTACAACCAGAATGTTTGACGGTGTGATGTATCTGGCAGTTGTGGTTGCCGGCGGTATTTTTATGGTTAGAGGCATGATTCTGCCGGGCGATTTGGTTGCGTATATGCTGTATGTAACGACATTTATTGCAACAATCCGCAGAATCATTGAATTTGCCGAGCAGTTCCAGCGCGGCATGACGGGAATTGAGCGCTTTTTACAGATTATGGACGCCCAAATCGACATTTTTGACGAGCCGGGTGCAGTTGAATTAAAAGATGTAACAGGAGATATTACATTTAAAGATGTAAGCTTTGAGTATCCGGATGACCACAATCAGGTCTTTGAAAATCTGAATCTGACGATTCGTCCGGGCGAAAAGGTTGCCATTGTCGGACCGTCAGGCGGTGGAAAGACCACACTTTGTAACCTGATTCCGCGTTTTTATGATATTGATTCCGGCGAAATCAGCATTGACGGCAAAAATATTAAATCATTTACGTTAAAGAGCCTGCGCCAGCAGATTGGCATTGTACAGCAGGACGTCTATCTGTTTTCGGGTACGGTGTATGACAATATTGTATACGGCAGCTTAAATGCGACAAAGGAACAGGTTATTGAAGCAGCAAAGCTTGCCGGGGCAGATGGATTTATCAGGGAACTAAAAGACGGCTATCAGACCTATATCGGAGAACGAGGTGTGAAGCTTTCCGGCGGACAAAAACAAAGAATCAGCATCGCAAGGGTATTTTTAAAGAACCCGGCGATACTGATTCTGGATGAAGCAACCTCGGCGCTGGACAATGAAAGCGAGTATGAGGTTGCTAAGTCGTTAGAGAAGCTGTCAAAGGGCAGAACAACGATTACCATTGCACACCGCTTATCCAGTATCCGCAATTCGGACAGAATCTTAGTGCTTACGCAGGAAGGCATTGCCGAAGAAGGAAACCACGAAGCACTTATGGAAAAGAAAGGCATTTACTACCAGTTCTATACCATGGCGGACCGGCTGAAGTAGCGGCGATGTCAGAAGCGGAACCGGTCACTTCATTCTGCATAACGGATAAGCCTTCGGTTACGGTGGCGTTTGGTTCAAGCTGTTTTATCGTAGTTATCTTATATTTTACACATGTTTCTGATTTTCGCGCAGGGCACTTTCTACATATTCCATAATGTAGTAGTTGTCCTCCGGCATCTGGCAGCCGACGATATACGTGCCTTCATTTTCAGAAGAACGGATAATTCGGCCTTCCAGTACGGAATGGGCGGTCAGTGCAAAGTTATCAATGGCAATGGAAATGTCACGGCCCTTGGCAGAGGCAAAGAACGGGTCTTTTACCAGAAGGGCAAAACCGTTTGCACTGATATTGTCTAACTGACCCTTAAAGGTTTCACCGGAATTTTTCACGGTAATCGTACAGGTGTTGGAAATATCCATGCGTGGATATTTCCGGCGGTTTATAATCTGCGGACGGCTGGTAATCTGAATACGGTAAGTTTCTTCCGCAGCTGTTTTACCGCTGTCAGACTGAATCTTGGCATGGCTCCAGCAGTAAAGAACATTACCGACAGTAACCTGTACGGTACATGCTGCCGGTTTTGGCAGGCTGAGCTTCTTTTCAAGAGAGGCAAAAAGCGTATTTTCAACCTGTTCCAGTAATTCACCGTGGTATTCAATGTCTTTAGAAGAAGCATCATCATGAACGGTTACGGTCATCTTCATGCCGCGCTTTACATCATCAATGCCCATGAAACCGCCGATACCCAGTTCGCACATTAAATCCTGGATAACATCTTCAATGTTGTTGATATTCAGAGCCGTTTCTTCATATTTACTGCTCATGCGTTTGGTCGTTTCGTCAGAGTCGGAAATGCAGTTGGTCATGACATTTACAATATCAGTAACGTTTTCCATGTTGGAAACCAGCTGGCGGTTGGAATTTTCCACTTCTTTAATAGCGGTGTCAATAACCTGGATATGTTCACCCAGCTGTGAAGAATCCGCAGTAATTTTACCGACATTTTCGCCGGTTAGAGTTACTTTTTCAAGGGTCAGCTGAATCAGTTTCAAGGTCTGTTCGATAGAAGATGTCATTTTTTCTGAAATCTCATCCAGACGGGTTAAGGCATCCTGAATCTGACCGGATGAAGATTTGGTTTCGGTACTTAATGTGCGAATCTGTTCGGCAACGACCGCAAAGCCTTTTCCGGCTTCGCCGGCACGGGCAGCCTCAATGGAAGCATTTAAGGCAAGCAGATTGGTCTGGCTTGAAATGCTGTCAATCGTACCGGTTTCTTCTTTTACTTTTTCAAATTCTGATTTGAATTCCTGTAAAACATTTTCAACTTCGCCAGACAGTTCAGACATCGTTCCGGCAGTTTTTACCAGTTCGTCAAGGTCTGTGGAACTGGTCTGTGCATGTGTAACGGATTCAGCTGTTAAGGAAACCATTTCGTTGATTAATGCAACAACGTGTTCCACCTGTGCATTAATATCACCGGTCATATCGGTGGAGGAGGTGGTATGCTGCTGTAATTTTCCGTTGTTGTCAGTTAATTCATTCATGCTGAGTAAAACAACGTCAGAGCCGTGTTTGTTTTCAGAAGCCAGTTCACGGACAACGGTAATACCGTTCATAATGGTATTGCTGGCAGTTTTTACCTTTTCAACGGTTGAGATGACACGCTGTAAGTCAGCCTTGATACTGTCGGTTAAAGCCCCATCAGATTCGTTTAAATGGCGGATAGACAGCACGTAGCAGATATAACATAAAACAATGCAGGATACCTGTAACTGGTAATTTTTTATATCAGCCGCAGAGTTGCAGCCAAGTACGACACCGCGGTATAAGGCGCTGCCGATGATGACAAGCGTATTGGCGATGCCGCAACGAATCATAAAGCTGCGGTTCTTGTAAAGAACCAGAAGGCTTGTGACAGGAAGCACATAGGTAAATGCAATTGGTGAAGCTGTTGTGCAGGATACAAAGGTATAAAAGATACCGTATCCGATAACAAGATCATATTTGTACAAATCAGTTGATTTTCCTTTTAGCCGCAGCAGAATATCGCCGATAAAGAAAGGAATCCAGCATAATACTACAAAAATAATGTAATTAGAAAACGGATACAGGCCGTTTGCGGCATCGGAGCCATAGTTGGCTGTGAGTAAAAGTGCAAAGACCAGCCAGATTCTGCGGGCTTTGATGTTGGCTTTTTCTTTGAAAACATTTTCATCATAGTTCATAAGTGTCATCTCCTGTTCTAGTATTTTTGAAGGAAATCAATCATGGATTTCATTGTCTGTAAACTTTCGTCAAGTTCCGGTTCAAATACGCTGAAAGCGTGTGTAAGCTTCGGATTTTTCGGAAAATTCAGTAAATCATGCGGCACCTGGTAACGTGCCAGTGCTTTTTCAAATTGTAACGTGTAGCGTTTTAAGTAATCGTTGTGGCTGGTTACCAGAAAACACGGCGGAAGTGCCTTTACAATATCAGGGTGTTCGGGATTTACAAACGGCGCAAAGGCACTCTTTTTGTAATTCTTTCCGTAAAGATACTTTGGAAGAAACAATCCGATTTTATCCTTTTTTGTTGTATAAAACATGCCACTGATGAGTCCCAGCGCATTGATATGTAAAGAAGACGGAGTGACTTTGGCAGCTTTTGCTGCGGCAGGGGCATGCTGCAGGGCAGCAGTGTAGGTTAAAAGACACGCACCGCCACTGTCCCCGACTGCATATACATGGGACAGATCACCGTTATCGGAAGAAATCCGCGTTTTTAAAAAGTCCATGGCACAGGCTAAATCCTGACACTGGTCGAAAAATGAACAGTCTGGTATCAGACGGTATTCCACGCTGTAGACTAAAAAACCAAGTTCGCTTAACCGCATGCAAAATAACCGGTTAAATTCTTTGCTGCCAAGTAAAAGTCCACCGCCGTGCACATTTACAATTACCGGGAGAAGTTCGCCGTCCCGTTTTTTCGGGCGGTAACAGTCCAGACGGTGTGAATCGCGGATGTGTGATTTACTGCTTTGCGGTGGGCAGTCCGTGTTCAAAGAAGTGTTGTCTTTTGCGGCAGAGCCGTCTGTCATATAAGGAATGTTTTTTATCTCCGTGACAGTATCCGGAAAAGTAAGTGTTAAATTCCGTTCGGCAGATGATTTCTCAAAGTCTTTTCGCTGTTTATAAAAATTTCTTATCATAAAGTCACTCATAGCAGTCTCCTATCATGGCCAGCGGGTTTTACCATGGCATCATATCACTATTCTAAGATATTTTTGAGGGCTTTTCAACAAAATAATGAAAATGATATCTTTTGATGGTGTCTGCGGGAATCAGTAGTCTTTTTTGATAAATTATGGTATACTTCTTAATAAAGAACTATAGCTGACTTACTAAAAGGAGAAATGTTTATGGAAAATTATAATGAAGCCTTTTTCAGGGCGAAGACGAACAAAAGAGCAAGCATAACATGGGTGCTTCTGCTGATCGTTGCGTGCATTTATTATGGCATCAAAGTCGGCACCGGAACACTGACACCGGGCTATTACGCAGCATTTGCGATTGCGGGCTGGGCAGTCTATATTGTCGGACAGGCACTGCTATTTATTAAAGGAATGGATTTTAAACCGTATAAATGGATTGTGGGACTGGGATATCTTGCATTTTATTCAGTTATTGCATGGACAGCACTCGACCAGATTTCATATGTGTTTATCCTGCCGTTAATTTCAATTCTGATTTTATACAAAGACCCGAAGTTTATCCGCACGATGATGTGGATTACACTTTTTGTACTGATTTCAAGTAATGCTTATAAGGGGCTGGCAAAGGGCATGATGGATTATATGGCAAGTCCTGAATGTGCATTACAGCTGGTCATTGTAATTGGTTGTTATGTTTGTACCAATATGGCAATCAAACATCTGGTAGAATCCGATGGGGCGCTTACGCAGTCTATTAAAAGCAACTTAGAGCGTGTTGTCCGTACTGTAGAACAGGTTAAGGATGCAAGTAATGCCGTTGTAGACGGTGTAACGGTTGTCCGTGAACTGGCAGACGAGAACAGAACGGGTGCCAATGATGTTATGAAGGATATGCAGAATCTCGATGCCAACAACGGTGTCTTAAATGAAAAGACCCTTTCTTCCATGGAGATGACAAAAGTTATTGACACACAGGTCAAAGGTGTGGCTGACCTGATGGAACAGGTGGTAGATTTGATTGGGGCATCTGTTGAACATGCCAATGTGAGTGCGGGTGAACTGGTAGAGGTTGTGGAAACAACCAATAAGATGGCAGACCTTTCAAAACAGGTTGAACAGATTCTGGAAGATTTCAAGAAAGAATTTGAAAATGTAAAAGAAGAAACCAGTACAATTGAGGGCATTACCTCAAAGACCAATTTACTGGCGTTAAATGCTTCCATTGAAGCGGCAAGAGCCGGAGAAGCCGGAAAGGGCTTTGCGGTTGTAGCCAATGAAATCCGTAATTTGAGCAGCGGCACACAGGCATCTTCTAACAGTATCATGGAAGCGCTTTCCCATTTGGAAGAAACGTCCCAGAAGATGCTGGAAGCCATTGCTGAAACCATTGAACTGATTCAGGTTAATATTGAAAAGGTATCGAATGTCAATGTAAGTGTAACAAATATTACACAGGACGCTACCAGTCTTGGAGAGAATATTAAGGTTGTGGATAGTGCCGTTAAAGAAGTGGAAAGTTCTAACCGCACACTGACAGAGAATATGAATCAGGTCGGTGAGGTCATGGAAGTCATGACACAGAGCATCGGCGGTGCAGAACTGACGACAAAGACGATGTTAAGTAAATATGAAGCCAGCGCAAAGAGTGCGATGGATATTGAAAGTGTTGTCGGCAAGCTGATGCGTGAACTGGGCGTTGGCGGTTTCATGGGCGTTCAGGATATTAAACCGGGTATGAAGATTTCTATTGCATTTGGGGATGCCGGCGGTAAGAAAGATGAATATCTGGGTGAAGTCGTAGACTGTATGGATAAAGATATTTTTGTTGCACTGGATAGTAAGAGCGGACAGGCAGTTGATAAGCGTGACAGAAATGCGTTCTGCCGGTTAAATATTGTTGTGGATAATGTATTGTACTGCTGGGAGCACGTAGCAGTACACTATAGCAGACATGGCGAAAAGGGTCAGTATAAGTTAACCGTTGAAACCAATCCACAGGTATTTAACAGAAGAAAGTATCCGCGTATGCCGCTGGATAACAAATGTACAATCCGTATCAACGGACAGGATACCGTTTATGCCGGAAAGATGGTAAATATCAGTGCCAACGGTTTTGCATTTTCAGTAAACGATTCCGTCTTTGAGCGTGCAAAGGGTGAAAATCTTACACTGGATGTACAGGGCTTTGATGTTTTAGGCGGTAAACCGCTGGAAGGCTGTGTTATCCGCTGTTCTAATAATGATGGAGAATATATTATCGGATGCAGAATGCCGGAAGACAGCGAAGCAATTAAAGATTATGTAAGTAAGAATTACTGCGAATAAGATGCAGGAGAAGTAGAATGACCCTCTGTTTACAGATATTGGTTTTATAAAAACTGAGAAGATGTGAGCGGAGGGTTTTTGTATAAAAAGTGTGAAAGAAGGGATTGCCGTGAATATTAGAAAAAGTGCACTTGGATTTGTGATGTTTTTTTCGCTGATGCCGCTGTGTATTTTCGGTGTTGTTTCTATTTATGAAATGAACCGGAAGATTGATTCCATGACAGAATGTAATTTAAGGGCGGTGAGTGAAAACCAGATTACCAATATCCAGAAGTTTGCGGCGAACCGCAACAGTGAAATGGAAAAGGTGGCAAGCTATGATCTGACAAAGGAAGCGATTAAGTACAGTCTGGGAGAGTCTGATGAAACGGTAGATGAGCGTTATCTGGATAACCTTTTGGAAGAACAGAAAAAATACGGTACATTTGTTGCGAGTATTTCGGTACTGGATAAAAATTTCAGTGTAGTCGGTTCCAGTGAAAAGTATACAACCAGTGAAACCAGCCAGCTAAAGAATGCTGATACAAAGTTTCATGCAGGTACGTTTATTATGGGTGATGTTTATGAGCGGCAGACGGATGACGGATTAAAGCGCGTTGTACCGGCATATATCGGTGTTTATGAAAAAAGTGAATTGATAGGATACATTTCAGAGGAGTTAGACACGACGTACTTTGATGAACTGCGCCTGAATATGGATTCATTATCATCCGGCACGTTTTATCTGTTAGACGGCAACAATTCCATTATTACGGCAGGAAAAACGACACAGAAAAACAGTCTGACAGAATTTGTAACCAAAAGTGCGGATAGAAGCGATTTTCAGAAAAAATGGAATGCGATTGACAAGGAAGCCAACCCGCGTGGGGAAATTTATTACAAATATAATGGAGAACAATATATTACATACTATTCAAATGTAGAAAATTCCAACTGGACAGTCCGTGTCACGGAAAATCTGACAGCACAGAAAAAAGATATGATGTCTTATAAGCTGCTGTGGGTGATTTTATTTGTATTTTTTGCAGTGGGTACGGTGATAGTACAGATTCTTACTACACGAAAATTTTTACAGCCGATTGAATCAGCAATGGACGTATTTGCAAAGATTAAAGAAACACAGGATTATTCCCTGCGTATACCGGTAAAATCGAAAGATGAAATGGGACAGCTGTCACAAAGCATTAATGAACTGCTTGCCTATACCGAAAAGGAAAAAATGTATGAAAAAATGGAACAGGATAAATTAAAGCAGCAGGCGGAAAGCGACCCGTTGACCGGTGTGAAAAATAAAAAGGCAATAGAACAATATGTTGAAGAAACCGTGGCATATTCGGACGAGAATAAAACACCGGTTGCGATAGGATTTCTGGATATTGACGATTTCAGAAATTTTAACACAAACTACGGACATCAGGTAGGGGATGATGTCATCTGCTATGTTGCAAAGACATTACAGGAAAATATCAGCGGAGAAGTGGGACGTATCGGCGGTGATGAATTTGTCTTTTGCTATGCGGGTGCAATCGGTGATGAGAAAATGAAAGCCGATGCTGCAAGGATTTTAAAGCTGCTTCAGGAAAATTACATCAACCCCGAAAGCAAAGAGCAGATTTCGATTACAGGAAGCCTTGGTATTGTAATGGCAAAAGAGGGTGGTATGGATTATACGGATTTAGTGCGTATTGCAGACAAAGCGATGTATGAAGCCAAAAATGCCGGAAAGAATTCATATGTTGTAAAAGTAGTGTAAGAAGTTTTTAAGATGAGTGATTGGGATAAAATACTGGATTTTTTAGAATACGACAATACACAAAAAAAGCGAAAAAACCAGAAATTTAATAAGTTAGAGGGTCATTGGAAAAATTCAGGTAAGAATAATTTTCTGAAATTTTCCACATACTAACTCCAAAGCTAATATATAGCAAAAAGACCCAAATATAGCATTGGAGGAAAAGCAGAATATGAAAGCGACAGGCATTGTAAGAAGAATTGATGATTTAGGGAGAATTGTCATTCCCAAAGAAATCAGAAGAACGCTTCGCATCCGGGAGACAGACCCGCTTGAAATATTTACCGATAAAGAGGGCGAGATTATCTTAAAAAAATATTCACCCATCGGAGAACTGGGGGCTTTTGCAAAAGAGTATGCGGAGTCGCTTGCACAGACAACAGGGCATACCGTCTGCGTTTCGGACCGCGACCAGATTATTGCGGCAGCAGGTCCGGATAAAAAGGATATGATAAAAAAGAATATCACTAAAAAAATGGAGCAGCTTTTAGATGACAGAAGCACACTTGTTGCGGCAAGCGGTGACAGGGAGTTTGTGCCGGTTGCGGAAAATCTGGAGGAAGAATACAAGGAACAGGCATTAAGTCCGATTATCTGCGCCGGGGATGTACTCGGAGCGGTGATTATTACGACAAAAGACGGTAAAATACATTTTACGGATACTGAAAAAGCGCTGGCTGCAGCAGCTGCTGATTTTTTAGGCAGACAGATGGAGTCTTAAAGATAGCAGGAAGTAAAATGCAAAAGCAGCTGCGGCTGTCCGTGTCAGAAACGTATGAGAGAGAAAGGCAGAAAACACATGAAAAATCAGGAGTATTTAAAAGAAACGTATGAATGGAAGGACCTGCTGGCAATCGTGCATAAGCTGCGCCAGCCGGACGGCTGTCCGTGGGACAGCACGCAGACCTATGAGAGCATGAAAAAATGTGTGACCGATGAAGCCGCAGAGGTTGTGGAAGCCGTAGACAACGAGGATTTTATCAATCTGAGGGAAGAACTCGGCGATTTAATGCTTCAGGTGCTGATGTATGCGGAAATTGCGCAGGAACGGCAGGAATTTACACTGGATGATGTTATTGACGAGCTGGCAAAGAAACTGGTCAGAAGACATCCGAATGTATTTGGCGATGAAGAAATGTCAAGGACACCCGGTGAAGGATTAAGCGTGTGGAAACGCGTAAAAAAAGAAGAAAAGCTGGGACGGTTAAAAGAGTACGAAAAGATGTATGAACAGGGGAAAATCCCTTTAAAGGCACTTGAAAAACAGCGGGAGAAATGCCGTATTTTAGAGGCACAGGAAGGCGCAGAGTAGGCGTGCGTTGGCATTTTTACTAAATTTTTGACGGGATTTCATTACAAAACCCTTGAAATGCCGTGAAAATGCCTAAAATAGGCGGTTTGTATTGACAAAAGCTGTAAAAAAGTTTATAAATGATTTTGTTGGGGAAATCCAATAGAAATATACTGATTGAGGAGAGAAATTCACATGAATAAGACTGAGTTAGTTGCAGCAATTGCTGACAAGACTGAATTATCTAAAAAAGACAGCGAAAAGGCATTAAAGGCATTTATCGATGTTGTAGGCGAAGAATTAAAGAAGGGCGAAAAAATCCAGTTAGTTGGTTTCGGTACTTTTGAAGTAACTGAAAGAGCAGCAAGAACAGGTAAGAACCCACAGACAGGCAAGGAAATTAAGATTGCAGCTTGCAAGGCACCTAAGTTTAAGGCTGGTAAGGCTTTAAAGGATGCTGTAAACGCTTAATTTAAGGCAAAAGAGAATCTAAGGCTGCCGTGCCGCCGATTGTATAATCGCGGGTGCGGCAGTTTTTTCATATGTGCGCCTGGCGGGGCTGCCGCCGGGATACAGCAAAAAGGAGCAGCGATGAGATTAGATAAATATTTAAAGGTATCCAGACTGATTAAGCGCCGTACCGTGGCAAATGAGGCGTGTGATGCGGGCAGGGTTGTGATTAACGGAAAAGTGGCAAAGGCATCGGCAGATGTAAAAGCCGGTGACGTGATTGAAATCGCATTTGGCAATAAGTCTGTGAAAGTCCGTGTAACCGATGTAAAGGATACTGTCAAAAAAGAAGAAGCAGCAGATATGTTTGAATATCTGTAGGCGGTTCTGAAATCATGCGGGCAGACATATACTGATACAATCAAGTATCAGGATGGAGACCGTTATGGAAGAAAAAGTAAAACAGAAGCGTCTGCATAAAATGCACATGGAAAACCGCAATAAGCTGGAAATGACGGGTATCGTCGATGTCATTTCTTTTGATTTAAATAAAGTTATTCTGGAATCCGACTGCGGCATGATTACGATTAAAGGTGCAAATCTGCATGTCAGCCGGCTGTCCGTGGAAAAAGGAGAACTGGATATTGACGGTACGATTGAAAGCTATGCCTATTCCGAGGTAAATTCCTATGCCAAAAAGGGAGAATCCATGCTTGGAAGGCTGTTTCGATGATTGCAAAACTAATCTGGTGGGAGGGCAGGACATTATTGTCGGCACTCTTTTTAGGAATGGTGCTGGCATTAGAATATGACTGTATCCGTATCTTCAGACGCGTAATCCGTCATAAAAATATATGGGTGATGTCGGCAGAAGATATTTTGTACTGGATATATGCGGCAGTTACCGTATTTTGCATGACCTATGAAGTAAATGACGGTATTTTAAGAGGTTTTCTGGTGACAGGTTTTTTGGCAGGGGCGGTTTTATACCGGTATGCATTTGGCACATTTTTTGTAAAATACACTACAAAATTCATAAATTTATGTTTAAAGCCATTGAAAAAAGCACTCTGTTTGATTAAAATAGGAGTACATAAAATAACAGGCTGCATCAAAGCGGCGGCTGTAAGGAAAAGGGGGCAGGGCAATGAAGTTTGAAACACGCAGGGAAAGAGAAACAAGAAGAAAGCGGCAGAAACAGTCAGCAATTTTAGGCATGGTGCTTGCATTTGCCCTTGTCATGATTATGGGCGCTGTGATCTGGAGCGGCAAGCGGACACTGGAAAAGCAGAATAAAGAATATCAGGCACGCGTGGCACAGTTGCAGGAGCAGGTGGAAGAACAGCAGAACCGGTCTGATGAGATTGATGAATATAAAAAGTATATCCAGACCAAAAAATTTGCCGAAGAAGTTGCAAAGGATAAATTCGGCATGATTTATCCAGATGAACTGGTATTTAAACCGGAAAACTAATAAAATATTGTGATAGGTTACACTACCTGACAAAAACTGCACAAAACAGCGTCTATAATAGGCAGAAAAATGCCAGAAGCAGGAGGGGCTGTATGAGTGAAAGGGTGCAGGATTATGTAGTGGACTATTCCGTAACAAAGCTGGAGGAAACTGCCAGGACATTCAGACGTCTTGGCGAAGCGTATGAAAACGCTTCGGAACCGCAAAAAAGCGGTACCGGAATTTCCAAACAGCTTTTTTTAGTTGCGGATGTACTGGAAGAATGTATGACCATGTATGTGCATACGGAAGACGGAAAAAAAGATTTTGTCAGGGAACTGACACGCAAATGTTTCGTGAACGGGATACGCATAAAAAACGTACAGCATTTGTCAAAAAAAAATGGCAGAAATGCCATTGTGTTTCAGGCAAGGACTGTGGGCAGAAGCTGTGTGGCAGCAAAAAAAGTTGTTCCGGTGCTTACGGAAGTGCTGCGGAGCGGATATTATCCGGATGATTCCAACCGCCGGATTATCAATGAAGAATATCATCAGTACATTTTTATTCAGGAAGACCGGTTTAAACTGCTCAGTGGTGTGGCAAGAATGAATAAGGGGAAAAGTCATTTTAATGGGGATAACTTTCTGATTTCGCGGTTAGAATGTGGAAAAGCCATTGCGGCGATTGCAGACGGCATGGGCAGCGGAAAACGCGCTTACATTGAAAGCCGTATGGTCATTGAACTGATGGAAAACTGTATTGATGCCGGGTTTGATGAAAAAGCATCCATTGATCTGATTAATTCTGCGTATATTGCAGGCGGCGGAACGGGAAATCCGGTAACAATGGACATGAGTGTGATAGACTGCCAGTCGGGGTATATGCACTGTATGAAGCTGGGTGCGGTATCCACATTTATCAGGCGGGACAAGTGGGTGGAGATTATCCAGTCAACGACACTGCCGATGGGGGTGTTAGAACAGGTCGATTATGACTGCACGACAAAGAAACTCTATGACGGCGATTATATTGTTATGGTCAGTGACGGAGTACTGGATAATATTCCGTGTGTGAATAAAGAGGAACGCATGGCACAGATGATTCATGCCCTGACGATACGGGAACCGTCCGCAATGGCAGAGAAACTTCTGGAACAGTCGCTTGCCTATAATGATATGAAAGCATCGGATGACTGTACGGTTTTGGTGCTGGGACTGTTTGACACCTATGAAAAATGAGAATATAATTGTTTTATGGTAAAGAAAATATACAAATATATACAGGAACACCGGATGTTAGAAAATACAGGCATCCTTGTTGCCGGCTTGTCCGGCGGTGCGGATTCGGTATGTCTGGTGGCTGTTTTGAAAGAAATTATAGAAAAAGAACAACTGGATATCCATCTTCTGGCGGTGCATGTCAATCACGGAATCCGCGGAACAGAGGCAGAACGGGATGAGCAGTTTGCGAAGCAGCTTTGCAGACAGTTATCGGTGGAATATATAAGCCGCAGGGTGGATGTGCCGTCTGTGGCACACCAGGAGAAGCTGTCAGAGGAAGAGGCGGGAAGAATCCTGCGCTACCGCATTTTTAAGGAAATTGCCGCGCAGCAGGAAAAGCATACAGGCAGAAAAGTAAAAATCGCCGTGGCACACCATCAGAATGACCAGGCTGAAACCGTACTGATGAATCTGGTACGAGGCAGCAGCCTGCGCGGAATTTGTGGAATTCGTCCGGTGCGGGACAATATTATCCGTCCGCTCTTATGTGTGAGCCGTGCACAGATTGAGGAATATCTGACATTGCAAGGACTTTCTTATGTGACGGACAGCACTAACGAAGAACTAGTGTATACAAGAAATAAAATACGCCGGGAACTGATTCCGTATCTTGAGAAGAATCTGAATCCCAATGCCGTACAGAAGCTGACGGAACTGGCAGACAGCGTTTTGCAGGTGGAAGAATATATTGAACAGCAGGCGGCAGGGCTGTATGAAAAGGCGGTTATTTTACAGCCGCAGGAAAATCCGTCAAAACCGTCCGTAAAGTTGTCTGTAAAGGCGCTGGTTTCTGCACCGCCGGTTTTAAAGCAGTATGTGATCCGGCAGGCAATAGAAGCAGCAGCCAATGGTGCAAAAGATATTTACAGGATACATGTCCGGGCAGTGCAGGAGCTTCTTGAATATTCTGTCGGCAAATGTGTGAGCCTGCCGTATGGGCTGGTGGCGGTAAGGGGATATGATGAAATTACGATTGCGAGGGACAAAATGGCATATCCTGACAGTAGAAAGCGGTGTGGCGGTATACACGGCGGTACAGAGCAATGCGGAAGTCTGCAGCAAAATCCGGCTGACAGTGCGGTGCAGATGCCGTGTTTACGGGAACTTGAAAAAATATGGCGTGGGAAGAGAATAACTATTCCTGTCAATGAGCCGGTGTATTTTACACGGGTAAACGAATGCCGTAAGGCAGTGGTCATTTTAGAACAGGGCAGCTTATCAGAAATTTATGGAAATAACGACTATACGAAACTCTTTGATTATGATAAAATAAAGGATAATTTTTCTTTTCGTTTCCGGAAAACGGCAGATTTTATAAGGATTGACAGGAATGGCACGAAAAAGACCTTAAAAAAAGAACTGATTGATAAGAAAGTGCCAAGGCAGGTAAGAGATGCGGTTCTTCTGCTTGCCGTATCCGATGAGATATTGTGGGCGGCAGGTGTCAGACGAAGCAGTGCCGGGCTGGTTACGGATTCGACTCAAAGGATATTAAAAATAAGCGTAGTAATGCAGGAGGATAAATGAAATGGAACAGCACCATATCAGTGTGATGATATCAGAGGAAGAAATTGAAAAGAGAGTGTGTGAACTGGCAGCCCAGATCAGCAGTGATTTTGCAGGGGAAACCGTAAAACTGATCTGCATTTTAAAGGGCAGTGCTTTTTTTGCGTGTGAACTCGCAAAAAGAATTACCGTGCCGGTAATGATTGATTTTATGCAGGTATCCAGCTATGGAAGCGGCACGGTATCAAGCGGAACAGTTCAGATTAAAAAAGACCTGGACGAGCCGTTAAAAGATGAAAATGTTATCATTGTTGAAGACATCATTGATTCCGGAAATACATTGTCAAGACTTGTTCCGATGTTACAGGAACGCGGACCGAAAGATTTACGGATCTGTACACTGCTTAGCAAGCCGGAACGCCGCGAAGTAGAAATAGATGTTGCTTATAACGGATTTGAAATTCCGGATAAATTTGTAGTCGGATATGGACTCGATTATGACCAGCATTACAGAAATCTGCCATATGTCGGTGTAATCGAAAGTGAATAAAGAAGAAAGAGGAGGAAAAGATGAATACAAACAGAAATAAAATGGGAGGAGTTGGCATCTATCTGGTGGTTATAGCGGTGATTGCCGTGCTTTATTTTGCACTGGCAAGACTTTCACCATCGTCATCATCATACAGCTACAGCAATTTCCTGTGGGATGTCCAGAACGGATATGTATCCAGCGTGTTAATCAAGCAGAATTCAGAAGTGCCGACCGGTGTACTCTCTATTACCAAGACGGACAACGGCGAGGAACTGTTAAATGTTTCCGATGTGCATGAAATTGAACAGTTACTGCTGGATAACAATATCCGGTACACGTTAAAAGATGTGACAAGAGACAGCGTATGGATTACAACGATTCTTCCGTTTGGTATCTGTCTGGTGATTATTATTGTAATTATGATGATGACCAACAGACAGGCAGGCGGCGGTGGCGGCGCGAAGATGATGAACTTCGGAAAAAGCCGTGCCAAGCTGATGAACGGTACACAAAACTCTGTTACATTTAAAGACGTTGCCGGTCTTCAGGAAGAAAAAGAAGAACTTGAAGAAATTGTGGATTTCTTAAAAAATCCGGTGAAATATACAGAACTGGGCGCAAGAATCCCGAAAGGCGTGATTTTAACAGGTCCTCCGGGAACCGGTAAGACACTGCTTGCAAAGGCAGTAGCAGGAGAAGCGGGTGTGCCTTTCTTTAGTATTTCCGGTTCGGATTTCGTGGAAATGTTTGTCGGTGTCGGTGCTTCCCGTGTGCGTGACTTATTTGAAGAAGCCAAGAAAAACGCACCGTGTATCGTATTTATCGATGAAATCGATGCCGTGGCAAGACGCCGTGGTACCGGTATGGGCGGTGGACATGACGAGCGCGAGCAGACGTTAAACCAGATGCTTGTTGAGATGGACGGTTTTGGTATCAACGAAGGTATTATCGTGATGGCGGCAACAAACCGTATTGATATTTTAGACCCGGCGATTTTAAGACCGGGACGTTTTGATAGAAAAGTTGTTGTCGGACGGCCGGATGTACAGGGACGTCTTGAAATTTTAAATGTCCATGCGGCAAAGAAACCGCTCGGTGATGATGTGGATTTAGAAAGTCTTGCAAGAACCACAGCCGGATTTACCGGTGCGGATTTGGAAAATCTGTTAAATGAGGCGGCAATTAACGCAGCCAAGCGAAAAGAAAAATATATTACCAATGCAGATGTGAATTACGCATTTGTAAAGGTTGGCATCGGTGTGGAAAAACGCAGTAAGATTATTTCTGAAAAAGAAAAGAAGATTACGGCATACCACGAATCCGGACATGCAATTTTATTTCATCTGCTTCCGGATGTCGGTCCGGTGCATACGATTTCCATTATTCCGACGGGAATGGGGGCAGCAGGTTATACTATGCCGTTGCCGGAACGAGATGAAATGTTTAACACACGCGGAAAAATGCTTCAGAATATTATCGTCAGCTTAGGCGGACGCATTGCGGAAGAACTGGTATTTGATGATATTACCACCGGAGCATCACAGGATATTAAACAGGCCACAGAAACTGCCCGGTCAATGGTTACAAAATACGGCTTTTCATCAAAGCTGGGATTGATTAATTATGATAACGACAGTGATGAAGTCTTTATCGGCAGGGATCTGGCACATACCAGACCGTATGGTGAAGAAGTGGCTTCCCAGATTGATACGGAAGTAAAGAACATCATTGACGAGTGCTATGGCAAAGCCAAAAAGATGATTGAGGAGCATATGGACGTGCTTGAAAAGAGCGCACAGCTGCTTCTGGAAAAGGAAAAAGTAACCCGTGAGGAGTTTGAGGCGTTGTTTGAAAATTAGATTGTATTCAAAGGGTGGGGAAACGGTTGTGAAATATGCACAAAAAAAATCGACAAAATTCGTCAAGATTGTGAACACTTCACTTTGCGTTCATGATACTATAATTAACGTAAAAACCCCCCAATACATTATATATTTTTTGCTACACCCCATAATAAGTGAAATACCTTCTCCAAAAAGGACAGCCTTCCCCGGCTGTCCTTTTTACTGCTTATAGGGAGATTCAGGGACAAAATGATGATGTTGTTGAAATCTATTGAATTTCGTTATATAATAAAGAATGTGAAATTAAAAAGAGGAGTCTGTCCATGAGAATTGTAAAAGCCATTGAAAATATGACAGCCAGCAATCGGAAGCTGATGTATATGTGTAATACACGTCCGGTATTAAAGACAGGGGCGTTATTCAGTGACGTTACAGAAGAATATAGAATACCGGCAGAACCGCAGCCGGGGGATACGGTAAAGCTTCGCTTAAGAACAGGAAGGTATAATGTGGATACGGCATACCTGTATGTAAACAATCAGGAGTATGAGATGTACCGTGTTGCCAATAATACACTGTTTGATTACTACGAGGCATCGGTGGAAGTGGCGGAAGAAAAGCTTTATTACTATTTTAAAGTCGTTTCCGGCAAAAATGTCTGTTTTTATAATCAGATTGGCGCGGCAAAAGAATTAAATCCTTTTTATAATTTTCAGATTATGCCGGGCTTTCAGACCCCGGAGTGGGCAAAGGGTGCGGTGATGTATCAGATTTTTACAGACCGCTTCTGCAATGGGGATAAAAGCAATGATGTATTAAATGATGAATACAGCTATATCGGAGAGCATGTCTGTCAGGTGGACGACTGGAACCGGTATCCGGCGCAAATGGATGTGCGTAATTTCTACGGTGGCGATTTAAAAGGCGTATGGGACAAGCTGGATTATTTACAGGACTTAGGGGTAGAGGTTATTTACTTTAACCCGCTGTTTGTATCGCCGTCCAATCATAAATATGATATACAGGACTACGATTATATAGACCCGCATTTCGGTGTGATTGTATCGGATGAGGGAAAACTGCTCAGTGAGGGAGATCAGTGTAATACACATGCATCCCGGTATATGGACAGGGTAACGAATAAAAAGAATCTGGAAGCCAGCAATGAATTTTTTGCAAAGCTGGTGGAAGAAATTCACAAAAGAGGCATGAAGGTCATTATTGACGGCGTATTTAACCACTGCGGTTCGTTTAATAAATGGCTTGACAGAGAGCATATTTACAGTACAAGCCCGGAACAGTATGCATCCGGTGCGTATGAGAGCTTTAACAGTCCGTATCATACCTTTTTTAAATTCTACAGTAACCAGTGGCCGGATAACAACTCGTATGACGGCTGGTGGGGCAATGACACCCTGCCGAAGCTTAACTACGAGGAAGCGGATACGCTGGAGCAATATATTTTAGGCATTGGTAAAAAATGGGTATCCGAGCCGTACTGCGTAGACGGCTGGCGGCTGGATGTTGCGGCAGATCTGGGCAACAGCCGGGAATACAACCACCAGTTCTGGAAAAAGTTCAGAAAGGCAGTCAAGGAAGCAAATCCGGAAGCTGTCATTCTTGCAGAAAATTACGGCGATTCCTATGACTGGCTCCAGGGGGATGAATGGGATACCATTATGAACTATGATGCGTTTATGGAACCGGTGACGTGGTTTTTAACCGGTATGCAGAAGCACAGTGATGAGTTCCGTCAGGATATGCTTGGCAATGCGGGCAATTTTTTCGGGGCTATGCATCACAATATGTCCCGTATGGGTGGACAGGCAGTTGCGATTTCCATGAATGAACTTTCAAATCACGACCACTCGCGTTTTCTGACCAGAACGAACCACCGTGTCGGCAGAACGGCATCCGTCGGAGCAGAAGCTGCGAACGAAGGCGTAAATAAAGCCGTCTTTATGGAAGCTGTCATCATTCAGATGACATGGCCCGGAGCGCCGACTATTTATTATGGTGATGAAGCAGGCGTGTGCGGCTGGACAGACCCGGATAACAGAAGAACGTATCCGTGGGGCAGTGAAGATCAGGAACTGATTGCATTTCACAAGGCGGCAATTGCCATGCATAAGTCACAGGAAGTTTTAAAGACCGGTTCTTATAAACCGCTTGTCGGAGAATACAACCTGATTGCTTATGGCAGATTTAATCAGAAGGATGCAGTTGTAGTCATTGTCAATAATTCTGAAGATGAAAGAAGGGTCAGGGTTCCGGTCTGGGAACTTGGTATTACGGATAAAGATGAGATGGAACAGATATTTGTGACATTTGACGGCGGTTTCGGTGAGGAACAGCTTTGGTATACAGTAAACGGCGGCTGGTTGGATATCGGTCTTAGAAAGACTTCGGCAGTCGTGTTAAAACGTGTAAAATGGTAGAAAAACAATAGTTAGAAAGGCTGGTAACAGGAAATGGATAACAATGGAAAAGATACAAAAAGTTCAGTGAAACTGAACCGGAAAATGAGAATGTGGCATAAATACAGAAATTACTGCTTCGGAGCGGCAGGTGTGCTTGTGGCACTGGTTATCTGCGTGGCAGTTATCCGATTTATGGGAAGATCATCTTCCGACAATAAGCAGCAGGCGGCAGTACCGCCGACAACGGCACAGCAGATAACACAGAATGAAACACAGCCGGTAACACAGGCACCGACAGTGGCAGCAACAGAAGCACCGACAACACAGCCTGCAACAGAAGCTACAACGGCAGCACCGTCAAACAGCGGCATTCTTGCGATTGACGGACCTGCCGGAGAAGCAGATTTTACAACACAGGATTATTACAGTGATGCTGTATTGTTTGGGGATTCTATTATCGGCGGTATTCAGGAATACGGTTTCTTAAACAGCGCACATGTAGTTGCCGGAAATAACCTGACAACGACAAAGGCAGTTGCAGAAGTAGACAGCGTGGCACAGTTAAATCCGTCCAAGGTATTTATCATGGTCGGCTTAAATGATGTCAATTTTGGAAGCAAGAGCGCTGAAGCGATAGCAGAAGATTTAATTACACTGGCAGGAGCCGTAAAGGATAGCTGTCCGTCCGCAAAGGTATACATTTTATCCCTGCTTCCTGTAACAAGTGGATTTGAAGCGCGTGATACGAATAAAATCACACAGTCTGCGATTGATGATGTAAATGATACGGTAAGTGTTCTTGCAGCTTCTGCCGGATACACCTATATTGATGTGGCTTCTGCATATAAAAACGGTGCCGGATACTTAAATCCGGATTACAGCACCAACGGTATGAACCTTCATCATGATTACTATGCATTCCTGTTAAATTCAATCGCAGAGGTAGCAAAATAATGAGATTTCACGTACTGACCCTGTTTCCGCAGATGATTCTGGACGGACTGAATACAAGTATTACAGGACGCGCAATCCAGAACGGAATTTTATCGGTAGATGCGGTAAATATCCGTGATTTTGCGGAAAATAAATATATGAAGGTGGACGATTATCCGTATGGCGGCGGTGCCGGACTGGTTATGCAGCCGGGACCTGTCTGCTCCGCGTATAAAAGCGTGACAGAGCGGATTGGAAAGAAGCCGAGAGTGGTGTATATGACACCGCAGGGGTATCCGTTTACACAGCAGATGGCACAGGAATTTGCACAGGAAGAAGATTTGTGTATTCTGTGCGGGCATTATGAGGGCATTGATGAGCGTGCGCTGGAAAAGATCGTGACCGATTATGTGTCCATTGGAGATTATGTGCTGACAGGCGGAGAACTGCCGGCAATGGTTGTGATTGATGCGGTGTCCAGACTGGTGCCGGGTGTTTTAAATAACAAAGAATCGGCAGAAACCGAAAGTTTTGAAAACGGACTGCTTGAATATCCGCAGTATACCCGTCCGGTGGAATTTGAAGGAATGCGAGTACCCGACATTCTTTTATCGGGACACCACGGCAATGTAGACGCATGGCGTCTTGAAAAGTCTGTTGAGCGGACAAAGAAGTACCGCCCCGATTTGTATGAAGCTTATGTAAAGGAACAGGAATCCCTGCAGGATAAAAAGAAGCATAAAAAATAAATTTTGGGGATTGACTGAAAAAAAATATTATTGTATAATTATCACTGTGCTTGTCGTGTAAGGGCGGCACAGTGATAATAAAAGATAAGAAATCTTAGATTTCTGCCTAGATAGCTCAGTCGGTAGAGCAGAGGACTGAAAATCCTCGTGTCACTGGTTCGATTCCGGTTCTAGGCACTTTTGCGGGTGTAGTTCAATGGTAGAACACTAGCCTTCCAAGCTAGATACGTGGGTTCGATTCCCATCACCCGCTTTTTGTGTACCCAAAAACAAATAGCTTTTATCGCAGAGCCGAATCTGATATTTGGCTCGCGATTCCTTTGGCATTAAAATGCCTGCGGAATGGAGATTAGTGAGATTATGACAAAAAGAACGAAAAGCATTTTAGAGCGGTTAGATGAGCGGTATACGACAGAATTCCGGTGTAGTTTAAATTACACGACACCGTGGGAGCTGCTTGCGGCAACCATGCTGTCGGCGCAGTGTACCGACGAGCGGGTCAATATTGTGACAAAGGATTTATTCGTAAAGTACCCGGACGTATCGGCAGTTGCACATGCAGATGTAAAGGAAATGGAGCAGGATATCCGCTCGATTGGATTTTACCACAGCAAGGCAAAGAACCTGATTGAAACGGCAAGAAGAATCTGTGTGGATTTTGGCGGAGAAGTGCCGTCTTCATTAGAGGAGCTTACAAGTCTTCCGGGGGTCGGCAGAAAGACGGCGAATGTCATCCGCGGCAATATTTTTCATGATCCGAGTATCGTAGTGGATACCCATGTCAAGCGTATTTCCCAAAGACTGGGTTTTACAAAGGAAACTGAACCGGAAAAGATTGAATATGATTTAATGAAGGTCCTGCCGAAAGACCACTGGATTGTATACAATATACAAATTATTACATTCGGACGGGAAATCTGTACAGCGCGTGCGCCAAAGTGCAGTGAGTGTTTTTTACAGGATATCTGTAAATCAAAGGATAAGAGATAGAAAGCAAACGGGAAATGAGGATTGGTTATGATAAGGGACTATGTGGCACTGGATTTGGAAACTTCGGGGCTGAATCCGTCAGAAAATCAGATTATTGAAATCGGCATGGCAAAGGTCTGTGACGGCGAGATTACAGAAACCTACAGCCGTCTGTTAAATCCGAAGGAGAAGCTGTCGCAGCGGATTGTGGAACTGACCGGAATTACCGATGAAATGGTGGCAGGGCAGCCGCATGTTTCGGAAGTAATTGATGAAATTGTAAGTTTTATCGGGGATATGCCGCTTCTGGGACATAATATTATATTTGACTATTCATTTTTGAAAAAAGCGTGTGTGAATCATGGGATTCCTTTTGAAAAGAACGGAATTGATACCTTAAAGCTTGCAAGAAGACTGCTTCCTGAGGTGGAACATAAAAATCTGGATGTGCTTTGCGCATATTTTCAGATTAATCCGGGTAATTCGCACCGCGCCTTAGACGATGCGGTCAGCGCCCATCAGCTTTATTATAAGCTGTATGCGGTAAAGCCGGACGATGAAGGGTTTAGAGAAACCCTGCCGCTTAATTACACGGTCAAGAAAGATACACCGGTTACGGCGGCACAGAAACGGTATCTGGCAGCATTGGTTTCCTATCACGGACTGACACTGGAGCAGGACATTGACAGCCTGACAAAAAGCCGGGCTTCTAAAATCATTGATGGCATTATTTCGGAACATGGGAAACTGCCGTATAAAAAATAAAAAGTCTGTTTAATCGTAAGCGCAGTAAAAAGTTAGGCAGGTGAAGTCTCTCCGCGCTGGATGGCTTTTAACCGGGCAATAATCGGGTCTTTGGAAAGCGAGGAAAGCTGTTCTGCCTGTGCGATTAAAAAGTCGATTTTTTCAGGCTTTCCATATTCCATGTAATATCCGGCAAGCAGGGTATAGTTTTTACCGATGTCGGTATGGGTTGCGATGCCGAATTCCAAAAATGCGGCAGCCTCTTTTTTCAACCCCTGTTCTGTCAGTAGTTCAGCAATTCTTGCAAGGGAGCGGCTCAGTGTGACATAGTTGTTGTCATAATCGGTCAGCTCGGTTAAGTTGCCGACACCGTATTCCAATTTTAAATCGGTGTTGGTAAAACCTGACAGATTTAAAATCTTTTTTTCTTTTAAAGCTTCAATTGTATGCCACTCCTTTAAGATACGTTCATCCTGCGTATCCGGACAGGTCAGTGTATCCGGAATCCGGATGTAATCCAGTCCGGAAATATCTTTTTTCCGCACAGAATTGGCTTCCGCCTCCCGTTTCCAGAAGGTTTCATTGTTAATTTTCTCTTTTTTTGAATTTTTTTTCATATTATGTTGAAGCAGAAATAATATTAGTATAAAATAAGGCAGTATCAGTTTCATAATTTATCCTTTACATTGGGATAATCACAGAAATGGAGCAAGTATGAAAAATAATGCTGATGCGATTATTTTTCATACAGATAGTTGTTTCTGAGCGAAAACAACTATCCCTGATGTCAGATGAAAAATCGCTTTCGCGAATTTTTCATCGCCGCTTCGCGACAAAGTCGCTCAGAAATGAGGTAAAAATGATTAATTTTAACAATAAAAAAAACAAGCAAATTTTTTCTGCAATTATCATTATTATTTTAGTATTGGCAATGGTTGTGCCGATGGTGGCATCAGCCCTGCTTTACTAATCATAACCTAAATAAGGCAAAGTGGCAAGTTTTACTTAAAGGCCTGCCGGAATGGAGAGTATATGAATCCGGGAAAAGTATCAAATTCGATTTTGAAGCGTTCCGTTTTAAAGCAGATAAAAAAACGAGAAGAATATGCGGCGAAACCGGCGATTGGTGTAGACTGTGCGTATATCAGCCTGCAAAAGAAAGACAAGCCTGCAGTGGTGAGTGCGGCAGCAGCTGCAACGGGGGACATTGCAGCGAAAAATCCGGTACAGCGAGCCGCCAATAATATTTATGCAGGCGGCGGAATTCCCGTGGCGGCGGAGTGTACGGTGCTTTTACCGCTGTCCGCAGAGGAGGCGAAGCTGCGGGAAATCATGGAAACGCTCCAAAAGCAGTGCGAACCGCTGGGTATCCAGATTTCCGGCGGACATACGCAGGGCAGTGCAGCGGTTTTAGAACCGGTTGTAACGGTGACGGTAATCGGGCTGTGTGACGGGAAAAATTTATCAGCGAAAAATATTCATCCGGGACAGGATGTGATTCTGACAAAATGGATTGGTATCAGCGGCATCCGGCAGATTATTGCAAAGAACCGACCGGAAATTTTACGGTTTTACAGAGAAGACGTGATTGAAAAGGCACAGGGAAATGCACAGGATTTGTCCGTTGGGGAAGAAGCGTTTCTTGCTGCACAGGCAGGCGTGACCGGTATGCACGATGTTTCTGAGGGCGGCATTTTTGCAGCACTGTGGGATATGGCAGAAGCCGGAAAAGTCGGACTGGATATTGATTTTAAAAAGATTCCGGTCAGACAGGAGATTATTGAAATTTGTGAAATTTTTGACGTAAATCCATATGAATTGGAATCTTGTGGTGCTTTGTTAATGACAGCGGATAACGGACATGATATAATAAAAATATTGTCTGATGCAGGAATTAAGGCATCTGTCATTGGAAGGACAACGGCAGACCACAATAAAATTTTGCGCAATGACGATGAGGTACGGTATTTGGACACACCGAACCGGGACGAGGTATATCGTTTTATATAAGTCTTGGATTACAGCGAAAGGCGGATGAATGTATGAGAGAAAAGATATTAAATATGCTGGAAAAAAACAGCAGAATCGATTTAAAAGACATGGCGGTTATGCTTGGCATGACAGAGGTGGAAGTCGCCAATGAAATCGCGGATATGGAAAAAGAGCATGTCATCTGCGGTTATAATACCCTGATTAACTGGGACAAGACAAGTGAAGAAAAAGTAACAGCCCTGATTGAAGTGAAAGTCACACCGCAGCGCGGATTGGGATTTGACAGCATTGCAGAGCGCATTTATAAATATGATGAGATTACATCGGTTTATTTAATGTCCGGTGGATTTGACTTTACGGTCATTATTGAAGGCAAGACGATGAAATCAGTGGCACAGTTTGTAGCCAATAAGCTTTCACCGCTGGATTCGGTACTCAGCACATCCACACATTTTGTACTGAAAAAATATAAGGATTACGGCAGGGTATTGGATGCAGAAGAAAAAGATGAAAGGATGCTGGTGACACCATGAGAAATCCATTGTCAAAGAAAATAATCGGTATTGAACCGTCAGGAATCCGTAAATTTTTTGATATTGTCAGTGAAATGCCGGATGCGATTTCTTTAGGTGTCGGAGAACCGGATTTTGATACACCGTGGAATGTCCGCGAAGAAGGCATTTATACGCTGGAAAAGGGAAGAACATTTTATACATCCAATGCAGGTTTAAAAGAACTGCGTGAAGAAATCAGCCGGTATGTAAAACGCAAATATGATCTGCACTATGACCCGGTGCATGAAATTTTTGTCACGGTCGGCGGTAGTGAAGCGATTGATGTGGCACTGCGCTGTATGACAGACCCCGGCGATGAGGTGCTGATTCCGCAGCCGAGTTATGTGTCGTATCTGCCGTGTGCAGTCATGGCGGATGCCGTGCCGGTGCCGATTGAATTAAAGGCGGAAAATGATTTTAAGCTGACAAAAGAACAGCTTTTAAACAGCATTACGGATAAGACCAAGATACTGGTACTGCCGTATCCGAACAATCCGACCGGTGCAATTATGACGAAGGAAGAACTGGAAGAACTTGTTCCGGTGATTATTGAAAAGGATTTATATGTGATTTCCGATGAAATTTATGCGGAACTGACATATGGAGGAAAGCGCCACTGTTCGATTGGTTCATTGCCTGGCATGAAGGAGCGGACCATTGTGATTAACGGCTTTTCAAAGGCATTTGCAATGACCGGCTGGCGTTTAGGCTATGCCTGCGGACCGGCACCGGTTATTGAGCAGATGGTAAAACTCCACCAGTTTGCGATTATGTGTGCGCCGACGAACAGTCAGTTTGCGGCAGTGGAAGCACTGAAAAATTGTGACATGGAAGTTGAAATGATGGTAGAGGCATATGATCAAAGAAGACGTTTCCTGCTCAATGCCTTTAAAGAGATGGGACTGGAATGTTTTGAGCCGTATGGCGCATTTTATGTATTTCCGTCAATTAAGAAATTTGGAATGACATCAGAGGAATTTGCAACAAGGTTACTGAGTGAACAGAAGCTGGCAGTAGTACCGGGAACAGCTTTCGGAGCATCAGGTGAAGGCTTTGTGCGCATTTCTTATGCGTACTCCATCGAAAATCTGAAGGTGGGATTAGAAAGAATACAGAAGTTTATAGAGTCCTTAGGAGGAAATGATGGCAGAATTTAGCGTAGAATATATCAATCCTTTTTTAATGGCGGCAACCAGCGTGATTAAAGATATTTGCCAGATCGATATGAAAATTGGCAGACCGTATGTAAAGACAACGGAGTTTGCAAGTGATTCCGTGATTATTATGATTGGTGTGACAGGAGAAGTGCGCGGACAGGTTTTAATGTCATTTCCGGAAGCACATGCACTCCATGTAGCCTCTAAGATGATGATGGGGATGCCGGTTACGGCACTCGACGATATGTCTGCCAGTGCGATTAATGAGCTGGGGAATATGATGATGGGAAATGCGGCAACGATTCTTTCGACAAAAGGCATTGCCATGGATATCACACCGCCGACCTTATGCCGCGGAAATGTTTATTTAAAGCAGTCTTACAGTCAGAATATCTGTGTTCCGTTGACAAGTGATGAGATTCATATGGAACTGGATATTGCGATTAATGTGAATTAATTATAATACACGACGGAGGCATTGACGGATAGAGTGGTGCAGTTGTGTAACTGGTTGATTGCAGGATTAGAAAGGGAAAAAGATGTTAAATATTGTATTACATGAACCGGAGATGCCGGCGAATACCGGAAATATTGGAAGAACGTGTGTGGCGGCGGGCGCAAGACTGCATTTGATTGAACCGCTCGGCTTTAAGTTAAATGAAAAGATGTTAAAGCGTGCCGGACTGGATTACTGGGACAAGCTGGACGTAACCGTGTACGATGACTATGCGGATTTTCAGAAAAAAAATCCGGGTGCAAAGATATATATGGCAACGACTAAGGCACAAAAGACTTACTGTGATGTGTCTTATGAGGATGACTGTTATATTATGTTTGGCAAGGAAAGTGCCGGAATTCCGGAAGAAATTCTGGTCGATAATGAGGAAACATGTATCCGTATCCCGATGATTGGCGATATCCGTTCCCTGAATCTGTCCAATTCCGTTGCAATTGTACTGTATGAGGCTTTGCGCCAGCACAATTTTGAAACAATGAATCTGGAAGGACATCTGCACAGATTGCACTGGAAAAGTGAATGAATATAAGAATAGCATAAAGCAGAAGCGATGTATGGCAATACACAGAGATACCGGGAAAATCCGGCATTTCTGTGTATTTTTTGTGTAATAGGAAAATCCGATAGAATTCCCTATTACACAAAAGGCACTACGTGCCGATGATGCAAACTTGCGCGAAGATGTAGTTTGTCGCAAACGACCGCGCTCGGCGCGAGAATGTGTTTTGCACATTTTTTTTAAAAAATCACAGATTAATGATAAAAATTTTCAATAACGTCAATGGGCAACTTGCACAATAAAATGTTGTAAATCATGGCTAAATTGTGGAAAAATCTGAAAGTAGTGCTAAGGTACTATGTTGGGTTCTGTGAAAAGATGATAAGATTATTGGCATAAGTGTCATAAAAACGCAAAAAATGCATAAAAAAGAAGCGGGAGGGAAAAGTAAGGATATTTGCAGATTTTGCAGAAAAAAATACGAAGGAAAGTCATGATGCATTACTGCGGGGTTTCAGGTCAGGGGTTTGGACAGAAATAAGATGAATCATGACAAGTTGGAGGGTTTATGAAGGTGTGTATGAAAAAACAAACACAGAAGCGGTGGGCATGGCTTTTGGCGCTTGTAATGTGCCTCAGCGTGATTATGCCGACATCATTAATGTCTGCAAGAGCAGACGGAAGTTCAACGGTTGTAAAATATGAACACAATTTTACAACACAGGGAGTTACCAGTGATGACTTTTTTACAATTGCTGGAAGTGCAGGAAAGAAAAAAGGAACAGCAACTTATGATGGGGTTACATATACAGACCCATTAAAGTTTGATTCAAAAGCAAGTGTTAAATTTACAGCACCGGAAGCTGGTAAGCTGACGCTGGTATTTGGTACAGAAGTTGAATCAGCAGCGGGTAAAAATGTCAAGATTAACGGAACAAAGACAAAAGTCGGTGATGATGGGGTACTGACAGTCGATATCAGTGCAGGCGATTATACGATTACCAAGGGCGATACCATGAATTTATTCTACATCGTCTACAGCTATACAAAGCAGGGTTCTACAGAAGGAACGACAAAGCCGACAGAAGAAACAACAAAGGCAACAGAAGCAGCCACAAAGCCAAGTGAAACAAAACCAAGTGAAACAAAGCCGGACACAGGTGATACAACAGTAGAACAGGTTTCACTGATTCAGAGTACAGGCTGGCTTGAATCAGCATACGTAGAATGGAATGAAGCAAAAAATGCCGTTTCTTATAACGTATATGTAAAGAAGGCAGATGCAGCAGATACAAGCTATGAAAAGCTTGACAACGAGCTGGTTAGAAAATATAAGACATCGGACGGCAGTGCCGTATACTACAGAGCAGATGCACTGGGACTTGCAGCAGGCAGCTATGTATTAAAGGTTGTTCCGGTTGCAGGCGGCACAGAACAGGCAGACAGCGCAGCCGTAACGGAAGCACTCAGTGTCAAGGCACATGACAGAACAGGCTTTGCATGGACCAACGGTGAAGCAAACGGTGCTTACCGTGATAACGGTACATTAAAGGGCAACGCAGTTGTTCTTTATCTGACAGAAGAAACAAAAGATACCGTTACTATGGACGTTATCAAAGATGCAAAGGGCAAGACACAGACAGCAACAGGTATGCAGGAAATTTTAAATCTGTATAAAAAGGGATACGATAACAGACCGTTAGACATCCGTCTGATTGGACAGGTAACGGATTTTGCAGTTATGGAAGGCGGAGATATGGTTGTCAGCGGAAGCAGCTCATCAAAGCGTGTTTCATGCGGTATTACAATCGAAGGTGTCGGTGATGATGCAACTGTTTACGGCTGGGGTATCCGTATTAAAAATGCTTCCAATGTAGAAGTAAGAAACTTAGGTATTATGCTGGTAGACAGCAGTGAAGGCGATAACATCGGACTTCAGCAGGATAACGACCATATCTGGGTACATAACTGTGACTTCTTCTACGGTGAAGCAGGCGGAGATTCAGACCAGGCAAAGGGTGATGGCGCTTTAGACTGCAAAAAATCTACATTTATTACATTTTCTTATAATCATTTCTTTGATAACGGAAAATGCAACCTGTTAGGCTTAAGCGAAGGCACAACAGAAGATTTGTATATTACATATCACCACAACTGGTATGATCATTCGGATTCAAGACATCCGAGAATCCGTTTCTATTCCGCTCATGTATATAACAACTACTATGACGGAAATGCAAAATACGGTATTGGTTCAACAAACGGTTCTTCTGTATTTTCAGAAGGCAACTATTTCAGAAACTGTAAATATCCGATGCTGACTTCTATGCAGGGTTCAGATGTCATTGCAGACTGGACAACCTTAAAGAGAGATGAAGCCAACATGGCAACATTTTCAAAGGAAGCAGGCGGAACAATTAAAGCGTATAACAACTATATCGAAGGCGGAAACGGTTTTGTATCTTATCAGGAAAACAATATCGAATTTGACGGATATGTTGTAGAATCCGCAGATGAAAAAGTTCCGGATACCGTAAAGAGTTATAAGGGCGGCAACACCTATAACAACTTTGATACCAGCAAGGGAATGTACAGCTACACAGCAGATTCACCGCAGCAGGCAAAGGAAAATGTTGAAAAGTATGCCGGCAGAGTAGAAAACGGTGATTTTAAGTGGACATTTACAGCAGAAGATGATGCTTCTTACGCACTAAATCAGGCATTAAAGTCTGCATTAAGAGCATATAAGACTTGTTTAGTATCTGTTGCACCAAACAATACGGTTTCCCAGAATCCGTATATCGGAACCGGTGCAGAAGAACCGACAACAAGCCACAACACATTAAATAAAGAAGATTTAACACAGCCTTCTACAAAGGAAGACGAAAGCACGAAAGCAACAGAAAGTACGAAAGCCACCGAAAGCACAAAGGCTACGGAAAGCACAAAAGCTACAGAAAGCACAAAGGCTACGGAAAGTACAAAAGCTACAGAAAGCACAAAGGCTACGGAGAGTACGAAAGCCACAGAGGCAACAAAAGCCACTGAGAGCACAACCGGTAGTACAACGCCGGGGGGAACAACAGGCGATACATCTTCTTATGATAAGACAAGCACTGCATTTTCAGGTGCATACACATCATTAAGCGGTGTAACGGATTCACAGTATTTAAAGAAGCTGTATGCGGCACCGGACGGAAGTGCATCTGCAGACGGTACAAAGGATTCACCGCTTGATCTGGAAACAGCGATTGCAAAGGCTGAAAACGGCACGGCAGTTATTTTATTAGAAGGTACGTATACATTTGACCATCAGGTTACCATCCCGGTATCAAACAGCGGTACGGCAGACTGCTACAAGGTATTAAAGGCTGCTGACGGCGCAAAGGTAACATTTGATTTTTCATCACAGTCCTATAACATTAAAGACACTTCTGTCAATGCAAGAGGACTTCAGATTGAAGGCAGTTACTGGTACGTATATGGCATTACCGTATGTGGTGCGGCAGATAACGGTATATTTATCGCAGGAAGCCACAATGTAATTGAACGCTGTATTTTACAGGCAAACAGAGATACAGGTCTTCAGATTAGCAGACGTTCTTCTTCTGTAACCAATAAAGAAGAATGGCCGTCATACAACTACATTATCAACTGTACATCATTTGATAACTGTGACCCGGCAACCGGTGAAAATGCAGATGGTTTTGCGGCAAAACTGACATGCGGCGAAGGTAATGTATTTGACGGCTGTATTTCATACTGCAACTGCGATGACGGCTGGGATTTATATGCAAAACCGGCAACCGGTTCAATCGGTGTCGTAACAATCAGAAACTGTATTGCATTTAATAACGGTACATTGACAAATGGTAATTCAGAAGCCAACGGCGATATGAACGGATTTAAGTTAGGCGGAAGCAACGGTAAAGTGCCGACACCGCATTTTGTGTTTAACTGTCTTGCATTTAACAATGGAAAAGATGGATTTACAGATAACGGCAACGGCGGCGCATTAACATTAATGAACTGTACTTCTTACAACAATGCAAAGACGAACTTTAACTTCTACCGTACAACGGCAGGCGGAACATTCTTTAACTTACTGTCCGCAGGCGGTAACAGTACAGATAAGTTTATCGGAAAAATCAGCAACAGTATTTCATTCAACAGTAAGAAATACTATCAGGTTCCGTTCTCTATTACAGGAACTGCTGTAACAAGCGGACAGAAGCTGGGTACAGTTGTATCAGACCCATATACATCAGGTGCATTTACATCTACAACCGCACCGGATGTTACGGTAGATATTGATACAATTTTAAGAAATGCAGACGGTTCGCTGACAACAAACGGTTATCTGATGTCAACAGGTGATTATCAGTCAATGGGTGCAAAGTTTGGCGTAGAAAATCAGGTACTTGAAGTAAAGGCAAGCATTAAGAGCGAGCCGGAAACAAAACCGGAAGAACCGACAACAGCAGAAGACAAGACGGAGGCTGCAACCGAAGCCACAAAGGCAGAGGACAAGACCGAGGCCGCAACCGAAGCCACAAAGGCAGAAGACAAGACCGAGGCCGCAACCGAAGCCACGAAGGCAGAAGACAAGACCGGGGCCGCAACCGAAGCCACGAAGGCAGAAGACAAAACAGAAGCCACAAAGAGCGGCAAGTCCAGTCTTTCAGAAAAGAATGACGTCAAAGGTGCAGAAATGTCTGTCAGCTTAAAGGCAGAGGACAATGTATTTGATGAAGATGACGTTATGCAGTTTACAGAATTAACAGAAGGTAGTGCATTTGATGCGGCTGTAAAAGCACTTTCTGATTATAAAGAAAAAATGGTAGTCGTAGACATCTCTATTTTAAGAGGTGCGGAATTTGTTCATCAGTTCCCTGGCGGCGTTGAAGTAACATTAGACATTCCGGCAGGCTATGAGGAAGCCAATACAAAGGTATTCCGTATGGAAGCAGACGGAACGGCAACAGATATGCAGGCAGCCTGCAAGGACGGCAAAGCAGTCTTTGTAACCAACCATTTCAGTACCTATGTTATTGCAGAACAGGCAAAGACGGCAGAGGAAGCACCGAAGGTTGTGAATGAAAATGTTTCAACCGCACAGACCGAAGCTGCAAAAGCAGAAAATACAAAGAATGAAACCGTAAAAACAGGCGATACCGCCAATGCAGGATTATATGTAATGCTGATGGCAGTCATGTTTATCGGTGCAGGCATTTTGGTCATCGGAAAACGTAAAGATTTATTTACAAAATAAGACAGAAACAAAGAAAAGATATAGCGGTAATAAGCTGAAAATAAAAGCCGGCGTATAAAGTAAGCAGAAAAGCAAAACTTGATACGTCGGCTTTTTACAGTGTAATATTTTCCAAAGCCAAGTGCCACCGGCGAAAGCCATTGCCGTCCCATTCGCCACTCCCCCGGTAAAAAAATCATCCGCTTTCCGAAGTCAAGTGCCAACGTTGAGGAAAGCGGATGATTTTTTACCTATTTAAAGCCAGCGTAAAGATAAATTCCGTACCGACTCCGACGGTGCTGACGACATCAATCGTTTCATTGTGTGCCTGTAAAATTTCCTTAGTGATAGAAAGTCCAAGACCGGAGCCTTTTTTGTCGCGGCCGCGGGATGCATCGGATTTATAAAAGCGGTCCCAGATTTTATCAAGACTTTCCTTTGAAATACCGGAGCCGTTGTCCTTGACGGAAATATAGGCTTTCTCACCTTTTTCCCGCACGGAAATGTAAATCACGGAATTTTCGTGGCTGAATTTAATTGCGTTGTCGACAAGGTTGTAAATAACCTGTCCGATTTTGCTTTTATCGGCTTTGACGGAACAGGTTTCTGCGGAAAAGGTCAGCTGGAACTGAATCCGCTTCTTTTTACACGTTCCCTCAAAGGTTTCAATCGTGTGCTTGATAATCGAATTGACATCAAATACGGACAATTCAAGCCGCACGGTTTTCGGGTCTAATTCATTCAGCGTTAAAATGTTGCTTGTCAGCTTCGTCAGCCGGTCCGTTTCAAACAGTACAATATCAATATATTTTTTTGTCATTTCCGGCGGAATCGTACCGTCTGCAATGGCTTCCAGATATCCCTTAATTGATGTCAGCGGTGAACGGAAATCGTGGGAAATGTTGGATAGGAACTTCTGCTGGAACTGGTCGGATTCGTCCAGCTTTGATGCCATATAATTTAAGGAAGCGGACAGCCGTCCGATTTCATCAATATCATTTTTGACATCAATTTTATAGGCGAGATTTCCTTTTCCGTATTCCTTTGTCGCTTTGATAATGCCGTTGAGCGGTTTGTGAATCTGGACAAAGTACAGTGCGATAAAGCTGAGGCTTAAAAGCATTACCATAACCAGTGTGATGTAGTTGGTATTAAAGGTTGTGTATACATTACCGGTAATCACATTTTCATCTAAATGCACAACCACATAGCCTTTCATCGTAAAGGAGCTGGTTATCGGTGCGAAGACACTTAAACAGGTACAGTCAAGCATACCGTAAAAATCGCCGGTCTGCGTGTGTTTTGTCCCCAGACTGGTATAATCAAAGCCATCAATGGTGTATAAAATATCTTTTGTGTTATGCTCCTGTGCATAAGCTGTATCCAGAATGATATTGCCTGCGGTGTCGATAAACATAATGCGTGTATCGTTGAGCAGGGCAACGGTTCTTAATTCGGTTTCAACGATACGCAGGTGTTCCTCACTGAAATAGTCATCGGCGTATTCACTTGAAATCGACAGTGCCTGCTTGTACAGGGCATCTGTATAGTAGTTGTAAACCTTTGCATAGTCGATGCGGTAGCTGATAAAAGTCACGCCTAAAAAGCCGAGCAGGGCAACTGCCGCATAGACAAAAAGGTATTTGGTTAAAAGATTAAATTTCATAATTGAAAACAATCCTTTCCGGTGTTATGACGGTTTTATTTCATCTTTGTGGATTACCGGCGTGTTACGAACTTGTAACCGATGCCCCATACCGTTTCAATCGACCAGTTTGCGTGGTCTTTGATTTTTTCACGGATTCGCTTGATATGGACATCGACCGTCCGGGTATCTCCGATATATTCATAACCCCAGATGTGGTCTAAAAGCTGTTCCCTTGTAAAGACCTGATTCGGCGAAGAAGCCAGAAAGTAGAGCAGTTCCAGTTCCTTCGGCGGCATTTCCACCGTCTTTCCGCAGTATTGTACGGAATAATTGCTGAGATTGATAATCAGATCCGGGTATTCCACGCACTGCACAGTTGCACCGACCGGCGCGGATTCCGCCGGCATCTGGTAGCGGCGTAAAACTGCCTTGACGCGGGCAACCAGCTCCTTTGTTTCAAACGGCTTGATAATATAATCATCAGCCCCCAGTTCCAGTCCGAGTACCTTATCAAAGGTTTCGCCCTTGGCGGATAGCATGATAATCGGTACATTGTTGGACTTGCGGATTTCACGGCAGACTTGATAGCCGTCAATACCCGGAAGCATTAAGTCCAGTAGAATGAGGTTCGGGCGGAAAGTGTCAAGCTGGAGCAGGGCACTTTCGCCGTCATAAACAATCTTTGTTTCAAAACATTCTTTTGTCAGATAAAGAGAAATGAGTTCTGCAATATTTTCGTCATCGTCAACAATCAGTATTTTTTGTTTTGTCGCCATGTAAAAATCCCCCCTTTTATTTAAAATCTACAATGGTTACACCGGTGTCGCCCTCGCCGATTTCGCCGAGACGGAACGACTTGATATAAGGAACACCGCGCAGGTAGGCGGTAACGCCGTTTCGCAGCGCACCGGTGCCTTTTCCGTGTACAATGCGTACCTGCGGAATCCTTGAAATGTACGCATCGTCTAAATATTTGTCCAGTTTGGCAACCGCTTCGTCAACGGTCAGTCCCAAAAGATTGATTTCATGGGAAATCGAAGCCGCCTTGGACATCTTGATTTTGCCGGAGCCGCCAGCCCCCTTCGGTGCTTTTTTAGCTTCTTCCGGGTCTTTGTAGCCGACAAGAATCTCTAAGTTATTGATTTTTGTCTTGGTGCTTAAACTGCCCATCTGTACGGTGATTTCGCCCTTCGGACTTGGCGGTGCGGTCACGGTGCCGATTAAGTTCATGCTTAGAACGCGCACATGTGTGCCGACTTTAAATTCGGAAATGTCGTGTGCCTTATGTGCTTTCGGCTTTGCTGCCTGGACGGAAAGTTTTTCCTGACGTTTATTCATCTTGTCACGGATGGCACTGCGCTGTTTTTCCAGTTCTTTTACGGTCATGCCGTGCTTGTTCATCGTCTTAATCGTCTGGTCGGCATATTCTTTGGCATCTTTTAAAATCGCCGCCGCTTCTTCGTTGGCTTTGCGCAAAATTTTGTCGCGGCGTTCATCTAACCGGTCGGATTTTGTCTTTAATTCGTCCTTTAACTGCTGGATTTCCTGCTTATAGGCATTGATTTCGGCACGTTCTTTTTCAATCGTAACGCGGCTATGCTCCAAATCGGAGAGCAGGTCTTCAAACTGTACGTCATCGGCATCCATGCGGGCAGAAGCATCTTTAATAATATAATCGGGCAGACCGAGCTTTTTGGAAATCGCAAAAGCGTTACTTTTTCCCGGAATACCGATTAATAAGCGGTAGGTTGGACGCAGGGATTCCACGTCAAATTCACAGCAGGCATTTTCCACGCCGTCCGTGGTGAGTGCATACACCTTAATCTCGCTGTAATGTGTGGTCGCCATGGTTGTAATGCCGCGTTTGTGCAAATCATTTAAAATGGAAATGGCAAGTGCCGCACCTTCTGTCGGGTCTGTTCCCGCACCGATTTCATCAAATAAAATCAGGCTGTGTGCATCGGCTTCCTTTAAAATGCTGACGGTGTTTGTCATATGGGAAGAAAATGTACTTAAACTCTGCTCAATGCTCTGTTCGTCGCCGATATCGGCAAATACATTGTCAAATACGGCAAGCTCGGAGTGGTCGAGAGCCGGAATGTGCAGACCAGACTGCGCCATTAAGGTCAGCAGTCCCACGGTCTTTAAAGAAACCGTTTTACCGCCGGTATTCGGACCGGTGATAATAAGCAGATTAAAATCCTTTCCTAAATAAATGTCGATTGGCACAACCTTATGCGGGTCAATCAGCGGGTGACGCCCCTTTTTAATATTGATATAATTGTTGGTATTCATAACCGGGCAGCTGCATTTATATTGCTTGGACATCTGTGCCTTTGCAAAAATGAAATCCAGCGTAGTCAGTACCTGGAAATCTGTTAACAGTTCATCGGTAAATTCAGATGCTTTTGCGCTTAATTCTGCAAGAATGGCTTCAATTTCAGCCTGTTCCTTTAATTCAAGCTCGCGGATATCATTGTTTAATTTGACAACCGCCGCCGGTTCGATAAAAAGAGTTGAACCGGTTGCAGACTGGTCATGCACCATGCCGGGTACCTGCGATTTGTATTCGGCTTTGACCGGAAGACAGTATCTGCCGGAGCGTGAGGTGATGACAAAATCCTGTAAGCAGTTACGCACGGAAGATGAATTTAACATCTTATTTAATTCGGTGTGAATCCGTTCAGCGGCAAGCACCTTCTGACGGCGGATACTGCGCAGATTTGCACTGGCATCATCGCTGATTTCATCTTCTGAGAGAATACAGCGCTTAATTTCTGTATTTAACGGTGTCAGCGGTTCAAGTGCATGAAAATATCCCGTTAAGGAATCGGTGGTATCTTCGTAATAATTTTTTACCCTTGCCGCCGCGGTCAGCAGGGAACTGATATGCAGTAACTCTACCGTATTTAAGGAGCTGCCGATTTCAAGACGTTTTACGGAAGCACCGATGTCGTGCACGCCGCCAAAAGAAACAGCCCCCTTTGCATAGACACGGGAAAGGGCATCACTGGTTTCTGAAAGAGCAGCGTTAATATCGTGGATGTCCGTCATCGGCACCAGCTTTTTTAAGCGTTCCTTTGCTTTATCGGAAGCCGCAAAAGATACTAAGCGGTCAATAATTTTATCATATTCAAGAGTCGTTAAAGACTTGTAATTCATTCATTTCTCCAATCCGGAAATGCAGGGTCTTGCAGACACGGAATCTGTGGCATTTCCGGCACAGATTCCATTTTATTGTACCGCATTTGAAACAAAAATTCTACTATGGATATAAGAATTTACAAGTAGGTCATAAATTGTTCATAACTGTCCGTTATAATAAAATTAATTTTGCAGTTCAATAAAAGTTAGGTTATGGTGACAGAAAAAATGGGAAACACAGAACACAAGGAAGAAGACTCCTTTGCTTTATATACGGAAAAAATCGTACCCAAGCCGTCCGTGAAGTACCGCAGACTAATCCGCGCGGCAAAGTTTTTTGTGGCGGCAGTGCTGTTTGGTCTGATTGCAAGCGGTGTGATGCTTCTTGTATATCCAGCATTGGAAAAAAGAATGGTTCAGAGGAATACGGACAAAGAAATTCTGACCATTGAAAAGGATGAATATCCGAGTGAAGAACAGGATAATACGGAAACAAAAGAAACGACAGCCGATGACAATTATGAGGCAGTGTTACAGACAACCGATGCGGCAGCTTTAAAAAATGTTGCTACGGCGGCGATTAAATCACTGGTATTAATTGACGTCTATAAGACCGATATGGGAAATATCCTGACGGAAACACAGAGTGCGACAGAAACGGTCGGACTTGTAATCGGACAAGTCAATTCAGAATATATTATTTTGACCAATGCGGCGGTTGTGCGTGATTCGTCGTCACTGGTCGTAAAGGTTTCAAAAGCGACAGAAGTCGATGCCGAGCTGGTTGGAAGCGATACGGATACCGGCATTGCGATTGTCAGTGTCAAGGAATCGCAGATTCCGTCCAAAGAAAGAAGTTCGATTGTAACAGCGCAGTTAGACAACTCTTACAGCATACAGCAGGGGGATATTGTCGTTGCGGCAGGCAGGCTTTACGGACAGAATAAGACGATTGATTACGGCATGGTTTCAGGCATTTCAACAAAAAGCGGTGTCGATAACAGCTATGAGATTATCAGCACGGGACTTGCGGGCATAGAAGGCGATTACGGTTATCTTTTTAATATGAAGGGAAATGTTGTCGGCATTTCCATGAAGAATACAAAGACGACATTTTCAGTGCTTGGCATTTCGGATTTAAAATCAATGATACAGGAATTATCTAACGGAAACAGTCCGGTATATTTCGGCATTAAAGGGCAGAATGTAACCGGTACAATGGCAACGCGCTATGGACTGCCGGTGGGAATTTACGTAACGGATATTGAACTGGACTCTCCGGCATATGCGGCGGGAATCCAGCCGGGGGATATTATTACCGGGATTGACGGAAATATGGTTTTGACAATTCAGGCATTTAGTGAGAAACTATATCAGTGTGAAAGCGGTCAGCAGATTTCTATTACAGCCAAACGGTTTGGCGGGGATGAATATAAGGATATGACATTTAACGCCGTAATTGCGGTGAAATAAAGCATATAATCTGGCTGACGGCAGGAGAAATGAGAAAAGGAAAGGGCAGATTATGCATTTTATTGAAAAATTTAAGGACGGAGACAGAATCTCCGATGTTTACCTTTGTAAGTCCAAATCAACAGCACTCACAAAGTCAGGAAAAGAATATGAAAATGTGATGCTTCAGGATAAGACCGGACAAATGGATTCCAAAATATGGGACCCGTCTTCCGGCGGTATCTGTGACTTTGATGCCATGGATTATGTTGCAGTAACGGGACAGGTTATCAGCTTTAACGGCGCATTACAGTTAAAGATTGAAAGAATCCGCAAGGCAGACGAAGGAGAATATGTTCCGTCTGATTATATTCCATGTTCTAAGTATGATATCGAAGAAATGTATACAGAACTCATGCAGTATACAGGCAGTGTCAAGAATGAGTATCTTTCTGCACTGTTAAAGAGCTTTTTTACAGACGATGCGGATTTTATCGCAAAATTTAAGAGTATCGCGGCAGGAAAGACGGTACATCACGGCTTTTTAGGCGGATTATTAGAGCATAGTTTAAGTGTAACCAGACTGTGTGTAAAGATTGCGGAAAACTATCCGTTTTTAAACCGCGATTTACTGATTACATGTGCGGCACTTCACGATGCCGGAAAAGTAAAGGAACTCGCACCGTTCCCAAAGAACGATTATACGGATGAGGGGAATTTCCTCGGACATATTGTAATGGGCTATGAAATGATTCAGCAAAAGATTGCAGGCATTGAAGGATTTCCGCCGGTGCTGGCTTCCGAAGTCGGACACTGCATTTTATCCCACCACGGTGAGCTGGAATACGGTTCTCCAAAGAAACCGTGTATTATGGAAGCGGTAGCATTGTCTATGGCAGACAATATGGACGCAAAGATGGAAACGTTTAAAGAGGCACTGGAAGCCAAAGACACCAACGAATGGCTTGGCTTTAACAGATGGCTTGATGCAAATATCAAAAAGACACTGTAGAGGTAGACGTGAAAAACGAATTTAAAAAAGATGATTGTGTGACATTGCACATTGAGGATATCGGAACAGGCGGTGAAGGCATTGGCAAGGCAGATGGATTTACATTTTTTGTAAAAGACGCCATTGTCGGCGATGTCATTGAAGCCAAAGTGATGAAATTAAAGAAAAATTACGGTTATGCAAGGCTGATGAAAGTGCTTACACCGTCCAAAGACCGTGTAGAACCGAAATGTCCGGTCGCAAGACAGTGCGGCGGCTGTCAGATTCAGGAAATGCGCTATGAAGCACAGCTTGCCTTTAAACAGAAAATGGTTCAGAACAATTTAGAGCGTATCGGCGGGCTTACCGGATTTGAAATGTGTCCTGTAATCGGTATGGAAACACCGTATGCATATCGTAATAAGGCACAGTTTCCGGTCGGGGAAGATAAGGATGGCAACATTGTCATCGGATTTTATGCCGGAAGAACACATCATATTGTGGAGCAGACAGACTGCTGTATCGGCGCACCGGAAAATGCGGCAATTCTTCGCAAAGTCAAAGCGTATATGCAGAAAAACCAGATTCGCCCGTACAATGAGGAACGCCACAGCGGGATTGTGCGCCATATTTTAATCCGTACCGGTTATCATACCAAAGAAATTATGGTCTGTCTGATTGTCAATGCGGCTAAGGCTTCCTGCTTAAAAAATGCAGAACAGCTCACAGAATTGTTACGCGAAATTGATGGAATGACTTCTATTATGGTGAATTACAACACGGATAAGACGAATGTCATTCTCGGCAGAAAAAGTGAGGTGCTTTGGGGACAGCCATATATTGAAGATTATATCGGTGATGTCAAATATCAGATTTCACCGCAGTCTTTCTTTCAGGTTAATCCGATGCAGACGGAAAAGCTGTATGCAAAGGCACTTGAATATGCGGGGCTGACCGGCAGTGAAACGGTGTGGGATTTGTACTGCGGTATCGGTACAATTTCGTTATTTCTTGCAAAAAATGCACGGAAGGTATACGGTGTGGAAATTGTGCCGCAGGCAATCGAAGATGCCCGCAATAATGCAAAGCGCAACGGTATTGACAATGCAGAGTTTTTCGTGGGCAAGGCGGAAGAAGTCGTACCGGCATTTTATGAAAAAGCCCTAAAGCAGGCGCAGGATTCGGAAGCCGGTAAGAGTATCCACCCGGACGTGGTTGTTGTAGATCCGCCAAGAAAGGGCTGCGAGGAAATACTGCTTGAAACGATTGTGAAAATGCAGCCACAGCGGATTGTCTACGTAAGCTGCGACTCGGCGACACTGGCGCGTGATTTAAAATTTTTAAGTGCCAACGGCTACGCCGTCAAAAAAGTCCAGCCGGTAGACCAGTTCGGACACAGTGTTCATATAGAGACGGTAGTCTTACTTTCCAAGGGAGTAATCGACTAGAAAAAGATTGCAATGGACTTTTCCTTAGAGGATATGGATTTATCCGGTTTGCAGGGAAAGGCAACATATGAGAAAATCAAAGCGTATATCTTGGAGCAGACAGGACTTAAGGTTTCTTCATTGTATATCGCGCAGATCAAGAAGAAATGTGGACTGGATGTAGGTGAAAATTATAACTTATCAAAGTCGGAGAATGCGAGACAGCCACAGTGTACACCCGAGAAAGAAGAGGCAATCATGCAGGCATTTAAGCACTTTGGTATGATTTGATTGTGGATAAATAGCATCGTGTGTCTATCTTACTGATAGGAAGCGTAAAAAGGACACTCCTGAACCGTAAATATTACGGGTCAAGGAATGTCCTTTTTGGTTGTCTTGGAGTGTCCAAAGGACAAGGTAATGAGACTGAGAGTATTAAGACTTATTAGAATTATACCTATCTTATCTAATCATAAGATGTGATGAGACGATGTGTTCATAATTTACTAATCTTTCCACCTTCAAACATGCTATACCCTGTAGGATTCTTTCTAAATTCAGAAGGTGTGATTCCAAGGCATTTTGTAAATTGCCGGTTGAAGTAAGAACTATACTTAAAACCACATTGGGTTGCAATATCATCAATTTTGAGATTGGTGTTAGATAGCAATTCTTGCGATATCTTAAGACGATAGTGAAGCAGGTATTCAATACATGTACAATTTACTTGCTGCTTGAAACGCTGGTTAAGTGTGGTTCGATTCAAGTGTACAAGTTCACATAGGAAACTTAATGTAATATCGTTCTGATAGTTGTCATGAATGTAATCAGTGCAGGTTGTAACGGGATTAGTATTCTCAGATAATTCGTAGAACTTTAATTTACATTGGTCTACATATATGTCAAAAATGCAATTAAGTGTCTGGCGCAGCATTCTTCTGATACGGCAAGTCCAGTAATCATCGCTTTGTGCGTATGTCTCAGCACCAATCATAAGCATTAGTTCATTAATGTGAACATATTGTTGAGATGTTAAGTAAAAAATGCCTTGAAAATTTCCATGATGCTTTGTAAACATATATAGCATATTTCTATCGTAAACATATTTTTCATCGATTGGAATCGAATCTTCAAGATTTTCAAATTTTAAACATGCTTTTATGTACCATGGATCAAAGTGAAATGCCTTGGCACTTAAATGTGTATGCTCCAGGCATTGAAAATTGTCATATTGGGATATACATAGTACAGCTGGAGATGTAACTGTTTGAATATGATTATTGATTTTGATAGTTGCATTTCCACAAGAAACCATAATGATAGTACACCTGTTATTCATTGGTAATGATTCCAGTGTATTATAAAAATCAAATTCTATTGGAATTTCTCTTTCTTTATGTCTATCGGTCTGAGGCATATAAATCTCCCTTCAAAAATATATTATCTGCAATTTGAAATTGTAAAAAGTATAAAAATATGCTACGCAAATGACATTGAAAGAATATTTTACGCAAGTTATACTTGTATATAGTATAAAAGAAATGGAGGGAAATGTCTATATGAAAAGGCTGTTAGTATACAGTAAAAAATATTGGATACAAATGATAGCAGCGGCTATTTCAAGTGTAACTGCATCAATATCTACAGTTATGGTTATCGATATATTAAGGGAAATAATAGATATCATTTCTAAGGGTAATATGATGCAGGAAATCCGGTATATTATTTTGAAAATAATAATTGTGATATGTGTTGGTATTGTATCAAATTATATGGTAGTTGCAATGACAGGTTTTGTCGGTGCTGGATTGTTAAAGGATTTTAGGAATGATGCTGTGAATTCATTGATAAATGCCTCACCGGAATATATCAATCAATGTAATTATGGAGATCTTATGGAGCGAATGACTGAAGATATAGAAGGTCTTGCGGGTTTCATATCTGGTTATTTTAAAGACTGCCTGTATGTGCCAATTCTTACAGTTGTATATTCAGTATATCTGATTTCTATGAATGCTCCATTGGCAATGATATGTTTATTTCCGCTGGCGATTATGGTGCCATTGAATGTAAAGCTATTAAAGCCCATAAAACTTCGTCAGTTTCAGTATGTAAAAGAACTGGGACTTACTAATAATAATGTGGAAGAGGTCTTTGCAGGGGCAGAAATAATAAAGTCATATAATATTCAAGAAAAAATGATGAACCGGTATGAAAACGCTCTTTACAAAACATTTAAAACATCTAATGAAACGGATTTGGCTCAGTATAATCTGGAGCCAATATCAAGAGCAATACAGGAAGTCCCTATGGCACTTGCCATTTGTGTTGGCGGTTTACTGGTTTTTAGAAATGCAATCACAATGGGCGTGTTAATTGCATATATAAGTATAATTAAAAAATTGATAGAGCCGCTATCAGGCTGCTATCAGTTGGTTGTACGTTCACAGACTGCCTTGGTATCTGTTTTAAGAGTGTTTGATGTTATTGATATTCTGCCTGAGGAAGAGCTGTTAACTGGTATGAAGAATGACGAAATGATAACAGATTTTCCGGTAATCAGCTTTAATGATGTTACATTTGGATATGGGGACGAAAAAGTTTTAGATAATGTGAGTTTTGATGTAAAAAAGGGAGAAAGAATAGCTTTTGTGGGAGAAAGTGGAAGTGGGAAAAGCACAATCATAAAACTGATTTCAAGACAAATATCAAGCAAAAATGGTGGAATATTCTATGATGGGATAGATTATTACAATTTTACACCAAAAGAAATTCGTAAGAAATTGGCACTTATTTCACAGGAAGCAACATTGTTTCCTATGTCTATTGCGGATAATATTCGGATTGGTAATCCTGACGTCAGTAATGAAGAAATAATAATGGCACTTAAAATGTCTGGCTGTGAGGAATTTATTAAAGCGTTGCCGGAAGGTATAGATACAGTTCTTACGGAAAAAGGAAATAATCTGTCAGGAGGGCAAAGACAAAGACTTACTATTGCGAGAGCAATAGTGAAAAATGCACCGATTTTTTTGCTCGATGAACCAACATCTGCTCTCGACCAAGAAACGGAAAATACCATTTGTAATACGTTTGATGAAGTGGCAAGGAATCATACAGTTATTGCTGTTGCACATAGGCTTAATACCATTAAGAATTATGACAGGATTTATGTATTAGATCATGGCAGAATTGTAGAACAAGGAACGCATAAGGAGTTACTAAATCAGCAGGGAAGATATTATCAGATGTATCAGGATTACAGTCGAGAGGAGATAGAATAATTGCCATGAAAGATTTAAAAAGATTCTTATCCTATATGGGAAAATATAGATTTGCTTACTGGTTTATTCTAATAACAACATTGATAATGGAATCGTCTTTGCAGATACTTTATTCGTATGTGACAAAAAAGACTCTCAATGCTATTGAATTTCAGAATATGCAGTTATTTCGTACAGCAGCGGTTGTATGTGTAGTCATTGTAATATTAAAGTGTTTATTTCCTTATCTTCGGTATTTTCAAATCAGATTGGTTCGTAAAATGGTTTATGAATTGAAGTTGAAGCTGTATGAGAAATTGTTGAACATGAATATGTATTTTTTTAATGATACACATAGTGCAGACGCAATAAAGACATTGAACTGGGATGCTAATTCCCTGAAAGATTCCTGGTTTTCGCATATCTATTGGGTGTTGGGAAAGATTGTAATAGTAGTTTCTTCTATTATTGCTATGTCCTTTTATAATCGAATGCTGACGTGTATATCATTAATTATTAGTGCAATGACAGCTTTTGTTTCTATTAAGATTAATCAATCTATTAAGAAATATGCGAAAAAGGTTCAAAAGAAATCAACCAAATTGTCCATGTTATTAAGCGATATTATATCAGGTTTTGTTACATTGAAAATGAATTCCGGAACTAAGCTTGTATTAAATTATTTTTATGAGAAAAATGAAGCATCATCCCAATCAGAAAAAGATAGAGTTAAAATGGAGGCATTATTTGAGATAGTTGCATTTCTGTTAGGCATCATTGGAAGTTTTGGAACGATTATTGTGGGGGTATGGCTTGTTTCAGAAGGAAGAGTTGATTATGGTACGCTTATGGCTGTGGTTACCTTGCAGATGGGGGTGAGTAATGCGATGCAAAGACTCGGGAGCTCTATAGCTGCATTGACAACATCACTTGTTCGTGCTGGTCATGTATTTGATTTTATGGAATCAGAAATGGTAGAAGAGGTAACATGGTTTACTGCAGAAAATGGTCTTGAGAGAAAAAATAGTAATGTACTAAACGAAAGAGATAAGGCTATTGATATATCCAATTTGCATTTTTCTTATAATGAAAATAATGAATCAAAAGATAAGAGTGAAATGTGTGCTCAGTTAAATTCTGAAAAGATGCAGATAAGTATAGGTGAGAAAGTTATGATAACCGGCGAATCCGGATGTGGAAAGAGTACATTGCTTAAGTTGATTCAAGGATTTTATCCTGTTGAAAATGGAAAAATTAAAATACTTGGTAAAGATATAAATGAATATTCACTGGCTGAATTAAGAAATGTTATTACATATGTTTCACAGGATAGTTATTTATTTGAGGGAACAATTGCTGAAAATATTGCATTTGGCTGGAATGAGGAGACTGCTCCGGTAATGGATGTGATTGTTAGTGCAGCGAAAAAAGCACATGCTGATGAATTTATCAAGGATTTGCCAGAAGGTTATAACACTAAGGTAGCTGCGGGTGGGACAAATCTGTCTGGTGGTCAGCGTCAAAGAATATCAATTGCAAGAGCATTTATGAAAGAAGCACCTATTGTTTTGATGGATGAACCTTCATCGGCATTAGATACATATAGTGAAAATGCAGTACTTGAAGCGATGAGCGTATTTATGAAGAAAAAAACAGTAATTATGGTTTCGCATAGAATGACAGGTGCAGAGAAGTTTAATCGTGTGGTAAGGATGGATTAGCAAAGAATTTCATAACAAAATCCTATATCTTTTAGAGGAGTTTACTGTAAGTGGGACTTGACAAAACAGAACTAATATTCTACATTTGATGGCGGAGATTTTATACCCAAAAACAGAGAATATGAATGCACAAATGGAGCTCAACCCCTTTGGGGTTGGGCTTTTTCTAATTTTGTGGAAAATCTGAGAACGGCTATTTCTAAAAAGTCAATTATTATTTTGTAATGGAAAATGAACAGAATTATTCACAAAACTGTTTGTACAATATTAACAAATTTTTGGACGCATATAGTCTTGTAAAAGTAGCAGCATGGCAATCGAGTAACATCGGTTGCTTTTTTGTTGCCTATTTATTAGAAATCATCAATTGTCCCGATACCTAAACCCTTAAAATCGCTGTTTTACTGCGTAACAAATATGCAGCAAAGGAGTTGATGAAGCTATGGCAGTTTTCCGCGTGGAGAGAAACACAGGATATACGGTTATGGAAGTGTCAAAAGGACAAGGTTATAATACTGAGATTATTAAGACTGATATGAATAATATCTATCTTATCTAATTTAAAGATAATGATGGATTGGATGACAAAATCAAATTGACTAATGCTGATTAGCAATATATAATATAGACAAAACGAAAATGACATGAACGGAGGAACAAAGAAGTGGAGAAGGTTATAACACTTGAGGAAGCATTAAAAAGAATTGAAGAATTAGAAAATGAAAATGCCGAGTTACGTGAAGAATTGGAATATTATAAAAATCGTAAATTAAGCGGAAGGCAGAAGCACAATGCAAAATGGATGGCTATTTACAATGATTTTGTTGCCGGTTATGAAAGTGGAATGACTATGGTAGAGATTGCAAAGCGTAATAATGTCAGTGAGCGGACGATTTACAGGTATAAAGCGTATTATGACAAAATCACCAAAACAGAACTCTAGACCATTTTGCTGGCATCAGCAAAATGGTCAGATGTGATGCTTTTGGACAAAAAATGAACAGAGGAGTTTTATGGCAGAAGATAAAAAGAAGGAAATTGATGTTACAGTAATAGAAGTAACCGAAGAATACTTAAAAGAAAAACTCTATGAAATTAGAGGTAAACGGGTATTGTTGGATGCTGATTTAGCAGAGATATATGGGTATACAAATAAAAGATTTAATGGCAGGTGAGAAATAATATTGAGAAATTTGATTCTGATTTTATGTTTGAATTGACGGATGATGAGACAGAATATTTGCGGACGAATTTTTCGACCGCAAATATAAGCTCAAAAAGTCGATACAATCCACATGTATTTACAGAGCAAGGACTATATATGCTGATGACTGTTTTAAAAGGGCCATTGGCTGTTAAGCAGAGTAAGGCATTAATAAGAACCTTCAAAAGAATGAAAGATTACATATTAGAAAATCGTGATTTAATCGGTCAGAGAGAATTACTTCAGTTAAGCATGGAGACTGCAAATAACAGAATTGAAATCGGCAAAATCAATTCTGTTATGATATCTCTTGAAAAACAGATTTCTGATGTTGCAGAAGGCCTGAAGGATGTAGTGACGAAATCTGAACTTGCGGATATGATGAACAGTTTTATTTCAGATGATGATGAAAAATGGCTTATGTTTAATGCAAAATTTAGTAGTGCGGATGAGGTTTACGAGTCTATTTACAGGCAGGCAAAGTCATCAATATACGTGGTTGATAATTACATTGGTTTAAGAACGCTGGTACATCTTAAGAATTCTCCGACAGGAGTAAATATTATTTTATTTAGCGATAATGTTGGGAATAATAAACTTCACAACATAGAATATGCGGATTTCCGTAAGGAATATCCAACTGTAAAACTGTCAATGAAGAAGACTGGTGGGATATTCCATGATCGGTTTATCGTGTTGGATTATGGAACGGCGGATGAGAGAGTCTTTCTGTGTGGCGCTTCTTCTAAGGATGCCGGGGCTAGAATAACAAGCATCGTTGAGGACTATGGAACAGCCAAATACAACTCTGTTATTGCAGGACTATTGAAAAATTCGCCATTAGTATTACCGAAATAGGAGTGTAAGATTATTGAAGAAGAAAACAAGATGTTACATATATACTCGTGTATCTACGGCTATTCAGGTTGATGGCTATAGCCTTGATGCACAGAAGGACAAGCTTAGAAAATATGCAGAATTTCAAGATATGGAGATTGTTGGAGAATATTCTGATGAAGGATATTCCGGTAACAATATAAAAGGTCGTCAGGAATTTATGCGGATGTTGAATGATATTGAAGATGGCAAGGACGGAGTTGATTTCGTCCTTGTATTTAAATTATCACGATTTGGCAGAAATGCAGCGGATGTGCTCAGCTCTTTACAGCTTATGCAGGATTATGGTGTGAATCTTATCTGTGTAGAAGATGGGATTGACAGCTCAAAAGAAGCCGGTAAACTGCTTATATCTATTATTGCTGCTGTAGCAGAGATGGAACGTGAGAACATAAGAGTACAGACGATGGCCGGACGAGAGCAAAAGGTCAGAGAAGGAAAGTGGAACGGTGGATTTACACCTTATGGATATAAGCTGAAAAATGGAGAACTTGTCATTGCAGAGGATGAAGTAGAAATTATTCAAATGATTTTTGATCGGTATATTCATACCAATGAGGGAATCAATGGCGTTGCCAATTATTTGAATAATCATGGTTATACAAAGAAATTACGTCAAAACGGAACAATTCCCGGTTTCTCATCAAGTTTTATCAAAAAGATTATTGATAACCCGGTGTATATGGGGAAGATAGCATACGGACGCAGGCGCACCGAAAAGAAAACAGGAACACGTAATGAAACGCATGTAGTGGAACAATCGGAGTTCCCTGTATATGAAGGAATTCATGAAGCAATTATTTCTGAAGAGGAATGGAATCTTGCACAGGAGAAACGCTCTAAAAATAATTATAGAAGAGAAAAGATTCATGATCCGGAGCATGCACATATTTTGTCTGGAATATTGAAATGTCCATGTTGTGGAAAAGGAATGTATGGCAACATTGCAAAAGCAGGACGAAAAGATAAGAAAACCAGATATTACTATTATTGCAAGAATATGGTAAATGCTACCGGTCATAAATGTACTTTCAGATGTAATATTGAACAGTCGCAAATAGATGATGTACTTGCAAAATTGATTACGGCAATGACTAAGGAAGGAAAATTCAAGGATGTTATTCAAGACAGAATCGGGGCAACAGTTGATACTTCTGATCTGGAAAAGCAGCTATCTGTATTAAATGTGAATCTCCATCAGGCAGAGACAATTAAAACACGTCTTGAACAGCAGATGGATAATCTGGATGTTACAGATATTCATTACGATAAAAAAATTTCAGATTTACAGAGACGATTAGATACCCAATATGATAAAATAGATGAAGTGGAAGAAACAATGGCAGAACTGAAGTCTCAGATTTATGAGCTTAAGAAAAATCAGATTGATGCAGATAGCATATACGGATTTTTAGGTGCTTTTAATGAAGTGTATTCAGAATGTACGGATGCTGAAAAGAAACAGTTCATGCAGGCATTTATTGAACGCATTGATATATTCCCGGAAAGACGGGAAGATGGAAATTGGATTCAGAATATTAAGTTTCAGTTTCCAGTACCGATTATTAAAGAAGGCAAGGAAGTAGCACAAATCAAGGGGATTTCTTTGGACAAGGAGAAATCGGATGAGCATATGATTTCCTTGGAAAAGCTATCAACACTTGAGACGGTTGTCAAATTATCCCTCAAAAAAGATGCACCTAAGATTGAGGTGACAATGGAGCCTGATGAAGAGAGTAATTATACACCAGAGGAAAAGGCTACTTATTCAAAGATTAAGGAATATGTGAAGGACAAGTATGGTGTGAATGTGCATACTTCTTATATTGCACAGGTAAAGCGTATGTGTGGTCTGGACATGGGCGAGAACTACAATAAATCCAAGAAAGAGATTCCAGAGGTGAAACAGTGTCCACAGGAGAAGGTGGAGTATATTAAGGATGCGTTGAGGCACTTCAAGCTGATTTGGTAACTGTATATTAGTATGCCACGGCAATATCAATAGATACTCCCACAAAGCCTGTAAATAAGCCATTCCTTAGCTGAAAAAGTGCTCTACTACACACTTACTACACGTTTTTTAGAGAAATAGGTAGGTATGATTAGATTAAATGGATAATTGACAATATGGCATATGTGCCATATAATAACTACAAAGGAGATTGCATGGCGGACTTTAAATTGATTGCATATGAAAAAGAAAATGGAGAAGTTCCTGTAGAGGAATTTCTTGACTCTGTTAATCCTAAGATGAGAGCTAAGATATATGGTTTGATGGGAATTTTGCAGGAAAAAGGAAATATGCTTAGGGAACCATATAGCAAGCATCTGGAAGATGGTATTTTTGAATTGCGATGCAAATTCGGAAGCGATATTACCAGAGTATTATATTTTTTCTATTATGAGGGAAAAATTATAATGACGAATGGTTTTGTTAAGAAAACACAGAAAACTCCCAAAGAGGAGATACAGATTGCAAAAGATAGAAGAAAAGATTTCATAGAAAGGGTGATGAAGAATGAGAACATTTGATGATATGCTTTCTAATCAGTTGAAGGATGAAGAATTTAGAAAAGAGTATGAAGCGATTCAGCCAGAGATGGATGTTATCAGAGCTATCGTAGATGCAAGAACATCACAGAATCTTACACAGAAAGAACTTGTGGAGCGTACTGGTATTAATCAGGCTGATATTAGTAAGCTTGAAAATGGAACAAGAAATCCTTCTGTCAATTTACTGAAAAGATTAGCGGATGGTATGGGAATGGCTCTTAAGATTGAGTTTGTACCGAAACAGAAAGCGTAATTATGTGACCTCACTGGATTTTGTCTGGTGAGGTTGTTTTATCAAGTTATATTAATGTATGATGAAAAAGATTATCTTATAAAATAGAAAGAATGTAAATTGATAAGAGATAATGGCAGAATAGATATATTTGCATAGGAGAACTAATTATGATAGCTAAAGATATTATTGCAATTGCAACATCAATAATTATAAGTGTGGGTGGCTCTGGAGTAATAATATGTGCATTAGCAAATTTTATTTCAGAGAGAATTGCAAAACGTATTGATGGAAAATATCAGCAGAGATTTGAGCAAGAATTTGAAAAGTACAAAAGTATAATGGAACATCGTAGATATATATCAAAAACTCAATTTGATAATGAATACCAGATATATAAACAACTATCAAAAGCATTTTTCTCTGTAGCAGTTAAGTTATCATCATTTGCATATAAGAGAATAGGCAATCGTATTATTTCTATTGAAGAAGATGATATAATTTCTATGGAAGAAGTTAGTAGAATAATTAGTGTAAATAGTACTGCTCAAAATTTGCTTTTTGAAAATGCACCATTTATTCCTAAGGAAATATATAATGAATATCTTGCGTTAAATGAGCTGGCAAATACCTTGTTTTGGGGAATTATTGCTAGAATAAAGGAATATGAAGCAGAATGCGTGGAAATTAATAAAATTATAACAGAAGATGAAATTGGTATGTCAGAAGATTTCCAAAATAGGTTGAATGATGTTAATAAAAAAGTAAGAAAATATTTAGAAACATTAACGATTATTGCTGATTAATATTAAGGAAGGTGGAAATACACCTTCTTTTTTTATACCCATTTTTTAAGTAGGTGGTGCCAAAAAACATACAAAAATACTGGGACGTTTCGTAAAGGGATGTCTATACATTTCGGGACTGTTTATCAGTCCTTTTTTAGTAGTTTCAAAAAGTACACATTTCAGGACTAAGGAAGGAGCAAATAATCATGAAGAGATATGGTTATCACAGAACAAGTACAAGAGAACAGCATTTAGACAGAGGCATCAAGGAGATTACAACCTATTGTGAGCAGAACAATCTGGAACTGGAAAAGATATTTACTGACCAGCAGACAGGAAAGAATTTTAATCGTCCAAGATATCAGGTATTAAAAGAGGATGTATTAAGAGCTGGTGACGAGTTGATTATTACTGAGGTAGACAGGCTTGGCAGAAATAAGCAGGAGACATTAAAGGAGTTGCAGTATTACAGGGATAATGGCATCCGTGTAAAGATACTGGAGCTTCCAACTACGCTTATGGATTTATCAAAACTGGATAATGCTATGGCTCGTATGCTGATGGAAACCATCAATAATATGCTTATAGAACTATATGCAGCTATGGCTCAGGCAGAGATTGAGAAGAAAGAAAAACGACAGCGTGAAGGTATAGATTCTAAAAAGGCTCGTGGAGAATGGGATGATTACGGCAGACCAGCGGTGATGTCTCTTGATGAATTTTCAGAGCATTATCAGAATGTGGTGTCAGGAGAAATTCGTCCGTTTGAACTGATGAAACAGCTTGGTATGAGTAAGAGTACATATTACAGATATGTCAAAAGAATAAAGGAATAGGCAGTTTATAAGACTTTTGCAATTCTTAGAAGCTGTTCTTTCTTTGAAAAGTCAAGCTTATCAACAGTGTTGAGCAGTTCTGTTTCAAAAGCAGTAGTAGGAGCTTTGTATTCATTGCCGAGAATATAATCAACGGTAACATTCATAGCATTGCAGATAGAAACCAGAAGTGTCAAAGATACCTTGACTTTGTTCGTTTCGATATTGCTGATGTGGCTGACATTAACATCGGTTACTTTAGCAAGATATTCCTGTGTCAGTTGTCGGTCTGTACGGACTTCTTTAATTCGTTTTCCGATAAGGGCAAAATCCAAATTATCCATTGTACCATTCCTCCTTAAAGCGTTGTAAAAATTATAAAGAAATTATAGTTACAGAGTAATAATCCAGTGCTATAATCTATATAGGTACAGATTAAATAACGAAGTAAAAGTACCGATATACATATTAGATTGGATTATAAGGAAAGGTGGGATGGATATGTTAGGAGAACAATCATTTCAGCCATATGCAATAAACACATTCAGCCATAGGGGAAAGAATTTTGAGGAAATAACACCAATTCATTACGTCAGACCCCATGAAGTCAGACAATATTCTCGAAGAGATGGTACGTTAGTATCTGGATATTGGAGAGATGGTGATGGAGATACCACTATAAACAGGCAGACAGGATACTATTCAAGAAATCCTAATGCAGTATCTCAGATAATCAGAATTGGCGGTAAGATATTATGAGACATAAAGAGAGAATTGATGTCAAGAACATCAAGGAGAAGGAAATTGTCAAGGTTGTATCTATAGGACAAAAAGATGTACGTTTTCGTCTGCAAAATGCTTATGTGGGACAGGTAGGAGAGAATACGGAATTACTGGATGAAACACTTGTTGACAATATGCTGGAGTTGATGGCGAAAGCTGTAAAGACAAACTATTCTAAATATAATCCTGTTCCGAATGAGATAATCATAAGGAATACCATGTCTGAGAAGAAAGAAGATAAGCCTGCGGATAATAAAGAAAGTCAGGATATGATAGAAAGCTATGAGCCAAGGTTTGCTCTTGAACAGGTAGCACTGAATGAAAAGGTAAAAGAGCAGATACAGACCGCTATTGCTGCGGTTCGGTATAAGACTAAGATGACCGAGGAATGGGGAATGTCAGAATACTTTTCTGGTAATAGGGCAGTCATCCTGAATTTCTATGGAAAAGCTGGTACAGGCAAGAGCATGACAGCGGAAGCAGTTGCAAAAGCTTTAAATAAAAAAGTCTATCATATCAATTATTCTGAACTGGAATCCAAGTATGTAGGAGAGACACCAAAGAATATCCGCAGAGCATTTGAGTGTGCAACAAGAGACGATGCAGTGCTTATTTTTGATGAAGCGGATTCATTTCTGGGAAAGAGGCTGTCATCGGTAACGCAGTCTGCGGACTATGGTGTAAACATTACAAGAAGTGTGTTGCTCATGGAACTGGAAAAGTTTTCTGGAGTAGTTGTGTTTACTACTAATCTTATAAGCAACTATGACGAAGCATTTAAGAGACGTATCCTTTTGAGCGTGTATTTTGATATGCCTGATGAAAAAGCAAGGTTACAGATTTGGAAATTACACCTAAGCGATAAGATGCCGCTTGCGGATGACGTAACTGCTGAAAGTCTTGCAGGCAGATATGACAAGGTATCAGGAGCAGATATTAAAGACATGGTATTTTATGCTGCTTTATATACGCTGGAAAAAGAAAAAGAATGTATGGATTTCTCAGTGTTTGATTATGCATATGTAACAATACAGGGAAGATATGAGAATAAAGGAGAACCGGAGGTACAGGTGGTATCGACAGAGACAATTACTGAAGAGCAGTATCAGAAAGAAATAAAAGAATTGGAGGAATAGCATATGTTGGATAAAATAGTTACAACTTATAGAAAAGCAAAAATGTCAGTCATAAGTGGTCTTTCAGGTGCGGTTGAGGGTGTGCTTGATGAAACCAGCTTTTATGATATCGGATATATGCAGTCCCAAATAAAGCGTATTCAAAAAGAGATGGCAAGAGTATCAAAAGAATTGGAAATTAACATTGAGTTGAAAGAAAATTCAGATTATGCCAGAACAAAAAGACAGGAACTGACAGAACAGCGGGAATATCTGTTATTACATTTAATCTATTTTGCCTCAAATAGTTTTGGAAATTTAGATGACTGTGTAAAAATGGCAGAGGGTTATAATATTTCATTTATGAGTTGTGTAGAAGGCTTGCAGGCATACCAAGAAGATAATAAAGAAAAGGCATATGAAATCCTGAAAAAGTATTATCAGGAGTATGGGAGTGTAGAAGAGCATTTTCTTATTAACAAGGTCTTTGGATTGCTGTTAATGGACAGGCAGGATTATAAGAAAGCGGTATCGTTCTTAACTTATGCGTTACAATTTATGCCTGATGATATGGAATCTATAAATACTTTAAGAAACTGTTATGAGAAGCTGAATAACGATGGCAGAGTGGCGGTCATGGATGATTTGCTGTCTGTGCTTGCGTGAAGGGAGGTATAAGGGATATGGAACGTTCTTGTTATATTCATCAAAAACAGGATGAGGCATATGAACAGTATGAGAATGGAGTATCATTCCAGAAAGACATTGAAAGCGTATATGATGAAATAGATTATAAAATAAAACTCCCTGATTTTTTAGGAAAAACAGTGAAGGTTACGCAGAAACAGTTTCCAGAAGTATATCGGATTGTGAATGAAATATCTTCCGATATGGATATAGACAGTCCGACTGTTTATGTCTATGAAGATTACTATTATGGTGCTGAGAGTTATGGTATCAGTGACTATTGGATAGAGTTATCGGCAAAAACAATACAGGATTTTACAGAAGCAGAGTTACGGTTCCTTATTGCTCGTGAGATTTATAAGATAGCTGATGGAGTTACAAAACAGAAAACTATGATGGAAGAACGTTTTAAGCAGATTAGGCTGGTAGCTCCAAATGAGTTGGAAGAAATGTCTAAGTTATCATTTTATCATTGGTACAGACTGACAAATTTCAGTGCTGATAATTATGGATATTTAATGTGTGGAAGCATGAAAACAGCGGTACAGACAATATTAAAGCTGGTGTTAAATAGTGTCATGCTTGCAGAACAGGTAGATATTAAGGAATTTATTGGTCAGGCATCCGAAATAAACAAGCTGGATGATACTGTATATAACTATACAAAAGCAGATGAATCAGCACCATATGCACCGCATAGGATACAGAATCTTTTAGCGTATGCGGTATCTGATAGAGGCATGAAAGCAAAATTAACAGAAAGAAGGTAGAACTATGATTGGATGGGTAATTGCTGGAGCAGTATTAGGAGCAGTACTTCTTACTGCCATAGATAGATTTTGGAATGATATTGCAGGATGGCTGAATAATACAGCAGCTAATGCTGTAGAGAAAGTGCTTGGTTATGATGCAAGGAAATTCATGCAGAGAGCAGTTTCAAATGTTACAAAGCTACATGATATGTTACATAATGTTTCAACGATTTATACTCGTCAGAGTGCATTAGATACTCATATTCATAAAGTGACTTTAAAAAGCACAGCTCCTGTATATGAGCAGGAAGATGATGTAAAGGATTTATTTGAGCGTGAGAATACTCAGGTAAAAGAATTTGAATACAAAATGTAGTTTGTGAGGAAAAAGGATGGCATGGAATATAGAGAATATTCAAGTTGATGAGAACTTAGACACAAACCCTGAATTATATAAAAAAAGAGCAGATGCAGCATCGGATAAAGGCTTGTACGATGAGGCAATAAAAGAGATAGATAAAGCTCTTGAATATAGTAATGCTGCGCTGAAATATCAATATTTTCGGGCGAACATTCTTTATAAAGCTGAACGATTTGAAGAGTGTAGACAGTATATTATGCAGTCTGACTTATGGCAGTGTGAAAACAGGAGGGAACTATCCAGTATGCAATGGGAGAAGCTTTTTACGCAGTATTGGCTTTGCAGTGAGAAAATATTTCCCAGAGGAATGGGAGATGATAAGGCATTGAAATATTGTCCCCGTTGTGGATGGAAACTTCCGAAAGATGCCAATTATTGTCCTAATTGTAAACTGTTGTTAAGGCATAAAGAAGAGCAAAAGAGCAGTCGCATTTTTGATGATTCTACATTGACAGTTAAAATCACAACAGAACAAATGAGAAATCAAGAAGAAATTATTATCAAAACGCCCCAGGGGAAGATTGCTTATAAACTATCCTCTAATATGGATTTAAGAAAAAAATATAGAATAAAAGAAAAAGGATATAATAATTCGGACTTATATTTAAAATTTATTGTAAAGGAGATGCTGTAAAAGATGGGATGGAATGTGGAAAGTATAAAAGTTGAGGAGAAAGTGATATCAAATCCGAAACTTTATCTAAAAAGAGCTGAACATTATATTATGTTACAGGACTATGGACAGGCATTAAAAGAATGTAATGCATATTTAGAATTGGGTGGAGATAAGCAGATTTACAATTCATTATATGATGATATAGATGCATTAATTCATGGAAAAACTAGTATATGTTCTGCAACTGAAAAAAAGTTATTAAATATAATCGAAAGAGTAATGGGAATTAAACTTACAGAAAATCCATATAATAATTTATTTGCAGAATGCAGAAAAAGAGGGGCAGATTCGCTTGATGTATTCCAAGTGTTTATGGAGGTTGAGGAAGAATTTAATATTGAAGTCCCTAACGATATTATAGAACAAATGGAAACATGGACGTTGCGTAATATTGGTTATTATATAGATTCGAAAAGGAAGTAGATATGGGGGGATGGGAAAATTCTGATGATATACAAGTGGAGAGTGTCGAAGAAATAATTGATACTAACCCTGATTTATATAAGCAGAGAACAATAGCTGCATTAAATCAAAAAAGATATAGAGAGGCATTAGAAGAGGCATATGAAGCGTTGAAATATGGAAATAAAGAAATGCAGTATCGTTTATTAGTGGTTCGTGTGTTATTTGAGTCTAGGGACTATAGGGGTTGTATGCAAAAATTGATTTCGTACGGACTATGGAAACAAGTATCAGATGAGCCTGATAATGGGGATTTATTGTTGGATGAAGTTGACTTCGTATTTTATGCATATGCAATTTGCTATAAAGCCCTTGGAATGAGAAATGCCGACACGGATATAATTATTGTAACACCTGATGGTCGAGGAATGTGTCCTGATATTCAAACTGCAATAAATACTGCAAATAGTAAGCAGGAAATTGTGATAACGAGTGGTACATATCGTGGAAATGTCAGAATAGAAAATAAGACTGTGCATATATATGGAACATCAGTGGGTGAAGCTGATAGCAATATATATCCAATTTTGACAGGAAAAATAGAGATTAAAAATTCTGATGCAAATATATATGCTTTATCTTTTAATGGTTCGGAAGCTGAGAAGAAGATAATTGTCATTGATGATTCGAGTGTCATTGTAAACCAGTGCATATTTTTTAATAACTCTGGAGTTACAGGTGTTTATGTACATAAAAATTCTGAGTGCATTATCGAATATTGCAGGTTTGAGTACTTAGATATAGGGATTACAAATGAAGTGATTCAAAATTCTTCAATTGTGCGTAACTGTCATTTTGAAAAAAATCGAATTGGTGTGACTGCAACGGATTCTATACAAATAATTAACACAAAATTTGTAAAGAACACTCATTCAGGAATATATGCGGTGGTAAGCCGAGGGGGAGATATAAGCATAGAAAATTGTGAATTTGAGGAAAATAAGAGTGGGATAGGGATTGTTGACTCAGAAATAAATATTAGAGGTTCAAAATTTTATAGAAATTATTATCACATTGGATTTGTTGATGCTGGAAATTTTTCAGTATATGATACAAGTTTTGTTGGTTCAAAAGGACCATCGTTTATTGGTCAAAGGTCTTATGATAATAACAGAAATTTGAAAGAGTATGTTGGATATATGGACTTTGAAAAATGTTTGCTTGAAAATAACAATTCTTTGGCTAGGAAGGATAATAGGGGTATGACTTTGCTAAAAAGAGAGAACAATCTTACTATACGCAATAATGGAGAGCTTAATTCGTATGCAGAAGGAATAAAAAGCTTTTTGAATAAGTGGTTATAAAATGTAGCATCATGTTACAGCCGCCAGTATAGGCAAAAAAATTATATATATTTTTGGAACTAAGCACGTATCAAACCTTAAAAGCAATTCTTAGTTCGGAACCCCACCCCTCTATATATGGGTATCAAAGGCATCAGGAGAAATCTTGGTGTCTTTTTTATTTGACCTGAGCATGTCATAAAACTGCTTTAATTTTATGCCCTGATGTGGCAGGAAAGGAGGCACGTTACCATGAAGGATTTGTTATCAAAAATCTATGACTATGTGATTAACTACGAGGATGACAGCATAAAGCTGGGGAGTAAATTCGATGTAGAAGTCAAGAAAGCCATAGAGCCATTGAAAGAATCCATGACAGCAGAAGAGATGGAGAGTATTAAGGAAATCGTATATTCGACAGCTTATACCGCAGAAAAGAATGGATTTTATCTGGGAATCCGCACAGCTTTCACTATATTTATGGAAGCAATGCAGTTACCGGATGACCCTGACAAGTCATAAAACTGTCAAATACTAAAGGAAGGAGGCTGGCATCACAGATGGATGCACTATTTATCCAAGCAGTCATTGTACTTGTATTCTTGTACAGATGGCTCAAAGACAACAAATAATTTTTTACGAAAAGGAGATTCACACTATGATGAACAACAATTTAAACAACAACGGAACTAATAACAACAGCAACAACAATTCAAACAACGGAGGAAATTTTATCATGGCAAACAACACAATCAATTCATTACAGGTATTCGCAGGCATTATCAAAGAGGCATTTACATCTGTCTATCCAGATAACAAGGTCTTTGTTCGTGAGGTAAAGAAGAACAATGGTCTGGTTCTTACAGGTCTTACTATCTGTGAGCGTGATATTAATATTGCACCAACTATCTACCTTGATACTTATTTTGCTCAGTATAAGGACGGAAGGGCAATGACGGATGTTATCAGGGCTATTGATGAGTGCTACAAGGCAAATCGTGTCAGCAGTGATTTTGACATTGCAGGAATTATGGACTTTAAGAATGTAAAAGACAGGGTGTGCTTCAAGCTCATTAATAAGGACAAGAATGCCGAGCTGCTTTCTGATATGCCTTATATAGAGTTCCTTGATTTAGCAGTCATCTTCTATGTGCTTGTATCAGAAGATGAAATGGGTACAGGCTCTATTACGATACATAATAGCCTGATGGAAGCATGGGGGACAGATAAGAAAGAGTTGTTAAAGTTTGCAATGCATAACACCCAGAGGAGATTTACAGGTCATGTCTATAACATGATGAGCATAATTGAATCCATGATGGGAAGGGATGCAGAGCTTGACAGAGAAGTAAGAAACTGCTTCTATGAGATGGAATCCGTATATGAGGATGATATCTGCCCTATGTATGTAGCAACGAACAGCAAAAAGTTAAACGGAGCTTGTGTGATGCTTTATGATGGACTGCTTCGTAGTTTTGCCAGAAAGGTAGGCAAGAGCTTCTATATTATTCCAAGTTCCATCCATGAAGTTATCCTGATTCCTGATACACTGGATATGGATATCCGTTATATGAAAGCAATGGTTAAGGAAGTAAACGGAACGGAAGTTTCTCCTGATGAAGTATTATCTGACAATGTGTACAGATACGATATTGATACAGACCGCATTGAAATGATGTAGGTCTTATTTTTTTGCCTATTTTTAAGAAAACGGAGGATTTTTAATATGTTTGATAAGAAAGAAATGAAGCTCATTAACTTTGAGAAAGCCAAGAAATATCTGATGAATGGAGTACAGGTCTATATGGTCAATCTGGATGGAAGCCTTGTTGAAATCAATGAGGATACCGACTGGAAGAGCATAATATTCCATAATTTAAAAGGTGGTAGCTATGCAGTGTATAAAAAGAAGTTTACCGGTATTGGTACATTCTCTAAGGATATCCATATCGGTAAGTGGGATTTTAACGTAAGCCACACCAAGAGAGGAGGTGATGCCTAATGTGCTACTTGGAAGGACAGTCATTAAGACCAGAAATGCCAGGGCATTGTACAGAGAATTGCAGTCTGTACATGTCAGTATGTGTTCCGATTGTAACAGATGGTCTGTTAGATAGCTGTGAGTGTTCAGGAGATTCATATTGTGATGAGTGCCCATATTATGAAGAGTGTGGGAAGTAGAAAGGAGAAGCCTATGTTATTACAGAAGTTAAGGCAGAGATTAAAAGATGAGTACACCGCATTGTGTACATATCTTACAACAGCACCGCTGACAGCATCCGACTTACTGAATAAGTCATATGAGGTAGTGTGGAAGCAGGAAATAATGAGCCTGTTTAACAATATCCCAGAGCATAACTGTAGATATTCCGATGATATGCTTCGTTGGATATTATCTAAGGAAAATGCACTGGATTTTTTGTACCAGACTTGGAGGCATACCGATTATCTGCTGACAAGTGAGTTCGCAGACCTTTTGTATGATGAGTTAACAGTCAGAAAGGATGGAAGCAATGAGTAATCAGGATAAAATAAAAGCAGCCCTCAAAAGCATTGATGATAGTTTGGCGACTATCAATACTAACGAGGACTGGATGAAATATCTTCAATTTCAATCCTTATTCTACAACTACTCATTTGGAAATGCAATCTTAATTTATTCACAGAGCGGTGGACAGGCTACCTATGTCAAAGGCTATAAGTCTTGGAACAAGCTTGGTCGTTATGTGAAGAAAGGAGCTAAGGGGCTGGCTATACTGGCCCCATGCTTCCGTAAGGTTGAGCAGTTCAAAGAACCAGATAATAAAAATGAGTACCATGATGAGCAGGGAGAGAAAGAGGTCAAGCGTGTTATCAGCGGTTTCAGAGTGACCTATGTATTTGATATTGCAGATACGGATGGTTCGGATGAATATATTCCTGTACTGGTAAAAGGTCTTGCAGGCAATTCAGAAGAGGAAAAGAACATATACGATAATCTCTTTCGTGTATTATCAAAAGAATTTGTGATACAGGATGTGACAGGAACAGCCAGCAAAGGCAGTTACAATCTGGAAACAAAGGTTATCAGCGTGCGTTCTGACCTTGAGTACTTACAAAGAATCAAGACATTACTGCATGAAACAGCCCATGCCTATGATTTTGCAATGAATCCTAATGATGATATTCCAAGAAACCGCAGGGAGCTTATTGCTGAATCAGTAGCATTTGTAGTCAGCATGAGACTGGGGCTTGATACAAGCAGTTATTCCATGGGTTACATACAGTCATGGCTCAAGGATAAAGAAGAATTAAAGATTATCGCTGATACCGTACAGAAAGTATCATACAAGATTATTACTACATTGGCAGAGTCGGAAGGCTCTGCTTTTTCTGATTTAAGAGAAAGTGAGGAATAGAGCATGAATGCAAATATTTTAGTAGAGACAGACGGATTATCAAGGGAAGAGTGGCTTAGATACCGCAAACAGGGGATTGGTGGAAGTGATGTTGCAGCCATTCTTGGTATCAGCAAATGGAACAGTGCTATTTCCTTATGGCTCAATAAAACGAACCAGACAGAGGATGATACGCAGGAGAATGAAGCCATGGAATGGGGAACTATCATGGAGCCGGTTATCCGTAATCATTTCGCAAAGGTTACCGGAAAGACTGTGGTTGAAGTACATGCTATGCTCCAGCATCCAGAATATCCATTTATGCTTGCTGATATTGACGGACTGACAGAAGATGAGGACGGAAATCCTGCTATTTTAGAAATTAAGACAGCCAGCGAGTATAAGCGTTCTGAATGGGAAGATGGAGTTCCGACCTATTATCAGACACAGATACGGCATTATCTTACTGTAACAGGCGTTAAGAAAGCTTATGTTGCTGTCCTTATTGGCGGCAATGCTTTCCGTGTTTATGAGGTGGATGCAGATGAAGATATACAGCAGATGCTTATTGCTGTAGAAAAAGAGTTCTGGAATAAGGTTCAGAACATGATTAGACCTTCTATGGATGGTTCAGATGCTGCTAAGAATCTACTGGATAACATTTATCATGGTGGAATTGAGGATGAAATCATACTGCCTGATGATGCTGTTGAATGGGTGGATGCATATTTTGAGGCATCCGTTGAGGAAGATAATGCAAAAGCTAAGAAGCAGGATGCAGCTAATCATATCAAGGAATTTATGGGTGATTATGACAAGGCTAAGTGTTATGACCATTCTATTTCATGGAAGAAAGTAACCAGTGAGAGGCTTGATACAAAGGCACTGAAAGAGAATGAACCAGAGCTTTACCAGAAATATGTCAAGAGCAGTACAAGCAGAAGATTCACATTGAGATAAGCACAGAAAGGCAGGATGAACATTATGAGTAAACAGATAGATTTAAAAGCACTATTAGAGAGCAGGATGGAGAATATAGAGCCGACAGAAAACTCTAAAAAGGCAATAGAACGTGCGGAAATGAATGTACCCCACAATCTTATGTTTGATGCAGAAAGTACCGAATTTAAGCCGGAAACAAAGCCTGTGACATCATCAGGAGCAAGAGGACTTACTGTAGAAGAAGCAAAGACATTTGATGATGAAATGAACCGATTCATTGATACTGTCCTTATTGCTGGTGTTGATTATGGTGTGATACCGCATTGTAACAAACCGACATTATTAAAGTCAGGAGCAGAGAAGATATTAAATTATCTTGGTCTGATTGCAAGAACAGAGATAAGCAATCGTGTTGAGGATTACAATGTCGGATTCTTTTCATATGAAGCTAAGGTGTATCTGATTGATTATAACGGAGTCATAAAGGGCGAAGGCCTTGGACTTACAAATACCAGAGAAGGCAAATATGCAAAGAGTAATGGCTATGCGGTTCAGAATACTGTCCTTAAAATGGCAAAGAAGCGTGCGTTGGTGGATGCAGCATTAAATGTCGGTAATCTGTCAGCTAGGTTTACGCAGGATGTAGAAGATATGAATATCGAGCCAGACAGTACAGGCGGTAAAAATCCTGATGAATTAAAACAGAGCAGTAAGCCGAAAGCGGAAAAGCCTGTCACACAGAAGCAGATAAAATATCTGGAAACACTTATGAGCCAGCATAATACATCTGCGGAAGCCATGAACAAATACTGTAAATCAAACTTTGGTGTAGATGATTATAAGAAGATTACGGGTGTTCAGGCATCTACGCTGATAGAGAAATTTAAAGCTGCTGAATAATCTGATGGCATAATTTTGTGCAGCGAAATATAGGAGAACTCAAAATTGAGCTGTCCTAAATAATTTCGTATCGGAAAAGTAGTTTTATTGTACATTCGCTCCTCTATTTTGAGGAATGAAATCACACTGGGGATGCAGGATATCTGTGTCCCCTTTTTTGAAAGGAGCAAACGACAATGGATATAAAAACATATGATTTGATTATTGATACAAAGACCAAGCATACAGCATTACAGGTAAAGGACAGCTTTGCCTATGCTGTTGATAATTTTACAGAGCCTAAGGCTATATATGACTTAATGACGGATGGATTCCGTCTGGATGAAAAGGCAGATGAATATGTCTATATGGGTGCATTTAATAACAGGATGAAGCTTCTTGGAATGTTTGAAGTAAGTCATGGTCTGTGTGATGCAAGCCTTTTGGATGCCAGAGGCGTATATATGAGGGCATTGCAGATAGGTGCGAGTAATATCGTGGTGATACATAATCATCCGTCAGGTATTCCGCTTCCGTCAAGAGATGATTTTAATGTGTTCAGGAGAATCAGGGATGCTGGAGAACTGCTTGGAATACCATTAGTAGACTTTATTGTTATTGGATGCGGTGATTTCGTGAGCTTTAAAGAAAAAAACTGTTGAAGCTCTAAATTGTCTACACTGTTCTCAGGGCTAAACATTGTATTTTCTCAGGGAAAGCAGGTGGTCATCATTTTATATTTATACTGGTGTATCGGAGAAAATGCTTATTTATGCTACACTTTAGCAATTTCGCATCCTGCACCGGTATATTAAATATTAGGACATACATTAATAATCATAATTGTTGCGGTGCTTATGGAATGACTGACATTTCCATATCACTGTCTACAGAAGGAGGTTTTCATGGATAACGTTAATTTATTGGTTGCGGATAATCTTAAGCGTATTCGTATCAGTAAGGGGTGGTCGCAGTCATTTGTTGCTAATCAGTTAGGGATAGCACAAAGAACCATATCAAGAGCAGAGTGTGGATGTGGAGTATCGAAGAGGATACTTGAAATGCTGTGCAGTATGTATCAGGTGTCGGTTGCATCCATATATGGGAAATGTGTACAGGAAGAACCAAGAGAAGTACAGATAATACCTGATGATGTTGCGGTAGGTCTTTTAATTCGTAATTCATTTATTCAGGATTTGGAGCAGGAGGTTATTTTACGATATACAGATACTATCGGGAAAGAAGCCCTTATGATGAGAGAGGATGTGGAACGAATTATTCCAGAAGCTCTCTCTCATAAGAAGTCATATACATTGTCAGATGTGATTATAGCCTGTATGATGGTAAATCAAAAGACATTATCTAATATAAGAAAACTTGCAATAGCATAAAGCTGATGGACAGTCATTATTGGCTGTCCTTATTTTTATGTGTGAAATCATGAGACCGTTTCAAATTTTGTGTAAACGTTAAAAACTGATATAAGATTTGTGAATAGTTACAAATGGGCAGAGCCGATTTTCCGGATTCTGCCCATATCTGCATTATACAGGAGTTTTTTGGCATGTCAATAAAACCTGCCTAAAACAAGCTGTTTTTACAGGTTGTGTCCGATTAGACGTTCTTCAAAATAGATTTCCAGCTGGGAATGGATCTGCCCCCAGTCCTGCCTGTGTCCGGTCCATTTTTTCGTGATATCCATAG